>Ga0299907_10001844_pt1 | contig 12558 bp, 10 predicted proteins | sample RVTome_16_FD_198680 | JGI IMG/M metagenome (GOLD analysis project Ga0299907, IMG submission 198680) | Soil microbial communities from uranium-contaminated site in the Upper Colorado River Basin, Wyoming, United States - RVT152D67 (version 2) ...
CCTCACCGAGCGGCGGTCGCCCCACGCCACATGGGGGAAGCGACGAGCCTGTATCGCGGTCATCGGCAAGACCGGTGACCCACCCGGAGGCGGCGCGGTCCTGAGTCGAAACCTGGTCAAGGTGCTTCCCTGGCAATTGGGGCACATGGGGACGATGCGGCTGGTCAACTCGACCTCCGAGACCGCTGGGATCTGGCTCAACACGGCATCCTTGGCTCTCCTCGCCCTGATCGTGATCCCGATCTTGTTCCGCAGGCCCGGGATCCACGATCTGCTGGCAGGGACCAGGGTGACCTCGGCCGAAGGATCCCCGGCGGAAGCGGAGACTGCCGGCGCCACTCCGGCCTAGGTTGATTGCACGATGAGTAGCACCGCGAGCGCGACCGACACGGACTGGTGAACCGCATGATCGCCGGCAATGTCACGATCGCAGCGTCTGACCCTTTCTCACCGCCGGCGCGGGCGATGGCCGATGCCCTCTGGGACGAGATCCAGAGCCGCTACGGCTTCACCGCCGCGAACCCCTCCGATCCGGCCGCGTTCCTTGGACCGGTCGGAGGCTTCTGGGTGGCCACCGACGGCGACACCGGAAACCCGGTGGGCAGCATCGCCCTGACCCCGCTGTCGGGAATCGCAGCCGAGCTCGACGTGATGTACGTCACACCCCACCACCGCGGGTCAGGGGTGGCGCGAGCGCTGCTCGCCGTGCTGGAGGAGCACGCCCGGACCGCGGGTGTCTCCGTCCTCCGCCTCCGCGCCGGAGAGCCTCAGCCCGAAGCGCTGCGCTTCTACATCGCTGCCGGGTTCACACCGATCCCACCTTTCGGCAGGTGGGTGGGCGACGAGACCGCTCGATGCTTCGAGAAGACGCTGAAGTTGCCAGGGTGACCTCGGCCGAAGGATCCCAGGTCGAGGCGGGAACTGCCGGCGTCCAGACGTAGTTTCAATGCGTTATGACACACGTCAACCGGCCGAACAACCTGAAGCTCTGCATCCTTGCCCTGGGCTTCGTCGCGGCGGCATGCGCCGGGAACGAGCCGGAGGCGGCGACATCGACGACCACGACACTGACCGTGACCTCGACGACAACCGAGGCCACCACCACCATCGCACCCACCACCACCGTCGCACCCACCACGACTGTGGCCGGCACCACCACATCCGGCCCCGACGCCAACCTGATCGACCCGATGGCAGGCACCCTGGCCGGGGTCCCTGTTGGCTCCGGGCCAGTCGACCCGATCATCGCAACCCTCGAAAACGCCTACGGCCCGGTCGAACGGGACACCGGTTGGGGGCCCAACGATTGTGACGGTGCCCTGACCCACCGTTATGTCATCTGGGACTCTCTCGCCGCCTACCTGGAGGAGGCGAATGGGGCACAGGTGCTGCTCGGCTATGAGTTCGAGGTCGACGCCGGGGCCACGACCGACTCCTCGTCCGAGTTGATCGAACTACCAGAAGGGATCGTCCTGGGCATGACCTACGGCGAGGCCGCCGATCTGTACCCGGACGACGTATACACCCACGAGTCCCTGGAGCTCGACGGCATCCTGTTCCCGGCACCCCACACCCTGGCGGTGATCGCCCAGGCCAGTCCGGACCGCTCCACGCCGATCACGGAGGTATGGGTGGGATCGATCCCGACCTGCTCCTGATCAGTCACCATGCCGGAGCAATTCGGATACGTCGGCATTGTCCGCCGTTCGTTGCGCCATCCACGCCGAAGCCGCCGCCAACACACCGACCGCCACCAGGATCAACACGGCGAGATCGATCGCTCCCACCCACTGGGGCCCCGGTGGTGTCTCCGGCAGCGGGTCCAGGGCCAGGTAGAGGTCCCGTGACGCCCAACGACCCACCAGCAGCCCGGCCACCGCACCGAGGAAGGTGAGCGAGCCGACCTCGAGGAAGCCGGCCGTAGCGTGGTCTCGCCGGGTCAGGCCCATCCGGCGGGCCAACGCATAGGACAGGTTGCGAGCGCGCTGGCGGGTGTCGGTGTAGATGAGGACCGAGGCAACCACGATCAAACCGGCCAGCGCGGCATAGAGCCTGAGAAACTCGAAGGTCCAGACAATGACTGCGAATTTGAGCTGGTCCAGAGTGGTGTCGGCCGCGGTGGTGAAGGCAAAGCTGGTGTCCGCTTCCGTCATGATCCGGTCGATCTCGGTCTCGTCGAGCCCCTTGGTCCAGATCATGTAGCGACCACCCCTGATCCGGTCGGCATCGGGCGCGAGCAGGTCGTGGAGCTGTTCCCGCTCCACGATGAGCAATGGCCGGTCGCGGACCGAACCGGGAAAGGCGGCGATCGTGTCCACCACCTCGATCTGGAAGTCTCCGCCATCGCTGGCAACCATGCCACTCTCGACCGGGGTGTTGGCCACGACTGCGTTGAGCGCACCCTCCACGACCGGTGGCGCAAGGCTGCCGAGGACACTTTCCAGGGAACGGTCGGCATAAGTGTCCAACCAGTACCCGCCGTCGGCGAAGGTAATCGGGTCGACACCGAGGACATCCACGGTGACGCCACCGAGCCTTGCCCGCTCGAACTTCACCGCGATGGTCGAATTCCCCTGCAACGCTGCGGGCAGGTCCTCGATCCGATAGATCAGGGTCGAGACGTCGGATCCGATCGATGTCTTCCCCTTGGCCTCGATACTCACGGTGGCCGAGCGGGCCAGGTTGGCCGAGTAGATGAGGACGGCCACCGGCACCGCGGCGCCGGCCAGCAGTGCCAGAGCCACCGCCGGCGCAGCCAGGACCCGACGCGAGGCGATGAACCCGGAATGGCTCTTCCCACCGAGTCGGGAGACCCAGGGACGGGCCAGGGTCACCAGCTCGGAGATGAGCAGGATGGCCGCGATCAGCACCAGGATCGGAAAGAGAAGGGTCAGGGGGTCAACCGACCCGACCACGACGTTCTCCCCGATTCGCACTGCCTGGTCGCCGATGAGGGACCGAACCATGAAGGCGGCCACCAAGCTGAGCACGATCAAGGGCCAGCGAAGGCTCAGCTTCCCACCGGTGTCGGCCCTCCGATCCAGAATGGTCCCCGCCCTGACCCCTGCCACCGCGGCAGCGGTGACCAATCCCGCCCCCGCGGCAGCCAGCATGACGATCAGCCCGTCCCAGCGGGCGAACGACTCGATGTCAGAGGACGGGCCGACCACCCCGATGACCAGGTTTCCCAGCCCCCAGCCCAAGAGCGCCCCGGCCAGCACCGGTAGCAGGAGCTCGAGACCGGCCTTTAGTGCAATCCCGACCGGGGGGACCCCGACGGCGGACAACAACTCGAGCTCGCTGCGGCGGCGCTCGACCCAGTAGGAGCCTGCGGCGCCGAGTAGGCCGATCGCAGCGAGTAGCACCACAGCGGCCAGGGGGAAGATCGAGGTCTCCAACGCCGCCGCCTGCGCCTCGACCCGCTCCGTCACCCCTGGCAGGTCCGATTCGAGCGTGACCTCGAAGCCGCTGGAGAACGGACCGCCGAATGCATCCGTCAACAAGTCTCCGAGGTTCTCGTTCGTGGTCTGAATCGTCGCCGCCGCGTTCTGGGCGCCGGTAACGGTGAGACCCTCGATCCGAACCGGGATGTGCCACTCGCCGGGTGCGTGTCCGAACCCATACATGGCGAAAAACAGCTCGGGGTCGTCCTGGAACACGGTTGTGTCGAGCAGCAGCGGTGCGGGAGGGAGGTCGCCGAATGGGCTGGGGGCGAGGGCGTCCTCCAGGACACACCAGTAGGGGTCGACGTACTGGTCGTAGAGGTCCTCGTAGACCGCGGTCACCGGCAGGGGGACGATCCGGTCTTCGAAGTCCTCCTCGACCGGGTCGAAGACTTCGAGGGTCAACAAAAGGTCGTCACCTGGCCCGGCTCCGATCGCCTCGGCGGTCCGCTGATCGATGTACGCACCGGAGCCGTGATCGCCTTCCACCAGAGTCACCTGATCATGGAAGTCCTCCAAGCCGATGACCTGGGCCTCAGCCGATGCCCCGTCACCACCAGAGGTGGTGACATCGACGGTGTTGCCCCGTAGGACCAGGGTGGGGTTCTCGAAGGCAGGATCTGAGGAGGTGGCCGACCGCAGTAGGTCGCGAGTCGTCTCCAGGTCGGCAGGCAGGTCATCGTCACCGACGACCAGGGCCGGCATCCTGGCGGCGAAGCTCGACCGGCACCGTCCTTCGAGTTGGCGTTGCAGCGCCTCGCTCCCAGCCGACGACTCGAACAAGGGCGTAAGGGTGGCGACCATTCCCAGGATGAGTGCCGTGCCCACGATTGCGACCAGTAGCACGCGCCGTCGGAGCAGAAGCACCGGTGCGCGCCGAAACGGAGGGGTGGTCAGCATCTAGTGCTCCGCCTCGCAAGGTCCGTGCGTGTAGCGCCGAGTCATCGGCGTTGCTGGCAAGGACGCAGGACGAAGGCGCACCCGGTGCGGTGCGTCGAGGACGAGGACGCAGCCAGGAGCGTCGAGGGCCGGCGGGACATGTGCGAGACTTGTGGGTCGGTGCACTGGCTGCTCCGACTCTATCTCACCCTCCCTGCCTCGCCTCTACCATCGGCATTGTCCGCCAACGGGAGCCAGCTTGATCTTCTCGGACCGTTCCATACGGGAGGCCATCGAATCGGGTTCGATCCAGATCGACCCCTTCGAGCCGTCCTACGTCCAGCCGTCATCGGTCGACCTGAGAGTCGGTGCTGGCTTTCGGGTCTTCGTCAACCATCGTTACAGCCAGATCGACCCCCGTGACCCGCAGTCAGATCTCACCCAGCTCGTCGAAGTCGCCGCGGACGAGCCCTTCATGCTCCATCCCGGAGAATTCGTGCTCGGCTCGACCCTGGAGCGGGTCAAGTTGGGCACCGACGTGGTGGCACGTCTCGAAGGAAAGTCCTCGCTGGGGCGGCTCGGGCTCCTCATCCACTCCACGGCCGGATTCATCGACCCCGGCTTCGAAGGCCACATCACCCTCGAGCTCTCCAACGTCGCGACGCTGCCAATCGCCATCTATCCGGCGATGAAGATCGGCCAGATCAGCTTCTATCAGATGACCACGGAGGCGGATTTTCCCTACGGGTCACCCGAACTCGGCTCCAAGTATCAGGGCCAATCGGGCCCCACCGCCAGCAGGTCACACCGGGACTTCGAGCAGGGCGGGGGCAAGAACTAGCGCAGGTGCATATAATCGAGAATGGGTCCGGATCTGCCCGACCTAGGGGGCTCGGGGAATACAGAATCGGTCTCAAGGTCCCACATGCCCTAATTGAGTCCCCCCTCTAGAAGCTTCCCCGGCTTCACAGGGCAATGCGGGAACCCCTCCAAGCGGCAACCTCAGGGTTGCCGCTCGTCCCGAACGAGTCTCGGGGTGTATCAGCCGTCGAGGAAGTTGGTCACCGCAGCCTGGGACAGGAACTCTTCGGCTCGCTCCGGGGGGCACACGGTGGAGATGGAGGCAACCAGACCGCCGACCTCGACCACCTGACCCATCGGCAGATCGGCCATGGATGGGTTCTCGTCGATGATGGCCTGCAGGGCGGCGATGTCGGTCTCGCAGTCGCCCGACGCCTCGAATGAGTCGGCGACCGAGGCGAAGCTCTGGATCCACTCCAAATAACCGACGGTGCCCGGGGCCTCTCGCTCGGCGAGCGCGATGACGGCAGCAAGGGCCTGCTCGTCATCGGCCTCCTCGAGGTCGGGGCAGTCGAGCTCCTCGATCTGGGTCGAAAACTCCTCGCTGACAGCCTCGATCTCGGTGCCTAGAGCCTCCAGATCGTCGGCCGTGGCCGCCTCGAAGTCGGCGTTCTCGACGACCGGCTCGATGGCCCGGAGATACCCGGCCAGCGCATCGACACACTCGGCAGGCATGTCGTCCAGGCTCGCCGTCCCCCCATCCTCTTCGTCGGCCGCTGTGGTCGTGGTGAGGTCGGCTGGTGTCGTGGTCGGGTCGCCGGCTTCGGTTGTCGTCACTTCACCAGCCACAGTGGTGCCGGCATCGCCGTCACCGGCACAGGCCACCAGGGCCAGGGCCAAGAACAATGTCAAGACTCGTATCGCCCTCATTGGAACTCCCCCTCATGTCTCGTGTTGGAACGAGGGAAGAGTATCGCTTTACTGGCGCTCTCCCTACAGCGCGACCTGTTTGCCGATCTCGATCACCTGGCCCGGGGGCAGGCTGAAGAATTGGACCGCGCTCGACGCATTGCGATGCATGAGGGCATAGAGGGCGGCTCGAGCCCGTTCCAGGCCGCCGCTCTTGGTGATGATCGTCTCCCGGCCGATGAAGTAGGTCGCGTCCTCGGGGTCGAACCCGAACTCGGGATCGACGATGTTGGCCAGGGCCCTGGGCACGTTGGGATCATCCATGAACCCGAAGTGGAGGACGACCTGAGCGAACCCTTCTCCCAGATCGTGCACCGTCGCCCTGCGCACCTGAGGCACCCGTGGCACGCTCGAGGTCTGGACCGCCACCAGGACCACCGTCTCGTGCAGCACCTCGTTGTGACGCAGGTTGGCCAGCAAGGCGGGAGGCGTGATCCCCGGGTCGGGGAACAGATACGCCGCAGTCCCCGGTACCCGAAGTTGGGGATGAGCGGAAATGGAGCCGATGAATCGCTCGATGGGAAGCTCGCCTCGCTTCAGAGCTGCGGTCAGGCGACGCCGCCCTGTCTTCCAGGTGGTCATCACGGTGAACATCACCGCCCCGACCACGAGCGGGAACCACCCGCCGGCCGGCACCTTGACGATGTTGGCGGAGAAGAAGGCGATGTCGACGACGAGGAAGAGGGCGGTCAGCGAGCCGGCGACAGCCGCCGACCATTTCCAACGCTCCCTCATCACGAAGTAGAGGAGGATGGTGGTGATCACCATGGTGGTGGTCACGGCCACGCCATAGGCCGCAGCGAGACCGCTCGAGGTGCGAAAGGCGAGGACCAATCCCACACAGGCGACCATCAGCCCCCAGTTGATGGTCGAGATGTAGATCTGGCCTATCTCCCGGGGCGACGTGTGGTCGATGTCGAAGCGGGGCAGATACCCGAGTTGCACCGCCTGCATGGTCAAGGAATAGACGCCAGAGATCAGAGCCTGGGAGGCGATCACGGTCGCCATCATGGCCAGGATCACAAGGGGTAACACCGCCCACGCCGGCGCCATGCGGAAAAACGGATTGTCCCTCGCGAGCGGATCTGCGATCAGCATCGCCCCCTGGCCGAAGTAATTGAGGAGCAGGGCAGGGAACACCACGATGAACCAGCCGAAACGGATCGGTCGCTTTCCGAAGTGACCCATGTCGGCGTAGAGCGACTCGCTGCCGGTCACCACCAGAAAGACGGCCCCAAGGGTGAGAAAGGCGAGCCGGGGGTCGGCGCCAATGAATCGAGCGCCGTGGATCGGATTGACCGCGGCGATGATGCCGGGGTCCTGGATCACGTGATAGCCGCCGAGCAGAGCCAGCACCGTGAACCAGACGATCATCACCGGGCCGAAGACGGCTCCAACCTTGGCAGTCCCGGCACGTTGGATGCTGAACAGGGCGATCAATATCACCACAGCTATAGGGATCACATAGGGCTCGAAAGCCGGTGCCGCCACCTGGAGACCCTCCACTGCCGAGAGCACCGAGATGGCCGGCGTGATCATCCCATCCCCATAGAGCAAGGCCGTGCCGAAGAGGCCGAGAAGGATCAGCGCCCAGCGCAACCCGGTGGTGGGTGCCTTGCGGCGCGGCACGATCAGCGCGGTCAGGGCGAGGACTCCGCCTTCGCCATGGTTGTCGGCCCTCATCACGAAGACCAGGTACTTCAACGAGACGACGAGAACCAGTGCCCAGAAGGTGAGGGAGAGGATCCCGAACACGCTTTCCCGGTTGACCGCGAGTCCCTCAGCAGCACGAAACGACTCCCTGAAGGCGTAGAGAGGGCTGGTGCCGATGTCGCCGTACACGATGCCGAGAGCGCCCACGGACATAGTCAGGAGATAGCGCTTTCCGCGCTTGTAGCTGGCGGCCATGGAAGGGTCTATCCGGGTGAGTGGGTGAGCCGAATCAGGGTCAGGAGACGAGCCCGAATCGTGGCGTGACCGCCGGTGTGAGGCACAACCGGGCGAGAGTAGCGATCTGTACAGTCCTAACGGTGCTGGTCACCATGATCGTGGAGATCCCCAAGGGGAGCCGGAACAAATACGAGACGGATCATGAGACCGGGGAGATCTTCCTCGACCGGATGCTGTTCACCGCAACCCGATATCCGGCGGACTACGGGTTCATCCCCCACACCCATGCCGACGACGGGGACCCCCTCGACATACTGGCCTTGGTGTCCGAGCCGACCTTCCCCGGTTGTCGGATAAAGGTGCGCCCGATCGGGTTGTTCCTGATGGAGGACCAGGGCCACGCCGACCACAAGGTGCTGGCGGTGCCCGACGGAGACCCGCTCTGGCGTGATGCGGAGGACCTGGACGACGTGCCCGCCCACCTCCTGGCCGAGCTGGAGCACTTCTTCGCCGTCTACAAAGAGTTGGAGGACAAGAAGACCGCAACCCTGGGCTGGCGCCCGGCAGCGGAAGCCTTCGAGACCATCGAGCGCGCCCTGGAGGCGGGTCGGGCTAGGTAACGTCGCGGCCCAGGTTGGCGAACCGGGTGAACTCGGGTTGGAAGGTCATCTCCACCGGTCCGGTGGACCCGGCGCGGTGCTTGGCCACGATCACCTCGGCGATGCCCTTCCGCTCCTGCTCCTCGGGGTGGTAGTACTCGTGGCGGTAGATGAACATCACAACGTCGGCGTCCTGCTCGATGGATCCGCTTTCGCGTAGGTCGGAGAGACGGGGACGTTTGTCCTCCCGGGTTTCCAGCGAGCGGTTGAGCTGGGAGACGGCAATGACCGGGACCTCGAGCTCCCGGGCCAGGTTCTTCAGGTTCCGGGTTATCTCGGAGATCTCCTGCTGGCGGTTCTCCCGATTGGAAGCCTCCATCAGCTGGAGGTAGTCGATGACGACCAGGGAGAGGCCCTTCTTCCGCTTCAGACGACGACATTTGGCCCGGATGTCGGTGACCGTCACCACCGGGGAGTCGTCGATGTAGATCGGCGCCTGGTACATCTTCCCCGCGGCGTCGACGACCCTCTGCCACAGCGGACCGAGCTGGCCGGAGCGGAGCTTCATCGAGTCGACCCGGCCCACCGAGGACAGGATGCGTTGCACGATCTCTTCTTTGGACATCTCCAGAGAGAAGATGGCCACCGGCTCGCCCTGGGTGGCGGCGTTGATCGCAACTCCCAGTGCAAGGGAGCTTTTTCCCATGGCCGGCCGTGCCGCCACTACCACCAGGTTGGACGCCTGGAGACCGGCCAGCTTCTTGTCCAGGTCGACGTAGCCGGTGGCCAGACCGGTCAGCTCCGACCCCCTTTGCTCGAGGAGCTCGATGTGCTCCAGCACGTCGCTGAACAGCGGGCCCACTTCAAGAAGGGTCTGGGCACTGCGGCGCTCGGCCACCGAGAGGACCGCCTGCTCCGCCCGGTCGAGGACCCGGGCGATCTCCTCATCGATGTCGAAGGCGACGTCGGTGACCGTCGCACCGGCCCGGATCAGCTCGCGCCGCTTGGCGTGCTCCTCGACGATCCCGGAGTAATAGAGGATGTTGGAGGTGGAAGGGACGATGTCGACGAGCCGGGCCAGATAGGAGACCCCGCCCACCTTGTCCAGCTCGCCCCGCCGCCGCAGGGCCTCGGAGACGGTGACCGCGTCGATGGCCTGGTTGGTGTCGAACAGTTCCCGCATCGCCTCGAAGATGGCCTGATGCGCCGGGACGTAGAAGTCGGGGGGATGGAGCCGGTCCATGACCTCATTGACCGCCTCCTCGGAGAGGAGAACTGCCCCGATCACCGATTCCTCTGCTTCCCTGGAATGAGGAGGGCTCCGGTATCCGGGCCTCATCTGACCTTGTTCGGTGATGCCACTCATCTATGTCCTCATCCAACAACCTGGGTGTGACAGATTTCGCGGCCTGGTGGGGCCCTGACATGCAAGACCCCGCCGGTGGGCGGGGAAGCCAAATCTGCCAGCGGGGAAGAATGCTGAACTTAGGACTCTCCCGCACCACGCCACAAGCCCTGGGGCTGAACGATTTTCGCGGTGGGCTCTTTTGTTTTCGCGGTGGAAGGGATTGGCTGGAATATCGCGAAATCAGCCGCTGTCAGACAAGCCCCACCCGTGTATTGGGCACCTCCACGGTGCCCAATACACGCAGTGTGGGTCGGATCAGCCTTCTGCCTTGTTGCCCCGAACCGTGAACTGCTGGGTGGCGGAGAGGGTCGATGGCGCCGCCGCCGCAGCCGTGTCCAGCGACCCGGTGCTCTTGGCATAGGTCATCGTGGCAAAAGCGACCGAATCCGCGTTCAGGTCGAGTACATCGAGGGCGACATTGTCGAACGTGTCGCAGGCCTGGTGGTAGCACTGGTCGTACTGCTCATCGGCCACCCCTCCATAGATCGCGACCTGTTCCGGAGTCTTCATCCCCTCGGCGCCGGTGAACAGTCCACCAGCGGGGATCCCGACCGCGATGAACGGCCCGTAGTCCGACCGCCCGTCGAACGGTGTCTCCTCACTCTGCAGACCCTTGTCTGAGTAGAACTGGGTGAAGAGGTCTTCGATGGAGGCAGACCCGGCCGGGCCGGGGATGCCGAAGCCGGAGCCATCACCGTCGTAGACGAACCGGACGTAGTTCGGCGAGCCGATCATGTCGAAGTTCAGGTAGAGAGCCACGTCCTCCTGCTCCTCGGGAGTCAGCGAGTCAACGTAGAACTCCGACCCCAGAAGACCGAACTCTTCGGATCCCCATAGCGCGAAGCGCACCGTGTTGTTGGGCCGGAACTTTCGCATCGCCTCGGCGACGTCGAGGATCGCGGCCGATCCCGACCCGTTGTCGTTGATCCCGGGACCTTCAAGCACCGAGTCGAGATGGGCGCCGACCATCACCACGTTGTCGTCGTTGCCGTGCCTGGTCTCGGCCAGGATGTTCTCCGCCTGGCGGATCTCGGAGGTGAAGTCGGCCGTGACCGTCACCTGCACCTCGCCGGCCTGTGCGGCGTTGTAGAGGGCCTCGCCGTTGGCGAAGTCCGTCGCCACCACCGGAATGGTGAGCCCGGGCGCCGGGCCGATCGGGATGATGAACCCGGTGCGACCGGGCTGACCCTCGTTCATGATCACCACCGCGGAGGCGCCGGCGGCCTGGGCGTTTGTTGCCTTCAAGCCGAAGGCACACGTGCCGCGTTGGACCAGTGCCACGTCACCGGCTTGGAACCCGGCGTCGATGAAGTCCTGAGCCTCGCACCCGCTGGTGCTCGAGTTGGGAGCTCCGGGTGGGATCACCACATCGACCGGTACCAGCCGCCCGTCGGCGGAACCGTTCTGCGACTCGTCGAACTGGGCGGCGAACACCGGATACTCCGCCGATTCCGGCGCGGTCTGCGCCAACGTCGAATCGTCGATCTCGAACGTGAAGTCGAACTCCTGGATGGTCACCTCGTAGCCGGCGTCGGTCAGGATGCCTGCCGCGTAGTCGACCGAGGCGTCGTAACCACTGGTGCCCGATGAACGGGTACCGCCGTTGGCATCGGCTATGTCCTGGAAAGCCGCCTGGTGCTCGCGGACGCCCTCGATGGTCACACACTCGAGCAGCTTGCGGATGGTGTTGTTGTTGCGGTTGTCACAAGCGGCCTTGGGCACGGCCCCTGCGGTCGCGGGCACCAACATCAGGGCCAGGGCGACGGCGAGGGTGATGGCCACCGTCTTGCGAAGGGTGCCGGTGTGCCGTTCTACAGCTGACATAGGCGTCAGCTCCTTTCGTCGGGCTCCCTCGACGACCACCAAACGGTGTTAACGCGGACCATAGGCCAGGTCTCGAGATAGTGGTGAGCCGCGCCTACTCGACCGGACCCCCGGCCGCTGCCTTTCTCTGTTCCCGTAGCGCCATATATGGCGCTACGTACCTCAGGTACGCGGTTTCAGGTGGCCGGGATCACGTCCAGGGTGAGGGGGAACTCGACGTCGGGGTGGAGTTTGATGTGGATCTCGTGGAGACCGATCGCCTTGATCGGCTTGGGGATCTCGACCGTGTCCCGGTCCAGCTCGAATCCGGTGAACCGTCGCACCCCCTCGACCACGTCGGCGACGGCGATCGAGCCGTAGAGCTGGCCCTCGTCGCCGGCTTGGGCCGCGAGCACGACCCGGCTCCCCACGAGCTGGGTGGCGATCTGCTCCGCATCGTCCTTGGCCTTGCGCTCGGCCTCGACCCGCGTCTCACGGATGGATTCGGCCTGGGCCAGGGCGCCCTCGTTGGCCTTGACCGCCTTCTTTCGGGGCAGGAGGTAGTTGCGGGCGTACCCCTCGGCGACGTCGACCACGTCACCGCGCTTGCCCAGCTCCGAGACGTCGGAGGTCAGGATCAGCTTCATCGGGTGCTCAGATAGGGGAGCAGGGCCATCTCCCGGGCGTTCTTGATGGCATTGGCCACCGCGCGCTGATGGGTCGGGCAGTTGCCGTTGACCCGGCGACCCCGGATCTTGCCCCGGTC
>Ga0299907_10001845_pt1 | contig 12555 bp, 12 predicted proteins | sample RVTome_16_FD_198680 | JGI IMG/M metagenome (GOLD analysis project Ga0299907, IMG submission 198680) | Soil microbial communities from uranium-contaminated site in the Upper Colorado River Basin, Wyoming, United States - RVT152D67 (version 2) ...
CACCATGGCGCACGAAGCGGTGGCGGCGGCGGCCGGCCGCGGGATCGACGTGATCGTCACCGACCATCACGCGGTCGGCGCCAGCCTGCCGGACTGCGTGGCCGTCGTGAACCCGTCACGAACGGACTGCGGATACGGCCAGCCCCTGTGCGGCACCGGAGTGGCCTTCAAGGTGTGCGAGGGGCTGTCGGCGGCGCGCGGCGCATCTCGCGACGATCTGCTGTGGGAGCTGGACCTGGTCGCTCTGGCCACCGTGGCCGACCTGGTTCCGCTCGCGGGGGAGAACCGGGTGCTCGCCCGCTACGGGATGCGCGTGCTGGCCAACACGCGGAACGCCGGACTGCGCGCCCTGCTGAACGAATGTGGGGCCGATCCGGCCGGCCTTCGGACGCGCGATCTGAGCCACGGCCTGGCCCCCCGGCTGAACGCGGTCGGCCGGCTCGAGGACGCCGCCGATGGACTAGCCCTGCTGCTCGAAGACGATCCCGCCGCCGCAGCCGCCGCGGCCCGCCGCCTGGGCGAGGTGAACCGCCGCCGCCAGGACCTCGACCGGGCCACCCTGGAGGAGGCGCTGGCCGGGATCGCCTCCGTCTACGATCCGGCGAGCGGCCGCTCGGTCGTGGTCGCCGCCCGGGGGTGGCACCCCGGGGTCATCGGCATCGTCGCGTCGCGACTGGTGGAGACGTTGCACCGGCCCGCCTTCGTCATCTCGCTGCCCGAGGCCGGGACGGGCCCGGCGCGCGGCAGCGGCCGATCGATTCCGGGTTTCGACCTGGTCGGAGCCCTGGCGGAGACCGCCCCGCTGCTGCTGCGATACGGTGGCCACGCCATGGCCGCGGGGCTCGACATCGAACCGGACCTGATCGCCGAGTTCCGGAGGGCGTTCGAGGAGGCCGCGAGGCGGTCGCTGCCGGACGACCGGCTGGTCCCCTCCGTCCCGTTCGACGTCGAGGCGCCGCTCGAAACCGTTCTGGACGTGTTCGCGCCGATCCAACGGCACATGGAACCATTCGGAGTGGGCAATCCGACACCGTCGTTCCTGTGCAGCGGCCTGCGCGTCGTCGGCGCCCCGCGGGTCGTCGGGCGGGGGCACCTGAGGCTCCGCCTCGAACAGGGCGGGCGCGCCGTCGACGCGATCGGCTTCCACCTGGCGGACAGGTGCGAAGGTCTGGAGGCCGGTACCCGGCTGGATGCGGTGGTTCAGGTGCGGGAGGAATTCTGGCGCGGGCGTCGGCGCCGGCAGCTCAAGCTGGTCGATCTGCGGCCCTCCCCGGTCGCGGGGCGCGCGTCACACGCCGCGCTGCCGAGCCGGGCGACGTGAGGATCATCGCGGGCCGCTGGGGCGGGCACCGCATCCGCGGGCCGAGAGGCCGCGGTATCCGGCCGACCGCCGACCGCGTCCGGGAGGCGTGGATGAGCGCGCTGCAGGATGCGCTTCCCGGAGCGGTCGTCCTGGATGTCTTCGCCGGCTCGGGCGCGCTCGGCCTGGAGGCGCTGTCGAGGGGTGCCCGACAGGTGACGTTCGTGGAGAAGTCACCCGCCTCGCTGGACATATTGCGCGCGAACATCCGGGCTCTTCGGGCCACCGATGCCGCGCGCGTCGTGCGCGCGAACGCGATCGATTTCGTGCGCGGGTTGAGCGCGGGCAGCTACGACCTGGCGCTCGCCGACCCGCCCTACGACCGCGGTCTCGCCGGCCGTCTCGCCGAGGCCTTTCTCGAGAGTCCCTTCGCGGCGGAGCTGTGGATCGAGCACAGCCGAAGGGAGGCATTGCCCACCACTCCGGACGTTCGCACCCGACGCTACGGGGACACGCTCCTGACCACGCTCACGCGAGACCATGCCTGAACCTCGAACGGCGATCTACCCGGGTTCCTTCGACCCCATCACGAACGGGCACGAGGACATCGTGCGGCGCGCCCTGGAATTCACCGATCAGGTCATCGTCGCGGTGGCGCACTCGGCGACGCACGCGAAGAGGGGTTTGCTCGATATCTCCGAGCGCGTCGAGCTGATCCGCTCCGTGCTGGGCGACGAGAGCCGGGTCGAGGTGGCCGAATTCCGTGGGCTCCTGGTGGACTTCGCCCGCTCCAGAGGGGCCCGGCTCGTGATCCGCGGCCTGCGCGCCGTGTCCGACTTCGAGTACGAGTTCCAGATGGCGCTGATGAACCGGCACCTGGACGCCGACATCGAGACGGTGTTCCTGGCTCCCGACTCGCGCTACACCTATCTGTCGGCGTCGCTCGTCCGTGAAATCGCCGCCCTCGGCGGCGACGTTTCGGACTTCGTGGCCCCGCCGGTCCTGCGCAAACTGGAGGAACGGCTCGGCGGATGAGCCGCTTTCTCGCCGACCTGCGCGCGCGCGCGGCGGAGCAGCCCGGGCGCATCGTCTTTCCGGAGGCGGAGGACGGCCGGGTCGTCGCGGCGGCGGTGGAACTGGCGCGCGACGGGCTCGCCCGCCCGGTGCTCCTGGGCCCGCGCACCGCCGCGCGCCAGCGCCTGCAGGCGCTCGGTGCGCTGGACGATGTCGAAACGGTGGATGGACCGGAGAGCGCGCAGGCGGTAGGGCTCGCGGCCGCGATGGTCGCCCGAGGCGAAGCCGATGGGTGCGTCGCGGGCGCGGTGCTCAGCACCTCGGCGGTGCTGCGCGCCTACTTCCGGGAACTGGGGCCGGCCCCGGGGGTGCGCTCGGTGTCCTCGGCGTTCTACCTGGCCCTGGACGACGGCGCGGGCTCGGAGCGGGTGCTCACCTTCGCCGACGCGGGGGTCATCCCCCAGCCGGACGAGGGCCAGCTCGTGGACATCGCCCGCGCCGCGGCCCGGGCGCGCGCCGCGGTCGTCGGCGACGAGCCGCGGGTCGCCTTTCTGTCCTACTCCACGCACGGGAGCGCGGACGGGGCGACCGTGCGGCGCATGCGCGCGGCTGCGTCCAGATTCCGGGAACTGGAGCCGGGGATCGTGGCGGACGGTGAACTCCAGGCGGACGCGGCGATCGTGCCGGAAGTCGCCAGACGCAAGGCGCCGGACTCGCCGCTGGCGGGCACCGCGAACGTGCTCGTGTTTCCGGACCTCGATTCCGCGAACATCGCCTACAAGCTCGTCGAACGGCTGGCGGGGGGCGTGGCGTTGGGGCCGATCCTGCAGGGACTGGCGGGGCCGGCGAGCGACCTGTCGCGCGGCGCCAGCGCGTCGGACATCGTCCACGTCGCTTGCATCACCGGCCTGCTGCGTTGACAATCCGGTCACGGCGCCCGCCATACCGGCACCGTATTTGCCAACCCCGACGATGCAGCCTGTTGAGACCGCGCCAACGCGAGGATCGCACATGACATTCCAGGTACAGACCGAGGGTGACGTCACCGTCGTCGCGGTCGAGGGCCAGCTCATCGTCGGAAACCGGCAGGAACTGAAACAGACGGTGCTGGATGCGCTCGAGGCCGGATCGCGGCAGTTCCTCATCGACTTCGCCGGAACGGGCTACATCGACTCCTCGGGTCTGGGTGTGCTCGTGAGTCTGTCGAAGAAGATCCGCGAGCACGGCGGCGAACTTCGGCTCGCCAACCTGAACGACGACCTGCGCAGCCTGTTCGAGCTCACGAAGCTCGATACGCTGTTCCAGATCTCCAAGAGCCGGGAGGAAGCTCAGGCGAGCTTCTGAGCCCGTCCCCGCACCGCATCCATTCGGTGGACTCCCATTCGCGCGCTCCCGACGAAGGCCCGCCCGGCGGCTTCCGACCGGAGTACCGCACCGAGCTTCCCGCCGACGTCGAGAGGATCCCCGACCTCCTGGAGGAGCTGGTGCGACGAGGGCGGGCCGCGGGCTTTCCCGCGCGTCGCCTGCGCTTCAACTTCCGCGTCGGCGTTTGCGAGGCGCTCGCCAACGCGATGCGCCACGGCGCCTCCGAAGAGGACGCCTCGGTCCGCGTGGAAGCGGCGTTCTCCGCGGCCCGCATCGAAGTCACGGTCACGGACCCGGGGGGAGGGTTCGATCCCTCGCGCGTCCCAGACCCGACCACCCCCGAGAACCTGACCCTCAGCACGGGCCGCGGCGTCTTCCTCATCCGCAAGCTCATGGACCGCGTCGAGTACAACGCCGTGGGCAACTCGCTGCGCATGGTCCTGTACGCGCGCGGCGGCCCGGCCGGCGAGGCGAAGTGAGCTCGGGCGAGCCGCTCGCCCTGCCCGCGTTCGCGCGCGAGTTCCTCGTTTCCTACGCGGACGCGCACCAGCTAGGGCTGCGCGTCGCGCGCAGGGACGGCGCCGGTGGCGGCGAGGAGGTGGCCTTCGAGCACCGCTGGACCGACCAGGCGGAACGCAAGGCGGCGCAGCACGTGCTCCCGGACGGGGCGCTGCTCGAGGTGGCGCTGGAAGCGCCGGACGCGACGCCCGCGCGCGCCACGTTCGCGGTGCAGGCGGTGTCGCGGCTGCTGGGCTACGAAAGCGAGGCCCGGAGCACCGCGGGCGAGCTCGCGGAGCGATACGAAGAGATCAATCTGCTGTACACCATCAGCGAGATCCTGGCCTCCGTACTGTCGCTGGACGACGCCACGCAGAGGATCCTCGCCCAGGTGGCCGACGTGCTGGGCGCGCGTCGGGCGACGCTCTGGACCCCCGAGGCGGGCGGGGACGTTCTGCGCCTTCGGGCGGTCGTGGGCGCCGCTCCCGTGCGGGACCGGATCTCGGTAGACGACGTAGATTCCGTCACGGCTCGCGTGTTCCGGTCCGGGGAGCCGGTGAACCTGGAGCGCGGGGTCGAGTTCCCGCGCGAGACGCCGCGCGAGCCCGATGGGGTGAGGGAGGCGCTCCTGGCCGTCCCGGTGAGCTACACGCCGCCCGACGGCGCCACTCGCCGCGTCGGTGCGATCACGCTGGTGGGCCACACCGGCTCGGAGCGTTTCACAGCGGGGGACGCGCGCATGCTGGCGGCCATCGCGTCCCAGGTCGGTTCGGCGCTCGAGGCGCAGCGCCTGGTGCAGCAGAGCCTTCAGCGGGAGAGGCTGGCGCGCGACATGGAACTGGCGCACCACCTCCAGGCGAAGCTCCTCCCCGACGTCAGCGACTTCTCGGACTTCGGCGAGGTGGCCGGCCGGAGCGTACCCGCGGGGGAGGTAGGCGGTGACCTCTACCAGCTGATCAGGCTGCACGACGGCCGTTTGGGCGTGATGATCGGGGACGTGAGCAGCCACGGCGTCGGCGCGGCGCTCATCATGGCGCTGACCATGAGCGCGCTGGCGATCCATTCGCGCGAATCCGCCTCGCCGGGCGAGGTGCTCGTACGGGTCTACGACACGCTCGCCGAGGAGCTCGAGAGCACGGAGATGTTCCTGACTCTGTTCTACGGCGTGATCGAGCCGGGCGCGGGGCTCGTGTACGCCAACGCGGGCCACCCGCACGCCTTCCGGCTGGGGCGGCGCTCTCCCCCGGAACGGCTCGCCGCGACGCAGCCACCCCTCGGCATGGCGGCCGTGACCGACGCCGAACGGAGCACGCCGTGGGAGCCCGACGACACGCTGTGCCTGTTCACCGACGGCGTCTCGGACGCCTACCCCGCCGCCGGGGCGGTCACCGGCGAGGACGCGCTCATCGCGCGCATCGGCTCGATGCTGAACGGCCCGCTCGCTGACATCGTGGGGGCGGTGATCGGCGAGACCGACGGTGGCCTGAGCGGCGACCCCGTCGACGACCGCACGATCCTCCTGGTCCGGCCGTGACCGGGGGCGGCGCCCGGAGCGGCGCGGCCGGCCCCCGCCCCAAGCGCTCGCTCGGCCAGAACTTCCTGATCGATCCCAACACCCAGCGCGCGATCGTCGGCAGCCTGGACCCGTGCGCGCGGGACACGGTCGTCGAGGTGGGGCCGGGGCGGGGGGCGCTCACCGGCCACCTGGCGGGCGCGGTGGGTCGGCTCGTCTGCGTCGAGCTCGATGACGGCCTGGCCGCCGAGCTGCGCGGCCGGTACGCGGCCGACCCGGGCGTGGAGATCCTCCACGCCGACTTCCTCGAGACCGAGGGCGGCGCCGTCGGGCTGGCTGAGGGAGCGTTCAAGCTGGTCGGGAACCTGCCGTACAACCGGGCCTCCGCGATGCTGTTCCACGTGCTTTCCGCCGCCTGGAGGCCAGCGGCGGCCGTGGTGATGGTGCAGCGAGAGGTGGCGGATCGCATCCTCGCCGCGCCCGGCGGCAGGACCTACGGCGCGCTCAGCGTCGGGATCCGGACGCGCGCCGACGTGGAGCTCGTCATGCAGGTTTCCCGGCGGGCGTTCAGGCCCGTGCCCGATGTCGAGTCATCGGTCCTGCGCGTGCGTCCGCACCTGCCCCCGCGGCTGGCCCCCGGCGAGGAAGCCGCCGTCCGCACGCTCACCCGGGTCGCGTTCGGACGGCGGCGCAAGCAGTTCCAGCGAATCCTGCGGGACGCGCCGGAGTTCCATCTCTCTCGCGCGGCCGTCGAATCCCTGGCGCGCGATCTGGACATGGACCTGCGCGCGCGCCCGGAGACGTTCGGTCCGGAGGCGTTCGTGATACTCGCCCGGGCGCTGGCGAACCGCTGACGCGGGAGCGGCGGGTCGCGAGCAGGGGTCTTGCAGTGCGTCCCGCAATTCGAGCAATCGCCAGGCGGCCCTGGAGGGAGAGACCATGACGGCGGAGGATCGCGCACCGGCGGCCGACGCGTTCACGCGCGCGTTGCTGGAGGAGATCGGACACGAGTTCCGGACGCCGCTGTCATCCATCCTCGGGCACCAGGAGCTGCTCTCCGAGGGTATCCTGGGGGAGCTGGACGAAAAGGTGGGTCACGCGGTCGACCGCATCGGGGTCGCCGCCCGACAGCTCACGCACCTCGTCAACGGCGCCGTCGACCTCGCCGGCCTCGCGGTCGGTAACCCTCCGTCGCCGGAGCTCGAGTCGCTGTCGATCGCGCATCTGAACGAGGACGTGGAGGCCTACGCGCTGGCGCTCGCCCGGGAGGGCGCGCCCTTCGAAGTTCGCGGCGGAGGCTCGGCCCGTCTCGTGCAGACGGACGCCAAGCGCCTGGAGCGGGTACTGATCCTCGCCACCACTGCCGTCGCGAGGGAGGCACCGTCGGGCCGCATCGTGATTACCCTTCCGGGCGTGGAGGATGCGGAGGACGGCTGGCTGAGGGCGACCTGGCTCGGCCCGGGAGGTGACTGGCTCTGGATCCCCGCGCCGGGCGCCGGAGGGAGCGCCATGGAGGTGCTGACCGCGGCCCTGGAAGCGATCCCGGCGGCCGGGGAGGGGGCGCCTCCGGGGTCCTGGCTGAGGGTCGCCGTAGCGGCGGTCACGGCCGCCCTGATCGGCGGCCGCCTGCGGTTCGTCCCGGGGGACGCGGAAAGCCGGCTGGAGATGGCGCTGCCAGGGCCGGCAGCGGAGGTTTGACGAGCCTGTCCGGCGCGGGTAGCTTGCTTTGTGAATCGATTCACAAGCAGCGCGGGCCGCCATGAAGAAGGTCTCAGACTCCACCGTCCTCCGCCTGTCGCTGTATCGCCGCCATCTCAGGGAATTCCAGGACCAGGGCCGGCTCACCGTCTCCAGCGGGGACCTCGCCGCCCGCGCCGGTACGACCGCCGCGCAGGTGCGCAAGGACCTGTCTGTGTTCGGCACGTTCGGCAAGCGTGGACTCGGCTATCCGGTGGCCGAACTGGCGGGTGCCCTGCGCGACATCCTGGGCCTGCGCCGCCCCTGGCGCGTGGCCGTGGTCGGTACCGGCAGGATCGGGGGCGCCCTGATGGGCTACCGTGAATTCCGCAGCGAGGGCTTCCACATCGTGCTCGGCTTCGACGCCGACCCGGACAAGGTGGGGAGCACGATCCAGGGCATCCCGGTGCGCTCCGACGACGACATGGAGCGTGAGCTGGTCGAGCGCGAGATCGACATCGTCATCGTCGCGGTGCCGGCCGGCGCGGCCCAGCGCGTGGTGGACCGCGCCGTGGGAGTGGGCGCCCGCGCGATCCTGAACTTCGCCCCGGTCGCGCTCGAGGTGCCCGAAGGCGTGGCGTTGCGTACGGTGAACATGGCGGTCGAGCTGGAAGGTCTGTCGTACGCACTCGCGGAGGCCCGGCGCGACGCGCACCGGGGCGGCGAATGAACGTCGGCGCCCTCGCCAGCAGACGGCGCTCGTCGCAGGCGGTGCACGTCTCCTCGGAGATAGGGGCGCTGGAGGCCGTGATCTGCCACACGCCGGGGCCCGAGCTCCTCGCGGTCACCCCCGCGACGCGCGCCGACTTCCTGTACGACGACATCATCGATCTCGAGGCCGCGCGCGCCGAGCACCACGTGTTCAAGTCCATCCTGGCGCGCTTCGCCGAGGTCTACGAGGTGCGCGACCTGCTGCGGGACCTGTGCGAGAGCGGGGACGCTCGGCGGTTCCTGGTCGATCGCGCGGCGGAGATGATCCACTCCGAGCCGCTCGCGGCGCGCCTGCGCGAGCTCGAGCCCGGAGAGCTCGTGTCGTACTTCATCGAGGGCCGGGAGGTCACCGAGGGGCCCCTGCAGCGGCTGCTCGGGGTGCAGGGCTACGACCTGCCGCCATTGCCCAACCTGTTCTACACGCGCGACGCGGCGATGGTCGTAGGGGACGGGGCCGTCATCGGCTCCATGCGGTATACCGCGCGCTGGACCGAGGAGCTCCTCATGAAGGCGCTGTTCACCTATCACCCGGCGCTTTCGAATTCCGGTCTGATATACGACGGCAGCGAGGAGCGTCGGGGCGGCTACACGATCGAGGGCGGCGACATCCACGTCCTGAGGCGGGACCTGGTGGTGATGGGCCTGTCGGAGCGCTCCAGCCCGGGCGCATTCGACGCGCTTTCCGAACGGCTCGTGACGGAGCAGGGCGTGCGCGACATTCTGGTCGTGGTCCTGCCCACGGACCGGGCGATGATCCACCTCGACATGATCTTCACGATGATCGACGCGGAGCACGGCGTGGTCTTTCCGCCCGAGTTCATCGGACCCGGCCGGGCATCCGTGCTGCACTACCGCGCGGGGCGGAAGGGAATGCGCGAGCAGAAGGACTTCTTCGCCGCGCTGAAGGCGGTGGGCCTGCCGCTCGAACCCATACGGTGCGGCGGTTCCCGCAGGACCAACCAGGAAAGGGAGCAGTGGTCCAGCGGGTGCAACTTCATGGCGATCCGGCCCGGCCTCCTGCTCGGGTACGGCCGCAACGAGCACACCTACCGCGAGATGGAGCGCGCGGCCGGCTACCGGATCGTGGACGCGGTGGATTTCTTGACGGGGCAGGAGGAGATCGCCGATGATCAGCGGGCGGTGATCACCTTCGATGGGGCGGAACTGGTCCGGGGAGGAGGCGGTGCCCGATGCATGACGCTACCGGTACGCAGGGCGGAGGCCTGGTAGATCCGCCTGCCGGGGAGGGGAAAAGAGGGCCGGCGGGGGAGGGCGACGGCCGGGAGCTCTGGTTCGCGGACCGCGAGACCCGGCTCGCGGCCGCTCGCGGAGCCCTCGACGTGGTGGAGACGCGCTACCGCCAGCGCGCCTACCGGCCCGCCCCCGCGGACCGTACGATCGTCCGGGAGGCGCCCGCCGCGCCGTGCCACCCCACGGTCCCCCAGCCCATCCCCTGGGGCCTGTCCGCCGGACCCGGAGCTCTCCCGGGGCCGGGCGCGCCCGTGCGCCCGGTCGAGGCCGCGATCGGCGAGGGGGACAGGCTCGTGGGTCTCGAATACGCGGTCGTCGACGTGGAGACGACGGGCGGCTCCGGCGCGTTCGGTCACCGCGTCACCGAGGTCGGGATCGTGTGCCTGTCCGGCGGCGGCGAGTATCGCGGCGAGTTCCGCTCGCTCGTCAACCCGGGCCGGACCATCCCGCCCGCGATCCGGCGGCTCACGAGCATATCGCAGGAGATGGTGGACGCCGCGCCGAGGTTCGCGGACGTGGCCCAGTCCGTCCAGGCGATGCTGCGGGGCAGGGTCCTGGTGGCGCACAACGCCGGCTTCGACTGGCGCTTCCTGCGGGGCGAATTCGATCTTTGCCGCCGGCGCGTCCCGAGCCGGGTGCGCCTGTGTACGGTGCGCATGTCGCGGCGTCTCGTGCCCGAGGTCCGGAGCCGCTCGCTGGACGCGTTGTGCCGCTACTTCGGCATCCCCAACGAAGCCAGGCACCGAGCCTGGGGCGATGCGCGCGCGACCGCCGCGCTGCTGGTCCGACTGATCGAGCGCGCGGAGGAGCGAGCCGCGCCCACGCTTGCCGACCTGAGCACGCTGCTGAAGCCCGCTGGCTCGAAATCGCGCCGCCGTTCCTCTCTGCCGCGATCCATGGAGTGGGCCTGACGGCGACGCCGTCCGAACCGAGGCACCGAATGAACCCTTCCGACGGGCCGCTCGTCGCTTCGCGAACCCTGGGGGACTTCCGCCTGCACGCGCTCGACGCCGGAGCGATCCGGCTGGATGGCGGCGCGATGTTCGGCGTCGTGCCCAAGCCCCTGTGGGAGCGGCGCGCTCCCGCCGACGACCGCAACCGCATCTCGCTCGCGCTCCGCTGCCTCCTCATCGAGACCGCGGACGCGCTCGTGCTTGTCGACACGGGCGCGGGGAACAAGGAGTCGGACCGCTTCCAGGACATCTACGGCATAAGCAACGAGGGCGATCCGACCCGCCTGGAGGACGCCATCCGGGCGGCCGGATTCGCACCGGACGACGTGGACTACGTCGTCAACACGCACCTGCATTTCGACCACGCCGGGGGCAACACGCGCCGGGTGGACGAGCGGGTCGCGGAGCCGTCCTTCCCCGGCGCACGGTACCTCGTCCAGCGGGCCGAGTACGAATTCGCACATCGCGACAACGAGCGCGTGCGCGCGAGCTACCTGCCGCACAACTACGATCCCGTCGCGGAGGCCGGGCTCTTCGACTTCCTGGAGGGGGAGATGGACGTGGTCCCGGGAGTCCGAGTCCTCAGGACCCCCGGCCACACGCCCCACCACCAGTCGGTGCGCATCGAGTCCGGCGGCGAGGTGGCGTGCTTCCTGGCCGACCTGGTTCCGACGGTGGCGCACCTGCCGCTCCCCTGGATCATGGGCTACGACCTGGAGCCGTTGGTGACGCTGGAGAGCAAGCGGTCGTTGCTGGCGAGGGCTCGCGCGGAGGACTGGCTGCTCGTATTCGAGCACGACCCGGACCAGCCGTGGGGCCGCCTCGACCCGACGTCGGCGCGGCCGGAGCTGATCACCGGCTGAGTCCGGGACGACGCTCGCCGGGGCACCGGCGGAGCGCTGCGGAGCGCGCCCGACGCGGGGCATCCCTCGCGCGCCTGCGCGCGCGGGCGTGCTAGACCCGACCCCGGCGTATCGCTATCTTTCGCCCCCGCGTCGCCCTTTCGGCGCGTCCTGCTGAGCAAATCGTTGGAGGAGACATGAGCGATCCGCGGCGCACCGCGGTCATCGTGGGATCCGCGCGCACGCCGATCGGGCGCTTCCTCGGCGGGCTGGCAAGCAGGTCCGCGACCGACCTGGGCGCCGTGGCCATCCGCGCCGCTCTCGACCGCTCGGGGATCGACGCCGCCGACATCGACGATGTGATCCTCGGAAACGTCCTGTCCGCCGGCCTCGGCCAGGCGCCCGCCCGCCAGGCCGCGCTCGCGGGCGGGTGTCCCGACAACGTCGGCGCGATGGGCGTGAGCCGCGTATGCGGATCCGGCCTGCAGGCGGTGATGCTCGCGGCGCAGGCGGTCCGCGCCGGAGATGCCCGGGTCCTGGTCGCGGGCGGCATGGAGTCCATGTCGAACGCCCCTTACTACGTCTTCGGCCACCGCACGGGGGTGAAGTTCGGCGATGAGTCGATGCTCGACGGACTGCTCCACGACGGGCTGTTCTGCGGCTTTCATTCCTGCCACATGGGCGGCCACGCGGAGTACACCGCGCGGAAGGCGGGCATCTCCCGCGAGGACGCCGATGCGTTCGCGCTCGGGTCGCACGAGCGGGCCATCGCGGCCCAGGACGCCGGCAAGTTCGAGGCGGAGATCGTGCCCATCGAGATCAGCTCACGGAAGGGTACGACGGTCGTCGCCGCGGACGAGTCGCCGCGGCGGGACACCACCGCGGAGACGCTCGGCCGGTTGCCCACCGTGTTCGACCGCGACGCCCCCCCCGAGGTCTCGGAGCCCGTCGTGACCGCCGGCAACGCGCCGGGTCTGAATGACGGCGCCGCGGCGCTCGTGGTGGCCAGCGAGGAGTACGCGCGTGCGCACGGGCTGGAGATCCAGGCCCGTGTCGCCTCCTATTCCTCGGGGGCGGTCGCGCCTAGGGAGCTGTTCTTCGCGCCCGTCACGGCGGTCCGGCGCGTCATGGAGAAGGACGGCCGCGGGATCGATGACTACGATCTGATCGAGGCCAACGAGGCGTTCGCGGTTCAGGCGCTCGCCGACGGGCGAGAGCTGGGCTGGGACTGGGAGCGGGTGAACGTGCACGGAGGCGCGGTCGCGCTTGGGCACCCCATAGGCGCGTCCGGAGCGCGCATCCTGGTGACGCTGCTCCACGCGATGCGGGATCGCGACGCGGAAAGCGGAATCGCCACGCTTTGCCTCGGGG
>Ga0299907_10001846_pt1 | contig 12551 bp, 10 predicted proteins | sample RVTome_16_FD_198680 | JGI IMG/M metagenome (GOLD analysis project Ga0299907, IMG submission 198680) | Soil microbial communities from uranium-contaminated site in the Upper Colorado River Basin, Wyoming, United States - RVT152D67 (version 2) ...
CCAGAATCGCGATCGCTTGATCTGAAAACGGCGGAAATGTGCGTGAAGTCCCGTCCTTAAGATTTCGCACCCTGCCCGACTCCAGGTCCACTTCGATCTCTTGTCCCTCTTCGACGAAAGTGGAGACCCCGATGCACTCGATCGCCGGCAGGCCGAGATTGATCAGAGTCCGCAGATAGATGTTCGATATCGACTCCGCGAGCACCGCGGCAATGCCGGCGTCGCGCAGCGATCGGGGCGCATCCTCCGCGCTCGAGCCCATGCCAAAATTGATGCCGGCAACGATGACGTCTCCGGGCTGCACCTTTGTGTGAAACTCCGGATCCACTCCGGCCATAACGCCCTTAATGTTTCCGGAGTCGATACAATCGCCGAATTTCCATACCTTGCCTTTAAAATGTTTCTTCATGCCGGCAAAAACTCCCTGGGATCGACAATCTCACCGGCAAGGGCGCTTGCCGCGACAGTGGCCGGGCTGCCCAAGAATATCCGCGCATCGCGGTTACCCATGCGACCGGGAAAATTGCGGTTTCCGGAAGAAATACAAACTTCACCGGTCGCGAGCGAAGGACGGGTGCAGATACCGCATTCCGACGCGGTGAGCAGCACTTTGGATTTCTCGAATATTTGCAGAAGTCCTTCTTCCCGGGCTTGGAAATAGGCGCCATACGAGGCGGGCGTGACGATCATTCGCACCCCGGGATGCACCGTCTTGCCTTTGAGGATCTTGGCTGCCACGCGGAGATCTTCGATCCGTGAGTTGGAGCAAGTTCCGATAAAAGCCTGGTTGATCTTGGTGCCGATAACTTCATGGATCGGCTGGCCGTTCGACGGCACACCGGGAGCGGCGACAAAGGGCTCCATATCGGTAAGGTCGAAGCGAAGGCGCGATTCATATTCAGCGTCGGCATCGCTCGCAACCGGAGTAAATGCTGTGTTGCCGACTTGCTTGATGTATTCGATGGCTCGCTCATCGGGCGGAAACACAGCGTTCAGCGCCAGGCTTTCGACCGCCATATTGCATATCGAAAGACGGCTTTCGACGCTTACGTCCGCAACCGCGCTGCCGCCGTACTCCAGAGTTTTGTTAACCGCGCCATTGGCTCCCATTTCGGCCATAATCCGCAGCACGATATCCTTTCCCCAGATCCACGGCGGCCGCCGACCCGCGAGCTCGACGTAAATAGCCGGTGGAACTTTCAGCCAGATCCTTCCCGTTGCCAGGACGCCGACGGTTTCTGTAAAACCGATACCGGTGGCAAAGCAGCCCAACGCTCCATAGGTGCAGGAATGTGAATCGGCGCCGACGATGAATTCGCCGGGTCTGACGTGTCCCTTTTCCACCATGACGTTGTGACCGATGCCGCCCTGATATCCTTCATAGAGGGTTGCGCCATGTTCTTTGGAAAATTCCTTGGCCCTCTCCTGCCCTTCCAGCCGTCTCGTGCTCCGCGCCGGCTGCTCATCGAAATTGATAATAACTTTTTCTGGATTCCATGCCTTGGTGATGCCCATGTCCTTGAGAACTTCTTTAAACACGCCGTAGAGGCCTTTGGGGTCTTCCGCTTTCGAGAAGCGCAAATCCTTGATGTAAAGCTTATCGACTTCGGCATCGATCATGTCTCCGGGGCCGACTCGATCCTTACCGGTGGCCCGCGCGCAGATTTTTTCAGTGATCGTCATTCCCATGGCTCACCTCATCGTTGAACAGGCTCTCGATTTCGAATCCTTTACGACATCCTCAGATGTATCAAGGCAGCTGCCTAGCTATACGCAGACAAATAATTTTCTGTCAATAAGTTTACGTTGGGCAGCTCCGTGTCGCGATTCATTTATCGACCCTTCAAAAGCGGCTCTTAATTCTCAACGAGCCCTGGCGATTCCTGACCCCAACGGCGGTCTTGCACCGGCAGGACGAGAGTGGCGCGGAATCCGTGCGGAGATTATTCATTGGATTTGGTAGACATTTCTTGTTGACCTAAAGAATAAACCTGGCATAAGTAGAGCCGCATAACCGGGGATTTGACGGTGGTGGTATTTCGATCCACGCGATTGTTAAGAAAATCGTTCCCGCAACTTGTCGACAGGGATTCTAAAAATGCTAGTGTGCAAAGCGTGTTTTAATGAATCAGGCGCAAGGAGGGTTAACCATGTGGCCAGACGCTTCCAACGCGGGTCGGATTTATAGACTGATTTATTCGGCGGCAGTGGGTGTTTTTCTTCTTTCGCCTGCTTTTGCTCTCGCCCAAACTCCTTTTTATCAGGGAAAGACGATTACAGTCATTCAGGCCACGTCGGCGGGCGGCAGTTCAGACATGATGACGCGGTCGGTCCTGCCGTTCTTGAAAAAACATATTCCCGGGGAGCCGACGATCGTGTCCGAGTACATGCCCGGCGGAGGAGGAACCAAAGCCGCCAATCACGTCTACAAGAACGTTCGACCTGACGGCCTTACGATCGGCCGTATCGGCGGCGCTCTGGTCGCCAATGGCGTCCTTGGAGAGAAAGGCGTTCTTTATGATCTGGATAAACTGATTTATCTGGGCTCAGCGCACAGCACCTACCACTGGGCTTTTCTTACGCGGCGGGAAGCCGGTTTGAAAACCATCGATGACTTGCGTTCGGCAACGGGAGTGAGAATCGGCGCTCAGGCTGTGGGACATTCCATCTATTTCGTCGGCCGGATGTTCGCATATTTGATCGGCATCAAAGATCCGAATTTTGTCGTCGGCTATTCCGGAACGGAGCTTGACGCCGCATTAAGCCGCGGCGAAATCGATGGCCGGATCAACAACGCCGATACGGTACTGACGCGAAGCGCGGATTTGATAAAAAAAGGCGCCCTCGATCTGCACGTCATCATGGAAGTCCCGAAGGGCTTGAAGCACCATCATTTCTCACGCTTGCCGGAGATCGAGGAATTTGCCAAATCGGAAAAAGAGCGCAAGCTGTTGCGCATGGTACGCGCTTTCAGACAATTCGGCTCGCCTTTCATCCTGCCTCCCGGCACACCGAAAGAGCAGGTAAAGATCCTTCAAGCGGCCATGGTCAAGGTTTTTAGCGATCCCGAGTTTCCCAGGGAATATAAAAAATTTACCGGCGACGAAGCTTCGCCGCTTATGCCGGTGGACATGGAGAACGCTCTTAAGGAGCTACCCCGAGATCCGGAAACCATCGCACTCTTTAAGCAGCTCAATGCCGCGGGGCCGTTGCCGGCTCGCTAGGGTTGAATTTCTTGGCAGAAGTAAATAAAGGACAACGGCATGCCGCCTGTTGGCGGCGTTGATTTAAAGAACGGCAAGAAAACCGCGGCACGTCGGATTCATGACCAAGACACAAGGAGAGTAAAATGAAATGCCTATCGCTCGCGTCGCATGAAACAAAGTTCGCAGCGGTCAGCCTATGGGCAATCTTTTTCGTCTGGCTGAGCGCGAACGCTTTTGCTCAGGAGTCATTCTTTAAAGGAAAAACCATCACGATCGTCCAAGGGCGAGGTCCGGGCGGCACGGGGGATCTCCGCGTGAGAGCTTTGGTGCCGTTTCTGCAAAAATATATCGCGGGAAACCCAACCATCGTTATGGAATACATGTCCGGCGGCGGCAGCCGTAAGGCGGCAAATCATATTTTTAACTCCGCTCGACCGGACGGGCTCACGATGGGCAACTTGAGCGCCGGCATGGTTTCGTTGGCCGTGCTCGGTGAATCGGGAATCATGTACGACATCGACAAGTTTAACTATCTCGGTTCGGCTTACAGCACTTACCACTCTGTGTTTATAAGCAGGAAAGAAGCCGGCCTCGACTCTCTGGATAAGCTTCGGGCCGCCAAGGAAATCAGAGTCGGCGGGCAGTCCGTCGGCTTCTCCACTTATAACGAAGCCCGGCTTTTCTGCTACATCATCGGTTGCCGGCAGCCGCGATTCGTCACCGGCTTTTCCGGGCCTGAGCTCGATCCGGCCTTGATGCGCGGTGAAATCGATGCGCGCTCGACGGGACCGGATAGCCTGCTACAGCGCAACAAAGAATGGCTAGATAAGGGCTTGATTTATATTCATGCGATCATGGAAACGCCCAAGGGTGAGAAGCATCCGCATCCTTTGTTCAAAAAACTTCCCGTTCTTGAGGATTTGGCGAAATCCGATAAAGAGCGAAAGGTCATTGCTCTGCAGCGTGCGTTCAGAGTCACGGGCTCGCCGTTCGTACTGCCACCGGCAACGCCCAAAGATCGCGTCAAGGTTTTGCAGGAAGGATTTCGTAAAACTTTTCAGGATCCGGATTTTTTCAAGGAATATCATAAACTTACCGGCGATGAACCGACGCCGCTTTTGCCGGAAAATCATGAAAAGGCAATTGCAGAAATCCCACGCGATCGCGAAACCATTGAGATCTTCAAAAAGCTCGTAGGAGCTGGGCCGTTGCCACCGCGCTGAGGCGAAGGAAGGAGGTCTGCCGTGAAGATAAAACACGCGACAAAAATTTTGTGTTTGGCGCTATTTACCCATGTGGTATTTCTACCCGCGCTGCTTTATTCCCAGACTGATTTTTATAAGGGTAAAACGATCAGAATCGTCCAGGGCCGCAACCCCGGAGGCTCGGGAGACCTGCGTGTCAAGGCTCTGGTACCGTTCCTGCAAAAATACATTCCTGGAAATCCCACCGTCATACAAGAGTACATGCCCGGCGGCGGCGGGCGGAAAGCCGGGAATTTTATTTTCGCGGCCAAACCCGATGGCTTGATGATCGGCAACAGCGGCGGTGGCATGGTGGCCAGCGCGGTTCTCGGAGAAAAGGGCGTTCAGTACGATCTCGATGAGCTGATCTTTCTGGGTTCGCCGTATAGTTCGACGCACTATATCTTCTTGACCCGCCGAGAGGCAGGTCTGACCAGTCTGGAAAAGCTTCGGTCAGCCTCAGGAGTGCGGGTCGGCGCTCAATCTGTGGGGCATACGATCTACAATATCGGAAGGGTTTTCTCCTGGCTTATACCGCTGAAAGAATCTAACTTTGTTACGGGCTATTCGACTCCAGAGCGCGATGTGGCTCTTATGTCCGGGGAGATCGATGCCTTTGGCACCGCTGACGATCATCTCACGCGCAACCCCGATTGGGTAAAAAAGAACAAGGTCGACCTTCATATGATGTTGGCAGTGCCCAAGGGTCTCAAGCATCCCCTTTATGGTCATCTATCCGACCTGGAAACCCTTGCCAAGTCGGAGAAAGAACGTAAAGTACTTTCGTTGTTTCGCAACTTCCGCCTCACCGGTTCGCCCTTTTACGCTCCTCCAGGAACGCCCGCGGACCGGATCCAGATGTTGACGCAGGCGATCACCAAGACTTTTAAAGATCCGGATTTTACAAAAGAGTACCGGAAGCTCGTCAGCGACGATCCGTCACCGCTTTTTCCGGAAGAGAATCAAAAGGCGATTCGAGACCTGCCGCGGGATTCCGAGACCATTGCGCTTTTCAACAAGCTCGCCGGTCCCGGACCGCTGCCGCCACGGTAGAATTACATGATTTATTGTCAGGGAGGTTATTATTGATGATAAGCAGCACAAGCAGAATAAAGGTAGTGCTATTGACTCTTGCTGGTTTGATCTGGTTGTTTGCGGCCAACGCCTATGCGCAAAAGGATTTCTATGCTGGTAAAACCGTCACCTTAGTCGCGACCACGGCTCCCGGAGGGACCGGAGATCTCCGGGTAAAAGCCATGATGCCGTTTTTAAAGAAACACATTCCGGGAAATCCAACGGTCGTGGTCCAATATATGGACGGTGGCGGCGGTCGCAAGGGAGCCAATCACATCTTTAATTCAGTTGCCGCCGATGGCCTAACCATCGGCGCCGCCAGTGGAGCGATTATCGGTCTTGCCGTCATGGGCGAGACGGGCGTTTCTTACGACATCAATAAATTTATTTATCTCGGCACACCCGAGAACGAAAACCACTACGTCATTTACACAAGAAAGGAACTTGGGCTCGACAATCTAAAAAAACTCTCATCCAAGCCTGGGATCAGGATCGGCGCTCAAACGGTAGGACACGTCTCCTATGTCGCGGGAAGACTATTCGCTTACTTTCTGAATTTAAAGGACCCGAAGTTTATTGCCGGCTATTCTTCCCGAGAAGTGGACGTTGCCCTGGTCAACGGTGAGCTCGATGCCAGAGCCAATCTAGCGACGTCGGTGCTGCGTCGGAATCCCGATTGGTACGACAAAGGCCTGATGAATTTTCACGCCATCATGGAAGTCCCCAGAGGTGATAAACATCCCAAGCTGGGCCACCTGCCGGAAATCACCACCTTTGCCAAGACCGAAACCGAAAAAAAACTCATCTCGGTATGGCGCGCCTTTCGAGGCGTGGGCTCGCCTTACATTTTGCCTCCGGGAACACCCAAGGACAAAGTTGCGATCCTTGAGGAGGCAATGCGTAAGACCTTTAAGGATCCTGAGTTTCCTGCATACTATCGGAAAATCGTGGCAACCGACCCATCACCGCTGGGACCGGCGGAATTAAGGAAAGTGGTCGCCGGAATCCCACGCGATGCCGAAACGTTAGATATGCTAAAAAAATTCTCCGGACCAGGGCCGCTGCCGCCGCGCTAGAATTGCATGAATTATTTTAAGGGAGGTAATCGATGATAAGAAGAATGAAATTAATGATATTCACTATCGCAAGTTCGATTGGGCTATTCGCGGTCAACGCCTATTCGCAAAATAATTTTTATGCCGGTAAAACTGTCACGCTGGTGGCAACCACGGCTCCGGGAGGAACCGGAGATCTCCGGGTAAAGGCCATGCTACCCTTCTTGAAAAAACATATTCCGGGAAATCCAACGGTGGTGATCCAATATATGGACGGGGGCGGCGGTCGCAAGGGCGCCAATCACATTTATGGTTCGGTTGCGCCGGATGGCCTAACCATCGGCGCCGCCAGTGGCGCGATCATCGGTCTTGCCGTGATGGGCGAAAAAGGCATCTCCTATGATATCGATAAATTTATTTATCTCGGCACGCCCGAAAGCGAAAACCACTATGTTATTTATACGCGAAAAGAACTTGGGCTCGACAGTCCAAATAAGCTCCCATCGAAACCGGGAATTCGGATTGGCGCCCAGTCGGTGGGCCATGTGTCTTATGTCGCCGGAAGAATGTTTGCTTACTTTCTGAATTTCAAGGACCCGAAGTTTATCGCGGGATACAGTTCCCGCGAAGTCGATGTCGCCCTGGTCAACGGCGAGCTCGATGCCAGAGCCAATAACGCAACGTCGGTGTTGCGCCGTAATCCGGACTGGTTCGAGAAAGGCTTGATGAATTTCCATGCCATCATGGAAGTTCCGGTGGGAGATAAACATCCCCGTTTGGGTCATCTGCCGGAGATCGGCACTTTTGCCAAGACCGAAACAGAAAAAAAACTCATTGCCTTATGGCGCGCCTTCCGCGGCGTAGGTTCGCCTTACATCTTGCCTCCCGGAACACCCAAGGATAAGGTTGCGATCCTTGAGGAGGCAATGCGTAAAACCTTTAAAGATCCGGAGTTCCCTGCGTATTTCAAGAAAATCGTTGCCGCGGACGCATCACCGCTGGGACCGGCGGAACTGAGAAAAGTGGTCGCCGGGATCCCGCGTGATGCGGAAACGATCGATATGCTCCAAAAGTTCGCGGGGCCAGGCCCGCTGCCGCCACGGTAAAAGTTTTTTCCAGAGAAGACACGAGAACACGCGAGAAAGAGTCGATATGGAAATTTCGCTGGTAGACGCGGCCTTGACAGGTTTTTTGAATATACTTCATCTCAAGGTGTTCTACGCCCTGGTGATCGGAGTCAGCATCGGCACCTTTACCGCCGTCGCGCCGCAAGGCTTGGGCATGCCGCTGGTCTATGCGATCATGTTGCCGGTCGTCATCAAGTGGGAACCGATAACCGGCATCGCCCTGCTCATCGGCGCAAGCTCGGTGAGCGCCGTATGCGCGGCCTATCTTCCCGTCCTTTTCGGTATACCCGGAGGCTCCGGCTCCCAGGCGACGATCCTCGACGGCTATCCCATGGGCAGGCGCGGCGAGGCTCGTCGCGCATTGGGAGCGTCGTTCATGGCGGGCGGCATGGGCTGCCTCATCGGCACGTTCACCCTCGCGCTGGCTATTCCCGCGGCTAGACCGCTCATCTATCTCATGGGATCGCCTGAGCTTTTTGTCGTGGTACTCTGGGGGCTCAGCATGGTGGCGGTGCTGGCTGGGCGCCGCCCTCTCAAAGGACTCATGGCCGCCTGCTTCGGCTTGCTCCTGGCAACCGTCGGGCAGCAAGCGCAGAGCGGCATCATGCGTTTCGTTTTCGACGAACCTTATCTTTTGGATGGCCTTTCTATCAGTATTATCGCTCTGGGCGTCTTCGGAATTCCCGCAGCCATGGATTTAGCCGTTAAAAAACTCGGTGTCGAGCAGCAGCCCGCCCCCTTGACGGGAAAGCTCCTCGATGGAGTGAAGGATACCCTGCGCGAATGGTGGTTGGTGGTGCGCTGTAGTTTTATCGGCGTGTGGGTAGGAATTGTGCCCGGAATCGGGTCTTCGGTGGTGGACTGGCTCGCCTATGGCCATGCGGCTCAAAGCAGCAAAGACGGCGGCGCGCATTTTGGCCAGGGCGATGTGCGCGGCGTCATCGCTCCCGAGAGCGCCAACGACGCCAAGGACGGCGGCGATCTGATCACGACTTTACTGCTGGGCTTTCCCCAGGGAGTCGTGACGGCGCTTTTTATCGTGGCGCTCTTGGCGTGGGGGTTTCTGCCTGGGCCGGAACTGATCAAAAAAAACCCGGAGCTCATTTACAGCATAGTCTGGATTCAGGGTATTGCCGGTATTTTCGGGACCCTAATCGGCTTCGTTCTTTCCAGCCCGCTCGCCAAGCTGGCCCAAGTGCGCTACTCGTTCATGGTCCCTACCATTTTTGTTTTCGTCCTCATGGGAGCCTTCAGCGTCACCCGGGATCCGGCGGATCTTCTGACGGTCGTTATTTTCGGCATAATGGGTTACTTCATGCGGCGCTTTGGTTATCCTCGTCCAGCTCTGATTCTCGGACTGGTTCTAGGCAGCTTAATGGAGACCTATCTCTACCGATCCATGGCAAGCTACGGCTTTATCTGGCTCACGCGGCCTGCAGTCATCGTGCTGCTGATATTGGCTTCTACGTCGTTCTATTTCGCCGTGCGCGGCAGGATGAAAAGCGCGGCTAAACTACCAGCGGCCGCGCGCAAAGACATATTGAGGAATGAAGATGACAGCTAACTTTACTTTGTTCATGGTTGCCGCTTTTGCCGGCGCGACCTACTGGGGTTGGAATTGGCCTTATATAGCGAAGCTCATGCCCGTGTATGTTGTCGCAATACCCGGTCTGCTTCTCGCCCTATTTCAGCTTTACCGCGATGCAACGGGTTGGGAGACGCGCCGGGAGAATGCCGCGGAAGGAATCGACATGGACGAGGTCCACAATATCAAGTTGGACAAGAAAACTGAGCTCCGGCGCACCCTGGTATTCTTTGGTTGGTTTATCGGTGGCGCGTTGGGTATCTGGCTTATTGGCATCGTTTACAGCCTGCCGATTTTGGTTTTTCTCTATGGTCTCATCGATGGAAGAGAAAGTATGCGCACCTCTCTGATTATGGGCGCGTGTACCTATGCGCTCATCTGGGGTCTCTTCGAATATACCCTCGAGACGCGTTGGCCGCCCGGGGTTCTGATCGGCTATTAGGCTTTAAGCTAATTTTCCTGCGGACTCGTTCGTTAGCGACTCCTTTGCGAAAAGACAAAGTAAGGAGTTTTTAATTGCAAATTTACATTAACCCTGGTTGCTTGGATACGTTCTTCAAGTTACATTTGAAATTATAAAAACTTAAGAGGAGGAAACGTCATGATCAAAAAACAATGGCTTCTGTTGGGTGTCGCTTTGCTACCGCTGTATGCGACACAGGTTTCAGCGGCACCGAACCCGGATACGGGACCGGGTTGCGGCCTCGGAAAACTTGCTTGGTCGGAGTATCAGAATCAGAAGGACATCGCGCCGCAAGTGATGCAGTCGACGACCAACGGCACCTTCGGCAGCCAAACCTTCGGCATCAGCTTCGGGACTTCCGGCTGCACCAATAACGGCGTCATTATGTCGGAACACAAAACCAGTGTCTTTGCGGCGCTTAATTTTGAAAACCTTTCTCAAGACATGGCCAGGGGAGACGGCGAACACCTCAGCTCGCTGGCGGAACTGATGAACATTCCTCAGGAAAATCGCTCCGAGTTTTATGCTCTCGCACAACTGCAGTACCAGAGTATGATTGAGTCCGGCGAATCTACTCCGGCGGCGTTGCTCAAGGCGTTAAACAACGCCATGGCATCCCATCCGCTTCTTGCTAATAGCCAGAAGTAGTCCATCTACGAGCCCCGGCATGCTGCCGGGGCTCTTTGTTCCTTTGGTAGCAATCCTGCGCATCGCTCTCTTGGTCCTGTGTTTTTTTCCAAACGCAGCCGGCGCCCAGGACGGCGCTCAGTCTTACCTTCAACACCTCATTCAGCGCGCTAAGGCGATGGCGCTGCACGATCAGCGCTATTGGCATCTGCTGCTGCATTACCGTTCAACTATTGGCGGCTCTGAAAGCGAAGCCGACGAAGCCGGGTTTTTTCTAGCGCCCAATGGGAAGACCGATCCTGAAGCGGAGTTGCAGGCTACTCTGGCTCAGTTCTTCTCGACCGAACTCGTCGGCCGGTCGCGCCAGCCGGCGCGATGCGCGTTCATCGCCCGTTATGATTGGCTGAAGACAGCCCTGGCCATCGACGAGAGCCGTTTGCCGCGGCAGCCCTGCGACCGGTTTCAAGCGTGGCTTGCCGAGCTGAATCCCGCCTCGATCACGGTCATCTTTCCGTCCGCCTTTATGAATAACCCGTCCTCGATGTTCGGCCATCTGTTGCTGCGCGTCGATCAAAAAGGCCAAACCGAGCGGACAAGCATTCTCGCCTATACGATCAATTATGCCGCCGATGTCACCACGGACAACGGCATCATATTCGCCGCGTTGGGCTTGACCGGGGGCTTCAAAGGATATTTCTCCACGCATCCCTACTACATCAAAGCCAGGGAGTACGGTGATTTTGAAAATCGGGACATTTGGGAGTACCGGCTCAATCTCACGCCGAATCAAATACAGCGGCTGCTGATGCACGCTTGGGAGCTGGGCAACGCCTCCTTCGATTATTTTTATTTCAAAGAAAATTGCGCCTATCACATTTTGTCTCTTCTGGACGTCGCCGACGAGAAGCTTCGGCTGGCGGACCGGTTCTGGTTCTATACCTTTCCCTCCGATGGGATCCGCATGATCGCCGACAAACCCGGCTTAGTTAAGGAGGTGATTTTTCGGCCGTCGCGGAGCACGAGAATTCGCCGCGGCCGCGAGGCTCTTTCGACCGAGGAGAAGACATGGCTCTCAAAGATGGTCGTCGAGCCATCGTTGTCCCAATCCGCGGAGTTTGCGCGCTTGCCGCCCCAGCGCCAGGCGGCGGTTCTCGAGGTCGCCTCAGACTATCTGCTGTACAAAGCCGCCACCGAGAACGACAGCGCGCCTTTTGCGTTGCTCAACAAGACCGTTTTACTTGCCCGCAGCAAGCTCAAGGTTGCGCCAATCCCGTTTAAGATCACCCCGGTAAGCGGGGCGCCGGATCAGGGACATAAGACTATGAGAGCAGGACTAGGAGTCGGATGGCGTGAAGGCGAATTTTTTAACGAGGCGAATTTTCGCTTGGCGTTTCACGATCTGCTCGATCCGGAATACGGTTATACGCCCGGCGCGCAAATTCAGGCGTTGGGCCTGACGCTACGGCACTATGGGCGCAGGAACCATACAAGAGTCGAAAAATTTGTCCTCTTGGACATTTTGTCTCTGTCGCCGGTCGATGCTCTCTTTGCAAGCCCCTCATGGAAAATCAACGCCGGGCTCGACACCATCGGGCACGATCAGTGTCGCTTTTGTCGTATTGGCAACCTTAATACCGGGTTAGGGCTTGCCGCCGAGAGCGCTTTGCTAAAGCGCGAAGTTTATTTCGGCTTTGCCGAGCTCGCGAGTGAGTTCGGCCCCGTCTTTAATGGCAACCACCGGATCGGCGGCGGCGCGACCGTTGGGGCGCTGGCCGACATTACCGAGCGCTGGAAATTCGCCGTTTCCGGCACTTATCTGAATTTTCCTTTGGGAGACAAATCGGACGAGTGGCGGTTCTCCGCGCAGCATCGCTATACGTTACAGCAAAACCTCGCATTGCGATTTGAGTATAATCGGCGCCCCCGCAACCAAGAGTATGTACTGAACCTGCTGGTGTACTTTTGAGACAGGCTTACTGCTATGATCCCATTGTAGCGCCACACCGTTCGCTATTCTTGATTCGACAACAGAATTGTATAAAACGGGAGCATCCTGCGGCATTGTTTCGGAGACCATTATGATAAAGAAGAATCGTAGTTTTGGGTTGGCACTAGGAATTTCTCTCACAACGCTAAGTGTTCAATCTTCACTCCCACCGGCCGATCTTCA
>Ga0299907_10001847_pt1 | contig 12548 bp, 12 predicted proteins | sample RVTome_16_FD_198680 | JGI IMG/M metagenome (GOLD analysis project Ga0299907, IMG submission 198680) | Soil microbial communities from uranium-contaminated site in the Upper Colorado River Basin, Wyoming, United States - RVT152D67 (version 2) ...
CTCGGCGGTGGTGTTCCTCTATTCGCCAACCACCACCCTGGCCTCGGTTGCCGTGCTCAACATGGACGACGCCGGCGACATCGCGCCGGCCGCGGCCATGGGCATGATGATCTTCTACACCAATGCCGGCGCGCGCATCCTGCACCTCATCGTCTCAAAGGGCGTGTTGCGCCGCACCCAGGCCTGGCGCTTCCGCTGAAGGCGTCGTTCAGGCGCTGCGGCGGGAGGAGACCGCGCGCTCCGGTGGGAAGGTCACCGTCACGACGGTACCTTCGCCGGCCCGACTCTCTATCTCCATCACCCCGCCGAACAGCCGCATGAAGTTGTCGCAGAGGTGCAGGCCCAGGCCGGTACCCTTGTGCTCGCGGGCGCGGGCGTTGTGGGCCTGTTCAAAGGGTCGCAGGGCCTTGGCGACCCCTTCGTCGGTCATGCCGATGCCGTTGTCCGCGACGGACAGTAGAACGCGCGCCTCAGCATCGCTCCAGGCCTTCACCACGATGCGGCCGCCCTCGGGCGTAAATTTGATCGCATTGGACAGCAGGTTGTTGAGTATCTGGACCAGCACCCGCTTGTCGGCCAGCAGGACCGGCGCCGGTGCGGCGATGTCCACGGACAGGTGCTGATCAGCGCTCGCCGCTGCCGTCGCGACCTGCCGCAGACAGCTCCGGATCAGCTCCTCGATGTCGACAGTCTCCTCGACCAGCTCGTACTTGCCGGCCTCGACCTTCGAGATGTCGAGCAGGTCGTTGATCAGCGAGATCAGCAGCGAGCCGCTGTGATGGATGTCCTCGACGTACTCCTCGTAGCGCGGGTCGCCGAGTTCGCCGTAGGCACGCGCCCGCATGATTTCGCTGAACCCGAGGATGGCGTTCAGCGGCGTGCGCAGGTCGTGGCTCATGTTGGCAAGGAACTCCGTCTTGGCCCGGTTGGCCTCCTCGGCCTGCAGGCGGGCCCTCTCCAGTTCCGCGGTACGCTCGGAGACGCGCTGCTCCAGGTAGGCGTTGGCGCGCCTGAGGCCGCGCTCGGCCTGCTCGACTCTAAGGCCGTTGATCCGGAGCCTTTCCAGGGCGGCGGCCATGCGGCTGACCTCATCGTTGCGGCTGCCGGAGGGTACCACGGTGTCCAGGCCGCCTTCGCCGATGCGGATCATCGCGGCGGTCACCCGCGCCAGCGGATCGGTGATCAGGTTGACGCCGACGAAGACCACCACAGCGGTGATCACCGCCAGGATAGCGGCCGTGGCGGCATTGTCGCGCACCGCCTTCCAGACCTCGGTGGAGACGCCGGCCGTCGAGACCCAGAGCAGCAGGGTGCCGACCACTTCCCCCGATTCGGCCGTAATCTCGCGGTCGAACACCAGGCGGTCGCTCGCCACCGCGGGATCGAAGCCGTCGACCATCACCTCCGCCAGCTTTGCACCTTGGATGTCCAGCACCCGTACGCCGGCGATCGAGCCGGTGGCCGCCAGGCGCTCCAGGCGCAGCTGCACCATCTCATAGTCGTAATCCCACAGCGGATCGGACAGGGTGTCGCCGAATACGCTGGTGAGCACCTGGGATTCCGACTTCAGGTCGCTCATCAGGCGCGCGGCATGATCCTGGCCGGAAAGGACCGTGCTGATCATCGAGACCACCACGACGGTCGCCAGCACTGTCGCGACAATGCGGTTCCGGATCGACGTGCCGGTGAACCTCCTGTGCTTCGGTCGCATGCAGGGCAATCTTCCAGTGCGTGACATCGTTCAGGGGGTGCGGAGGAGTTGCCGGCGAGGAGTTCCTTCCTGCGACCGCCCGAGCAAGAGAAAGATAGTTCTTTCTCCTTAAACTAATCTTTACGCAGTTCGCGTTATTTATGAGCGATCTCAAGAGTTTGTAATCGTACCGTTTATTATGTGTGGCAGCTGTTCTTGGCGCCGGGGGCGAAGCTGCACTACCTTGTCTTGAGCTGACGGAGGTCCAGGATGCTTCGGATCGCTGATGCCATTGCGGCCACCGCACTTGCCGGCCTCGTCGTCCTCGCCCTCCGTCCGGCGGCTGCCGCAGAGATGCTGCACCTGACCACGGAACAGTACGCGCCCTTCAATTTCGACGACGACGGCGAGATCAGGGGCCTCGGCGCCGACCAGGTGACGGAGATCATGCGGCGCAGCGGCATCGCCTTCGATATGGAGTTGCTGCCGTGGTCCCGGGCCATCGGGCTGGCGCGCGAGAAGCCGATGACCTGCGTCTTCACCACCGCGCACACGGTCGACCGCGACCAGCACTTCAAGTGGGTCGAGCCGCTGCTGGTCGAGCGCACCCTGCTGGTTCGCGCCGCCGGCTCCGGCGTGAACCCGCCCAGCGTGGCCGCCGCGACGGCTTTTCGCACCGGCACGCAAACCGGTGACTACACGGTGGAGCTGCTGCGTAACGCCGGCTTCACCGACATCGATCTGGCGCGCGACCTCGACCTCACCCTCAAGAAGCTGTTGAGCGGCCGCGTCGACCTGATGGCCGTTTCCGAGTCCTTCGTCCACCGGCTGCAGGACCAGGGCGTGCCGGTGGAGGAGGTCGCCGTGCTCTACGAGCAGGTGTTCTCCATTGCCTGCTCGCCGCAGACGCCGGACAGCATCGTCGCCCGCATGCAGAAAGCGCTGACGGCGATCATCGCCGACGGCACCCAGGCGGAGATCCTCGTCCGCTACGACTAGCGGCAGATCCCGAAGCCGCCCAAGTCGAGGTGGAAGTGGTTGGCGTGGGCGGCGTTGTAGTCGGGACCAAGGGCAGAGGCAAAACGCCCGCAGGCCGCCTCATGAGCCTGCTTCAGGAGCTGCCCCTCGGCACCGCCGCCGTCCCAGTCCTCCAGTACCGAGATCTCGCGCCCGTCGACCAGCACGAAGCCGGCGACGTCCAGCGCATTGGCACGGGCATGCTGGCTGCGCCGCCCGGACGTCGCGTTGTTGACGTTCCTGCAGGCGTAGCTGCCATAGTGGGTCACCCGGCCGATCCGGGCACCCAGCAGGCTTTCGGCGGCAGGCTGCAGGTCGTGGCGCTCCCAGACGGCCAGTGCGGCTATCATCGGACAGGTCATCGGCACGCCGGGCGCACCCCAGGAGACCGTCGAGGCCTGCAGGCGCGCGACGCCCTCGAAGCCGCAGCCGTCTCCGGTTTCACGGTCGGGGATGGTCCGATAGCTGATGCCGGCGGCGTCGAGCGCGGCGAAGCAGGCCGCGGGGCGGCCCTTCAGCGCGCGGAGCTTCCACTCGGTGAGAAAGGAGGGACGCTCGGCGATGGAGAACGGCGCGAAGGGATTGTAGCGATCGGGCGCGTAGCGCAGGAGCCCGTAACCGCCGGCGGCGAGCAACAGTGCAAGACAGAGAAGGACGGCAAGCGGTCGCATAGCGTGGCGCGGTCTCCCGATGTTTCGCCAAGACCCCGACCTCCGCTGATATGGGGTGTCGTGGCCCGCCTGCCAGCCTAAAATCGTCAGCACGCTTGAGTCGGGCCGCGGATCGCGACTACCCTGGCGGCAGTCCCCTCGATGGCGCCTCCAGACAGCAAGGGCACGGGCAGCTTGGACAAGATCTCCATCCAGTTCACCTTGTTTTCCGCCTTCTATTCGCCACTCATCTCGACCATGTCGGGCGGTTTCCTGCGCGCCGAGGGCCTGGACCCGGAATGGTCGGTGGCGGCGCCGGGCGCCTCCGCCATCGCTGCCCTGGAGGACGGCTCGGCCCATGTGGTGCAGTCGGCGCTGAGCCAGGCTTTCACGCCGCTGAACGAAGGCAGGACGCCGAGCGCCGTCCACTTCGCCCAGGTCAACGAGATGGATGGGTTCTTCCTGACCGGGCGTGAGGCCGACCCCGAATTCACCTGGGACAAGCTGGAAGGCGCCGAGGTCGTCATGTTCAAGGGTGGCCAGCCGCGAGCCATGTTCAGGTACGCCTGCCACAAGGCAGGGATCGATTTCGACAGGATCAAGGCGATCACCCCCGGCGGCGCCGCCGATATCGACAAAGCCTTCCGTGAGGGCCAGGGGCTTTACGTCCAGCAGCAGGGCCCCTTCCCGCAGCAGCTGGAGGCCGACGGTGTCGGGCGGGTCCTGGCTCAGATCGGCCGGCAGATCGGGCCCTGCGGCTTCTCGAGCCTCGCAGCCAACCGCGACTGGCTGGAGACCGACATGGCGAAGGCCTTCATGCGCGCCTACCGCAAGACCCGCGCCTACATGAACGAGACACCGGCCGCCGAGATCGCCAGGGCGGAAAAAACCTATTTCCCCAAGATCGACGAGCGGGTTCTGGCCGACTGCATCGCGACCTATCAGCAACTCGGCTGCTGGACGCCGCACGTCGAGATCACGCAGCCGGCCTTCGAAGCGACCCTGGACGTCTTTGAATATAACGGCCTGCTGAATGAGCGTTATCGCTATGAACAGATTTGCGCTGCGCCCCCAGCCGCCGATTGAGCTTCGCCCGGCCCAAGAGACGCCCCGGCGTCGTCGCCTACGCGGTTGCAATTGGGAACGCTAAGCGGGAAAACTAAACGGGCCTAAGCAACTGATTTTCCAGCGGACTTAATCGCTTGCTAAGGAACCGATGGTAGAAGGGCGCTGAACAACAGCTGCAGACGGAATGCCCCCGGTGCTCAATCGCCTCTCCATCGGCAAGAAGCTTGCCCTCATCTCCATCACCCTCTCCCTGGTGCTCGTCGCGCTCTCCGCATTCATGCTCGTCGAGGTGAAGAACACCATGATCGAGGGCCGCAAGGTGAAGCTGCGCGCCCTGGTGGAATCGACCGTCAACGTGGTCAACCATTATTCCCAGATGGAGGCTGACGGCACCCTGACGCCGGAGCAAGCCCACCAGGCCGCCGTGACCGCGATCGCCGGCATGAACTTCGACGGCGAGAACTATTTCTTCGTGTTCGGCAACGACGGCAAGCTGGTGTGGCACCCGACGCGCCAGGAGCAACTCGGCGAGAACATGCTGGCGCAGGGCGACCCCAAGGGCCGCGCGATCTACGAGCTGTTCCACCGTACCGCCAACGCGCACACCTACCTCGAGGGCTACTCGGAATCGGTCGGGCGCCGTCCCGGCTCCAAGGTGAACGACGCCCTGAAGCTTTATCTCTCCGCCAAGGATCCCCGCTGGAACTGGATCGTCTCCACCGGCGTCTTCATCGACGATATCGAAGCGCTGTTCTACGAGCGCGCCGCCCTCGTCCTCGGCCTGGCCGCTGCCGGCCTGGCGCTCGGACTCGGCCTCAGCTACCTGGTCGGCCGCTCGATCACCGGACCGCTGAATCGGACCGTGACCGCCCTGGAGGAACTCGGTGAAGGCCACAGCAATACCGTGGTCGAGATCGACCCGAGCCACACGGAAATCGGCCGCCTGACGCGCGCCTTCAATTACTTCCGGAGTAAGATGAAGGAGACCGAGGAACTGCGGCACCAGCAGGCCATCGCCGAAAAAAAGGCGGAGGAGGAGCGCCGAGCCGCCCTGCTCGGCTTCGCCGACGAATTCGAACGCTCGGTCGCCTCCGCGGTCGACGTCCTGGCCGAGGAGGTCCGCAACGTCTCGCGCGCTTCCAATGAGATGTCGAAGACCGCCCAGGCTTCGGCGGGCGGCACTCAGCAGGTCAACGCCGCTGCAGAATCCACGGCGGAAAACATCCAGACCGTCGCCTCGGCGGCGCAGGAGCTGACGTCCTCGATCGACGAAATCCAGCGTCAGGTGCGCACGGTTCAGGATGTCGTCGAGAAGACCAAGTCCCGCTCGACCCAGACGCAGAGCCGTGTATCGGCGCTGGCGGACACTGTCGAGAAGATCGGCTCGGTGGTCGAGCTCATCAACTCGATTGCAGAGCAGACTAACCTGCTGGCCCTGAATGCCACCATCGAGGCGGCCCGGGCCGGCGACGCGGGCAAGGGCTTCGCCGTCGTGGCCGGCGAAGTGAAAGCGCTGGCGACCCAGACCACCAAGGCGACCGAGGACATCCGCCAGCAGATCGACGTGCTGAATCAGGCGACCGGTGAGTCGGTGAGTGGCATGAAGGATGTCGCCAGCGTGGTAAGCGATCTTCTGGAGACGACCAGCGCCATCGCCGCGGCTATCGAGGAGCAGAACGCGGCGACCAGTGAGATCTCCCGCAATACCGAGGTGACGGCCCGCGAGACCCAGTCCATCACCCGGGCTATCGGCGACGTTTCGACCTCGGTACGGGCCACGGAGGCGACGGCGCAATCGGTGAGTCAGACCTCTACGGTGATGCAGGAAAAGGCCGAGGTCGTCAGCCGCGAAGTGAAGAACTTCCTGCAGCGCATCCGCGCCGCCTAAGGTCCGATCGAAAGACCGCCAGGCCGCCGGGACTGCGCCGGCGGCCGCTTTTCCTCGAAAACCGTCAGACCGGTCGAGCCGCTGACCGAGTTCACCATCTTCGTGGTCTCGCGCGCCGGCCAGACCCAGCGCACCGCCACCACCATCTTCGTCGCCAACGTCGAAGCGGCCCTGGCACGCTACGCCAAGGTCGACGCCTGACAATGGGTCAGGGCGTGATGATCTGGCGCACCGTGTGGCCCTCGGCCAGGCGGTCGAAGCCCTCGTTGATCTGATCAAGCGTCAACCGTTCGCTCATCAGGCGGTCGACCGGCAGGAGTCCCTGGCGGTAGAGGGCGATGTAGCGCGGCACATCGCGCAGCGGCACACAGCTGCCGATGTAGCTGCCCTTCACCGTTCGCTCCTCGGCAACCAGGCTGACGTGCTGCACCTCGAAGCGGTGGTCGGGGTGGGAGAGGCCCGCAGTCACCGTGGTGCCGCCACGCCGCGTAACCCGGTAGCAGAGATCCATGGCCTTCACCGAGCCCGCCATCTCGAAGGCGTAGTCGACGCCGCCCTTGGTCGCCTCGCGGATCTCAGCCACCGCATCGGCGTCACCGGCGTTGAAGGTGTCGGTGGCGCCGAGCTGGCGGGCCAGCGCCAGCTTGTCGTCGAGGATGTCGACGGCGACGATGCGTGCGGCGCCGGCCAGGCGCGCGCCAAGCAGCGCATTGAGGCCGACGCCGCCCAGGCCGACCACGGCGACGCTGCTGCCGGGCCGGACCCTGGCGGTATTGACCACCGCGCCGACGCCGGTCAGCACGGCGCAGCCGAAGAGCGCCGCCTCCTCCAGCGGCAGCTCGTTGTCGATCTTCACCAGCGACTGGCGGGCGCAGACCGCGTACTGAGCGAAGGCGGAGACGCCCATGTGATGGTGCACCTCCCGTCCCTCCAGCCGCAGGCGCCTCGCGCCGGACAGCAAGCTGCCGACGCCGTTGGCCTGGGCGCCCGGCTCGCAGAGCGCCGGCCGTCCCTCCATGCAGGGCAGGCAGTGGCCGCAGCTCGGCACGAAGATCATCACCACATGATCGCCCGGCCGCAGGTCGGTGACGCCGCGGCCGACCTCGGCCACCTCGCCGGCCGCCTCGTGGCCGAGAGCCATGGGCACCGGGCGCGGCCGGTCGCCGTTCACCACCGAGAGGTCGGAATGGCAGAGGCCGGCGGCGCCGATGCGCACCAGTACCTCGCCCTCGCCGGGCATCTCCAGCTCCAGTTCCTCGACCAGCAGGGGCCGGCTCTCGGCGTAAGGCCGTGGCCGGCCGGTCTCGTGCAGGACTGCTGCCTTGGTCTTCATTTCTCGGTCCCTCCGGGCTGGCCTCTGCGGCCCCCCTTCTACCACGAAACACGACGCGCGGAAGGCCGCGCCCGCGCAGATGTGACTCGACAGGCGGCCTGCTCTCTGGCGTGAATGCGCGGCGTGGATACTGGATCTGGATCCCCCTCTTCCAAGCGCCTCTGCGCCCCGGTGCCAGGCCTGCTGGCCCTCCTCGCCCTCGCCCTGGTGCTCGGCGGCTGCGTCTCCGCGGAAAGCCGCGAGGCGACGCGCCTGCTGCGCGACATCGACGCTGCCGGCGACCCCTCGACGCTGAAGGCGCTGACCCCGGCACCACGCCGCAGCACCGAGCGCTACGCAGTCGACGGGCGCGGCAACGTCGCCGACTTCTACGATCCGCAGCAACCCCTCGGCGCCACGCTGGTGCTGGTGCCGGGCTTCACGCCCGAGGGCAAGGACGACCCCCGGGTGGTGGAGCTCGCCCGTTCGCTGGCCCGGGCGCGCTTTCTGGTGATGGTGCCGGAGGTGCCGGGCTCTCGCGCGCAGCGGGTGCGCCTGGAGGATGCCGAAACCATCGCCGACGCCGTGCGCCATCTGCAGCGCAGCCGGCCGAAGGCCGCTGACCGGGGAGTCGGCGTGGTCGCCATCTCCTATGCCGTCGGCCTCGCCGTGCTGGCCGGCCGCGAACTTGCCGGCGAAACCCCGCCCGATTTCCTGGTGGGGATCGGCGGCTATTACGACACCCGCGCTGTGGTCACCTTCGCCACCACGGGCAAGTACCGCCTGCCAGGCAGCCGCCAATGGCTCGACGGCAGACCGCTGGCCGCCGCCAAGTGGATCTTCCTCGCAAGCAATGCCGCGGTGCTGGAGAACGCCGCCGACCGCCGTCGGCTCGAGGCCCTCGGCGAGCGTTGCTTCGACGGCTGCGATCCCGACCGGGAGGCCCTGGCCCGTGAGCTCGGCCCGGAAGGCCGGTCCCTACTGGCGCTGGTCACCAACGCGGAACCGGCGCGGGTGCCGGCCCTGGTCGCCGCGCTCCCCCTCGCGGTGCAGCAGCAGATGGCGCAGCTGTCGCTCGAGAACTACGACCTCTCGCCCTTCGCCGGCCGCCTCATCCTGGTGCACGGCAAGCTCGACCCGCTGATTCCCTATAGCGAAAGCATCGCCCTCAGCCGCGCGGTACCCGGCAGCGAGCTCTTCCTGATCGACGGTTTTTCCCACATCACGCCGCGCGCCGTCGGCTTCGCGGGACAGCTACAGCTGATCGACGCGATCCAGGCGGTCCTGCGACGCCGCGCCGCGGCGCCCTAGCCGGACTTGCCGGCACGGCGGACGCCTTCGTCCAAAGCTTCCACCTCGCAGACGCCGGCCTCGGTCTCCATGTCGGCCAGCTTGCCGGTCTCCTTCATGTAGTCGACCAGCGCCCGTTGCATGAACGTGCTCTGCAATTGCAACAGTTCCACTGGAGTTTTGCAGGCCGCCATCTTCTCGAGGAGATCGAGATCCTGCTTCCAGCGCCGGCTGACGAATCCGGCGGATTCCTCGGCCAGCCGGCTCCAGGATTCCAGCCAGATCTCGGCAGCCCTGGCGTTCGCCTGCAGCAGGCTTTCGAAGCCCTCGGAGGTCGGCCCCCAGGCAGCCAGCGGCGCGCTCGCGGCAGTTGCCTTATCTGATTTTGACGCCATCGCATCGACCTTTCTCGGCTTTTCGGAACGCTACCAGCAATGTCCCTCCCTGCGTCGGACGTCATTGATATGAGTCAAGATATCGGGCCAGGATGCCGTGCCAGGGTGACGCCGCCCCGCCGCCGCTGGCTGGCCTGACGGCTGCGGCCTGGGCGGTGGCAGCGACCACGCTGCTGATGGTGATCTGGTGGATCTGCCAGGCGCTGCCGGTGGCGGTCACCGCCCTCCTGCTACCCGCCCGGGCACGCGCCTATTCGTAAGTCCGGGCGCTGAGCGGCTTGGCGTCGATGGCGGCGCCGAGGGCGGCCAGCAGACCTTCCTCCGCCCGGTTCAGGTGGGTGTGTGGGTTCCACACCAGGTAGATGTCGATGGCCGGCGGCGCCTCGTAGGGCGGCAACCGCCACAAGAGGCCGTCGCGCAGATCGCGCGAGACCACGTGAATCGGCAGCGGCCCGATGCCGAGGCCGGCGATGATCATGCGGCGGACCTCCTCCAGGTGCGAAGAGTGCCCAACCACCCAGTCGTCGAGATCGTGCTGCGCGCGCAGCAGGGCGACCGGCCGCAGGGCGTCGGCCAGCTGATCGGTCTTGAAGGATACCGAGGCGTGGCCTTTCAAGTCCTCCAGCTTCAGGTCGCTGCGGCCGAAGAGCGGATGCGACGGCCCGCAGAAGAAGCCGAAGTATTCGCGGTAGATCATCTTGTACTCGAGTCGCGGTGAGCGCTTGTGCACCAGGCAGAGGCCGAAGCTGGCCGACTTCTCCAGCACCGCCCGGGTCACCTCGGCCGAGGTGTCCACCTCGATCTCGTAGGTCGCCTTGGGGTTGGCGAGGTGGAAGGCGGCCAGCACCTCGTCGAAGATCGGCGAGATCACGTGGCTCGCCATGGCGATGCGCACATGGCCGGTGATCTCGTCCTTGATGTCGCGGGTCAGCACCGCCACGCGAGCGACGTTGCCGTAGATCTCCACACATTCGCGATAGAGCACCTCGCCGGCCGGCGTCACCCGGAAAGTTGCCGGGCCGCGCTCGATGAGCCGCTTGCCGAGCCGCGTCTCCAGCCGCTTAAGAGCATGGCTCACCGTCGGCTGGCGCAGATAGAGGCGCTTTGCCGCGCCGGTAACGCTGCCCTCCTGCACCACCACCATGAAGGTGCGCAACAGGTTCCAGTCCAGCTCGCGCGCCAAGCGCTCGCCGCTGTCCTTCTGCCTGGAGGGTTCCATCGGCTACCTCATAGATGTCATCTATGACTAGTATAGGTCTTATCTATTTGCACAATAAAGGGCGAAGGAGAACACTGCGGTCTCATACCCGCGGACGACAAGGCGGGACTTCAGAGAGGTTCAGGGAACGATGGCAGCCAGCGATGCCGAGGCGCCGGGCGCGCGCCCGTGGATCCTGATGTCACCGGCGCTGGGCGCTGTCGCCCTACTGCTCGCCATCCCGATCTGCTTCATCGTCGTCTATTCCTTCTGGCTGCGCACCGCCGCCGGCTCCGAGCAACCCGGCTTCTACCTCGACAACTGGGTCGAGGTGCTGACCGACCGCTTCTACCGCGACATCCTGCTGCAGACCCTTCGCATCGCCGCCCTCTCGACCCTGCTCTGCATCCTGCTCGGCTACGTGCCGGCCTACTTCATCGCGCGCTCGACCACCCGCCACAAAACAGTGCTCATCCTGCTGCTGATGCTGCCGTTCTGGATCAGCTACATCATCCGCACGATGTCCTGGATCAATATCCTGGGCGTCAGCGGCGCGCTGAACGTCTTCCTGCTGTGGCTCGGCGTCATCTCGGAGCCGGTCCAGATCCTCTACAACGAGGGCACGGTGATCCTCGGGTTGGTGCACTTCTTGCTGCCCTTCATGATCCTCAATATCTACGTCAGCCTCGACGGCATCGACCCCAACCTGGTCGACGCCGCTCGCTCGCTGGGCGCGACCGGCTGGCAGGCCTTCCTGCAGGTTACCCTGCCGCTGTCGCTGCCCGGCCTGGCCGCCGGCAGCCTGCTCTGCTTCGTGCTCGGCGCCGGCACCTACATCACGCCGATGGTGCTCGGCGGGCCGCGCGACGCGATGTTTGCCAACCTGGTCTTCGAGGCCGTCATCACGCAGCTCGACTGGCCGCTCGGCTCGGCCCTCTCGCTCGCCCTCCTGGTCGTTCTCGGCTCGGTGGTCATGCTCTACACCCGCTATGCCGGCATCGGCCAGCTGGCCAAGAGCTTCCGATGAACGGAGCCAAGGCGCCATGAACGGGGGCATCCTGAGCGGCTGGAGCCTGATCCGCGCCTTCACGGTGCTGGTCTACCTCTTCATGTTCCTGCCGGTGGCGGTGGTGGTGCTGCTCGCCTTCAACGCGAACCAGTTCGGCAGCTTCCCCATGGAGGGCTTCAGCTTCCGCTGGTTCGTCGCGCTGTGGAACAACGACGCCATCGTGCGCGCCTTCAAGACCTCGGTGCTGCTGGGCGGGCTGACAGCCGTGCTCTCCACCACCATGGGCGTGCTCGCGAGCCTCGCCCTGGTGCGCTACGACTTCCGCGGCAAAGGCCTCATCACCACCGCCATGGTGGCGCCGATCCTGGTGCCCGAGGTGGTGCTGGCGGTCGCCTTGCTGCTCTTCCTGCGCTGGCTGGAGATGCCGAAGAGCTTTCCGCTGCTGCTGCTCGGCCACGTCATCTTCACGCTGCCCTTCGTAGTGCTCATCGTGCAGGCGCGTCTCGTGGCGGTGCGCCGCGAGTTCGAGGAGGCGGCCATGAGCCTGGGCGCCAACGCCTTCCACACCTTCCGCGAGGTAACCCTACCGCTCATCATGCCGGCGGTCTTCGCCGGGATGCTCTTCGCCTTCACGATCTCCTTCGACGACATCACCGGCACGCTGTTCTGGAAGCCGGGCGGCGTCGAGACCGTGCCGACGCAGATCTTTGCCATGCTGCGCAACTCGATCAGCCCGGAGATCAACGCGCTGGGCGCGGTGATGGTGGTGGTCACGGTCGCGGTACCACTGCTGGGCGCGGCCTTCGCCCGCCGCATGGCTGCGGCGCTGCGGTGATGGCAAAGACGAATCAAACCAATGACAAGCAATCGCAAACCAGGGAAAGGTATGGGAGATGGATGACACTACTCGCTATCAAAGACTGCTCGAACGCTTCCGCAACGGCGACCTCGACCGCCGCACGTTCCTGACATTGCTCGGCGCGGCCAGCCTCGGCGCCGGCCTCGCCGGCGCGCCGCTGAAAGGCCTGCAG
>Ga0299907_10001848_pt1 | contig 12547 bp, 12 predicted proteins | sample RVTome_16_FD_198680 | JGI IMG/M metagenome (GOLD analysis project Ga0299907, IMG submission 198680) | Soil microbial communities from uranium-contaminated site in the Upper Colorado River Basin, Wyoming, United States - RVT152D67 (version 2) ...
GGGCGCGGGTTGAGCGCCTGGATGAGGCGCTGGGCGCAGCGCAGCGCCTCCTCGTCGGCGCCGGTCGCGCTCTTGAGCCGGGTGTAGTCGCGGCTCGCGAGCAGCTCCAGATGCCTGTCGGCGATGTCGAGCGCGAGGCGGCGCACCGGATCTTCCGGCAGGGTCTTCAATTGAAGGCAGAGGCATTCCCCGGGCGAGCGCGCGCCGACGCCGGCGGGCTCGAGATGCTGCAGGTGCTGAAGCGCTATCGCGAGCTCCTCCATCCCGGCCTCCGCTTCGGCGGGCAGCAGCGCGGCGATCTCCTCGAGCGGCTGCGTGAGATAGCCATCCTCGTCCAGCGCGTCGATCAGCACCATGACGAACGCCCGGTCGCGCTCGTCAAGGTTGGTCAGCGACAACTGCGACAGCAGGTGGTCGCGCAGCGTGGGCGTGTCGGGCGTGCCGAAGCTGCGGTCGCCGTCCTCGTCGTCCTCCGCGCCGCCCTTCCAGCTCGAAGCAATGTCCGCCGACCAGTCGGTCTCGCCCTGCGCCGGCTCGGGCGCGGGCGTGCTCGCCGCGCCGCCTCCGGCGGCCGCGGAAGGGTCCGCGCCTTCGGCTTCGTCGCGCTCGAGCGCGGGGTTCTCCATCAGGATGCGGTCGATCTCCTGGTTCAGCTCGACCGTCGAGAGCTGCAGCAGCCGGATCGACTGCTGCAGCTGCGGCGTCAGCGTCAGGTGCTGGGATAGTCGGAGTTGAAGCGAGGGCTTCATTGGAACAGCCGCAACGACATCCGGCGTTAGCTACATTCGGAAATTTTCGCCCAGATATACTCGGCGCACGCTGTCATTATAGACAATCTCCTCGGGATGGCCCGAAGCGAGCACCGCGCCTTCGTTAATTATGTACGCGCGGTCGCAGATCCCGAGCGTTTCCCGCACGTTATGGTCCGTTATAAGCACGCCGATGCCGCGCTCCTTGAGGAACCTTATGATGCGCTGGATGTCGAGCACGGCGATCGGGTCGACGCCGGCGAACGGCTCGTCGAGCAGGATGAAGGCCGGGCGGGTGCCGAGCGCGCGCGCGATCTCCAGGCGCCGGCGCTCGCCGCCCGAAAGCGAGATCGCGCCGTGCTTGCGCAGGTGCGCGATGTTCAGGTCCTTGAGCAGCTCGGCGAGGCGCGCCTCGATGTCGGCCGGCTGCAGGCCCTGCAGCTCGAGGATCGCCTGCACGTTCTCCTCCACGGTCAGCCGCCGGAACACCGAGTTCTCCTGCGGCAGGTAGGAGATGCCCAGGCGGGCGCGCCGGTGGATCGGCAGACGGGTGAGCTCGGCGCCGTCGAGGTGGATGGCGCCGGCGTCCACCGGCACCAGGCCGACGATCATGTAGAAGCAGGTGGTCTTGCCCGCGCCGTTGGGGCCGAGCAGGCCCACCACCTCGCCGCTCGACACCTCGAGCGACACGTCCTGCACCACGGTGCGCGACTTGTAGCGCTTGCGCAGGCTTTGCGCGCGCAGCTGGCTCATTTCTTGGACGCGCCGGGCGCGGCTTTCGGCTGGATCACCGCCTTCACGCGGCCGCCGGGCGCGCCCGTGCCCGATCTCACCGAGAAAAAGTCCGACGCCTGGTCCACGAAGATGTAGTCGCCGGCGACCTCGTCGCCGCCGCGGTTGACGCGCGCCTCGTCGAACAGCTCCACCTTCTGCTCGCGGTCGTTGATCTCGATGCGCCGCGCCTCGCCGTCCAGCCAGCGGCCCTCCTTCTCGCCCTCCTTCGGATCCATGCGCTGCTTGAAGCGCACCGGCGAGCCGGTGGCGGTGGTGTGCTGGAAGCCCTCCGCGTCCTGCCGCACCACGATGCGCCCGGCGCGCACCGCGAGCGTGCCCTTGGTGAGCACCACGTTGCCCTCGAAGATGTTCACGCGGCGCGCGTCGTCGGCGCTCATGCGATTGGCTTCGATCTGCGTGGGTTTGTCTTTATCAGCTTTCTCGGCCGTAGCGGAAAAAGCCGCAAGACAAAGCACGATTGCCGGCAAAAGCCTCATTTGGGCTCGAAGCGGCCGACCACGTCGGCGTGCAGGTTGAACTGGCGCGACTCGCTGTTGTAGTCCATGCCGCGGCCGGTGAGGGAGCGCCGGTCCTCCACCAGCGTGACCTCGCGGTCGGTGCGCACCAGGGAGCGCTCGCGCACCACGTGCAGGAAGCTGGTGGTCATGCGCGCCGCGGGCTGCGCTTCGTTCGCCTCGCGCACCAGCACCACGTTGTCGTACAGGAAGATCTCCTCGCCGTTGCCCGACAGCGCGCCGCGCTGGGCGGTGACCGTGATGCGCGGCTCGTCGGGCTTGGTCTGCTCCACGCGGGGCGCGACGAGCTCGGTGGAGTCATCGTCCGGGTAGTGCACCATCGTGTCTGCCGAGAGCACCGACAGCGGCAGGCCCTCGCGGCTGTAGGTGGTGGTGGTGAAATTCTTCACGATGTAGTCGGGGTCGTGGCGGCGCCCTCCCGGCTGCGAGTCCTCGTCGCGCACCGTGCGCTCGAGATAGAAAGTGAGCAGCGCGAGCGCCAGCATCAGGGCGAGCGGGAATACGCGGGTGGTGGTAAGCCTCACGCGAGGTAACGGCGCACGGCGCCCTCGAGGCGGTCCTGCGCGCGCAGCAGGAACTCGCAGACTTCGCGCGCCGCGCCCCGTCCCGCGAGTGCCGAGGCGACGTAGTGCACGCGGCTGCGCACCGCCTCGGGCGCCTCGCGCGGCGCGCAGGCGAAGCCGCAGCGCGTGAGCACCGGCAGGTCGACCAGCTCATCGCCCATGAAGCCGCAGTGCTCCGGAGCAACTCCCAACGTGGGCATCAGTTTCTCAAACGCCGCAAGCTTGTCGTCTATTCCCTGGAGCACGTGCTCGATGCCCAGCTCGGCGGCGCGCACCGAGACGGCGCTGGAGCGGCGCCCCGAAAGCAGCGCGCAGGGCACGCCGCTGCCGGCCAGCATCTTGAGTCCGTGGCCGTCGAAGGAATGGAACACCTTCAGCTCCTCGCCGGCGGGGCCGTACCACAGGCGCCCGTCGGTCAGCACGCCGTCCACGTCGAAAATCATCAGCCGGATGCGCCGCGCCCGTTCCAGCGCGTCGGGGGCGGAGAATTGCATGCGGCGCTAGAGGACTTTGGCGCGGAACAGATCGTGCATGTTGAGCGCGCCGGCCAGGCGGCCGCGCTCGTCGACCACCAGCAGCTGGTTCACCTTGTGGCGCTCCATCAGCTGGACCGCCTCGACCGCCAGGGCTTCGGGCCGGATGGTGCGCGGCTCCGCCGTCATCACTTCGCGCACCAGCGTGGTCTCGAAGTTCAGCACCTTGTCCAGGGCGCGGCGCAGGTCGCCGTCGGTGAAGATGCCGCGCACCGTTCCGTCCGCGTCGAGCACCGCCGTCATGCCCATGCGCCCGCGCGACATCTCGAGCACCGCCTGCTTGAACGTCGCGCTGTCGCGCACCGCGGGCATTTCGCCGCCCTTGCGCATCACGTCGGCCACGTGCGTCAGCAGCCGCCGGCCGAGCGAGCCGCCGGGATGCGAGCGCGCGAAGTCCTCGGCCGAGAAGCCGCGCGCGTCGAGCAGCGCCACGGCGAGCGCGTCGCCCAGCGCGAGCGCGGCCGTGGTGCTCGCCGTCGGTGCGAGGTTGTGCGGGCAGGCCTCCTGCGCGACGCCGGCGTCGAGCAGCACGTCGGCCTCGCGCGCGAGAGTGGAGTCGCTGCGGCCGGTGAGCGCGATCAGCTTGGCGCCGCGCCGCTTGACCTGCGGAATGAGGCTGAGCAGCTCCTCGCTTTCCCCCGAATGCGACAGGGCGATGAACACGTCGCCCGACTCGATCATGCCGAGATCGCCGTGACTCGCTTCGGCGGGGTGCAGGAAGTAGGCCGGCGTGCCGGTGCTCGAGAGCGTCGAAGCGATCTTGCGCGCGATGTGGCCCGACTTGCCGATGCCGCTCACCACCACGCGGCCGCGCCGCTCGAGGATCAGCGAAAGCGCGGCGAGGAAGCGCCCATCGATGCGCTCGACCAGCGCGCGCACCGCGTCGGCCTCGATCAGCAGCACGCGGCGCGCGAGCTCCAGCGCGCTTTCACCGGCGCCCTGGCTGCCGCTCAGTGCCTGCTTCGGGGCCGCCCTTATCATTCGCAGGCAGTATAGCCCATGGACCCGCAGCCGTTTCCCTGCGGCAGCTCCTCGCGGCCGCCTGCTCAGGGGCCGGACGTGAACTTACAGCGAGCGGCAGAGCGTATAGGTGTTGGTGCCGTTTTCCGCGTATTCGACCGTGTCGGCAGCGGTAGCGATCGCCGGATTCGGAGCGCTTTGCAGCTGGCCGCGCACGTTGCCCGTGGCGATCTTGCCGTCGTCCATCTGCGTGTCGACCGCGATCGCGATCTTGTCCGGCAGGTTGGCCGAGCAGATGATCAAACCGGAAAATCCGCCCAGCGCCGTCGGGGGCGTCCCGCCGTTGCTGCCGGTCTGCACGCCGATCATGCCGGTCACCGCGTTGAACGGCTGCTGGGTGCCGGAGCCGGACACGAATCCGGCGCGGCGCAGGTGATCCCACCAGAGCCTGGATTCGTCGGCGGCCGTGGTGCTGTTATAGGCGCCCCCTACCAGTCCGTTGCCGGATCCCGCGGGAGGCGTCAGGCCCCAGCGAGCGGATCCCGGGTCGTCGCCCGGGATTGCGCGGTAGCGGTCCTGGTAGCCGTGGTAGGCGGCCGAGATGCCCGAGAAATCCGCCATGACGTTCTTGATCTTCGCCTGCGTGATCATCTCCTGGCCCTTCAGGATGCCGCCCAGCAGCAGCCCGATGATGACCAGCACGATCGCGATCTCGACGAGGGTGAAGCCCTTCTGCCTTGTTTTCACGCAGGCCCCTTTATAACGAGCGGCACAGCACGTAAACGTTGGTCCCGGTCTCCGCGTAGCTCGTCTCCGGGGTGTCGTCCAGGTCCGGGTTCGGCGCCGCCTGCAGATCGCCGCGTACCGTGCCGGTGCCCGGCAGGCCGTCGTCCATCTGCGTATCGGTGGCGATGGCGATCTTGTCGGGCAGGTTCGCCGAGCACATGATCAGGCCGCTGAAGCCGCCCATGACAGTGCTGCTTGCGCCGTTGCCGGTCTGAACACCGATGAGGCCGGTGAGCGCGTTGAACGGCTGCGTGACGCCGGAGCCGGAAACAAAGCCGGCGCGGCGCAGGTGATCCCACCAGTTGCAGGCCTCGACCGTATCGGCGCAAGCGGCGCCGGCGTTGTTGTAGACGCCGCCGACCACGCCGTTGCCGTCGCCCTTCTTGGCCGCCGCTCCCCAGCGCGTCTCGGTGTTGGGATCGTCTCCCGGGATCGCCCGGTAACGGTCCTGGTAGCCGTGGTACGCAGCCGAAATGCCGCTGAAGTCGGCGATCACGTTCTTGATCTTCGCCTGCGTGATCATCTCCTGGCCCTTCAGGATGCCGCCCAGCAGCAGCCCGATGATGACCAGCACGATCGCGATCTCGACGAGGGTGAAGCCCTTCTGCGGTGTTTTCATGTTTGCCCCTTGTAGTCCCAGCTCCCCTGGGCCCGTGGCTACCTAAGCGCAAGGACCATGCCACGCATGAAGTCTTGAAAAACCTCAGGAATGTCCGCAATTCCCGGCGGCCGGCGTCGGAATCCCGACACAAGCGTCGAAGCGGCGACGCTTTACTTCGAGTTGCCCAGGCGGGCTTCCAGTGCTTTGAGGCGTTCGGCGAGAAAGCGCGCCTCCGCCGGATCGCGCACCGCGCCGCTTTCGAGCAGTCCGCCCAGCATGATCTTCGCCGCCTCAAGCTCGTTCATGTCCTCCAGGATGAAGATCTCCATCTGCCTTGCCCACAGCGGGACATCGGGCGCGCTGGTGTGGCGGTCGACGGCGGCGGCGTAGCGCCGCGCCAGCGCGAGGTCCTTGAGCTGGTGCTTCGCCAGCAGCGCGGCGTGCGCCAGCCAGGGCCAGCGGCGCTCCGGATCGCGCAGGAATTCCTGATAGACGAATTCGAGCGCCAGGCGGCTGCGCGCGGCGTCCTGCGTTTCGGCATAGACGCGCGCGGCGGAGAACAGCGGATAGGCGCTGCGCGGGTCGAGCTGCAGAATCACGCGCAGCCATTCCACCAGGCGCGGGTAGTCGGGCTTCGCAAAGCTCTGCACGTAAAGCATCGCGATGCGCGCAGCCGCCTCGCGCTCGCCGAAGCTCGCGAGCCTGAGCGCGTGCACGCCAGGGGCCGGCGGCAAGGCGCCTTCTGCGGCTGCCTGACCCGTCCTGGACGACGTAATGGCCAGCTGGCCGGCAAGCGTGGCCGCCAGCGCACCCCAGACCCAGGCGGGCACCGTCGCCAGGCGCCGCTCGTGCCGGCTCAGAGGTTCCTCCGGTAAAAATCGAACAGCCCCGCGGCCACGAGGAGCGCGAAATAGGCGAGCAGGCCGCCGAGCGCGGCGAGATAAGCGCCCGGCGCGGGCGTGGCGTACAGCAGCCACTCGGTGCGGGTGGCCGCATCGAGCGGCGGCAGCAGGAAGGCGAGCGCGTCGACGCTCCAGCGCGCGATGTCGTGCGCGGTGGAGGCAACGGCGAGCGGGCCGCCGGCGATCGCCTGGATCGCCGCAATCGAGCGCCCGAGCAGATACAGGCCGGCGGTGGCGGCGAGCGCGGGAACGAGCTGCGCCAGCGTCATGGCGAAGAACAGCGTCGCGGCGGCCACCAGGGCGCATTCGAGCGCCAGCGAAAGCGCCCAGAGCGCCACCGCCGCGGGCGGCGCCCAGAGCAGCAGCGGCAGGGCGAACGCGCCGCCGAGGGCTGCGCCGCACGCCACGAAGCCCGCCAGCCGGCCCAGGTATTGCGCCGCGCGCGACAGCGGCAGCGAAAGCGTCAGCTCCAGCGTCTTGTCGTTGATCTCGCGCAGCGTGCTGGTGGCGACGTGCGCCGCGATGAGGAACACCGCGCACGCGCGCAGCAGCGCGGCGACCAGCGCCGCCTGCAGGGAGAGGCTCTCGGTGAGCGCCACCTGGGAAAGGAACGCCGCCAGCGCCAGGCCGAGCAGGATCGAGGCGGCGCCGAGCCAGGGCAGCCCGCCGCGGCGGGCTTCCAGCAGCACGAGACGGGCGAGCGCGGCGGCGGGCACGGCTTCTGTAGACTAGTCGCGGAGATCGCAACATGCAAACCGCCACCCTGCCGCGGCCCGGGCTGCGCCGCGCCGCGAACGCCACCTGGGGCTTCAGCCAGCGCTACTGGCGGCTGGTGGTGGTGGCCATGCTCGCGCTGCTGCACGTCGCGGTATTCCGCGGCGTGGCCGACCCGGGGGCGCGCGCCCTGCTGCTCGCGCATCTCGGCCTGCTGCTGCTGTGGCAGCCTTTCCTGCGCGCCGAGCAGCGCGTCTCGCCGACGCAAGGCTTCATCCTTTCGCTGGTCGCCTTCGCGGTCATGCTGCAGCTGTCGTGGTGGTTCCTCGCGGGCTGGGTGGTGGTGCTGGCCGGGCTGGTCGGCGGCAAGGTCTACCAGCAGCACGCGCGCTGGCAGAGGCGCTGCTATCTCGTGGTGCTGGGCTACCTGCTCGCCCTGCTCGCCATCGTGATTCTTCCCGAGATCGCGCCGCGGCGCGAGATCACGCCCGAGATCCGCGGCGTCGCCGAGTACCTGCTGCCGCTCGCGTTCCTGCTGATCGCCCTCTTTCCGGTCGAGCCCGACGCCGGGGAGTCGGCGCAGATGATCGACTTCTTCTACAGCGTGTTCCTGATGCTGCTGCTGATGGTCGTGATCCTCGGCAGCTTCACCTTCATGACGGTCGGGCGCACCAGCTATCTCGAGGCGCTCACCTACACCGTGTTTCTCACCGCCGGCGCGGTGCTGCTGGTCGGCCTGGCGTGGAATCCGCGCAGCGGCGTCGCCGGGCTGAACGTGTTCTTCGCGCGCTACATCTTCTCCATCGGCCTGCCGGTGGAGAAATGGCTGCGCTTCCTCGCCGAGCTGCTGCAGATGGAAGCGCGGCCCGAGCGCTTTCTGACCGAGGCGATAGGGGCGCTGCTGCGGCTGCCCTCGGTGAGCGCCGTCAGCTGGCGCACCGCGGACGCGCAAGGCGAGGAAGGGGTCAAGACGGACAACGTGGTCGAGTTCCAGAACAGCGTCGTGACGCTCGGCATCCACTCGCGCCACAAGCTCGGCCCGGCGCTGCACTGGCACCTGCACCTGCTGGGCCAGCTGCTCGGCGAGTTCTACATCGCCAAGCTGCGCGAGGAGAAGCTGCGCCAGGCGAGCTACGTCCAGGCGGTGCATGAGACCGGCGCGCGCATGACGCACGACATCAAGAACCTGCTGCAGTCGCTCAACGTGCTGTGCTCGGTGGCGGCACGCGAGGACAAGCGCGATTCGCCCGAGCTGCAGGCGCTGGTGCGCCGCCAGCTGCCGGTGATCGCGCAGCGCCTGTCCGAGACCCTGGCCAAGCTGCAGCGCCCCAGCGAGGAGACCGAAACCTACGTCTCCGCGGCCGCCTGGTGGGAGATGCTGGCGCGCCAGTACGGCCGCGAGGGGGTCGAGTTCGCGCCGGCGCGCGTGCCGCCCGACGCGCGCCTGCCGCGCTCGCTGTTCGACAGCGTGGCCGACAACCTCATCCGCAACGCGCTCGCCAAGCGCGCCGAGGACGGGCAAACGCGCGTGCAGGCGTCGCTCGAATACCGCGGAGCGCTGGCCTTGAGGGTGGAGGACAGCGGAAACGCGGTCCCGGCGGAGGTGGCGAAAGGCCTGCTGCGCGAGCCGGTCGCCTCGCGCGGCGGCCTGGGCATCGGCCTGTACCAGGCGGCGCGCCAGGCCGAGGCCGCGGGCTACGCCCTGGCGCTGGAATCCAACCGCGACGGCCGGGTGTGCTTCGCGCTGCTCGGGCCCGCCGCCTAGGGCAGCACGCCGGCGGCGATCAGCTTGCCGTAGAGCTCGCCCACCGTGATCCAGTGCATCTGGTCATCGAACTCGCCGTTGCCCGCGGCCGCGGGCGTGGGAGTGTGCCAGACGAACACCGCGTCGCCGTTCAGGTTGGCCGCCTCGTCGATGCCCCCCGCGCCGGCCGAGCCGTTCTTGCCCAGCGAGAAGACCAGCGTCACGACCGCAGTCTGGTTGGTCAGGGCGTTGAGCGCCGGACCGCAGGTCGTGGCGGTGATCGCGGTCGCGGATTTGCAGACCACGAGCTCGTTCGGCAGGCAGGTCATGCCGTTGGCCTTCAGGGTGGCCGCGTCGGTGAAGTGCGGCGTGGTGGAAGCTGCCGCGCAGGCGGCGAGGGGCGAGTTGACCACCGCGTAGCGGAGGCGGTTGTTCCAGGCGTCCACGGCGTAGCCTTCGGCATCGACGATCTGGAAGCCGATGGTGCGGGCAGGCAGCAGTCCGTTGTGGTTCGGAAATACCGTGCATGCGCCGCCGCCGAGCGGCGCCTCGTCGCCCGCGCTCGTGCTGCTTGCCGGGCAGGGCAGCCGGCCGTGGGCGATGGCGAATCCCAGCAGCAGCTCGCGCGCCGCCTCGAGCCGCCGGCGAGTTTCCTCGAAGTTGCGCTGCTCGGTCTGTGCCGATAGCGTGTACATCAGGCTGAGCAGCAGCAGGCCGACGATGGTCAGTACTACGGCGAGCTCGGTCAGCGTGAACCCGCGAAAGCGCGAGGGCGTCACGGCGCTACCGCGACCACGCGATCGTTGATCGTTCGACTCGCCGCGCCGCGGCGGAAAGTCTCGTCCAAGGGCAGCACGTTCTCCCCTTCGAGATAGTTGGCCAGCGTCGAATTGGGCCGCGTCTGGCCTATCGACGACAGGGTCCTTCCGGCGAGCAGCAGGATGGCGTGCCGGGTGGCCGCCGGGTAGCGCGCATCCTGGATGGTGAGGCAGGCGGGATTCGCTCCGCCGCAGGCGCCCGCGGAGGCCGGAGCGAAGCCCTGCGAGACCGCATACAGGCTCAGCTTGTGCCATTCGTTCCTCAGGTACCAGGCGTTGGCCGTGGCGAGGTCGTCGATGACCGGGTGCTCCGCCGCGTTGAGCGTCAATTGGACGGTGAAGCTGCCCAGCAGCCCGACGAGGGAAGTGGTCAGCGTGATGCGAACGCGCGCCGATCCGTCCGGACGCAGGGAGTTGCTTAGCGTGCCCGAGGCGTTCCCCAGCCCCGGGGTGATCACCAGATTGGACTGAATCCCCGGTGCCTGGCGAAATCCGGTCCCGATGTTGGCGGCGTCGACATCGACGGCGATGATCGGGGCGACGGCGTAAACGATGTCGCAGCGCAGGACGGTGGCGGTGGAGGCCGTGCAGTCGACGCTGGAAACAACGCTGAACGGTTGCCCGCCAAGGAGGGTCACGGAGGCCGTCGCCGGATTGATCCAGGCGATGCTGCCCGGGACGTGGCGCGCCAGGGGCGCGAGCCCGGCATACGTGCCCGCCGCCCCCTGGTACACGGAGCGGTCCGGCCTGAGCGGGTCGGGATCGGGATCGGCGCTGGCCTCCGGGTCGGAGAAAGCCGCGGCGAAGGGGAATAGCGACGTGCCGGCGGGAAGCGCGACGCCGGGTGAGCGTTCCCATCCGCTTGCCGCGGTGTAGACCTGCCTGAGCTGAGGCGCGATATCGCGCTCGATGCGGTGCGCTATGGCCGCCTCGATCGCAGGCAATAGATCGGCGGTCGTGACGCGCACCAGCTGATCGTTGAATGAGCCGCTAGGCCCGCGGGTCACGAACGTCGCTGCCGCGGCGTTCTCGCATTCAAGATAATTGCGCCTGTCCGGCGTTCCGGAGGTCGGCCGCACTTGTGACCAGGCCGCGCAAGCGCCGGCCGCGCTAACGGTGAACGCGGGGCCGGGTGCGATGATCAGCGCGACCGAATCGCTCGCGGCCGCGTCCACGGTCAGCCCGCCCGCCGAGTTCGAATTGATGAATGTCGTCAGCGGGGGGGTGGTGCTGTTGCTCAATGCCCAACCCGGGGAGACGACGTACCACAGCGGCTCGCCGGAGGCATCCACCAGCTTGTCCAGCCCGAGCGTGCGCCAGGGGAGGCGGCCTACCGCCGGAAGGGTGCAGTTTCCCGCCGCGATGCCTTCGTTCGCCGTTCCGAAGTTGCCGGGGGCCTCGGGGCAGGGCACCCGGCCCGGGTTGGCCTCGGTCTGCTGGGCCGCGATGTGCGCGACGTGTCCGATGAGCGCCTGCTTCGCCTGGTTCAGCAGCTGTCCGTTGCGCTCGCGATCGATCGCGGCGAAGCCGCTGGCCGTATTGACGCGGCTGACCAGCAGGTAGGAGATTCCCAGCACGATGATGGCCAGCATCACCAGCAGCGCGGCGCCCTGCTGCCGGGCTCCCATCTAGCGCTCGCCCATGGCGCCGGTGAAGCGCCGCGAGAACGGGCGCGCAAGGTACACGAGCAGCGAGCGCTCGCCGGTCTTGACCATCACGGTCGCCTGCATGCCGGGCTGCAGCTGCATGCCGCCCAGCTTTTTCACCTCCGTGCCGGGGACGCGGACGCGCATCGCATAGTAAGTCTGCGCGAGGCGCTCGTCGGTGAGGGCGTCGGCCGACACCACCGCGACCTGGCCGCTGATCACGGGACGCTCGGCCCTGTTCATGTACGCGTCGAAGTGAATGTCCGCAGGCTGCCCGGCATGCACCCGGTCGATGTACTGCGTCGGCACGCGCGCCTCGACGATCAGCTCCTCGCCCTGGGGCACGATATCCAGAATGCGCTCGCCCGGCTTGATGACGCCGCCGAGGGTGTGGAATGCCAGGTCGACGACCGTCCCGGCCACCGGGGCGCGCAGCACGAGCCGCGCATGCGTGTCGCGCTGCGCCGAGACCCGCTCGCCAAGGCTTGCCAGCTCCTTCTGCACCTCGGCAAGCTGGGTCTCCAGGTCTCGCCGGTACTCGACCTGCCGCTGCGCGCCGCGCATGCGCAGGTCGGCGAGCCGGGCGTTGGCGCCCGCCATGTTGGCCAGGGCCTCGCTCTCCCGGCTCTGCACTTCGGCCAGCTGCCGCTCCAGCTCGAGCAGCTGGTTGCGCGATACGAAGCCCTGGGCGTTCAGGCTGCGAAACGACGCCAGCTGCTCCCGAAACAGGCCGGCCTGCTTCTCGCGCCCGGCCTGCAGCTGCTCCAGGCTGCGCAGGTGCTGCTCGAGCCCGTGCACCGACTCGGCGATGATGCGCAGCTCGCCTTCCAGCGCCGCCCGCCGTGAGCGGAACAGCTCGTGCTGCGCGCGCATGGCGCTCGCCGCTTCCGGCTCTGCGGCGGCGCTCGACAGATCCGCGGGAAACGCAATCGCTTTCAGCCCGTCGCGTTCGGCCCGCAGACGTGCCTCGCTGGCCGCGGCGTTGCGCCATTGGCTCAGGACGGAGTTCAACGCCGCTCTCGCCTGCGCTTCGTCGAGCACGAGCAGCTCCTGCCCCTCGCGCACCTGCTCGCCTTCGCGCACCAGGATCCTGTCGATGATGCCGCCGGTCAGGTGGTCGATGCGCTTGCGCTGCGACTCCACCGAAACCACGCCCGGCGCGGAGACGCCTTCGTCCAGCGGCGCGAATGCCGCCCAGCCGAGAAAGCCGCCGAATCCCAC
>Ga0299907_10001849_pt1 | contig 12547 bp, 12 predicted proteins | sample RVTome_16_FD_198680 | JGI IMG/M metagenome (GOLD analysis project Ga0299907, IMG submission 198680) | Soil microbial communities from uranium-contaminated site in the Upper Colorado River Basin, Wyoming, United States - RVT152D67 (version 2) ...
GGTTGCCGATCACGCCGCTGGGCGTGAAGTCGCTGTGATCCGTGGGAAACAGGAAGTACTGATACCCCTGGAACTCGACCTCCGGCGCCCCGTCCAGCTTGACGAATCCTTCGGGGAACCAGTCCGGGCGCTTTACCTTCTGGTTCACGGCCCGGTCCATGCGGACCAGCCGCTCGTCGTGCGCCATCACCTGCGCGGTCTCGAGCTCGCTGGAGTGCCAGCCCGGCGTCTCCTCGGGCGGGTTCTCCATGACCGGGTCGATGAGGCCGAGATACCGCTCGGCGTAGAGCTTCGAGAACGTGACGAAGGCGCCGGTCTCATAGCGGATCCGCCGCAGCAGCGGGTCGATGATCTTCGTGTTCGAGCCGTGGTTGTTGACGAACACGAGCCGGTTGAACCCGTGGTGGATGAGAGAGCGCGCCACGTCGTAGTAGACGTCGAGCAGGATCTGCGAGCGGATCGTGATCGTCCCGGTCCCTTCGCCCGGCCCGTACATGTGCTGCGGCGAGTAGCCGAACCAGACACAGGGCGTGTACAGGACCTCCGCCCGCCCGGCCGCGCGCCGGGTGATCTCGTCTGCCTGGATGGTGTCGGTCGCAAGCGGCAGATGGGGCCCGTGCTGCTCCAAGCTCGCGATGGGGATCATCACGATGTCCTTCTCGACCAAGTAGGCCTGAATGTCCGGCGGGGCGAGATCGGCGATGTTGTAGGAAGCCAGCTCCATCGGACCTCCTACGCGGGCGCCGCGGCGCTCATGGCCTGGCGCAGACAGTCGATCGACTCCTGCACATACCGGTCGTACAACTCCTCGGGAACGGCACCCGTCCCGTGGTCGCGCAAGAACTGCTCGAGGCCCACGCTCGCGTCGGCTTCGGACGCGTCGCCGATCTCCGTGCGTTCGGAGATCCGGCTGCGATCGACCGTGGCCACGAACTCGACGGTCACGTAGCCCTCGTACCCGACCTCGCCGAGGGAGCGCAGAACCAGCTCCCAGTCGATGGCGCCCTGCCCGGGAGGCATGCGGTTGTTGTCGGCCACGTGGAAGTCGACGAGCTTGTCGCCTGCTGCCCTGATCGCGGAGGGCCAGTCGGCCTCCTCGATGTTCATATGGAAGATGTCGAGGCAGACGCCACAGTCGCCACCGACGTCCTCAGCCAGCGCGAGCGCCTGGTCACAGCGGTTCAGGAAGTACGTCTCGAAACGGTTGAGAGGCTCGAGCGCGAGTCGGACTCCGTTGCGCTCGGCGTGCGCCTGGCACTCCTTCAGGCTCTCGACCGCCCACTTCCACTCCTCCTCGGGGGTGGACATGGGCGTCACCTTGCCGACGGTCGACGGGACGACGGTGAGGATCGACCCGCCGAGCGCCTTGATCAGGTCGATCGTGTCCTTCACGTACTGGACGCTGCCGATGCGCACGTACTTGTCCTCGTGCAGGAGGTCGCGGCCGCCGACCATGAGCGTCACGGAGCCCCAGCACTCGAGACCGTGCTCGTCGAGCAGCGAGCGCACCTGCTTCGCGTCGTAGAGCGCCGGCTCGCCGGAGATCTCGATACCGTCGTAGCCGGACCTGGCCAGCCGCCGTATCGTGGCGTCGATCGGCTCGGGCCGCATCCAGTTGTGCATCGCCATCTTCAGTGCCATTCGGTCCTCCTCGCGTTGCCGACTGCCTTACAGGTCGAGCTTGCCCGGGTTCATGATCCGGTTGGGATCGAGCACCTCCTTGATCCGGCGCATGAGGTCGAGTGCGGAACCGTGCTGCGCTCGCATGTACGGCGCGAGCTTGAGCCCGACACCGTGGTGGTCGTTCATGACGCCACCGGCGCCTAGCATCGCCTGCACGGCATCCGCCCAGATACGGTCGTGGAGGTCGATCGCCTCCGGTCCGCCGTCCGGGATGATGAAGCGGCCGTACATCATCGTCCCCCACGGGTACCAGTGGCTGAAGTGGACCTTGAGCGCGAGCCCGTGCTCGGCGTATGGCGCCTCGACCGCCTCTTTCACCGCTTGGTAGACGTCGTAGATGCGGGCGTAGGGAGCGACGGCCTCGATCGTCCCCCAGATGGCGGGGAGCTGCGGATGGTGTGGCGGCTTGTAGAACTCGTAGCGGCGCTTCCACCACGTCTCGCCGAGCTTGCCGTCGAGGACGACGGCGCCACGCTCGCGAGCGAGCGCGAGCAGCGTCTCCGCCTCGGCGTCGGCAACGGCGGGCTCGCCCTCGAAACAGAAGACCGTGCAGACACCTTCGAGCTCCTGCTCGACAACCGGCCCGAGCGACGTGCGCGTGGCCACCTCGTCGTACATGCGCACGACGGATGGGCGCAGGCCGCGCGCGATGATGGAGCGCACCGTGGCGATCCCCTCGCGCACCGACGGGAAGGAGACCGCCTCGAAGCGGCGCGCGGCCGGGAGGGGCGCGAGCTGCAGGTTCGCGCGGGTGATGACACCGAGCGTGCCCTCGGAGCCGATGAAGAGCTGCGTCAGATCGGGCCCGACCGCGTGCCTGGGGACACCGACGGTCTCGATCACGGTCCCGTCCGCGAGGGCGACGCGGAGCGAGAGGACGAGATCCTCGATCTTGCCGTAGCGCGTCGAAAGCACCCCGGAGCCACGGGCGGCCATGTAGCCACCGACTGTGGCCAGGTCGACCGAAGCCGGGTAGTGCGGGAGCATGAATCCCCGCTCGTTCAAAGCGCGTTCGAGCATCTCGCCGTTGACGCCCGCCTCGGCCGTCACCGTCAGTGATTCCTCGTCCACCTCGACGATGTGGTCGAGACGTGTGAGGTCGAGGAGGATGCCACCTCCCACCGGAACGGCCCCTCCCTGGCTGCCCGAGCCGCCTCCGCGGGGGATCACGGGGAGACGTCGCTCATTGGCGAAGCGGAGCACCGCGGCTACACCCGCTTCGTCGGTCGGTAGGACGGCGACGTCCGGAACGCCGAGCGGCGTACCGTTCGCCTGCGCCGCGAGCGCCTTCCAGTAGGTATCGGCGGAGTAGCGCCTGAGGCTGTCCGCATCGGCCACGACTGCGTCGCCGCCCACGAGGTCGCGGAGGTCCTGCACGAACATCTCGCTCCTGGACGTCTCGACGCTCATAGGCCGACCTTTGACCTCTGAGCAGGTGGAGGTGCGAGGCAGCCGGGAAGTTCCTTCACCGTCTCGAAGAAGGGGGCGCGCTGGGAGAACATGGTCTCTCCCACGGGAGTGAGCCGAAGGCGAAGGATGCTCATGAGGATCGCAACGACCTCCAGGGCTCCTCGCCGGAGACATCCACGAGCTCGTAGCCTCCCTCACCGGCGCACGGACCGAGGGCGACCGTCAACCGCGCGGTCTCGTCCCCGGTGTTGAACGAGGCGTGGACGGTGCCCATCCCGATGAACACGGCCTCGCCGGGCCCGAGGACGGTCTTCTCGCCCTCGAGCCACTGCTCGATCTCACCCGCCTGGACGACGATCACCTCTTCCTGCTCGGGGTGCGTATGGAAGTCGTGGCCGTGGCCCGGCTCCAGCGAGACGTCGAGCACCGTGAGCTGCCGCGCACCGGTCGCCGGTGGCCGGCTGATCCAGCCGAGCCCACCCCAGTCGAGCTGCTCGCGCTCGATGTCGGTCGCGTGGACGAACCTACCGTTCACCTGTGTTCTCCTCCCTGTGGGCGGGGATCGCCTTGAAGCGCTTCACCGTCTCAGTCAGCGCGACCTCGGTCGGAAGCCGCTCCATGCTCGAAGCCCCGAAGAATCCGACGATGCCGTGCGTTCGCTCGAGCACGTAGGCCGCGTCCTCCGGCTCGGAGATGGGGCCGCCGTGGCAGAGGACGAGAACGTCCGGCGCGACCTCCACGGCAGCGTCGTGCATCGCCTGAATGAGCTCGACCGACTCGTCGAGCGTCCTGGCGGTCTCGGCGCCGATCGACCCACCCGTCGTCAGCCCCATGTGGGGAACGAGCACGTCGGCGCCCGCCTCCGCCATCGCTCGGGCATCCTCCGGGGTGAAGACGTACGGGCAGGTGAGCAGGTCGAGCTCACGGGCCGCGCGAATCGTCTCCACCTCGAGCGCGTAGCTCATGCCCGTCTCCTCGAGGTTCTGGCGGAAGGTGCCGTCGATCAGTCCCACGGTGGGGAAGTTCTGGACACCGGTGAAGCCGGCCTCCTGAACCTGCCGGAGGAAGACCGGCATGAGCCGAAACGGATCCGTGCCGCACACGCCCGCGAGGACGGGCGTCGAATCCACGACCGGGAGCACCTCGCCGGCCATCTCCATGACGATCGCGTTCGCGTCGCCGTAGGGGAGGAGGCCCGCGAGGGATCCCCGGCCCGCCATGCGATACCGCCCGGAGTTGTAGACGATGATGAGATCGGCGCCACCGGCCTCCGCGCACTTGGCCGAGAGCCCGGTCCCGGCGCCGGCGCCGATGATCGGCCGGCCATCCTCCACCTGCGCCCGCAGGCGTCCCAGAGCTTTCTCCCGCTTCATGCACGCACTCCGCCGGCCGACCAGGCCTGATAATGGTCGTGGAGGGTGTCGGCCATGGCGTGGGCGAAGGCCGGATCGTTGACGTCGGTGTCGAGCTCGCGCACGTCCACGCCGGAGTCGAGGGTCTCCCGGAGTCCGTCGAAGAGCGCCCGGTCGGCCTCGGGGTCGAAGAAGACTTGACCCTCCACGTCGATGAGGGACACTCCGCGGAGGGGGATGAAGAGGCTCACCGGTCCGGTCGCCGACGAGAGCTTGCGCCCGATGCGCCGTCCCAGCTCGGCGGATTCCTCCGCAGTCGTGCGCATGAGCGTGACCGTCGGGTTGTGCTTGTAGAGAAGCCTGTCCCGGAACTCGACCGGCACCGTTTCAACGGGGCCGAAGTTGACCATGTCGAGCGCGCCAAGCGAGACCACCTGCGGGATCCCGAGCTCGCCGGCGGCTTCGAGCCGGTCGGGCCCGGCTGAGAGGACGCCTCCGACGAGATCGTCGGCCAGCTCCGTCGTGGTGACGTCCAGCGACGCGGTGATGAAGCCGCTGCGCATGAGCGCTTCCATCGATTGCCCGCCCGTGCCCGTCGCGTGGAAGACGAGCACTTCGTAGCCGAGCTCCTCGAGCCGCTCGCGCGCCGCGGTCACGCAAGGTGTCGTGACGCCGAACATCGTCGCCCCGACGAGCGCCTTCCCGCCCTCGACCGTGGGCGGATCCGCAGTCACCATGCCCGCCATCGCGGCTGCCGCGTTGGCCAGGATGCGGGCCGAGACGGCGTTGATCCCGGAGATGTCGACGACTGAGTACGTCATCGTCACGTCGCTTGCGCCCACGTAGGGCCGCGTGTCGCCGGACGCCATCGTCGAGACCATCAGCTTGGGGACGCCGACGGGGAGCGCTCTCATCGCCTCGGTGGCGACGGCCGTCCCGCCCGAGCCCCCTAGCGCGAGGATGCCGTCGAGGCGTCCAGCCGCGTGGAGCCCCGTCACGACCTCCGCGGCCCCGCGCGCCATTGCTTCCATCGCGGCCCCGCGGTCGCCCGCGTCGGCGAGCGCGCCCGCGTCTGCTCCGGCCGCCCGTGCCACCTCCTCACGCGTCACGTCCGGGGCCGTGCGAGGCTCACCGAGAACGCCGGCGTCGACCAGGATCGTCTCGACCCCGTGGCCACCCAGGAGCGAGCGGAGGTACGCGTACTCGTCCCCTTTCGTGTCCAGCGTGCCGAGCAGGACGACGGTGGCCATGAGGTCTAGGCGGCCGCTTCGACGCGTGAGACGCCGAGATAGCGCTGCTGCGCGTCCGGGTCCTCGATGAGCGCCTTGCCGGTCGTCTCTGTCGCGATCTCGCCTCCGACCATGATCAGCTGACGCTCGGCGAGCGACGTTGCGACGCCGAGGTTCTGCTCGACCAGCAGGAGCCCCACCCCCTCCTGGACGAGGCCCTGGCACGTACCGACGAGGCTTTCCACGATCGTCGGCGCAAGGCCCTCGGAGGGCTCGTCCATGATCAGAAGCTTGGGATTGCCGAGGAGCGCGCGGGCGATGGAGAGCATCTGCTGCTCCCCGCCCGAGAGCTGGGCGGCGCCGACCTTGCGGCGCTCGGCGAGACGGGGGAACAGTTCCCAGATCGCTGACTTGGTCCAGCGGCCGCCTCGCCCGCCGCCGAGCATGTCGAGGTGCTCCTCCGTCGACAGCGAGGGGAACAGACGACGGCCCTGGGGCACGTATCCGATCCCCGCGCCGGAGATCTTGTAAGGCGCCCGGCCCATCAGCTCCTGCCCCTCGAAGCGGACGGAGCCGTCCGCGCGCGCCATGAGGCCCATGATCGTGAGGCAGAGGGTCGTCTTCCCCATGCCGTTGCGGCCGATCACAGCGACGGGTTCGCGGCCCATCTCGAAGCTGACGTCGTGCAGGACGCGTCCACGCCCGTAGTAGGCGTTGACCTTGTCCAGAATGAAGACGGGGTCACTCATCGGCGTGATGGCTCCCCAGGTAGAGGTCGTGAACGAGCTGGTTGGCACGAATCTCGGCCGGCGTTCCCTCGACGATCACGCGACCGTCGTGCATCATCGTCACCCGCTCCGCCACCGTGAGCGCGACGTCCATGTCGTGCTCGATGACGATCAACGTGATCCCGCGGTCGAGCGCCAACAGGAGATCGGTCAGCAGGCCGCGCTCGCCCCGCGAGAGGCCCGCCGCCGGTTCGTCGAGCATCATGATCTTCGGGTCGCCTGCGCGCGCCATCCCCACTTCGAGTTGGCGCTGCTCACCGTGCGAGAGCGAGCCCACCAGAGTCTCGAGCTGATCCTCGAGCCCGACCCGCTCGGCGAGCTCGCGGGCACGCTCGCGGAGATGGGCGTCGCGGCCCGGCAGGCGCACGGGGCGGAGGTGTCCGCCCCGTGCGCCCAGTGCGGCCAGGTAGAGGTTGTCCTCGACGGTCAGGCCGAGGAAGAGTCGCGAGGTCTGGAACGTGCGTGTGAGCCCGAGCTTGGCCCGCTTGCGGGCGGGCATGGTCGTGACGTCGCGTCCGAAGAGCTCGACGCGCCCACTCGTGGGCGGGAACTCGCCGGAGATGACGTTGAAGAGCGTCGTCTTGCCGGCGCCGTTCGGCCCGAGGAGAGCACGACGCTCGCCGGGGTACACGTCGACGTCGACGTCATGGACGGCGTGGACGCCCCCGAAGCGCCGGCCGACGCCGCGGAGGCGGACGATCGGCTCGGCGCTCTGGGGCTGTGCTGCTGCGACTGTCACGGCTCTTTCGGCTCGCCTAGCTCCCTCCGCCCTGCTCGGTCCACGGAGGCGGCGTGCCCTCCTCGCAAGGCGGGTTCGTCCGGTCGGGCGAGGGTGTGTCCGGGCTGAAGGCGCCTGCGAACGTCTGGTCGACTTCCGCGATCGTCTCGAGCGTCTTCACGTCGGGGACGCCGTCGCCGGTCTGATCCTCGACGATCTGCTGGAGGAAGTTGTCCATGATCGCCTGGCGGTTCTCATCGAGCTTGATCGTCCCGAGTGGGGCATCGAGCTCGAGGTTCGAGAGCGCATCTCTGAAGGCCGCGTGCTCGTCGGAGAGGTCGCCTTCGACCTGCTCGAGCGCCTGCGCGATCGCCTCCATGGCCGTGTAGTAGCCATAGAAGAAGACGCTCGAGCCCGTGCCTTCGAGCTCCGGATAGGACTCTGCGATCTGCTCGGTGTACTCGATGTATGCAGGCTCCTGCGAGTCGCCCGCCGTCATGCCGGCCGTCACGACTCCGACCACCTGGTCCCCGAGCTCCTCGAGGATCACCGGATCCGTCATGAAGATCCCGCCCATGATCCTGTCGGCGAGGTTGCCGCGCAGCTGTCCGTACTGCTTCACGAAGGCGACGGTCCCGGTCCCGCCGACGCCCATGAAGAAGCCGTCGACGTCCTCCGGGATCTGCGTGATGTACGAGGAGTAGTCCTCCTCGCCGAGCGGCGGCCAGAGCCGCTGCGTCACGTTTCCGCCGATCGAGCAGAACTCGGCCACGAAGCCGGCGATCTGCGAGTACGGGAAGTCGTAGTCGTCGCCGATCGTGACGACGTTCCGCCAGCCGAGCTCGTTGTACGCATAGTCGCCGAGCCCGGCCGTCCACTGGGTGCCGTCGTTGTGGAAGCGGAAGAAGTTCGGAGACCGCACCTTGAGCGTCGTGTCCTGCGCGCCCGAGATCCCGTTCACGAACGTGACTCCGGGCTGCTCCTTCGAGTAGTTGGCGACGGCGATCCCCTCGCTCCCCGACAAGGGCCCCACGAGGATGTCCACCCCCTCCTGCTCGACAAGCCGCCGTGCCTCCTCGACCGCCTTGTCCGGGGTCGAGTCCGAGCCGCCGTAGACGATCTCGATCGGGTGCCCGGCGATCGTGGCATTCTCGACGCCGTCGGTCGGGTCGCCACTGGCGGGACTCGCCCCGCGGTTGATCAGGGGGAGCATCGCACCGCCCCACGTCTGCCCTTCGAAAGGCGCGAACGCGCCCTCGTTGTTCGAGAAGATGCCGATCTTGATCGGCTCGCCGGTTGCTTCACCGTCGGTCTCCCCACCCGTGTCGGTCGTCGGGGTCGCCTCGCCGTCATCGTCGTCGTCGTCGCCGCCGCAGGCTGCGACGGTCGCCGCGAAGACGAGCACGAGCGCGGCGAGCAGGGCCCACAGTCGGACCCTCCCGCCTTCGGTGGAAACTCGCATTCCTACCTCTCCTCCTGTTGGACTATCCGAACCCCGGTTCCCGGCCGGGGTTCCCGTCGAGCGGCTGGCGCGCTTCCCGTCCCTCCCTTCCTCATGACGGCTGTGGACTGTCCGAGGCCGGTCGGGCCTCGTCCGCCGGCCCCGGGGAGGGCCGCGCGGGGGGTTTGCGTGAGAGCTGACGCCCGAAAAAGTCTGTGATCGACTGCCAGATCCCCATCAGCCCTCCAGGCGAGAGGAGGACGATGGCGAGGAAGATCACCCCGATCACCGTGTTGAAGCGCTGGCCGACGAGGTCGACGCCTCGCGTCCAGTTCTCCAGAGCGACGAAGACGACCGCTCCCACCCAGGCTCCTTCCAACCGGTACAGCCCACCGATCACCGCGATGACCAGCACGTCGATCGTGCGGGCGAGGTCGATGGAGCCGGGAGAGATGCGGGTGTTCCACCAGACTGAGAGGATCCCCGCGAACGAGGCGATGAGGGCGCCGAGCCCGAACGCGAACATGCGCAGGAGCGGGACGTTGTAGCCGAGCGCGCGCATCCGGGACGGGTCGTCCCGGACGCCCTGGAGCGCGAGGCCGAACGGCGTGCGCGCCAGGTAGCGAACGAACACGTAGACCGCGGCCGAGGCGAGCAGCGCGATGTAGAAGAGGTTCTGTGGATCCGAAACGGGGTTCGAGACGATGCCCGGCCGGGCGACGCTGTTCACGCCCCCGAACCCCGAGAGCTCGGTCACCTGGGCAAAGAAGTAATAGGTCAGCACCGCGATCGCGAGCGTGATCATCAGGAAGTAGATCCCGTAGCTGCGGCTCGCGATCGCGCCGAAGAAGAGGCCCACCGCGACCGCGGCGAGGATGCCCATCAGGGTTGCCGCCCAGGGGTTCCACGCGGTCTCCGCACCGCCTTCGGCCGCGACGAGGTTCGCCATCGTGAAGCCGGCGACTCCGTAGAGCGCCACCTGGCCGAGCGACACCATCCCGACATAGGCGGCGAGGAAGATGAGGCTGGCCGCCGCGATTCCGAGCCAGAGCGCCTTCGTGAGCACCTGGCTCAGATAGAAGTCGGTGAAGAGAAGCGGAGCGAAGACGAGGATCAGCAGGAGCGCCAGCCCGGGCCCCCACCAGAGCGCGCGCTCCACGGTGAGCGCGGGCCGGCTCACGCCGGTCTCCCGAAGAGCCCGAGTGGACGGATCGCGAGCACCAGCACGAGCAGCCCGAAGATGAGAAGGATCGAGTAGTTGGTGTAGCCCTGCGGCAGGTAGACGTCGCCGAAGGAGTCGACGAGACCGAGGGCGAGCGCTCCGATGGCCGCCCCGGCAAGGCTCCCCATGCCGCCGATGATCACCACGATCAGCGAGATGAGGAGGTACTGCGTGTCGTTGGCCTTGTCGACCGAGATCATTGTCCCGCCGAGCACGCCGCCTACACCGGCGAGCACGGCCCCGAGGAAGAACGCACTCGCGAAGACGAGCTGGATGTTGATTCCGAGGGCCGAGACCATCTGACGGTCGTCGACGCCCGCGCGCACGATCATGCCGAAGCGCGTGCGCTGGATCATCGCCCAGAGGGAGAGCCCGATGGCGATTGCGACCAGAAGGACGAAGATGCGGAAGAAGGGATACACCAGGTCGGAGAACGGGAGGTCGACGCTTTCGGGAAAGACGTCCGGCGGCGCGAGCGACTCCGCGATCCCGCCGAAGTGCGCCAGCGTCTGGTCGGCGATGATGATTCCGATCGCGATCGTGATGAGTGCCTGACGCAGTTCCTGCCCCTGGTTCCAGCGCAGGAAGAGCTGCTGCATGACGAGGCCAATCAGGCCGATAGCCAGCGAAGCGACGACGAGCGGGATGATCCAGTCCCCGAGCCCGGCCTCGGACGACCCGAAGGCCGAGGTTGTCTCCCCGCCCGTCAAGGTCGTCTGAAGCTCGAGCGCGAAGAAGCCGGCGAGCATGTACAGGGAGCCGTGCGCCATGTTGACGACCCGCATGAGCCCGAAGATGAGCGTGAAGCCGCTCGCCACGACGAAGTAGAGCCCGGCGAGCGTAAGGCCGTTGAGCCCGACGATCACGAACGTGCGTGGATCGCCGTACGCCTTGTAGGCGACCCAGGCGGCGACGAAGAGGAGGACGAACGCGACGGCGGCGCGCAGCACGAGCGCGCCGGCTGGAATGGAGGCCACGCGCGAGCGCCAGGCCGGTTCCGCCGCAGTCGCCGCCTGCCCGCTCACGTGGACCGCGTCACCGGATCACCGCAGGATGATCTCTTCTGAAGGAACATGAGCAGTTTTGCGGGGCGAACGTAACAGGATGAAAGATCGGTGTCAACGACGGCGTTAGACTGCGCCGCGTGCCCGAGGTCAGGCGTCTCCAACATGTCTCGACGCCGTATCCGCGCGGCCGGCAGGACGAAGTCCGCAGCTTCTACGGGGGCGTGCTGGGCCTCGTCGAGAAGCCCCTCCCGGCCTCAGTCGCCGACCAGGAGCTGGTTTGGTTCGAGGGCGGGCCGCTCGAAGTCGAGCTCCACTTCCTGCCGGATCCGGTGCCGACCGACCACGCGGCTCAACGGCACTTCTGCCTCGAGGTGGACGACATCGAAGCCTGGCGCCAACGGCTGGAAGAGGCCGGGGTCGAGACGAGCGACCAGGCGCCCATCCCGAACCGGCCGCGCTTCTTCTGCCGCGATCCCTTCGGCAACCTCATCGAGCTCACCACGATTCAAGGGGACTATCGAACATGAGCAACAGACTGAAGACCAGCCTCGGCATCTGGGCCCTCGGCCCGATGGTGACGCGCTTCGTTCCCGGCGGCTACAAGCCAGAGTACGCAGGCGAGACAACTGCCCAGCGGGTGCGTAGGGCCGTCGACGGGCTCGGCGATCTGATCGACGGCTACGAGTTCCACTACCCGCAAGAGCTCAACGAGGACAACCTCGACGAGGTGCGGGACGCCCTAGGAGACCACGACATCTACTGCATGGCGACGGGCCTCCACCTCGACCCGCGCTTCGCCCGTGGCGGTTTGGTCTCCCCCGACGACTCCACTCGCGCCGAGGCGCTGCGCCGTACGAGCGCCGCGATCGACTTCTCCGGCGAGTTGGGCGCGCACTTCATCATCTGGCCCGGGATCGAGGGTTACAACTATCCGTTCCAGAGCCCCTACCGCGACAGCTGGGAGTGGCTGGTCGACGGTATCGGCCAGGCGGCCCAGCGCTGCGCGGACCGCGGGATTCTCCTCTTCCTCGAGCACAAGAACTCCGAGCCGGCCATGAAGATCCTGATGCGCAATATCGGCATGACCCTGCACGTGATCCACAAGCTGCGCGCGCAGGGAATCACGAACGTCAAGGTGAACATGGACTGGCAGCACCTGCTCATGAACCGGGAGAGCCTCGCCGAATACGCAGCCCTCCTCGGGGCCGAAGGGCTCCTCGGCCACCAGCACGCGAACTCCGGCTGGGGGGACTTCGACGATGACAACATGGTCGGCGCGACCGCATTCATGGAGACACTCGAGCTGGCGCTCGAGCTGAGGCGGGCTGGCTACGGCGAGAACGGCGAGCGGCTCGGCTTCGACCTCTACCCATACACCGAGGACGCGATCGAGGCGGTGCGCCGGAGCGTGGTGCAGTGGCGTTTCATCGACGACGTCGCCTCGCGCATCGACGACGGCGCCCTCCGCGAGGCGCAGATGGCCAAAGACGCAGTCCGGGCCTATGAGCTCGTCTACGCAGCCTTGGGAGGGGAATGAGCGCGACCTACGAGCTTGCCTGAGCCACGAGCCGAGGAAGGCCGGCGGGCCATGAACGCCGTGGCTCGAGCAAGAATGCGCAGCCGTCCTGAAAGGGCTAGGCGATGCTGTGCCGTCTCGTGGGTTCGAATCCCACCCCCGCCGCTTTCCCTTCGTTTCA
>Ga0299907_10001850_pt1 | contig 12541 bp, 10 predicted proteins | sample RVTome_16_FD_198680 | JGI IMG/M metagenome (GOLD analysis project Ga0299907, IMG submission 198680) | Soil microbial communities from uranium-contaminated site in the Upper Colorado River Basin, Wyoming, United States - RVT152D67 (version 2) ...
CGGCGAGGAGGGCAGCAGCCGTCAGGGCTCCGTCGGCGGCGGCGCGTGCGCCGCGGTAGGTGCCGGGGCCGATGGTGGTTGCCGTGTCCATGCAGTAGACCCCGGCCATTGCGGCCCTGCTCTTCGGCTCCCGGGTCGGATAGGCGCCGAATGCCGAGGGATGGCGAAAGGCGTAGGGGATCACCCGGTCCGCCCCGTGCTCGGCGAGGTAGCCCGCTTCGACCCATCGCTCGTAGGCCGTCTCCAAGTAGTCGATCATGCCCGGGTCGTGCACTCGTTCCAGCTCATCTCTGTGGTGCTCTTCCGCCGTCACCATCGGCACCCCGGCCCGCTCCAGCTCGGAACGAATGATCTCGGCCCGTACCGCCTCCTCGTCCCCGTCGAGGCGGACCCCGGCCCACACCAGCCACCTGGCATCGTGGGCGAGGTAACCGTCCGACCAAACCGCGATCAGGCTCACCCGGGCACCATCACTGCCTGCGCCACGCGCTCCGCGATCAGGTCGATCTCGTCGTCGAGGATGGTGAGGGGTGGTCCGAGCAGCAGGTAGTCGCCGTTCGTCCCGTCCACGTTGCCGGTCGAGGGGTAGAGCAGGAGCCCGAGCTCGCGGGCCCGGTTGGTAACCAGCTCGCTCATCCGGGCGGTTCGGGGAAATGGCTCCTTCGTCTCCCGGTCCTCCACCAGCTCGACGCAGGCGAAGAGGCCGAGGCCGCGCACATCACCGACGATGCGGTGCCGGCCCAGGGCCGAGGCCAGCCCCTCCAGCAGCTTCTCCCCCTGAGTTCGCGCCCGATCGATGAGTCGAAGTTCCCTGATCCGTTCCACGACGGCCAGGCCAACACTCGCCCCAACCGGATGGTGGGACCAGGTGAAGCCGTGGACCAGCCCCCCCGAGGCGACGATGGTGTCGTGGACTTCTCCGCTGGCAATAGCCAACCCGAGCGGCCAATAGCCCGACGAGGCGCCTTTGGCCGCGATGAGGAGGTCGGGGCGGAGACCGAAGTGGTCCGCCGCGAACCACTGACCGGTCCGCCCGAATCCGGTCATGACCTCGTCGGCCACGACCAGTACGCCATAACGGCGGCACACGGCGGCGACCTGATCCCAGTAGCCGTCGGGGGGGACGGCCGCCCCGCTGGCCGCCCCGCCAATCGGCTCTGCGACGAAGGCGGCTACCCGCTCCGGCCCGGTGTCCATGATCGCCCGTTCCAGGTGGTCGGCGTGGAATCGGGCACATCGATCGGGATGTTCCGGGTTGGGGCATCGGTATTCGTTGACTCCCGGCACCCGCACCGTGTGGCCCAACCACGGCTCATAGGGTCGGCGCAACGACTCACGACCCGACACATCGAGCGCACCGCGGGTGTTGCCGTGATAGGACCACCCGCGGGCGATGATCACAGATCTATCGGCCTCCCCGCGTGCCAGGTGATAGGCCCGGGCCATCTTGAGGGCGCTCTCCATCGCTTCCGACCCGCCCGACACCGGGAAGACCCGGGCCCCGTCGACAGGGACCACCTCGGCGAGGGCAGAGGCATAGCTCTCCACCGGATCGGTGGTGAAGGCGGAGGCATGCACCCACTCGAGGATGGCTGCCTGTCTCGTCAAGGAGGCGGCGACCGTGGGGTCGCCGTGGCCCAGAATCGAGGCGATGGCGCCGCCGGCAGCATCCAGATACTGCTTTCCGTCGGCGTCCGTGACCCAGGCGCCGGCGGCGGAGACCGCAGTCGGAAGTGTCCCATTTCCCCGTGAAAAGACCGATGACATTCGAGACGCGGCACGTTACGCCGCCGGTTACCGTCCCGCCGGTGTCAGACACCGCGTCGGACCGGGCCAGGTTGCGCCAGCTCGGGATCGCCATCGGGGGGCTGGAGACAGGCGCCGCCAACGCCATAACCGACGTCCCCGGCGTGCTGGTCGGCCAGGCAACGGTCATACGTGACGATCCGCATGTGGTTCGCACCGGCATCACCATGATCGTGCCCCGTGAGGGGGTTTGGATCGACTACGTCTACGCCGGCAGCCACGTGCTCAACGGGAACGGCGAGATGACCGGGCTGATCTGGGTCGAGGAGTCGGGAATGCTCGGTTCCCCGATTGGCATCACCACGACGGCCCAGGTGGGCCTGGTGCGGGACTTCCTGGTCGACGAGGCCTATCGCCTCGGGGTCCTCGAGGGGTTTCATCTGCCCGTCGTGGGCGAGACCTGGGACGGATGGCTGAGCACGCCGGAGTCGTTCCCGTTGACGAAGTCCGACGCCGCGTTGGCCCTTGGCTCTGCTCAGCCCGGCCCCATCGCCGAGGGCGCCGTGGGCGGTGGCACCGGGATGATCTGTCACGAGTTCAAGGGTGGGACCGGGACGTCCTCCCGGGTGGTCGAGGCCGTAGGGGAGCGGTTTACGGTCGGTGTCCTGGTCCAGGCCAATTACGGGGCGCGGGAGGATCTGCGGGTCGACGGGGTGGCGGTGGGCCGTGAGATCGGGACCGACCTCCTGCCCTCGGTGTGGGATGAGCCGCCCCAGGGAGGGTCGATCATCGTGGTCATGGCCACCGATGCCCCTCTGCTGCCGGATCAATGCCGGAGACTGGCCCGGCGGGCGACCGTGGGTCTGGCCCGGGTCGGCGGATACGGGCATGACTCCAGCGGCGACATCTTCTTCGCCTTTTCGACTGCCAACCACCTCGCGGAGAGGGCCTCGTCGGTCAGGGAGGTGCGCACCGTTCCCAATGAGGCCATGGACTCGCTGTTCCATGGAGTGGCCGACGCCACAGAGGAGGCGATCATCAACGCCCTCTGCGTCGCCAACACCATGACCGGCCGCGACGGCCGCACCGCCCACGCCCTCCCCCTCGACCGCCTGGTCGAGATCATGGAGCGGAGGGGGTGACATCCTCGAACCTGAGGTTCTGGGTAACGGATACGTTACGAACGGCCTCGGGTTAGGGGGGAAACGGATCCTCTGGTTGCAGGGCGTTACTCAGCCCCATCGCGGCGAACTCGAGAGAGTTAGTAACGGATGCGTTACGTGGAACCTCAGGTTCGATGTAACACTCCTAACCTCCGCCCGTGACGCAGATCCTGGGGTTTGGGGGTTATGTTCCGGAGCGGGTGATGACCAATGACGACTGGGCGGCCGTGGTCGACACCTCGGATGAGTGGATAACCCAGCGCACCGGCATCAAGCGGCGACGGTTCGCCGCCGACGACGAGTCCACCCTGACCCTCGCCGGCCACGCGGCCGGCATCGCCATCAAAGACGCCGGCATGACGCCGGACGACATCGACGAGATCATCGTGGCGACCGACACCCCGGAGATGTACACCCCGGACACGGCGGCCCTTCTCCAAGACCTGCTCGGCTGTCGCAACGTTCCCACCTACGACCTTGGTGGCTCGGGGTGTGCAGGATTCGTCCAGGCCCTCGACGTGGCTCGGGCCAGGATCGCCTTCACCCCGAAGAACGTCCTGGTCGTCGGGGTCGAGTTGATCACGCGCCTCCTCGATTGGACCGACCGGTCCACTGCGGTCCTCTTCGGTGACGGGGCCGGGGCGGTCGTGGTGGGCCCCGATCCGGGGCGGGCCCGCATCCTGGATGTCGTGTCCGGCACCGATGGCTCGGCCGCCGGGATCCTCACGCTGGCAGCGGGCGGCACCCGCAACCCCTTCAACCGCCAAACCCTGGAGTCGGGCGAGTACAACCGGTTGGTCATGGACGGACGCAGGGTGTTCACCGAGGCCGTCGGGCGGATGAGCCAGGCCGTGACCGAGGTGCTGCATCGAATCGGCAAGACCGTCGAGGACGTGTCTCTCGTCATCCCCCACCAGGCCAATCTCAGGATCATCGATGCTGTCCGCAAGAAGCTGGGCGTTGACGAGGACCTGGTCTACGTCAACGTTCACGAGTATGGGAACACCGGGTCGGCGACTGTCCCTTTCGCCATGTGGGAATGCGTCGAGAACGGCCGGATCGAGGAAGGCGACCTGGTGGTGCTGACCGCCTTCGGGGCAGGGTTTCACTGGGCTGCCGCCGCAATTCAGTTCTGAAATGCAAGACCCCCGTCTTGCGACGGGGGCTTGCTGGCTTCCGAGAAAGCCTTTATTGCTCCCTGCTCCCCTCCGGGGATGTGGCTCCGGGAGGAAGGTCCTCTAACCCACCCACCGGTATATGTACCGGGGTTCAGGCCAGGCGGGAATAGGGGAAATCCCCCATTACCTCTCGTCGTCCGGACGCACGTATCCCTCCTCATAGGCGAGGGCGGTGAGCTCATGGCGGCTGGCGACGCTCAGCTTGTCGAAGATGTGCGCCATGTGGTTCTCGAGGGTCTTGACGGTGATCCCGAGACGCTCGGCGCTCTCCCGGTAGGTGTACCCCCGGGCGATGAGGTTGACCACTTCGCGTTCCCGTGGTGTGAGACGTGAGATCGGCGTCTCCCCCGTGATGTCCTCGTCGATGTCGAGCAGGTAGGCGGCCACGTCGGGGGACACCGGCCTCGCCCCGACATAGGTCTGCCGGACGAGATCGGGTAAGTCTGCACCGAGGGTCGTCTTGGTGATGTAGCCGTCGACTCCGGCGTCGAGAAGCCGGGCGACGTCTTCCTTCGAGGTGGACACCGTGAGCGCCATGAACCTGATGTCGGGAAAGTCCCGACGCACTGCCGGGATGACTGCCGCCCCGCCGCCGCCGGGCAGCTTCACATCGAGGACCACCAGATCGGGCACTCGCTCCTTGATCAGCTCGATGGCGCTGTCCACGTTGTCCGCTTCGCCGACGATGTCGAACGACGGGTCGAGGATCGCCCGCATCCCGGCTCGAACCACGTCGTGGTCGTCGACGATGATGAGGCGAAGTCTGTCGGTCATCGCCCGACCGTGATCTTGACCTCGGTGCCGGACTCGGGAGCGGTGTCTATCTCCACCAATCCTCCGACGTTTTCCACCCTGCGGGCGAGACGCTCGTGGACTCGGCTCCTCTGAGCCTCAGTGGCGAATCCGGAACCGGCGTCCCGAACATGGATGTGAGCCTCGCCATTGGCGAACTCGGAGTACAGGCTGATGTTGTGCGACCCCGAGTGTTTGGCGGCGTTGGCCATCGCCTCCCGGGCCGCCTCGATGGCCGCGGTCAGGTTCGGGTTGATCTGGGCGTCGTCGCGGATCACGGCCTCGATCTCGACACGATGGGTGTCCTCCACCTCGTCCCTTACCGCAAGGAGGCTTGCCCTGAAACTCTGTCTGAACTCCGAGCGCCATTCCTCGATGTTTCTCCGCAGCTCTCTCTCCTGACGCCGCGCCAGATACCTCGACTGACTCGGGTCGTCGGCGCCCATCCGGATGGCGTGGAGGGTCTGCAACACCGAGTCGTGAAGACGGTCGGCGAGAGCTGCCCGTTCCTCGTGGAGCACAACCGCCGCCTGTTCCGCGGCCAGCTCCTCCTGGGCTGCTTGGCGGGCCAGGTCGTAGTCGCGGAGCTTGTCAAAGGTCCAACCCACGATGGCCCCGACCACGAAGAAGATGACACTGCCGGCGGCGCGCACCGCACCCAGGTCGGCGATGACGTGCACCGCGAACTGTTCGACACCGAGCAGGACGGCCGCAATGAGAGACCCGGGCAGCCCACCGAGAAGGGCGCCGGTGAAGACAAGGGACAAGGGCAGACCGCCATGAAACAGCTCGTCCGCACCGGACGCCACCGAAGCGGCGCCGATGGCGAGCATGGCCAGTGCGTCGAGGGTGAACCAGGTCCAACCCGCCATGAACTTGGGCTGTGTCCTGGCGATCAAGGCGGTGAGCAGGGTCCAGAGGATTGCCAGCCCGACCGAAGCCCAGACGATCCACATTACCGGCGGCGGATCAGCCAGCACGGTGACCGCGACCAGGATCAGCATCCAGATCAGGCCGAGAAAGCGGAACACGACCACCATGCGTCGTAGGGTGGCTTCGAGGCCTCCGCTCCCGCGCTTGGAGAAGCTGCTCATGGGTGCTGAAGCTAGCGATCCGGAGGCTGGTTTGTTCTTGGTGGGCGTCGGTAACTGGATGGTCTTCTCGCAGTCAACGGGGGACCGCTTCCGCGGTCCCCCGATGGTCCCCATTGTCGCTTCAAGGGACGGAGTGATGCCCTAAAGTCCCCACCGTCATCATTGGCCGACTCTGTGGACAATCCAATAGGGGATTTCCCCCATGGCCGGCGTTATCCCCGGCAAACACAACGGCCACCGTTAGCCGGTGGCCGTGTGCGCAGGGCGCCGGGGCCGTAGTGGCCCTTCGCTCAAGTTGTCAGAGTGTCTGCCCGAGGTAGGGGATGGCGATCATCACCGCAACCAGGGTGGTGAGGCGAATGACACCGGGCTTGACGGCGGCACGCACCGAGGCCGCGGCAAGTGCCACCCCGAGCAAGACGAGGGTCCAGGCGGCATGGCTGTAGATGGTCGCCAGCATCAGGACCAGGACCGCCGAGATCAGACCCATCGCGGCCAGGGCGATGCGAGCCGCCTTGCCGATCGGGTGCGCTGCCCAATCCTCGATCGTGGTGATGGTCGAAACGGTCATCGTGCCGGCAATGTCGGTAGCCGGCGCCGATTCCTTTAGTCCACCGGGTGGGTCTGGCGAACCGATCTCACCAACGGGAGAGAAGCCAGAGCTCGGGCTCCAGGTCGCCGGAGTCGATGTCGGCGAACAGGGACACCGCCCTGGTCAGGGCGTCCCGAGACTCGTCTTCCCGCCCCGCCTGGTGTTGGAGGTCGGCGAGATGATTCCACAGCGCCGCCTCATGATGACGATGCCCGGTTCGCTCCGCGATGCCGATGGCCTCGAGCACGAGTTCGATCGAGCGGTCCCGCTCCCCGTTCTCGGCGAGGAGCAGCGCCTTGTTGTTGAGGGCGGCCATACGGAGCAGATCGTCATCGGCTGCGAGCCGAATCGCCTCTTCGATGTGGCTCAGGGCCTCATCGTGATCGGCGGTGAGGACGGCGAGGATGTTGCGCACCCGGGACTGTTGTCGGGGCTCGCCCTCCTCCTCGGCTGCCGCCTGCGCCCGTTCGGCCAGTTCGGTGGCTTTGGCCGCATCGCCGGTCCGATGGGCGAGGAGAGCCCAATCGGCGAGGACTGCGGCGGGAGCAGGATGCGATGCGAGCGACTGCTCGAATCTCTCCTCGGCGATCTGGAATCGGCCCATGAGGCGCTCCACCTCGCCCATCCGGTGATCGATCAACCCAATGGACTCGGGCCCGGCATGTGATGCTGCCACGGTCAGCTCCTGCCGTGCCCGGTCGTAGTCGCCGGCAGTCATGGCCAACTCGCCAAGGGCGAGGTGGACCCCGGCCACATCGGGATCTCCCAACGCCAGCGATGCCTCGTAGAACTGTTGCGCAGAGTCGTTGGCATAGACCGCCCGCCCCAGATCCCCGGCCAGGTGATACCACGTCGCCGCCTCAGGGTCGCCGGCGGCTTGGTACTGGGCGGCCACGGCGGCGGCGAGACGGGCATCGGACCGGGCATGACCCTCCTCGGCCAAGGCCCGAGCGGCACGACGGTGGAGGAGACGTCGCCGCACCAGAGATGTGGAGTCGTAGGTCACACTCTCCAATGCGTCGAGGGTGAAGCTGAGACCATCGGACTCGGGTACCTCGCGCAGGAGGCCGGCTCCGACCAGCTCCTCGACTGCTTCCACCACCTCTTCATCCGTCCTGCCGCTGGTCTCCCTGAGCAGGCGTGCATCGCAGACCCCGGTGAGCACGGCGGCCGCGGTGAGGATCTGGCGCCCCAGCTCACCGACTTCCCGCATCCTGGCCTCCATGTAGCGGGCCATGCCCGGAGTAGCCACAGGCGCCTCGCCGTCGGAGGCGAGGGCCTCGGCAACGAGGAGGGGCACCCCACCGGTGTGCTCCCGGAGCTGACGAGCCGATGCCTCGTCACCGCCGACCAACGGCACCAAGTGCTGTGTGGTGAGAGGGCGGATCGCGATCGTCTGGTCGGCGCTCGCAATCAGCTCCCCAGTGGCCGGCATGAGGTCGTCCCCGGTCCGAGCGGCAACTACCAGAAGCATGGCCACTCCCCCGATTCGGCGAGCCAGATAGGAGAACACCGCCGATGAGGCCGAGTCCATCCACTGCACATCGTCGAGGATCACGAGGAGGGATCGTCTTTGGACGAGCACCGAAATCACGGTGTGGATCGCCTCCAGGAGCCGCAGCTCGCCGAAACGGTCGGGCATCGTGTCGGCGGGACCGGCGCCCAACTCAGGCAACAATCTTCCGATCTCGGTCAGGGCCCAATCCGGGATGGCGTCCCGGTTCTCCTCGATCCGGGCGGCGGCTCCCCGCAGAACCTGGGTAGCGACTCCATACGGGAGAGCCTGTTCCATCCGGAAGGCCCGACCGATCAAGATCTCCGGCCCTGTGCTCCCGGCGGCCAGCTCCTCGAGAAGCCGGGTTTTTCCCATCCAGGGCGGTCCGGTCACGGCGAGAACACGACCCTGTCCCCCTGCGGCGGCGCTCAGTGCGTCGCGCACGGCCTGGAGCTCCACCTCGCGGTTGATGAGATCTGTCTGCGTATGTCGCCGCGGCGGGGCCTCTGCCTTGACCCTTCGGCGCGCCCCGGGTGCCGGTGGCAGGTCCTCGTCGAGGATCGCCTCGTAGAGCTCGGTCGTCTCCTCCAGCGGCGGGACTCCCAGCTCCTGATCGAAGATGGTGACACAGTTTCGGTAGGCCTCGATCGCCCCGGGTCGATCGCCGGCCCAGGCATGGAGCAGCATCAGGAATCGGTGTGCCGGCTCGTGGAGCTGGTCGAGCTCGATCCAACGGATTACCGCCGAGATGGCGGCCGGGTACTCCCCGCCGGCGGCCAGGGCAGTTCCCAGACGATTGAACGCTTCGCCGACCCGCAGCCGCGTCGACTCGGCGACACCTCGCACCCAGTCGTCGAACTCGGGAGACGCCTTGACCGAGAAGCCCTGGAGGAAGTCACCGCGGTAGAGGTCGGTTGCGCGGCGGAGGTGGGGGATGCAGCGGCTGCACACATCGCGGGGATCGTGGTCGTGACCGGTGGTCGCCTCCAGCTCCCCGGCCAGGGCGTCGATGTCGGACCGCACAGGCCCGGCCAGCGAGACCAGGCTGCGGTCGGCATCGATGAGGTCCGAGCCCGTGGCCCCGCGCAGCGCCGAAAGGGTTCGTCGCAGCGTGGCCCGCGCCCTTTCCTGTGAGGCTTCGGCCCAGAAGAGCCCGGCCAGGCTGTCACGCGTCGCCGCCTTCTCGACTACGAGGTAGGCGAGGAGGGCGATGGCCTTCCGGGTGTCGACCGCGACGAGCGTGCCATCGATCGATACCTCGGGAGGTCCGAGAAGAAGTACATCGAGCATGGAGGTTCCGGTCGGGCAACTTAGTCGTGCGTTACGGGTAAGCGGCATTCGCAGAATCCGGAACGCCGAAGCGGGAAGGGCGGACGCCGTTGCACTTTCGTAACGAGGGTCGGCGAGGATGGGATCGTGGACAGATGTGGACATCGATGAATCGTCGTGTCATCGCGGCCCGGGGCGTCAACAAGTTGGTCGATCGTCGGTTCGATCGGACCCGATTCGACGCCCAGTTCGTTCTGGACGACTTGTCGGCGTCGATGCGCGACCAAGTCGATCCAGAGCGGTCCGGGAGGAGTGAGTGAGTGCCGTGGTGGGCACGAGGCGGCCTTCATCCGTCGCGGTCCCGGTGAGTGTGGACACGTGAGACCCGTTCCCAGTAAGTCCGAACGATCGGAGCTATTCACGGCCAGGGTGGTCTGGGTCATTGCCGGTGTCGGTCTCGTGGTCATCGGGATGATGGCCTGGCTCGGGTTCACCAGGTCGTTCGGAGCGACCGCGCTCAGTCTCATGGCCGGGATCGGCTATGTGGTCTCGTTGGCCTGTTTTCTGGTCAGCGGTGCGATGATCCTCTCCAGGCAACCTCGAAACGTCATCGGTTGGCTGCTGTTGATACCCGGTCTCGCCGCCCCTATCACCGAGCTCGGCAATATCTGGCTCGGGTCACTCGACCCGGCGCCCGTCACCACGGACCCATGGCTGTGGCTGCTGCTATGGCTTACCAGCTGGTCATGGGTGCTGCTCATCTTCCCGGTGTTCCATCTGCTCCTGACCCTTCCCAGCGGAACGCTGCTATCCCGCCGCTGGCGTTGGGTGGTATGGCTCGAGGGAGCCATGGTGGTCACGATGATGAGTCTGAGCGCGTTCGGCTCTCGATTCGAGTTGTTGATCGACGAAGAGATTGTCTGGGCGGTCCCGAACCCGATCGGGTTGACCTTTCTGAATTCCGAGTTCTTCGCCGAGGGAGCAGCGTTCGAATCGGTGTGGACCGTCGCCCTGTTGGTCGTCACCGTTACCTGTGTCGCCGGGTTCGTCCTCCGGTTTCGCAGAGGGTCGTCCGATGAGCGTGAGCAGCTCAAGTGGCCTCTCTTTGCCGTTGCGCTGTTCGGGCTGGTCTATGGCACCGCGGCCGCCGGGACGGGGATAGCACCTGGGGGCCTGGCGGATCTTCTGTTCGGCTTGTCCCTGGCCGGCATCCCGGTAGCGATCGCGATCGCCGTTCTGCGTTACCGGCTCTACGAGATCGACAGAATCATCTCCAGGACGGTCTCCTATGCCGTCGTCGTCGCCCTGCTGGCCGGGGTGTTCTTCGGGGTGGTGGCCCTGGTCTCATCGTTCCTCCCCACTGAGTCGTCGGACCTGGCCATCGCCGGCTCGACCCTTGCGGTTGCAGCCCTGTTCAACCCGCTGCGGTCACGGATACAGAAAGTGGTCGACCGTAGGTTCAACAGATCGCACTATGACGCCCAGCGGGTGATTCAGGGTTTCGCCGGGTCACTACAGGGGCGAGCGGACAGCGAAGGGATCGTCGAGGGGTGGGTTGGCGTTGTGTCGGAGACGATGCAACCTTCAATGGTGGCGATCTGGGTGAGGGAGGGGAAGTGAGGACGGTCTGGCTCGTCCTGGCCCTCGTCGTCGCCACCGGGGGGATCGTCGCCGGGGTTGTCGGCCCGGCCATGGCAGGCGGCGACCGGCTGTGGCCCGTCGTCTGGTTGCTCTGGGCCCCGGTCGGGTTCTTGATCCTGAACAAGCGTCCCGGTAACGGCGTGGGTGCGGCCGCCCTCTTGATCGGCACTACCTGGGGGGCGGGATTCGCCCTCCTCACCATGAGTGCCGTCCTCCCACCCGGGCCGGTTGCGGCCTGGGTCGAGCTGGCGGACACGCTGCTCGGTGTCGCCCCCTGGCTAGCCATAATCTGGTTGCTACTGGTCTATCCCTCGGGGAGCTTCTCGGGCCGGTCGGAGCGAGTAGTCGGCCTACTACTTGGAGGATTCGGCCTCTTGGCCACAATTGGGTTCGCCGTTGGCTCCGACCCGATGGAAGTGACCGGTCTGGTCAGCCCACTGGCCGTCCCGGCCCTGTCCGGAGTGGCCTCGATCGTCACCGGCGAGGACTCGTTTCTGGTCGTGATGGCCCTGGTCCTCGCAGCCATCGTCCTCCTGGTCGTCAGATGGCGTCGGAGCACCGGGGTGGAGCGACTCCAGTACCGATGGCTGCTGATGGGCGCCGGAGTTTTCCTGGTGATCACGACCGCGGGCCAGTTCCTTCCCGAAGAGTCTGGCCTTGACTGGTTGTGGCTGGTGGGAGGGGCCGCTATCCCGATCGCGATCGGTGTCGCCGTCCTCCGTTATCGCCTGTATGACATCGACCGCCTCATCTCGCGCACGGTTGTCTACCTCGTGGTGGTCGGGCTATTGGCAGCGGTCTTCTTCGGGCTGGTGACCGCGGTCAGCTCCCTTCTCCAAACGGAGAGCGACCTCGCGATCGCCGCCTCCACCTTGGCGGTGGCCGCCCTGTTCAACCCGCTCCGAAAGCGGGTCCAGACCGGGGTCGACCGCCGGTTCAACCGATCCCGCTATGACGCACAGCGGGTGATGGACCGATTCGCCGGCTCCCTTCAGGACCGCCTGGGGAGCCAGGAGGTCGTCGACGGTTGGGTCGGAGTTGTGTCCGAGACGATGCAACCGGCTTCCGTGGCGGTATGGATGCGGGAGACATGAACCGGGTCGTCTCGAAATCCCTCATCGTGCTCTGGGCCGTGCTCATGACGGCCTTGGCGGTTCTTTCGGTGGCTCTCTCCACGGTCAGCATCGACTCCATGGCCGGGATTCTGACCGCAGCCCTGTGCTCGGTGCTGGTGGGAGCCGTCCTCACCGTCAAGGTGCCCTCGAACTCGGTGGGCCCCCTTGCTCTCGTGGCCGGATCGGCCTGGGTCATCTACCAATTCGGAAACTTGTACGCCATCGCATCGCTGGCCGCGGGCTCCGACCTTCCGGGGGTCTACCTCCTGGCCTGGATGGGGTCTTGGGTCGGCGCCCTCTTCCCGGTCGGCGTGAGCCTGTTGATCCTGTGTTTCCCCACCGGCAAGCCGGTGGGGTGGTGGCGTGCCGTGGCGATTGCCCCCGTTGCCGGAGCGGTCTCGGCCCTGATCGGTTCGTTTGTCATGTGGGGCGTCCCGCTCGAGACGGTGGTGGATG
>Ga0299907_10001851_pt1 | contig 12540 bp, 10 predicted proteins | sample RVTome_16_FD_198680 | JGI IMG/M metagenome (GOLD analysis project Ga0299907, IMG submission 198680) | Soil microbial communities from uranium-contaminated site in the Upper Colorado River Basin, Wyoming, United States - RVT152D67 (version 2) ...
TCGGCATCACTGAACCCGATACCGGGTCAGATGTCGCTTCTATCCGGACTCGGGCAGTCAGGGACGGCGACGAGTGGATCATCAACGGTTCGAAGATGTACATCACCAACGGTGCCCGGGCCGATTTCATCACCATGGTCGTGCGCACCAGAGAGTCGGAAGAGGGCAATCCATGGGGTGGGATCTCGATGTTCATCGTTGACACCAGCCTCCCCGGCTTCATCGTCTCCCGGAGACTCGACAAGGTTGGCATGAAACTGTCGGACACCGCCCTGCTCTACATGGACGACATGCGTCTCCCCGCAGACGCCCTTCTCGGCGTGGAGGGGGAAGGTTTCAAACAGATCATGTGGGAGCTGCAGGGCGAGCGGATGGGTGTGTCGATATTCGGGGTGGCCGGAGCTCGTGCCGTCCTCGAAGAGACGACTCGATACGCGAAACAGAGAGAGGCATTCGGACGGCCCATCGGCCAGTTTCAGACGGTCTCCCATCGTCTCGCCGAGATGGCCACAGAAGTCGAAGCGGTCCAGTCCCTCGTCTACGAGTGCTGTGATCTGTGGAACCGCGGCGTATATGCCACGGAAGAGGTGGCAATGGCCAAGCTCGCCGTCGGTCAGCTCTCCAACAAGGTGGCCGATGAGGCCGTCCAGACAATGGGGGGCGCCGGTCTCGTCGAAGGGTCATTCATCTCCAGGGAATGGCTGGCGATGCGTATCGGACGTATCGGAGGCGGATCTGACGAAGTGCAACGTCAGATCCTCGCCCGCATCATGGGGATCTAGTGAGCGGTCTCGAGCCGCTGTTCCACGACGAGCACGAGGCCTACCGCGAGGCGGCACGAAGATTCGTCGCCAACGAGATCGCACCCCATGCCGAGGAGTGGGAAACGGCCCGTGACTTTCCCCGCGAGCTGTTCGCGAAGGTAGGAGCGGCGGGGTTCTTTGGCCCCAAATTCGAAGAGGCATGGGGTGGCTCCGGTCCCGACTACGCCGCGGAAGCCGTGTGGATCGAAGAGCTCTCGAAGGGGATGACCTACGGGACGGCGAGCGATCTCGGGGCGCATAGCCAGCTCGCCAGCCTCTACATCGACCGTTTCGGCAACGACGGGCTCAAAGACCGCTATCTGCGACCCTCGATCGACGGGACGCTGCTCGGCGCCCTAGGGGTGACCGAACCGGGGACGGGCAGCGACGTCAACGGGATCAGCACCCGGGCGAGGCAGGATGGAGATCACTGGGTGCTCAACGGGTCAAAGGCTTTCATCACCAATGGCGCGTGGTCCGACTATGTAGTGGTGGCGGCGAGGACCTCGGACAATCCCGGACACGACAACCTCACGCTATTTGTCGTCGATGCCGATAGCCCCGGCTTTGAACGCAGCCGCATGAGGCTGATCGCCTGGCAGACGTCTCACACAGCCGAGCTGTTCTTCAATGACGTGAGCGTGCCAGACAGAAACCGTCTCGGTGATGTTGGCGCCGGTTTCCGCCAAATCATGAACAACTTCCAGTGGGAACGAGTGATGATGTCCCTTGGTGCAGTCGCCCTCGCCGAGCTGTCACTGGAGACCGCGATCCGCTACGCACGCGACCGACGTGCCTTTGGTCGTCCCGTCATCGAGTTTCAGGTGTGGCAACACCGCTTCGCCGACCTGTCGGTCAGGATCCGCACCGGGAAGGCCCTCACCTATCGGGCGCTTCGTCTTCATGTGGCCGCCGAGAATGGTGCGGAAGTGCCCCGTGAGGAATTGGTGCGGCTGACCTCGATGGCCAAGCTGTTCACACAGCGACTGGCCTGGCAAGTGGCCGACGAGTGCGTCCAGGTCCATGGCGGGGCCGGCGCACTGAAGGAGTACCCGGCGCAACGATTGTGGCGTGACGCCCGGGTCGGCCCCATCGGCGGAGGCACTGACGACATCATGCGCAACATCATCGCCCGCACCATGGGGTTGGGGACAGGACACTAGGTGCCTCGGCGTCGATTCATCGATTGAGAATCGGGGAGCCGTCGCCGGGTGTCTCCCCCATCGCTTCGACGGCTGCCCGCATGAAACGGCCCTGCATCGCAAAGAGACCACCGCCATCGTTTTGGATGATCTGGCCGTTGAGCCAGCGCGCCTCGGGAAGACACATCAGGGCGATGGCCTCCGCCGCCGCCGCCGGGCTCGCTGCCTCCCGCAAGGGGTGTGTGTCCACCTCGACCTTCTTCAACGTCTCGTATAAGGGGCCGGTCATGATCTGCATCGAGTCGGTGTCGATGTATCCGGGGACAACGCCAACGGTGGTGACACCGCTCGGACCCAACTCGGCAGCGAGATAGCGGATGAGCATCTCCATGGACGACTTCGCCGCGGCAAGCAGACCATGGGTAGGGATGTAGCCGACGGTGTCGGCTCCTGACACAGCGACGACCCGACCGCCCGTCTTCTCGAGCAGCGGAAAGGCCATCTGGACCATAAGCAGAAAGTGACGGACCGTGACGGCGAATGTCTTGTCGATTTGGTGCATCTTCAACCCGAGGAGTGGTTTGAGTGCGGTGGCCGCCGCGTTGGCGATCAGGAAGTCGAGACGCTCCTGACCGGTCACTGACGAGGCGAACGCAGACCGGACACTGTCCTCGTCGGTCAGATCCATCTCTACGACCTCTGCGCCCGGAGTCATCGCCGAGCACTCAGCAGCCACTTCGTCGGCGGCATTGCGCTGCCGGCGATAGGTGATTATCACGCGAACTCCCCAACGCGCCAGGTGGCGGGCGGTTGCTGCACCAAGACCTCGACTACCACCCGTGATCAGGGCAACCGTGCCCACGAGGGGTCTGGGATCTGGCATGACGCCGGACCCTAGACCGGTGGGAACCTACGCCGGCGAGATGTTCCGGTTGACCCGGAATATGTTCTCCGGGTCATATCTCGCCTTCACCTCGGCTAGCCGTGCGAGATTCCCACGGTAGGACTCGCTGGTGCGATCGTCCGTCTCGTCGGCCGTTTGGAAGTTGATGTAGTTGCCACCTGTCGAGTACTTCTTCAGGGTCTGCCAGACCGAGCGAACCCATTCCTTGTTCGCCTCTTCAGGTCCACCTTCGGGCCACATGGCCTGGATGACACATGCAAAGGCGGCATCACGATTGCCGACGGCGCCATCGTCCTCAGCGAACTCAGCAAGGGCGCCCCCGATGTGAAAGAGCACGATCTGATTCGCCGGCGCCTCCAGGCCCTCCAACTGGGCGCGATAGTCCGCGAGCAACTCGCCGCTCACATCCGAGACGAACTCCGACTTCCAGTAGTAATGCATCCCTTTGGGCTGCGTTGCGTCGAGCATCGACTGCTGTGCGGCGTATTCCTTGACCTGGATCAGGTCCGCCCACGGCTCGCCGAGACCACGTATTTCGGCGAGGTCCCTCTCGGCGTCCTCAGGCGAACCCGTGTGACACACAACCAATCCGATCATCGGCTTTCCATGATGTTCCTCAACCAGCCATGGAGCCGGTGGGGCATTGCGCATCAGCATGGCCACCGTCATCTCTCTCGGAGCCGACCCGGTAACACGTCGGAACATTGCGGTGACCTTCTCAGCTTCGCGGGCAGACCACGCGATTAGCCCGGCGGTCACCTCGGGGCCGATCTCATGGGTCTTGAAGACGAATTCGGTGGCCACACCGAAATTGCCGCCACCGCCGCGCAGTGCCCAGAAGAGATCCTCATTTTCTGTCCTGGAGGCACGAACGATATCGCCTGCGGCAGTCACCAGTTCGACCTCAACGAGGTCGTCGACCGTCCATCCGAACTGTCGGGTTAGATAGCCGAACCCGCCTCCGAGTGTGAGCCCGGCTACTCCCGTCTCCGAGACGAATCCAAGAGTGGTGGCTAATCCGTATTCCTGGGTAGCGCGGTCGACATCACCAAGGGTGCACCCGGGTTGTACGGTGACCGTCCCCGCCGGCACGTTCACGTCGACCGTGCGCATCAGTGAGAACTCGAGAGTCACCCCGCCATCCGAAAGGGCGAGACCGGCGATGTTATGGCCCCCGCCTTTGATTGATAGCTCGAGGTCGTTGTCTCTGGCGAACTCGACGGTCTTGACCACGTCCTTGACGGACCTCGCCTGTACAACCAAAGCGGGCGTCTTCTTGATCATCCCATTCCAGATCAGCGTCGCCTCTGCGAACCCGCCTTCTCCGGGCCTGAGAAGTCGGCCATCGATCCCCGCCGCCAAATCACTCGACTTTTGCGTGTGCACCAAACCGAACTCCCGTCGCTGGGTAGTCATTTTTAGTCCTTTCTCAGTTGCGCTGCTCAGGGCATGAGGACTGCTGTTTGAGCGGGCCTGTAGATGTTCGGGCCGACCTCACCATGGGAGTGGGCGGTTAGCGCTGTTGGCTGAAGGTGGGAAGAACCCACCCCCCTGGTGCGCGAGTCTGCCGCCGTGCTGAAGGCGCAAACCGGCGGCAATCCACTCTTCCTCCGCGAAGTCTGGCGAGACATGTCGAGAAACGGCGGGTTCGCGGCGATGGAGGATCGACGTTTGAGAGCGCCCCAAACCGTGATGGACACGTTGCAGCAACGGCTCGGCTCCTCGAGCCACAGCAGCAGAGACCTTCTCGAACATGCCGCCGTCTTCGGCCTCCTTCCCCAGGCGTCAGCCTACACCGGACGCCACCAGCGGATTCTCCCCACATCGGCGAAGCCCACTGTCTCGTAGAAGGCGGTGGCTTCGCGAGGTTCGTCGGTGACCACGCGACAGGTGTGCATCCCCGCAGCCTTCATTTCTCTTAAACCGTGGCGGATGAGAGCGCGTCCGACGCCTTGTCGTTGATAGTCGGGATGGGTGCCGAACGGCTCGATCTGCGCCACTCCCGACTCGTCGCCCCACCACACCATGAACGAGGCTATCTCCCCCGATGGCGAAACCGCCACCAGGTCGTGTTCGGGCACGTAGACCGGTGATCTCATGAAGTCGAGGTAGCGCTGGAGATGTAACGCCGCAGGCATGGTCGACTCGAAGGCGGCGTGTGAGGCTTCCCGCCGGGAGTTGGCTTCGCCTTCACCAGCGACGCTGCGAAGGGTCCATCCTGCCGGGAGTTCTGGCTTGGGTAGCTCGCCGATGAGGTCCCACCGGTACGAGCGATAGACGTGATCCGGTCTGTACCCGTCTGCTTCTAGCTCGCCGATGAGCTCGCGGTCGTCGTCTGACACAAATCCGACTTCGCCCTTGTTGCCCAGACGCCGTTGTGCCCAGTGGATGAGGGGCATCCGGTCAAGCCCAGGCCGGGTAAAGACCGTGATCTCATTTTCATGAGGACCACAGGAGTCGATAGTCGCAAAACCTGAGTCGTTCTGGATCCAGGTCGAGGGCTGGTCCGGATATCGGGGGTCATAGTGATGAACCCACCATGCGTAGTCACCGGGGTGGATGTAGTAGCGGTCGGTTTCCGCTGCCATGCCCTCGGAGAGAATCGATGAGACGAATCCGAGATCGTCGCGACCAGCTGGCCGAATCCCCGGGGCGATCGGGTCCGGTTGGGCTTCGGCGGCGGGATGGAGGTCGACCAGGCCGTGACTCAACGCCCCCGATCTCGCCATCGCCATGTACCAGTCATACGGGGGAGGGGTATGGGGATCGCCCTCATATGTGTATGTCATGACCGGAGAGCCGTCCACCTCCAGGACGATCGGGACGTATTCGGGCTCGGAAGCATCCAGGGCCCGGCGGTCACTTTCGTCGATCTCGTAGATGACTCCTTGTGCCGCGCCTGAAGGGTCGGCCCGGATGTTGAGCTTGGCCGAGCCGTCCTGGGAAGGCTTGTCGCAGACAACCGACCACCCTTCGAGCGTCGCCACGCCTATGACCTTTGCCGAAGGGCACCGGCTCCTGATCTGGGGCAGCCACAGATTCGACCCGTAGGCGAAATAGCGGAAGGTCGCTTTCGCCGTCACTCAGGGAATCCAATCCTCGAGAGGGATACCAAGCCCGTCGGCGATGCGATTGGCGTAAGCGTAGTACCCGACGACTTCGGCGATATGGAGGATGTCGGTGTCACCGAACCCGACAGCCCTCAGCGCGTCGACATCGGCAGCGGTGACTGATGCGGGCTCGACCGTCAGCTTCACCGAATACCGCAACATGGTCTTTCTCTTCTCCGAGATCTCGGCTTTCTCAAAGTCGGACTCGATGTCACCGGCGAGAGGGTCGTTGCGCAGGAGCCGGCGCAGACCGCGCCGGTGATGAACCACTCAGTAGTGACATTCGTTCACTCCGGACACGACCAGCGCGATCATCTCTCGATCGACCTTGCGGAGGGTCCTGGTGCCCGTCATTGCCTGCCGGTACAGGGTGTTATGGGCGGCAAGACTGCCCGGGTCGAGGGCATGGATCCGCATAATCCAGTCGACCCGATCGAGCACGGGATCGATGACTTCGTCTCTCAGGGACTCAAACTCGGGTCCCCACTCGTCCTCATGGGGCGCTTCGATCCAGGGCATCATCGCGAAGATAGAGGGAGCGAGCGCAGGTCACCGACCAATATCTCTGGCGAGCAGGTCGTCGTAGGTCTCACGACGTATGACCATCCGCGGTTCGCCATCTTTGACGAACACCACTGGTGGGCGCAGAACCATGTTGTAGTTGGAGCCCATCGAGTGCCCGTAGGCACCGGTGACCGGAGTAGCCAGGATGTCGCCCAAGTCGAGATCCCCGGGCACATGCCCCCGCCACACGATCACATCGCCCGACTCGCAGTGTTTCCCCACGAGTCTGATCTCCCTGTCACGTTCGGCGGTCGCCGACCGGGGCATGAAAACCTCGTAGCCACTTCCGTATAGGACTGGCCGGGGATTGTCGCTCATCCCGCCGTCGACAGACACATAGGTGCGGACACCGGGGATGTCCTTGACCGTTCCTGCGGTGTACAGGGTGAGCGCAGATCGGGCGACGATGGCGCGGCCGGGCTCTGCGGTGATGCGTTGGGTGATTCCGGCTGATTCGGCAGCCAGGCGGATGGTCGCTCCCCATTCTGTGATCGTCGGTGCACTCTCACCTTCCACGTAGGGGACTCCCAAGCCACCTCCAATGGAGAGCTCGTTCACGTCCATCGGACCAACGAAGTCGGCGAGTATGTCAATCGTCTTGGCGAAGGACGACACATCGAAGACCTGACTGCCGACGTGGGCGTGAAGGCCCACGAGCTGCAACGAGTCAGAGGAATTGATGCGGTCGGCGGCTTGTGTCGCCACTCCACCGGCGATGCTGAGACCGAACTTAGAGTCGGTCGCCCCCGTGCGGAGAAAGTCGTGGGTGTGCGCCTCGATCCCGGGGTTGACCCGCACCATCACTTGAGCCTTGGCGCCACGATGATGGAGCACCGACTCGAGTTTGTCGATCTCCGACATGGAGTCGATCACGATCCGTCCGACCCCTGCTTCGACCGCTACGGCCAGCTCCCGGGTCGACTTGTTGTTTCCGTGGAACACAAGTCTCTGCCCGGGAACGCCGGCGGCCATCGCAACGTGAATCTCCCCACCAGTGGACACATCGAGGTCCATGCCCTCCTCGACGGCGAGACGGGCCATGGCCGTGCAGAGGAATGCCTTCGTCGCATAGGCGACCCCGTCGGGGAAGGCGGCCACGGCTTCGCGACAGCGAGCGCGGAGATGGTCCTCGTCGTATACAAAGAGCGGTGTGCCGAATTCGTCGGCGAGATCGATGACATCACAGCCGGCAACCGACAGCCTCCCACCGGCATCGGTGCTGGAGTTGTCGGGGAGCAGATGCCAGGGCAGGACGCTCATGTCGCCGAGATGCTGGCAGACAAGATGTCACATGTCAGAACGCTCCGCCGCAACCTTTGGGGGCCCGATCCATTCTGTGCGGGTTTGTTACGCGCCACGCGTAAAACCCGCACAGAATGGATTTCCACGGCCCTAATTGCTGAACGTGACTGAAAACGCTGGTGCCCATCGGGTCACAACCCGGCCGTAGCACTCGCCGGCACGCATCATGTCGCCGGCTTCAAGGGCGTCGATCGACTGGTTGACCTGGTCGCAGGAATCGTCGAACACGAGATCCTGGGAGTCGAAGAGGTCGGACACATCCCCATAGTCCAATTCAACCATCGACTCCGAAGGAAACGGCTCGAGCCAGCCCAACACCTGATTCAGCTCCTCAGCCGGTCCCGTGAAGACCGCGAGTTTGGCGAGAATCTCGCAAGCACGTCGGACCCGATCTTGCGCCTTCCTGATGTCGGTTCGGAAACGAAGACGGGGTCCCTCCGGCCCCTCGTATACCTCCTTCTCGGAAGCATCGAATGCAGCAAACCATCTCACGGGGACATGCCAGGCGGAAGTCAGGATGTGAGATCGATGTTCCGGATAGCTGCGGTGGTAGGCCTTGAGCTCCCGGTCGGCCGCCTGGGCGGCGCCCTCGGGGACCAGACCCGCGCCCAACCCGCGAAATGCGTTGGCAAAGGCAACAGTCGACTCGAGAACGCGCAATCTCAGGTTGCGAGGGCAGACCAGACGACGACCCTGCCAATCCACCGTCCAGTGGCTGTCACCCTCCTCCTCGGAGAGGATGCCATAGGTACGGACAAATCCAGGCACAGAGTCGCTCGAACCCGAGACCTCCGGCGAATAGACCCGCAGGAACGCTGACTTCGTCACCCGATCATCCTTGCACAAGACGGGGCAAAGTTCTCAAAGGCGCAACGACTCGACCACCGGTAAGCTTCGTGGTGCCCCGTTGATGAATCGGAGGAGGTCGGACTTTGGGTGTCTTCGACGCCGCAGCCCGTGAGGGCCATGAGCAGATCCTCTACGGCTACGACAAGGTATCTGGTCTCGAGGCGATAATCGCCATACACAGCACGGCGTTAGGTCCCGCTCTAGGCGGGACTCGTTTTTTTCCATACGAATCGGAAGACGATGCCCTCGAGGATGTCCTCCGCCTTTCTAAGGGGATGACCTACAAGGCGGCAGCTGCTGGTCTCGACCTTGGCGGCGGCAAGGCCGTGATCATCGGTGACCCCCACGACCACAAGAGTGAGCGGCTCTTTCGGGCATACGGACGCATCGTCGACTCTCTACAGGGCCGATACATAACAGCCGAGGACGTCGGGACCACGACCGGCGACATGGACGTCGTGCGCCGTGAAACGCGGTGGGCGTTGGGCAGTTCAGTGGCCCTCGGGGGGTCGGGCGATCCGTCGCCAGTAACGGCTCGAGGACTGCTCGCCGCCACCAGAGCCGTCGCCCACAAGCTCTGGGGCGACACCGACCTCACCGGGAGACGGTTCGCCGTCCAGGGTGTAGGCAAGGTGGGCTCTGCCTTCGTCCGTCTGCTGGTGGAGGCCCGCGCCGAGGTGATGGTCACCGACGCCCACGAGCCTGCCATCGAGTCGGCCGTCGAGAACTTCGATGTGAAACGAGTGGAGCCCGACGAGATCTTCACCGTCGACTGTGACATCTTCTCCCCGTGCGCACTAGGAGCCGGGCTCAACGAGACCACGATCCCACTGCTCAACTGTCGCGCCGTGGTCGGCAGCGCCAACAACCAACTCGCCACCGCCGAAGACGCCGGAAGACTGGAAAAACGCGACATCCTCTATGCCCCCGACTTCGTGGTCAATGCGGGTGGGTTGATCAACGTCTATGACGAGCTCAACGGGTACTCAAAGACCAGGGCTTTGCACCGCGTCGACGCGATCTTCGACGCCACCCTCAACATCCTGAACAAAGCCGAGAACCACGGGATCAACGCCAACGAGGCTGCGGTTATGGTCGCCGACGAAAGAATCAGGGATATCGGGGACCTGCGTAGATTCCGACGCAGCGGAGATGACAGGAACTGACAGGGTGATCCAATAAGTGTTGAGAACTGAGGAAATACCGAGACATCGCAGTCTGGGCCTCTCCGACACCCAGATCGTCGAGATGTACCGGTTGATGCTGCTCACACGGCGAGTCGACGACCGCATGTTCGCACTTCAGCGTCAGGGGCGCGCCGCATTCGTCCTGGGCTCCTCCGGCCACGAGGCAGTCCAGGTGGCCTCGGTGTTCGCTCTCGACAAGGAAAAGGATTGGATCCTCCCCTACTACCGGGACATGGGAGTTGGTCTGGCGTGGGGCTTTTCCCCGCTGGAGGTCTTTCTTGCAGTGTTCGCCAAGAAGGATGACGTCTCATCCGGAGGACGACAGCTTCCGAGCCATTGGTCCGATCCTGGCAGACGCGTTTTCACCCAGTCTTCGGTCATCGGCACTCAGTTCCCTCACGCATCCGGCATCGCCCATGGGCTCAAGTTGCGCAAGGAAGGAGAGATCGCGGTCGTCTACGGCGGCGAAGGTGCGACCTCTGAGGGTGATTGGCACGAGGCGATGAACTGGGCAGGCATACACGATTTGCCGTTGATTTGTGTCATCGAGAACAACCACTATGCGATCTCGGTGCCGACAGAAGAAGAGGTTGCCGGCGGTGTGGCGGAGCGGGCGGCCGGCTACGGATTTCCCGGCCACAAGATCGATGGCAATGACGCCTTCGAGGTCCTCGAGACGATGCAGGCCGCCGTTACGCGGGCCCGTTCCGGTGAGGGCCCGACCCTCATCGAAGCCGACACCTACCGCTACTACGCCCATACCTCCGACGACAACGACGCTCTCTATCGAAGTCGGGAAGAAGTGGAGCGATGGCGCAAGAAGGACCCGCTCGCTCGTCTCAAGCAGTACCTGATTGAACACCGGTTGCTCAGCGAGGCTGAGGAGGCCCGGATCGACGACGAGGTGGTAGAGGTTCTGGCCCGCGCTGTCGAGGAGGCGGAGAAGGCCCCGGCCCCCGAAGAGCCGACGACTCGGGTGTATGCCCGGGTGATCACGCCAGGGCCGGCGGCCACGACGCCCGAGCCGGCCGTGCAGGGTGGGGAAACCATCAACCTGATCTCCGCCATCAATCGGACCCTCCATGAGATCTTCGAACAGCACGACGATGCCATCCTCTTTGGCCAGGATGTGGCCCGCCGCAAGGGCGGTGTCTTCAAAGCGACCGAAGGGCTGACCGACCGGTTCGGCGCCGAACGCTGCTTCAACACGCCAATCGCAGAATCGTCGATCATCGGCTGCGCCATCGGGATGTCAGCCACCGGATTCAAGGTGCTGCCCGAGATCCAGTTCGCCGACTACATCCACCCTGCCTTCGATCAGATCGTGTCCGAAGCCGCACGGGTCAGCTACCGCTCGGACGGGCGATGGAACGTTCCCATCGTCATCCGGACCCCGTACGGCGCCGGGATTCACGGAGCCCAATACCACTCACAGTCGATCGAGTCGTTCTACGCCCATGTCCCCGGTCTCAAGGTCGTAGTGCCGTCGACGCCGGCGGACGTGAAGGGTCTCCTCCACTCTGCAGTCGAAGATCCCGACCCGGTCATGTTCCTCGAGCCGAAGAAGCTTTACCGCCTGGCCAAAGGTCCATACCCGGCGGGCGACTTTCGGGTGCCGTTGGGCAAGGCGGCAATCAGGCACTCAGGACGCGATCTGACGATCATCGCATATGGGGCCATGGCCCATTTCTCCATGGAGGCGGTACCCCTCCTCGATGAGCTCGGGATCAGCGCCGAGGTGATCGATCTCCGCACCTTGAAACCTCTCGATTGGCCCACTATCGAGGAGTCGATCAAGAAGACCTCACGGGCTCTGATCATCCACGAGGACAATGAGTTCGTCGGGTATGGAGCTGAGATCGCGGCTCAGATCGCCGACAAGACCTTTGAGTGGCTGGACGCTCCGGTGAAGCGCTACGCCCTCCCCGACGTCCCGTTGATGCCATATGCAGGGCCGTTGGAAAACGCTCTGTATCCGACACCCGAGTCGATCGTGGAGCGGGCCCAGGAGCTGGCCAAGTACTGAGGTGCGGGCTTTTATCCGTTCTGTGCGGGTTTGTTACGCGTGACGCGTGACAGACCCGCACGGAACAGGGCGCGAGCCCCTGGACCGACTTGGAGTCGATGGTCAAACCGACCAAAGACTCTGTCACCCAAAAGCGGTTTCCGGTACGTCTAACAGTCATGAGAAGAGTCTTTCCTGCTTTGTTGGCGATACTCGCCCTGTTCACAGCAAGCTGTGGTGGAACCACCGCAGCCACGTCCACTACCTCGACCAGCACGACTACACCCTCGACGACCACGACATTGCGCGCCACGACAACCACGGTGCTGCCGACCACGACGACCACTGCCGATGCAGCGACCACCACAACCACCTCTCCCGGGACGACAACGACAACGGGACTCACCGGTGAGCCCATCGACTTCGGGCCCGCCGCGGGCGAAGTTCTGATGGTGATCGGAGTCCGTCACGACGACGTGCTCAACCTACGAGCGGGACCGGGGACCACCCAGTCGATCATCGACGAGATACCCCCGACTTTCGATGACCTGGTGGCAGAGGGAAACACCCGCCGGCTTCCCTCATCGTTCTGGATCGAAGTGGACTATGAGGGCTCCGTGGGATGGGTCAGCCTCAGCTTCATCGGCTACGAGGGCGACACCACCGACGAGACC
>Ga0299907_10001852_pt1 | contig 12537 bp, 15 predicted proteins | sample RVTome_16_FD_198680 | JGI IMG/M metagenome (GOLD analysis project Ga0299907, IMG submission 198680) | Soil microbial communities from uranium-contaminated site in the Upper Colorado River Basin, Wyoming, United States - RVT152D67 (version 2) ...
GAAGCGGGATGACCAGGAAGAACTCGACGGTCACCGATCCGCGGTCCCGTCTCAGAACGCCTTGGTCACCCACGAGATGACCTTGCCGAAGAGGTCACCAAGGAGCCCGCTTCCGCTCCCCGACTGCAGCCACTTGAGTGCGATGATGGCGAGGGCAGTTGCCGCCAGGATCACCAGGAAGTACTCGACGGTCGCCTGACCGTGGTCGTTCTTCCTCCGGGACAAGGCCCAGCTCGTTATTCGTGTCATGGACACTCCTTCCATGCCGGTTGCCGACCGGTGCGGGAGGAAGTGCGGAGCTCACGTCAAGACGCCGGTGAGGTCGTCGAACATGCCGAGAAGCGACGGCGCATAGAGCATCAGGATCAGGCCTGGCAGCATCAACAGCGTCACGGGGATCATCAGACGCACGGGAAGGGAGCGGGCCTTCGAGATCGTGTCGGCACGCTGGGACGAGATCTCGGCCTCGAGCAGGCGTCGGACTGTGTCAGTGAGCGATGCGCCCGATCGCTGCGACCGCGCCAGTTGGGCGATGACTCCGCTCAGCCGGTCGTCTGCGAACGAGATCGCGGATGTGAGGCCCGCGACCCGGGCCACCCGTGAGACGGTCTGGAGGTTGCGATAGGTCGGCAACGACTCGGCCACCGCGATGAGAGCAGCGAGAACGGATGAGCCGGAGCGCAGCTCGACTAGTAGGAGGAGCAGGACCAGAGTGAGCGCAGGCTCTGGCTCGGCTCGGCGAGCCAGATTCCTGGCGAGCAGAGTGATGATCCCGCACGTGGCCGCGCCAATGGGCCCCGCGACCTGCAAGCCGAGCGAGGCAGCCAGGACAATGGTCATCTCATGGCCCTCCACACGACGACGACCGCGATGATCAGGCCTACTGCGAAGAGACTCAGACCGAGGATGGCGACCATTCGCTGTTCGGGCGTCCCGATCAGCCGATTGATGCCACCGAGCTGAGTGAGAACGTAGAGCACGGGGGCAGCGATGAGGACGAGGGCGGTCGCCTTCCCGGGCGCGGTGGCCATGCGAACCTCACGTCGAAGCTCGGACTGAGCGATAGCGAGTGACCCGACCTCATCGAACAGGGCCGCCGCATCGGTGCCGCCGCGTGAGGCATTTCTTATGACCAGCCGGAGCTCTTGTGCGATGCCCGGGAACTTGGAGGCGACCCACTCCGCAAGGTCTGTCGACCCCTCGCCGACGATGCCGTCGATATCAGGGCCCACCGCGGACGCCGCCGTCCTGAGCGCCCCGCCCAAGGTGGCGCCGGCGCGCAACTCCGATGCCACACCGTCACAGAAGAGCATTGCCCTCTCGTCGCCGACCGAACGAGCCCTCCACCAGATCCAGACGACGAGGAGAGCCACCACAGCCGGCAGGTAGACGGTGGCGGCGAGCAATGCCAGACGTCGGAGGTCGATGCCGAGGGCATATCCCAACGCCAGCCCGAGCAGCGGAGTCATCCCGACCATCCTCTGAGATCTTCGATGTCGGCGATGCCCGAAATCCGGCGCTCGCTGCCGACGCGATCGATCTGGACGACTGTCTCGACCGCTGCGTCGAGCTGACGGGCTATCGCCGACTCGGAGGCGTCACCAGCGCTCAGGGCAAGAGTCTCGAGGCGGAGCATCGCCTCACGCGGCGAATTGGCATGCACAGTGGTCAATGAGCCTCGGTGTCCCGTGTTCATCGCCGAGATGAGGTCGAGAGCCTCTGGTCCGCGGACCTCTCCGACGATGATCCGGTCCGGGCGAAGGCGCAGCGCCGACTTGATCAGTGATCGAATGGTGATCTCCCCCGCTCCCTCGGCATTCGCCGGTCGCGCCTCCAGCCTGACGACATGCCCGGGCAGATCGAGCTCGGCTGCATCCTCGATGGTGACAATGCGCTCACCCACTTCGATCTGGCCCGCCATGAGATTGAGCAGCGTGGTCTTCCCCGCACCTGTTCCGCCGGACACCACGACGGTCCGCCGGTCGCTGACCGCGGCCGCGATCAGCTCGATCTGCTCCCGCGTGGCCGTGCCCGCACTCACCAGATCCTCCAGTTCGCCGACACGCTGGGTGAAACGCCTGATGGCAAGAAGTGGGTGTTCAACTGCGGCCGGCGGGAGCACCGCATGAAGCCGGCTTCCGTCCGGCAGGCGGGCATCGACCATGGGTGAAGAGCGGTCTATGCGCAGGCCAAGCGGGGCGATAGCCCGCTCGATCGTCGTCACCAGCTCCTCGTCCGAGCCGAAACGGCACGACGCCGGCTCGAGCCCACTTCCGCGGTCGACCCACACCTTTGCTGGGCCGTTGACCAGGATGTCGCTGACTTGGACATCATCGAGGAGCGGCTGGATCGGGCCGAGACCGATGACATGATCGACCACCCGCTCGACGTCGTGGGTGGTGGGCCAGGGTATCTCGACTTCCAGGAGTCTCCGGGCCTCGTCCTCGAGACCCAACTGGGTGAGGGCGGTATCGCCTAGTGCGATTGCCCGCGTGACCCGCTCGATCACGCCCATGGCAACTCCCAGACGGGACGCCATGCTTTGACCCAGCGCGAACGCTCAGGCAGAGATCCCGTGAGGATGCGACGCAGAGTGGAGCCGGGAAGACGAGGCAGCACCGGGCCGGGACCGGGGGGTCGCTCGGCCCGGCCGACAGGTTGCCAGACACTAGGCGGACAAGGGGCTCGGGGTGCGAGCAACCCGGGGAGGAGTGGCGTCACCGGCACGGTGGGGAATGGCCAATCGGGGCGGCTCACCCTGACGACCACCGCGGGCCAGTGTGATCCGAGTCTGGTGATGACTTCGATGGCGTCCTCGTCACGGATGCCCCCTCCGGTGATGATGGCGACACCACGGCGCCCCGGGCTCACCTCGGCCTGCAGCAGGCCCTCGCTCGCGATCTCACCGAGGGTGCGTGGGCTCCTCACCGGGACCTCGCGGGTGAGGTCGACCACGAGTGCCACGCCGAGCGTGGCACCGAGACCGATCGCTCCCGCCAGCGAGAGCACCGGGTCGGATGAGCGAACGCAAAGAATCGAGTGTCTCCCTGTCCCCATCGCCCGAACATATGTGCTGACGGAGCGGGGTTCAATCCCCCTGTCGAGCCCCGGTTAACTTGGACCGGTGACTGCGGTCGCGTTCTTCGATCTCGACAAGACGATCATCGCCAAGTCGTCGACTCTGGCCTTCACCCGGCCCATGTTCAAAGCAGGGCTGCTCAGTGGCTCGACTCTGGCGAAGGCCGGGATCGCCCAGGCGTACTACCAGGCGTTTGGCGCCGACCACGAGCAGTTGGAGCGGGTGAAGGAGGAGTTGGCCAGCCTCACCAAGGGCTGGAACCGGGCGGAGGTCGAGGCTCTGGTCGAGGAGACGGTCGACGAGGTGGTGGCTCCCCTCGTCTACGCCGAAGCGCTTGCCGTCATGGAGGACCACCGCGGGGCCGGTCGGAGAGTGGTGGTGATCTCTGCGAGCCCTGAGGAGATCGTCAGACCTTTGTGTCGCTATCTCGGCGTCCAGGATGTGATCGCGACCAGAGCCGCCGTCGATGACCAGGGCCGGTACACGGGCGAGCTGGAGCTCTACGCGTACGGCCCGGGGAAGGCTGAGGCAATGCGTCAGATGGCACTGGACGAGGGGATCGACCTGGAGGAGAGCTACGCATATAGCGACTCGATCACCGACCTTCCCATGTTGGAGGTGGTAGGTCACCCTGTTGTGGTCAACCCCGACTCCTTGCTTGCCGCGGTGGCCCAGGAACGAGGCTGGCAGGTGAGGCAGTTCGAGTCGGCGGTGACTCTCAGGGACCGGCTCCCCGCCATAGCCGCCTCGGGCGCGGTGGCCACCGGCATCGCCGCCGTGCTCGCCTACTGGGCCCTCAAGGGGCGGAAATCGGGCTGATGTGCCAGCGATGACCGACGACCGGGACCGCCTCAATGATCTCCTCGATGCTCATCTGGCGCTCGCCGAGGGCCTCGAGCACCGATCGATGGAGTGCGATGGCCGCTACCGCCCACACCCGGTCCCGATCGATCGAGGCGTGGACGACACCCGATACGTCGACCGTCTTCAGGGCGTTGGTCACCGCGGTCACGAGGATCGTGGCCGGACCGGCGTCCGGGGGAATCGGTTGCTCGAGGACCAAACCGCTCTTGTCGAACGTCACCCAGTCGTCGACCAGTCCCTCGGTCAGCCGCACGGTCGAGATCATGGCCGGCAAAGTACTCTCGCCTGCGATGACGACACGGGCCATGATCGTGGTAGGCGGCGGCTCGAGCTCGCGATTCGGCTCAGACAAGCTGTTCGCCGAAATCGCGGGGAGGCCACTGATCACTTACGCGGTCGAGAGCGTGAGGCCTCACGTGAACACTTGCGTCGTGGTCTGCCGACCGGACCAGATCGACGAGGTCACGGCTCTCGGGCTCGATGTCGTCGTCACCATCGGGGGTCATACCCGAACCGACAGTGAGCGGGCAGGTCTGGCCGCGGTCGACCCGGCAACGGAGTGGATCGGCATCCATGACGCCGCCCGACCCCTGGTGAGCCCGGCCATGGTCGAGCTGCTGTTCGACACCGCCGCCCGCCACGGCGGTGCGGTGCCGGTCGTAGGCGTGGATCAGGTCCTGATCTGGCGTGACTCGGCAGAGCCGGTGACAGGGACGAAAGGTGCCCAGACGCCACAGGTGTTCGCCGGGCCCGAGTTGCTGAAGGCATTCACGGTCGCCGCCGAGACCGGATACTCCGGCCATGACACGGCCGATGTGGTGCAGCGATTCGGCAGTGTGACCATCCAGGCGGTTCCCGGGGACCCCCACAACATAAAGGTGACCTATCCCGAGGACATCGAACTGGTCAAGGACCTGCTGTCAGGTCCTTCTCGTAGATGACCTCGGTCACCTGGCGACCGCCGATTTCCTCGAGACGCACCGGCTGGCCCATCTCCCAGCCGTGAGCCTCGTAGAAGGCCCTAGCCCGACGATTTTCCTCGAGAACCCAGAGCAGGGCACGTTCGAACCCGGCATTACTCAGCTCGGCCTCCCCGGCGCGCAGCAGGTCACTACCGAGCCCATGGCCCCACCGATCGGGATGGACGTAGATGGCGAGGATCTCGCCCCATCCGTCCCGGTCCGACGCACCGGTCGAGCAGAAACCCACGACCCGGTCGAACTCGGCTACGTGAACCCGGGCACCGTCCTCGATCTGTCTCCGCCACCACTCGGAACGTCTCCCGCGGTCCAGGCTCTCGAGGAAGTCCGGCGAGAAGATGTCTCGGTAAGCCCGTTGCCAGGTCCTCACATGGACGTCGGCCAACCCGTCGGCGTCCTCGGGGGTGGCCAGTCGAACCCGCTCACTCAACGACGCGCTCCTCGTCACCGTCATCGTCCCGTTCCCCGTCATCTTCGCCATCACTGTCGGAGTCACGGCCGCCGAGGACCCAGAACGCGAGCACGGAGAGCGATCCTGCCCCCAGGGCGATCGCCAGCCAGAGCAATCGGCGCGAGTCGGGACTGAGCCCATCCTCTTCAGGGATCGTGGTGGTGGTGGTGCCGATCTCGGGTAACAGGTCGACGCCCAGCTGTGCCATCGATACCGGCTCCGAGACATCCGGCTCGGGCCCGAGGACCTCGAAGACCACGATGTAGTTGACCGGCTCGAGCTGAGTCACCACTCCGAACCTGCCTTCCCCTCGATCGAGCAGGGGGACGGTGAAGGTCGGGTCATCGTCGAAATCGAGGTGTGCCACCACCGACTGTGCCGACACCTGCACCTCCACTTCGATGTCGACGGTCATCACGTTGCCCTCGATCGACACCACGGTGGCCGACGCCGAGCCAAAAGCGCCACCGAGGACCACGGCTGCGATCAACGCCCTCATCTCCGCCACTCCCCGCGGTCATCGAGGACCTTCCTGAGTATGTCGGGGCGATCTGTGATCAACCCATCAGCCCCCATGTCCAGCAGATGGGCCATCTCGGGGGCCGTGTTCACCGTCCAAACGTGAACCTGGAGCCCATGCCCGTGGGCGGAGACTACAAGTCTCTCGTCGACCACTCGCATCCCCCTGCTGCGCGCCGGCAGTTGCAGAGCCGAAGCCGGGCCCCTCACCCCCCGCCCCGCCCGAGCGGCGAGGAGCCACGCGCGTGAAGTAATGGGGCCGCTCGATGTGGGGACACGGCCGCCGGTCAGCTCGCGGAACTCCGCCAACCGCCTCTCCGAGAAGGACCCGACGATGAGCCGATCCGCCAACCCGAGCTCAGCGACGAGACGAGCCAGTGGCTTGGCCAGGCCTTCTCCCTTCAGGTCGACGACGACAGAGACGTCGGGAAACGTGGTCACCAGCTCTTGCAGAGTGGGCACCTCGACACCCCTTCCCCGGAAGCCATAACCGTCCGGTGTCAAGTGCCTGTGACCCGCATCCAACGCTTTGAGCTCGGACAACGTGAGCGACACAACGGGGCCTCTGCCGTTGGTCGTGCGGTCCACCGTGTCGTCGTGAAAGCAGACGAGCACGCCGTCAGATGTCAGCCGGAGGTCGGTCTCCAGATGCCTGTAGCCGAGCTCGATTGCCCCAGTGAAAGCCGTCATCGTGTTCTCCGGCCACAACACCCGGCTGCCGCGGTGGGCGATGGCTACGGGTGGCGACCACCGATCCGGGTCCAGCGACATGAACGCCACGGTAACCACAGATGGTGGTCATGTTCACCGCCCACCCGATCTCCTTGCTCGCCGGTCCGTGGGAGATCCAGCTGCGAACCCGGGGTTCTACAGCTCGAATACGGTACGAATCCGCTCAGGTACGAGACTCTTTGTGAACTTGAGCGGATTCGGACCGAATACGGTTCGAGATACCCCGGGTTCGCTTTGGCACGAGGTCGAGCGAAACGAGAAACGGTGGGCCCGACCGGGGCCCACCGTTTCAGGAAATCCGGTGGTACAACTAGTCCGCTACTCGATCCTTGAGGGCTTTGGATGCGCTGAAGTGCGCATACTTCCTGGCCGGGATGGTGATGGTCTGTCCGGTGGCCGGGTTGCGCCCCTGACGCTCCGACCTGTGCTTGAGGCTGAAATTGCCGAAACCGGTGATGTTGACCTTTCGGCCCGCGTCCAGTTCGACTGCGATGATCCCTTCCCCATCCTTGGTGGAGAAGATGTGGTCAATGACCTCCGCGGCCTTGGCCTTGGAGAGATCCGCTTGCTTGGCGAGTTTGTCCGCCATCTCGGATTTGTTCACGACGCCTCCTTGGGGGTCCATGGTTTCGCGGCTCTTGGTGCTGCGAGAATGGGACAACGTTAGGCGATACTTCAATCATTACCTACGTTTTCCGCTGATAACGATTCGCGAGGTCGAGGAGCCATGAGCACCAAGTACGAATTGAAGGGCGATGTCGCCATAGTCACACTCGATCGACCCGACCGTTACAACGCGATCGACGCATCCCTCTCAGCCGCCCTCGTCGGCGACCTGGAGCGGGCCGGTGAGGAGGCCAGGGCGGTCGTCCTCACCGGGGAGGGGAAGGCCTTCTGCTCTGGAGCGGACCTCTCGGAGATCTCGGTCGAGTACGAGGACGGGGGCAGCCCTGATCTCGCCAACCATCTGGATGAGGAATTCCACCCGGTGGTCAAGGCCCTGGCCGATTGTGCTGTGCCCACCTTGGCCGCAGTGAACGGGGTGGCCGCCGGGGCAGGGATGGGTTTGGCGCTGGGCTGCGACCTCCGAGTCATGGACGAGAACGCCTATATCACCTCGGCTTTCACGGCGATCGGGCTGACCCCTGACTCCGGGTCGACCTGGCTGCTCCCCCATCATGTCGGAGTGTCGGTCGCCCTGGACCTGACTCTCACCAATCGACGAATGAGCGCCGACGAGGCACTGCGACTGGGTCTCTGCCTCGAGATCGCACCCGCCGGACAGAGCCTCCAGAAGGCGTTGGATCACGCCGCTCGGCTGGCCGAGATGCCGACCGATGCGATGGTCACAACGCGTCGGCTGATCCTCGGCTCTGCCCGACTGAGCTTCATCGAGGCCCTGGAACGCGAGAAGACCGAGCAGGGCCGGCTCGGCGCAACCGCCGAGCATCGGGAGGGCGTGACTGCCTTCCTCGAGAAGAGAGCGCCCGACTTCAGGGGCGTCTCGAGATCTTCCTGATCGAGTCTGCTTCCGGAGCGTTGCGGGAAGAGTGAGTGGTCACGGCCGGGCCAGGTAGATGTCCAGTGTGACCTTGCCCCCGGCACCGTGGCCGAAAGCCACTCCGATCTCGTCGTTCAGCCATGCCAGATCCTCTACTCCGGTATGGAAGACGAGGAGCTCTTTGGGACTGGCGGTTTGGTTCTCTCCCGCGATCGACACGCCGGTTGCGGTATATGAGAGGGTCTCACGCTTCTCACCGATGGTGCCGTGCACGTCGAGCACCATATTGCCGTCGGATCGAACCGTCACGTAGTCCATCCCACGAACGGGTCGATCCCCGTCCCAGTGATCACTCGTGGCCTTTCCCTCGAACGGAAAGTCGATCCTCATCCCGGCGGGGCCATTGCCCACGACCCTCATGCCGAGATCGGCCTCAATCGAGCAGAACTTCTCCAGTGAAGGCACCGCACTCCTAACGTCGGGGTCGTCACCGTAGCCGGGACCCGGCGAGCAACGACCGGACCTCGTCGTCGCTCGTCTGGGTGAAATCCCGGTACCACGATCCCACGGCTCCGAACGAGGCCGGTTGCTCCAGGACCACCACTCGATCGGCCGTCTTGGCCAGACGGGCGGCCGTGTCGCGGGGTGCGACGGGCACCGCCACCCAGACCTCGCTCGCCCCCATCTTCTGGAGGACGGCCACGGCTGCCTGCGCCGTCGAACCGGTGGCCAGCCCATCGTCGACGATGAGCGCGGTCCTTCCCGAGGCAGGCACCGGCTCGGCGCCGACCCGATAGGTGGCAACTCTGCGCTCGAGCTCCCGCCTCTCATGACGCACCACCGCGGCGAACTCGTCCTCGTCGATCATCGCCTGTGAGATCACATCCGAGTTGCGCACGATCACACCCCGCTCCGCGATCGCGCCCATCGCCAGCTCAGGCTGGAACGGCACTCCGATCTTGCGGACCACGAGGACGTCGAGCGGGCAGTCGAGGGCGTTGGCCACCTCGACGCCCACCGGGACTCCTCCCCTCGGCAGGGCATACACGACCGGGTCATCCGGGTCCATCCGGGCGAGGGTTGCGCCGAGGATCTCGCCGGCGTGGCGACGATCCTTGAACCTCATCACCCGTAACGGGCCACGAAGCCGTGGAGCCAGGGCATCACATGGTCGAGGTACTCGTCGGCCTCGCTCTTGGGGAGAGACCTCGCCGCGTAGTTCATCAACATGATCTGACGGGCGGCATGGAAACCGTCGAGCTGGCTCTCGTCTTGCACCGGCCATGGTGAGACCGCCTCGAAGCCCCGGCGAAATGCCTTGCGAATCTCATCTCGCTGGTCACTCTGCCGGGACGAGTACAGAGCGATGGAGACATCCTGCGCAGGCAGGGCCATCATCACGTCCTCGAAGTCGAAGACGTGCATCCGGCTTCCGGCGAGATGCACGTTCCATTCGTGGAGGTCGCCATGGACGATCTGGGGCCTCGCCCCGGAATACGAGCGCCATATGACGGAGTCGGCGATCGCGATGGCTCGATTGATGGTGGCCCGGCGCTCATTGTCGAACAAATCGGCGTATGCCGGGTCCTCCACGACCACTGGATCGAGGCCCGCACCGTAGTAGAAGACGCGATCCCATCGTCGAACCACGGCGTTCGGTGGCATCACCCATGATCTGCCGTGCGTCTGCAGAAGGGCGCATAGCTCACCGAGCTGCCGGTAGGCAAACGGCCCGGCGCCATCCCCCATCGGCCGACCCGGCACCCACGAGAACAGGACGCACGATCGTTCCTTGCCGATGCGATCGTCGTACTCGTCGACGATCAGCTTCTTCCCGACGGTCGGGATCGGGCGAACGACTTCGATGTCAGAGTCACGATGCAGCGCATCGAGCCAGGCCACCTCGACCTCGATGTTCGACCTCGAGTTGCCGTGAGGTGTGCCGATGCGAAGACACCGTTGCTCGCCACTCTCGGTCACCACTCGGAACATCACATTGGAGTGGGTGACCAGATGCTCGACTTCCCTGGTCAGAAAGGGGTAGCGCTTGAGGACCCGCCCCACGAGCGGTCTCAGACGACTGGCTTCTTCCTGGGAGCGTGAGACATCCATGATCAGTTGAGGCAGGCTCTCGCCTTCCCCACACATTGTGGTCGATCGTTCAGGAGACGGATACTTCCTCCACGGCTTCCGACCCGATCAGGTGATCCCCTCTCCTGCGATGCCATCCATCCCACAGCGCCAGCATCGAAGGAAGCACCAGGACCGCCGCCGCCAGAGAGAGCCCGATCGCATAGACGGTGACCTGACCCATCTGGCGGAAAGGCACGAGACTGGAAGTGATGAGAACCCCGAACCCCGCCATCGTCGTGAAGGCCGAGCCGGCGAGTGCCCCCCCGGTGTGTCTCATAGTCGATCTCATGGCGAGCTCGGCATCGTGCGAGGCCCTCCTGTCCTCCTGAAATCGCCGGGCGATGTGGATCGTGAACGGCACCCCGATCCCGATCGCCAATGCGGCGATCGTCGCCGTCACCGGGCCGAACGGTATCCCAGTGAGATACATCAACCCGTACGTCCAGAGGACGACGAGGGCGACCGGGGCGATGGTTATCAAGCCGAGAAACGGCCGTCTCGACTCGAGGAAGAAGCTGATCACCAGCACCAACCCCGCCACGCCGATGGTGATGAAGAGCGATGCGCTCTGGGAGGCCGTCAGCTTCCCGATCACGACATCCCCGATGATGTTGTCCGAAGTGGCGATGGCGGATGCGCCCAGGTCATCGACGGGTTGGAAGGCAGCGGCGAGCCCGCTACGGAGGGCGGCGACATCCTCACCGGCGTTGGTCGTGATCCGCCACAGCAAAGCGTCCACCTCCTCACCGTCCATGGCGATGACCCGTGTTGCCTGCTCGGGTGCAGCTTCGAGTACAGCCCGATAGAGAACCGCCATGTCGGCCCCAGGATCGACGGTCAAGTCGCTCTGCAGGCCGACCTCATCACCTGCTGCGATCAGCGCCGGCGGAACCGGTCCAGCGTCGGCGGAGAGCAGCTGACCCAACAGCGAGACGGGTGAAAGTGCGTTGGGGAACGAGCCTCGCGGAGTGTCGATCGTGGACACGTCCTCGATGCTCGCCAACTCCGAGTTGGCCCGAACTAGCGCGTTGTGGACCTCGGCATCGATGGGTTGGGCGCCGGTGGCCTCGACGAGGACACTCGTCTGCTCGCCGAAGCCTCCGCCGAAGGCATCGGCGAGGATGTCCAAGGTCTCTACATATGGGGAGTCCTCGGGCAGGAAGTCGGTGAAGGAGAACCGGGTCTCCAGCTGTGTGAACCCGTAGAAGCCGGCCGCCCCCAACAGCAAGGCGATCACGATCGTGGGCACTGCGGCACGCTCGGTCAGTAGCGCGAGCTTCTCCATGAACCTCGGGAGGATCCGATCGCCGTGGGCACGGAGCGCCCCGACCGGGAGGACCGACTTCCGCTCCGCACGCCGGTCGAGCAGGATCCTGACCGCAGGGACGAGTGTGAGCATCAGGACGAAGGCCACCACGATCCCCACTGCGGAGAGGATCCCGAAGTCCTTGAGGGCGGGGACCGGGTTGAAGACGTTGGTCAGGAACCCGATGACCGTCGTGACCGTGGCCAGGGCGAGTGCCACGCCGACCGATGTCACTGCACCCGACATGGCCCCGTCGACCGTGGCTCCCTCGCCGACCTCCTCCCGGTATCGGGAGTTGAGGTGGATGGCGTAGTCGACCCCCAGACCAACCAGCAGAATTGGCACGATCTGGGTTGGCGCCGAGAAGGCATCGATGACGCCGACCTCACTCAGCAGGAATCCGATGCCCTGCATGACTCCGATCGCCAGCACGATCGTGAGCAGGGTGAGAAGGGTGTCCACTACCGGCCGTCGGATTGCCGCAGGCCACCCCTGGCCCGGGCCCGGCCTCAGCCAGTAGACGAACAGCAGGATGAGTGTGATGACGCCGATGGCAAGAACGAACAGTTGCCCGACCTCCCGGGTGAAGTCCTCGGTGCCGGAGAGGAGGAGGCCGAAGGAGAAGGGGCGGATCTGGAGTGCGGTGTCGACACCTTCGAGGTCTGACGCCAGCAACTGCTCCGCCTCGGACTGGGCGATGAACGACTCTTCGCCGGTGTCGCCAGGGAACGAGCCGACGAATGCGAGGATCATGCCACTTGAGGCCGAGCTGGTGGACTGGTCGTCGTCCTGGGAGACGAGAGACGAGAGGAACGAGACCTGTTCAGGAGGTGCGGCTCCGGGGTTGAGGGCGGCGGCATAGAACTGCTTGACCAGATCGTCTGTCATCGAGTCGAGCGACATGCCCTCTGCGGCCATCGCCTGCTCGACGCCGGAGAGATAGTGAAAGACAGCTGGTCGATCCGGCCGGTC
>Ga0299907_10001853_pt1 | contig 12535 bp, 12 predicted proteins | sample RVTome_16_FD_198680 | JGI IMG/M metagenome (GOLD analysis project Ga0299907, IMG submission 198680) | Soil microbial communities from uranium-contaminated site in the Upper Colorado River Basin, Wyoming, United States - RVT152D67 (version 2) ...
GATGTACTGCATGACGACTGGCGAGGAGCGCTCGTTCTGGCCGGACATCGGCGTACCGGGCGGGAAGAATTTGACACCGTAGCCCTGGATCGTGCCGCCGTCCGGGATGTCGGTCTCGAGCGCGGCTTGGCGCAGCGCCTCTGGCTCGATGCCGCCGTGGTCCTTGATGGCGCGCGGCAGCACGTCGGTGAGGAAGATCCAGGCCTGATTGAAGCCCATCGAGACGTGGGGCGGTACCTCGTTGGCCCCGGTCTCCTCCTTGTAGCGTTCGACCATCTCTTCGGTGACTTCGGCGAGGCCGGCCTCGAGGGTCGCAGGATCGAGCAGCTGCGCCGCCACGGGGTCGACGTTGTAGACGTAGTTCACGTCCTCGCCGAAGGTCTCGCTCAGCTTGTCGATCTGGCCGTAGCCGGCGCCGTGCCCGATCAGAGCCTGGAACTTCAGGCCCTGCTCCTTGGCTTGGCGCAGGAACAGCGTGATGTCCGGGTTGTAGCCGGTGTGCAGGATGGCGTCGGGGCGCGCGCGGCGTAGCTTGGTGACCAGGCTCGACAGATCGGGTGACGACGCCGAATAGCCCTCCTTGAGCACCACATCCATGTCGAACTCGTTGCAGTTCTCCTCGTTACCGGCGGCCACGCCCGAACCGTAGGGGCCGTCCTCGTAGATGATCGCGACCTTGAGGTCCTCGGGCGCGATGCCGAGCTTCGCCTCGCTGGACTCCTCGAGGAACTTGCAGGACGCCCAGCCGAACTGGTCCGAGTGCACCTGCGGCCGGAACACGTATTGCAGGTTCTTGTCCTTGAACACCGAGGAGGCGACGCAGACGTTCGCCCACATGAAGTCCTTCTGGGCGTCCACCTTCTGGGCCAGCGGCACGCAGTGCGCGCTCGAGAACACGCCCATGATCAGATCGACGTTCTCCTGGTTCAGGAGGCGCTCGGCCTCGGCGATCGCCACCTCGGCCTTGGACTGGGCGTCGGCGTATACGGCGTCGATCTGGTAGCCCTCGACCCCGCCTTGCTCGTTGATCATGTCGATCGCGGCCTTGGTGCCGATCGCCGCCGCCTCAGAGCCGCCGGCCGCAAACGGGCCGGTGTAGTCGTAGATCACGCCGATCTTGACCTGCTTGTCCTGCGCCGCAGCCTGCGTCGCGCCGAGGCCAAGCGCCAGGATGGCGAGGCCAGCGCCGAGCTTCGCATGCAAACCCATGATTGCCGTCTCCCAGTGCTTTTGGCGGACATTTTGGTTGCGGCAACTGTCCCGGAAGCTCGAATCGGTGTCAAGGCTGAGCGGCCGCGCGCTCAGGCGCCGATCACCACCGGCGAGGCGAGCTGGCGAATCGTCTTGATCACGGCCATGGCAACCAGCCTCCCGGTCTTCGGATTTTCTTCGGTAGGCTGCACATCTTCGGTGAAGGAAAAGCGGCCGAAGGCGCCCTCGGCCTCAATCTCGATCAGGTGCCTGCGGATGGTGGGATCCGCGACGATCGTGATCTCGGTGCGATCCAGGCCGATCCCGGCGAGCGCCACGGCGGCCGAGATGTTGACGTTCTGCGGGTAGCGCCGCGCTCCTTCGCGCACCGGGCCGCGGTAGAGGACGAGCGGCTCGGCGAGGCTTGCGAGATCGCACAGACCTTCCGCCTCGGTGCCGTACCAGGCGCTCGGGTCCTTGCGCACGGTCATGACGACGCGATCGAGCCCGCCCACTGCCGCAGCCGAGAGAATGTCGAGCGCGCCGATCCCCGCGGAGGCGAGAACAAGCCTTTTTCCTGCGCTTCGGGCAGCGTTCTCGAGTCGGATGCGCAGTGCATCGTCGGTGAGCGCACCGATCGAGGTGAGGACCAGATCGGCGCCGCGCTCGAGACAGCGGCTGCCGTGGTCGCGCACCGCCTGATGGCCGGCGCATTCGAGCACCACGTCCGGCTGTGCTTCGAAAAAGCGGTCCGGCTCGTGAATGAGCGGCGCGTCGAGCGGTTCCTGGCGTGGCGTTCGCACCAGCACCGCGGCGATATCCACGCCCGCGAGCGTGCCGCGCCGGCCTGCCTCCACCACCTGCCGCCCGATCGCGCCATGGCCGATGATGCCGAGTCGCATGGTCCGCCTCCTCGCCGCCGAAACGTCCCGCATGGCATCGGGGGGACACATCTGCAAGACTGCGGCCGAACGAACCGGGTCGGGAGGAACGCCATGGCGGATGAGGAGACGGCGGGGCTGCGCCGTCAGCTCAAGGAGGCGCATATGAGCCGGGCGATGGTCTACGCGGCGTTCCATGACGAGCTCATGGCACGGTTCGGCGCCGAGGTGGCCGAGGACGTCATGAAGGCGGCAATTTACAGGCGGGGCCTCGAGATCGGCCGCAGTTTCTCGAGCTTCGGCCCCGCCGACATCGACGGCCTGCGCGACGCGTTCCTCGACTTCGTGCCGGACAAGGGGCGGTTGTTTGCGCCCGAAATCCGCCGCTGCGATGCGGGCGGCCTCGACATCAAGTTCCACGCCTGCCCGCTGAAGGAAGCGTGGACGGTGGCGGGCTTCGCCCCGGAGAAAATCGCGACTCTCTGCCGGATCGCCGGCGTGGTCGACGACGGCACCTTCGCGGCCGCGGGCTTTTCCTTCAGTGCCGAGACCTGGCGACCGGGCGAGGAGGGCTGCTGCTTCCTGCACATCCGGCCGGGCGCGGGACAGCCCGCGTGACCCTCAGCTGCGGCCGTAGACGTCCTCGTAGCGGATGATGTCGTCCTCGCCGAGATAGCCGCCGCACTGCACCTCGATCAGGTGCATCGGCACCTTGTCCGGGTTCTCCATGCGGTGCCGGGCGCCGAGCGGGATGTGAACGCTCTGGTTCGGCTGCAGCGTCAGGATCTCCTCGTCGACCGTCACCCGCGCCGTGCCGGCGACCACCACCCAGTGCTCGGCGCGATGCTCGTGGCTCTGGAGGCTGAGCCGGCCGCCAGGCTCCACCACGATCTCCTTGACCTTGAAGCCCGGGCCCTCGTGCAGGACCTTGAAGCGGCCCCAGGGCCGGTGCTCCTCGCCATGCGCCGTGGCCTCGCTGCGCCCGGCCCGCTTGAGCGCGGCGACCAGGTCGCGCACCGCCTCGCTGCGCTCGCGCCCGGTCACCAGGACCGCGTCGCCGGTCTCGATCACCGCGAGCCCCTGCACGCCCGCGCAGGCGACCAGCCGGGTATCGCCGTGCACCAGGCAGTCGGCCGCGTCGTGCAGGACCGCATCGCCCTGGACCGCGTTGCCCGCGGCGTCCCTCGGCAGCTCCTCCCACAGCGCCTGCCAGGAGCCGAGGTCGGACCAGCCGGGATCGCATGGCGCGACGGCGATCCGCTCCGCCCGCTCCATCACCGCTTTGTCGATCGGTTGCGCCGGAACCGCTTGATAGAGCGCGAGCGGCACCTGCCATGCGCCGCCCGGCGCCTTCTCGAGCGCCGCATGGGCGGCTTCGACGCCGCGCAGGATCTCCGGCGCGTGCGCCGCGAGCTCCTCGAGGATGCGCGAGGCGCCGAACAGGAACATGCCGCTGTTCCAGAAATGGCCGCCCTCCGCCAGCATCGCCTCGGCGGCGTCCCGCTCCGGCTTCTCGACGAAGCGCGCGGCGCGCAGCACGTCCGGCGCATCCGGCAGCGGCTCGCCGGCGCGGATGTAGCCATAGCCGGTCTCGGCCCGCGTCGGCTCGACGCCGAAAGTCAGGAGAAAACCCGCCTCGGCGACCGGCACGGCCCGGGCGAGCGCCTCATGCAGCCGGTCGACGTGACGCACCAAGTGGTCCGAGGGACAGATCCAGAGCAGCGCGCCGGCGCCCATCCGCTCGCGCGCGTAGAGCGCGGCGAGCGCCACCGCAGCCGCGGTGTTGCGGCCGACCGGCTCGAGCAGGCGGTGATCGGCGAGCGCTGGGTTGATCGCAGCAAGCTGGCGATGGACGAGATGATCCAGGTGGCTCGCGCCGACCGTGATCACCTGCTGCGGCGTGGCCATGCCGAGGACCCGCCGCGCCGTCTGCTGCAGCAGCGTCTCCTCGCCGGCCAATCGGGCGAGCTGCTTGGGCAGGGTGTTGCGGCTGACCGGCCAGAGTCGCGTGCCGGAGCCGCCGGCGAGGATCACGGGGACGAGCATGCTCACGACCAATCGGATTCGTTCGAGATAGCAGAGGCTAGTCGCGGCCGCCGTTCCGGTCCAGCACCGGCCCGGCCGCGCCCGGGCCATCCGTGCCGCCGGGATACACGAGCCCGATTAGTAGAAGATGACCGCCGCACCGAACGCCGGCATGCTAGGCTTGGCTGAAGGAGATGCCGCATGACGCTGTTCGAGGCCGACCGCCCGACCCTGGATGCCAACTACAACCTGCGCGCCGCGGTGCCGGAGTTCCAGGACTACTTCGACCGCTACGACGCGAAGAGCGAGGCCTTTCGGGCGCGCTGGCCCGGCCGGCTGGACCTCGCCTACGGCGATACGCCGCGCCAGGCGATCGATCTGTTCCTGCCGGAGGCAACCGACCCGCCGCTGCTTGTCTTCGTCCACGGCGGCTACTGGCAGAGCCAGGACCGCAATCGCTTCTCCTTCGTCGCCGGGCCGCTGGTCGAGGCCGGCGCCGCCGTCGCCTTGATCGGCTATGATCTCGCGCCGGCGGTCGACATGGACGCGATCGTCGGCCAGATCCGCAAAGCACTCGCCTGGCTGCACCGGCACGGGGTAGAGCTCGGCTTCGATTCCGGCCGCATCCACGTCGCCGGGCACTCGGCCGGCGGCCACCTGGCCGCCATGGCGCTGGCCACCGACTGGGCCGCGGCCGGGCTGCCCGCCGACCTGATCAAGGGCCTCTGCCCGATCAGCGGGGTGTTCGACCTCGAGCCGATCCGGCGCTGCTATCTCAACGACGTGGTCGGGCTCGACGCCGGGCAGGTGCACCGCTACAGCCCCATGCGCCTGCCGTCCGCCCACCGCTGCCCCGTGACCGTGGCGGTCGGAGAGCGCGAGACCGCGGCGTTCCACGAGCAGAGCCGCGACTACGACGCCCATCTGCAGGAGGCAGGCGTGGCCTCCCGGCTGCTGGTCCAGCCCGGGGTCGATCACTTCGCCATCGTCATGGCAATGGCCGATTCCGGCAGCCCGGTGGTCCGCGCGATCCTGGGTCAGATGGGCCTGGCCGCGTCGGGAGCTTGACGGCTCCGATCGGATGATCAAGTGAAATGGAGCGCGTCGGGCGATAAATGGCGCCCGGCAGACGCCTCGTCAGGTCGGGGATTGCGAATGCCGAGCAACAAGAAGCAGGTCTTGATCATCGACGACGACGAGACCTTGCGCAAGACGCTTGCCGAGCAACTGGAGCTGCACGAAGGTTTCGTGTCGTTCGAGGCCGCGGACGGCAAGGCGGCGCTCGATCTCGTCAAGGAGCATCACTTCGAGGTCATTTTGATGGACGTCGGCCTGCCGGACACCGACGGGCGCGATCTGTGCCGCCTGATGCGCCGCCAGGGCATCAAGACGCCGATCATCATGCTGACCGCGCACGGCTCGGACGCCGACACCATCCTCGGCCTGGACAGCGGCGCCAACGACTACATTCCCAAGCCTTTCCGGCTCGGCGTGCTGCTCGCCCGGCTGCGTGCCCAGCTCCGCCAGTTCGAGATGTCCGACGACGCCACCTTCGCGATCGGCCCCTACACCTTCCGGCCGAGCGCCAAGATGCTGATCAGCCCCGATACCAACCGCAAGGTTCATCTGACCGAGAAAGAGACGGCGATCCTGAAGTACCTCTACCGCATGGGCGATCGGCCGGTGCCCCGGGAGGTGCTGCTCGACGAGGTCTGGGGCTACAATGCCGGGGTCACGACCCACACGCTGGAGACCCACATCTACCGCCTGCGCCAGAAGATCGAGCCCGAGCCGGCCAACGCCCGGCTCCTGGTCACCGAGCCGGGCGGCTACCGGCTGATGCGCTAAGGCCCGTCGTCCTCGACCAAAGGCAGCGCGCCGATCCGCTCCAGCGCCGCGTCGATCGCCGCGATCCCAAACCGGAACTTGCCCCGGGCACAGTAGGCCTGGGCGCGTAGGCGGAGCCGCCGCGCCTCGTCCAGCTCGTCTTTCTCGATCTTCAAAAGCCGGTAGTCGAACCGCGACTGGATGATCTCGTCGAACAGCGCGATGCGCTCGGCGCAGCGCAGCGCTTCAGGTGGAGGCGCCTGCGCACCGGACGGCGCGGTCCAGACCATCAGGGCGGCCGCGACGCTGCCATGCCAAAGGGCGAGCCTCATGCCAGGAGAGCGCAACGGATCAGACCTGCGCCAAGCGCCGAAAGGCCTGGCCCCGCTGGTCGAACAGGTAGCAGGCGAGGGCGGGCACGCCGACCGGCAGAAGGTCCCCGGTTCTGGTGGTCGAATTTCCGGCCGTCTTCACGACCAGCGGCGTGTTTCCGGCATCGGCGTGCTCGAGATAGACGTAAGTCTCGCCGCCCAGATGCTCGACCGCGATCACCTTGCCGCGCAGCTCGGCAGACCCGCCGCCGCCCTCGAGCAGATGCTCGGGGCGCAGGCCGAGCGTGACCTTCCGGCCGGGCTCCGCGCCGTTGCGCACGACCGGCGCGATCAGCGTCTCGCCACCCCGCAGCCTCACCCTGACGCCGTCGGCCGAGACCTCCGCCACCTCGCCCTTGAGAAAATTCATGCGTGGCGAGCCGATGAAGCCGGCGACGAACAGGTTCTGCGGGCGATGGTAGAGCTCGAGCGGGGCACCGAACTGCTCGACCCGGCCGGCATCGAGCACCACGATCCGGTCGGCGAGCGTCATCGCCTCGATCTGGTCGTGGGTGACGTAGATCATGGTGGCATCGAGGTCCCGGTGCAGCTTGGCGATCTCGATCCGCATCTGCACCCTGAGCGCCGCGTCGAGATTGGAGAGCGGCTCGTCGAACAGGAAGACCCGCGGATCGCGCACGATCGCCCGCCCGATCGCCACGCGCTGGCGCTGGCCGCCCGAGAGCTGCCTGGGCTTGCGCTCGAGGAGATGCTCGATCTGCAGGATGCGCGCGGCGTTGCGTACCCGCTCCTCGACGCCGGCCTTGCCGAGCTTCGCGAGCTTGAGGCCGAACGCCATGTTCTCGTAAACGCTCATATGCGGATAGAGCGCGTAGGACTGGAAGACCATGGCGATGCCGCGCTCGGCCGGCGGCAGATCGTTGACCTCCTCGCCGTCGAACAGGATCTGACCCGAGGTGATGTCCTCGAGCCCGGCGACCAGCCGGAGAAGGGTCGACTTGCCGCAGCCCGAGGGGCCGACGAAGACGACCAGCTCCCGATCGGCGATCTCCAGGCTGATACCCTTGATCACCTCGGCGCTGCCGAACGCCTTGCGCACGTCGCGCATGGTGATCTCGGCCATGTTGGTTCCCCGCTGCGAGCGTCCGGCCTGCAGGCGCTCCGGCATCCGCGGCCGATCATGGCGCAGGCGCGACCTCCGGTCGAGCCCGCCGGGCGCGTCATTGGCAGCGCTCAGCCCTCGGCTTTGCGGGCCTGCGTCGAGGCTCGAGCAGATTACCGGCGACTGGCTGCCGCAGTAGCCCGCTTCGCGTATACGCTTGACGTCGCCGTCGCCGCGGGGCATCCCGAGGCGACCGCAGGGGAAAGGAGGCAAGGAATGGGCATGCTGCCGGAGTCGGCCGGCTACGTGATCGTCGGCGCCGGGGTGCACGGGCTCTCGACGGCCTGGCATCTGGCGATGGAGCTGCAGGCGAAAAGGACCGGGTCCGGGCGCGACATCGTGGTGCTGGACAAGAGCGTTCCGGGGGCCGGCGCCACGGGCATCGCTTGTGGCTGCGTGCGCAACCTGTACATGACCGGGCCGCTGCACGCGATCATCCGCCATTCGGTCGACGTCTGGATGAGCGATCCGGTCAATCTCGGCTTCCAGCAGGTCGGCTACGTCTCGGCCGGCGAGGCCAACCAGCAGGCCGACTACGAGGCGATCACCGCGAGCCAGAACGCCTGCGGCTACCGCTCGGACATGTATGTCGGCAAGGAGGCGCGGGCGTTCCTCCAGAACATCTGGCCGGATTTCCGCACCGAGGGCATCGAGGTCGTGCTGCACGAGAAGCCGTCCGGCTACGCCGGCACGCGCCAGGCGGTCTGGGGCCTCGCCCAGAAGTGCCGCCAGCACGGCGTGCGAATTCTCGAGGGCGTCGAGGTCACCGGCTACGACATGGAAGGGGGCCGGGTCCGCAGGGTGCGCACGAATCGGGGCCAGATCGCCTGCGATGCGGTGATCCTGGGCCTCGGCGCGTGGGCGCCGGCCCACTGGCATCTGCTCGGCCTGCCGGAGCGTTTTTCCGTAACCTATCCGGACGGTACGGTGATCGAAGAAAAACCGATGTGGACCTTCTGGCGCCTGCGGGAGGGCGAGGTCTACCACGATGCGCCCTATCGCGCGGCCGACCACCGCGACCCGCCGGTGCTGCATGTCGAGCTGATGGACACGCCCGTGCGCGAGCCGGCTACCGGGCGCGAGCTGGCGCCGAACCTCTACGTCTATTGGAAGAACGGGGCCGAGCGCATGGACCGGCCGGGCGTGCAGGGCGGCGTGACGCCGATCAGAATCGGCACCGAGGCCACCATCGATCCGTACGGCCACGCCAACGACGAATATCAGGCCGAGCCCCAGTTCGCGGACCTGCTCACCGCCTCCATGGGCCAGCTGATGGGGCGGTTCGAGGGCTGTCGACCACAGTTCCGCGAGCGGCGCAACGGCGGCATCTGCGCATTCACGCCGGACAACCTGCCGGTGATCGACTGGATCAGGGACAACGTGCTTCTGATCGCCGACAGCGGCCACGGCTTCAAGATGACCGGAATCGGCAAGCTGGTGGCGCGGCAGCTTGCGCGCGGCGAGAGGGTCGCGGAGCTCGAGCCGTTCCGCCTCGGCCGCTACGCCGAGGGCCGGACCTTCGGGGCCCACAACAGCAACAGCCCCTGGGTCTGAGCGCCGGGCGCGCCGGGACACGCGATGTGAGCTAAGTCACATCGTGCCGCGCCGGATCTGCCTAAGTCCTCTCCCGTGGGGGCGTCGGTTTATCCCGAAGCCTCTCGATGGAGCCGGCCGTGGCCGGCCAGCCAGCGGGAAAGGAGCTTGTCATGTCGACCCGTATCGTTTCCCCGGAGCAAAAGCCCGAGCGCGCGCGGCAGCTCGGCAGGCTCGCCGCGCTGCTGGTCGGACCGATCGCGCTCGCCACCGTCGCTGCGGCCGGGATGCTGGTTGGCGCATCGCCCGCCGACGCGGCAACCAGGGTGTGCGGCGACCGGCACCAGATCCTCAAGCGTCTCGAGCAGAAGCACGAGGAGATCCCCAAGGCGCTCGGCCTGTCGGCCGATGGCGGGGTGCTCGAGGTGCTGGTCTCGCCCGAGGGCGGCTGGACGATGTTGGTCACCTATCCGAAGAAGCCGACCTGCGTGCTCGCGGTCGGCCAGGCCTGGCAGATGCTGCAGCTGGTCGGCGGCCAGCCGGCCTGAGTTCCTCATCGTCCCGCGGCCGCGGGACGGGCCTGATCTGCGCACCGCCCGGCTCGGCGCTGTCCCGGACTCCCTGAAACCCACGGCGGCGGCTCGGCTCGCCGCCGTGGTCGTTCGCCGGTCTGCCGGCTCCATCGGACGGCAAACGGGCGGCGCCGGCATGCGCCGTAACCTCTCGCAGGACGCCCTCGCTCCTGCGAGATCCAGGGGTTGCAAAGTCGTCCGGGCGTCCCCATCTATCGCACGTCCCCCAGTATGAACTGCTATCGCAGAGGTGCCGATCGCGTTCCGGGTTGGCGCTCGTTCGAGCGCGCGCCGGGCGCGGGCGCGTTGGGGGCAACGAGTTTGTTCGAAGGAGCAGAAGGCCTTATGCAGCATGATGTGATGGCGGTCCGCCCGGCGGGCGATTTGGACCGCTACTTCGAGGAGGTGCGGCGCTTTCCGCTGCTCGACGCCGACGAGGAGCGGCGGCTGGCGGAGCTTTGGCGCGATGCCCGCGATCAGGACGCGGCCCGGCAGCTGATCGGCAGCCATCTGCGTCTCGTGGTCAAGATCGCGCGCGGCTTCGGCGGCTATGGGCTGCCGCTCGGCGACCTGATCGCCGAGGGCAATGTGGGCCTCATGCAGGCGCTGGACAAGTTCGAGCCGGAGCGGGGGTTCCGGTTCGCCACCTACGCCATGTGGTGGATCCGGGCGGCGATCCAGGAGCACATCCTGCACAACCGCTCGCTGGTCAAGATGGGCACCACGGCGGCGCAGAAGAAGCTGTTCTTCAACCTCCGCCGGCTCAAGAGCCGGCTCGCCGAGCTCGGCGACGGGGATCTCGCCCCGGACAGCGTGACCAGCATCGCTCGGGATCTCCAGGTGAGCGAGGACGAGGTGATCGCGATGAACCGCCGCCTGGCCGCCGGTGACCAGTCGCTGAGCGCGCCTTTGCGCAGCGACGGCGAGACCGAGTGGCAGGACATGCTGGTCGACGACGACCAGGACCAGGAGGAGCTGATCGCCGACGCGAGCGAGCTCGGCTGGCGGCGCGGCCTGCTGGAGCAGGGCATGCAGGCGCTGAACGAGCGCGAGCGCCACATTCTCTCGGAGCGGCGGCTCAAGGACGATCCGATGACGCTCGAGGATCTGAGCCGGATCTACGGCGTCTCGCGCGAGCGGGTGCGGCAGATCGAGGCGCGCGCCTTCGAGAAGCTGCAGCGGGCGATGCTGGCGGCCGCGGCCAACGACTGCGGCTTGCCGCCCCGGCTCGCCGCCTGACGCCCTTCCGTCGCAGCACCGGACCGGCCGTCCGGCGCTGCTGCTTTATTCGACCGACCAGTCGATCCGGACGTCGCCGCTGAAGTTGAAATAGCTGAGCCGGATGTCGTAGATCCCGGTCGCGGGCAGCTCGATTTGAAGAACCTGCTCCTTGGTCTCGCGCAGTCGCGTGGTCCAGACGTAGTCGGGAAGGATCGACCAGTCGTAGTGACCGAGGTACACGCCGACGCTGCCTTCGCGACTCGTCATGCCGTAATCGATGACCACGCGCTCGCCGGCGAAGGCGAAGAAAATGCCGGTGTTGGTCGAGCCTTTCTCGGCCGTGAGCCAATGACCGGTCGGGTTGTGGAAGTAGCCTTCCAGGTGACCGCTGCGCAGGAGCCGCCAGCTCCGGCCGCCCTTGCCGATGACGCCGGCGACCAGATCGGGCGCCAGCCAGTTCGACAGGAACAGCGTCGCGATCGCGCCGACCGCGAGGTACTTTGCCGGACCCTTGATCTCGATTTCGCGTGCCATGGCCGGAGCCTTAGCGTGCAGGACCTTGCGAACCGCTTAACCCTGGCCGGAGATCGGGCTCCGGATGTCCTCGAGCCAGGCTTCGGACTGTACGTGCACTGGCCGTTCTGCCTGTCCAAATGCCCCTATTGCGACTTCAACAGCCACGTCGCGATCGACGAGGTGGAACATGAGCGCTGGGCGCAGGCTCTGCTGCGCGAGCTCGATCATTTTGCCGCAGAGACCGCCGGGCGCGAGCTCGGCTCGATCTTTTTCGGCGGCGGCACGCCCTCGCTCATGGCGCCTGCGACCGTCGCCGCGGTGATCGAGCGCGCGGCGGCTCGCTTCCGTCCTGCCGGGGACCTCGAGATCACGCTCGAGGCCAATCCGACCTCGGTCGAAGCCGCCCGGCTCGCGGACTTTCGCGCCTCCGGCGTCAACCGGGTCTCGCTCGGCGTCCAGGCGCTCGACGACGACGCCTTGCGCGCGCTCGGCCGCGAGCATGGCGCTTCTGAAGCGCTGCACGCCGTCGGCCTCGCCGCGCGGCTTTTCCCGCGGTTCTCCTTCGATCTGATCTATGCCCGCCCGGGCCAGACGCTGGCCGAGTGGGACGCCGAGCTTGGCCGCGCGCTGGCCCATGCCGACGGTCATCTCAGCGTCTACCAGCTGACCATCGAGCCAGGCACCCGGTTCCACACGCTGCATGCAAAGGGCGCGCTTCGTCTGCCGCCCGACGAGCTCCAGGCCGACCTGTACGAGCTCACCCAGGCGCGGCTCGCCGCCGCCGGGCTGCCGGCCTACGAGATCTCCAACCACGCGCGACCCGGCGAGGCCTGCCGCCACAATCTCGTCTACTGGCGCGGCGGCGACTATCTCGGCATCGGCCCCGGCGCGCATGGCCGGCTCACGATCGACCAGCAGCGCGTGGCGACCCGGACCGCCCGCATGCCCCGAGCCTGGCTCGAACGGGCCCTGCGCGACGGCCATGCCGAGCTGGCGCGCGAGAGCCTAAGCGCGGCCGATCAGGTCGTCGAGCTGCTGCTCATGGGCCTTCGCCTCACCGAGGGCGTGAGCCTCAGGCGGCTGCGCCGCGGGGACGGCGAGGCCTTCGAGCGCACGCTCGACATGGCTGCCGTGCGGCGTCTGATCGCCGATGGCTTTCTCGAGACCGACGGAGACCGCCTCGCGACCACCGCGGCGGGCCGCGAGCGGCTGAACGCGGTGCTCGAGACGGTGATCCGCCTGCCTGCCTGAATCCCTGCGCAGAAATATGCAAAA
>Ga0299907_10001854_pt1:0-2500 | contig 12535 bp, 5 predicted proteins | sample RVTome_16_FD_198680 | JGI IMG/M metagenome (GOLD analysis project Ga0299907, IMG submission 198680) | Soil microbial communities from uranium-contaminated site in the Upper Colorado River Basin, Wyoming, United States - RVT152D67 (version 2) ...
AAGACGCGGCCGGCGCGCTGGCGATCGCCGACGACATGCAGGCGCGCAGCCTCTCGTTCGATGGCGCGCTCGCCGACCTGGCGAGCCTGCTGCTGCGCATGGCGCTCGCCCAGTCGGTTCCCGCGGCGCTCGAGGATTTTCCGGAAAGAAACCGGATTGAAGCGCTCGCCCGCCGGCTCGACGCCGAAACGGTGCAGCTTTACTACCAGATCGCGCTGCAGGGCCGGGAAGACCTGCCGCTCGCGCCCGACGAGCACGCAGGCTTCGTCATGACGCTGCTGCGCATGCTCGCTTTTAGACCCGATGGGCTCGGAACGAGTGAAAAAAAAGCGGTTGCCGTCACAAAAGCAACCCCCCCGGCGCCGGCGGGCGACTGGCCGGGCATGGTCCAGGCGCTCGAGGTCACCGGCGCCGCGCGCGAGCTCGCGCGCAACGCCGAGCTGCAGCGCCGCGAGAACGGCGTGTTCGAGCTGGTGGTGCCGAAGTCCAAGGCCTACCTCGCCGAGCGCAACTATGTCGACAAGCTGAAGGCGGCGCTCGACCGGCACGTCGGCAGCCCGGTGCGCGTCAACGTCTCGGTGGGCGAAGTCGCCGGCGCGAGCGCCGCCTCGCTCGAGGCCGGCGCGCGCGAGGCGCGCCGCGCCGAGGCGCTCAAGGCGGTGCAGGGCGACGGCTTCGTGCAGGATCTCGTCAACATGTTCGACGGCAAGGTCGTGGACTCCACCCTCCGGCAAAATGGAAAATGAGTGGAAAGTGAGTGGACAATGAAAGGCAATATCGGCCAGCTGATGAAGCAGGCGCAGCAGATGCAGGACAACATGCGCCGCATGCAGGAGAGCCTCGCCGCGCTCGAGGTCGAGGGGCAGTCGGGCGCCGGCATGGTCAAGGTGCAGATGACCTGCAAGCACGAGGTGAAGCGCGTGATCATCGACCCCTCGCTGGTGGGCGACGATCGCGAGATGCTCGAGGACCTGGTGGCCGCGGCTTTCAACGACGCGGCGCACCGCGTCGACGCCACCATCCAGGAAAAGATGAGCGGCATGACCGCCGGCCTCGGCCTGCCCCCCGGGTTCAAGCTGCCTTTCTGAAAAAAGAACCCGTTCCCTCGGCCCGAGGACTCGATGAGCTGGTGCAGGCCTTGCGCGTGCTCCCCGGGGTCGGGCCGCGCTCGGCGCAGCGCATGGCCTACCACCTGCTGCAGCACGACCGGCCCGGCGCCGAGCAGCTCGCCGGGGCGCTGGCCGGCGCGCTCGCCAGCGTGCGCCGCTGTGCGAGGTGCAACAACTTCAGCGAGGAGGAGCTGTGCGCGCTGTGCCGCTCGCCGCGGCGCGACGCGGCGCTGCTGTGCGTGGTGGAAACGCCGGCCGACCTCGCGATGGTCGAGCAGACGCTCAGCTACTCGGGCCTGTATTTCGTCCTGATGGGGCGCCTTTCGCCGCTCGACGGCGTCGGGCCGCGCGACATCGGCCTGGACCGGCTGCTCGAGCGCGCCGCCGACGGCGCGGTGCAGGAGGTCATCCTCGCCACCAACTTCACCAACGAGGGCGAGGCGACCGCGCACTACATCGCCGAGATGCTGCGCTCGCGCAGCCTCAAGGTGAGCCGCATCGCCCGCGGCGTGCCGCTGGGCGGCGAGCTGGAATACGTCGACGCCGGTACGCTGTCGCAGGCGCTGCACGACCGGCGCGGCATTTGAGAACGGAGAACCGGATGAAAAAGCTGCTTGCAGCATTGCTGAGCGCCCCGTTGTTGGCCTACGCGCAGGCGTACCCGTCAAAGCCGGTCAAGGTCGTCGTGACCTTTCCGCCGGGCTCCACCCCCGACATCGTCGGCCGCGCGCTCGCCGGCCGGCTGCAGGAAGCGATGGGCCAGCCCTTCGTGGTGGAGAATCGCGCCGGCGCCGGCGGCAACATCGGCGCGGACGCGGTGGCCAAGGCCGCGCCGGACGGCTACACGCTGCTCGTCAGCACCAACGGCGTGTACGCCATCAACAAGTCGCTCTACAAGAGCCTGCCTTTCGACCCGGACAAGGATCTCGTGCCGGTGTCGCTGCTCGCCACCGCGCCGCAGATGCTGGTGGTCAATCCCTCGCTCGGGGTGGGGAGCTTCAAGGAGTTTCTCGAGCATGTGCGGCGCAACCCGGGCAAGCTGTCCTACGGCTCGGTCGGCGCCGGGAGCGCCTCGCACCTCACCATGGAGCTGCTCAAGAACGACGCCGGCGTGCTCCTCGTCCATATCCCGTACAAGGGATTTCCGCCGGCGGTGACCGACATGCTCGGCGGCAGCATCCACACCATGTTCGCCATCGTCCCCGGCGTGCTGCCGCACGTGAAGGCGGGCAAGATGACCGGTCTTGCCGTCACCGCGCTGAAGCGCAGCGAGCTCGCGCCCGAGGTCCCCAGCGTGGCGGAGCTCGGCTACCCGCAGCTCGAGTCGCTCGCCTGGATCGGCCTCGCCGCCCCGGCGGGCACGCCGCAGGAGGTCCTGGGCCGCCTCAGCG
>Ga0299907_10001854_pt1:5000-12535 | contig 12535 bp, 5 predicted proteins | sample RVTome_16_FD_198680 | JGI IMG/M metagenome (GOLD analysis project Ga0299907, IMG submission 198680) | Soil microbial communities from uranium-contaminated site in the Upper Colorado River Basin, Wyoming, United States - RVT152D67 (version 2) ...
TGGGTAGTGATTGCATTATTAGTTGTACTAGTAATGAGTGCTGGGGCTTTGTCTGCCTCAGGACTCACCAAGCGCTTCCTGTAGTTCTTTGCATGGTTCCGAGCCGTGCTCAGGGTTATAGGGTCAAGTGAACAAGTGCATGTGGTGGATGCCTTGGCGACAACAGGCGACGAAGGACGTTGCAGCCTGCGATAAGCCTCGGGGAGCTGGCAAGCGAGCTTTGATCCGAGGATTTCCGAATGGGGAAACCCGGCCCGCAAGGGTCACTCCCTGCCGAATACATAGGCAGGGTAGAGCGAACCTCCTGAACTGAAACATCTCAGTAGGGAGAGGAACAGAAATCAACCGAGATTCCGAGAGTAGTGGCGAGCGAAATCGGACCAGCTTCTGCGATTTAGCCGTGTCTCTAGCCGAACTGTCTGGAAAGTCAGGCCATAGCGGGTGATAGCCCCGTAGGCGAAAGCGATGCGGTGGAACTAGGCGCAGGTTAAGTAGGGCGGGACACGTGAAATCCTGTCCGAAGACGGGGGGACCATCCTCCAAGGCTAAATACTCGTTGTCGACCGATAGTGAACCAGTACCGTGAGGGAAAGGCGAAAAGAACCCCGGGAGGGGAGTGAAATAGATCCTGAAACCGCATGCATACAGACAGTGGGAGCCCGCAAGGGTGACCGCGTACCTTTTGTATAATGGGTCAGCGACTTACGTTCAGTAGCAAGCTTAACCATCTAGGGAAGGCGCAGCGAAAGCGAGTCCGAACAGGGCGCTTCAGTTGCTGGACGTAGACCCGAAACCAGATGATCTACCCATGGCCAGGCTGAAGGTTGGGTAACACCAGCTGGAGGGCCGAACGAACCACTGTTGCAAAAGTGCGTCGATGAGCCGTGGGTAGGGGTGAAAGGCCAAACAAATCTGGAAATAGCTGGTTCTCCTCGAAAACTATTGAGGTAGTGCCTCGTAATACACCGCCGGGGGTAGAGCACTGTTAAGGCTAGGGGGGCATGGCGCCCTACCAACCCTTGGCAAACTCCGAATACCGGCGAGTGAATTTACGGGAGACAGTGCACCGGGTGCTAACGTCCGGACACGAGAGGGAAACAACCCAGACCGCCAGCTAAGGCCCCCAAGCGATAGCTAAGTGGGAAACGAGGTGGGAAGGCATAAACAGCCAGGAGGTTGGCTTAGAAGCAGCCATCCTTTAAAGAAAGCGTAATAGCTCACTGGTCGAGTTTTCCCGCGCGGAAGATGTAACGGGGCTCAAGCTATCTGCCGAAGCTGCGGATCCATGGCGCAAGCCATGCGATGGTAGAGGAGCGTTCCGTACGCCTGCGAAGGAGAATCGTGAGGTTCTCTGGAGGTATCGGAAGTGCGAATGCTGACATGAGTAGCGTTAATGCGGGTGAAAAGCCCGCACGCCGTAAGCCCAAGGTTTCCTGCGCCACGTTCATCGGCGCAGGGTGAGTCGGCCCCTAAGGCGAGGCCGAAAGGCGTAGCTGATGGAAAACAGGTCAATATTCCTGTACCTCGCCGTGATGCGATGTGGGGACGGAGAAAGTTATGCAGGCCGGGTGTTGGTTGTCCCGGTTTAAGCAAGTAGGCGTGCCGCGTAGGCAAATCCGCGTGGCTTAGCCGAGATGCGACGACGACTGCCCTTCGGGGCGGGAAGCTGCAGATACTCTGCTTCCAGGAAAAGCCACTAAGCTTCAGTCACGGTGGGACCGTACCGAAAACCGACACTGGTGGGCGAGATGAATATTCTCAGGCGCTTGAGAGAACTCGGGAGAAGGAACTCGGCAAATTGACACCGTAACTTCGGAAGAAGGTGTGCCTCTAGTAGGTGAAGGCGTACAGCCGGAGCCCAATGAGGCCGCAGAGAATCGGTGGCTGCGACTGTTTATTAAAAACACAGCACTCTGCTAACACGAAAGTGGATGTATAGGGTGTGACGCCTGCCCGGTGCTGGAAGGTTAAGTGATGGGGTGCAAGCTCCTGATCGAAGCCCCAGTAAACGGCGGCCGTAACTATAACGGTCCTAAGGTAGCGAAATTCCTTGTCGGGTAAGTTCCGACCTGCACGAATGGCGTAACGCTGGCCACACTGTCTCCTCCCGAGGCTCAGCGAAGTTGAAATGGTTGTGATGATGCAATCTACCCGCGGCTAGACGGAAAGACCCCGTGCACCTTTACTGTAACTTTGCATTGGACTGTGAACCGATCTGTGTAGGATAGCTGGGAGGCTTTGAAGCGGTGGCGCTAGCCATCGTGGAGCCGTCCTTGAAATACCAGCCTGATTTGTTTGCGGCTCTAACCTTGGCTCGTTATCCGGGCCGGGGACCGTGCATGGTAGGCAGTTTGACTGGGGCGGTCTCCTCCCAAAGAGTAACGGAGGAGTACGAAGGTACGCTTACCACGGTCGGAAATCGTGGCTCAATGTGCATTGGCAAAAGCGTGCTTGACTGCGAGACGGACATGTCGAGCAGGTGCGAAAGCAGGTCAAAGTGATCCGGTGGTTCTGCATGGAAGGGCCATCGCTCAACGGATAAAAGGTACGCCGGGGATAACAGGCTGATCTCCCCCAAGAGTTCATATCGACGGGGAGGTTTGGCACCTCGATGTCGGCTCATCACATCCTGGGGCTGTAGCCGGTCCCAAGGGTATGGCTGTTCGCCATTTAAAGTGGTACGTGAGCTGGGTTTAAAACGTCGTGAGACAGTTTGGTCCCTATCTACCGCGGGCGTTGGAAGTTTGAGAGGGGCTACTCCTAGTACGAGAGGACCGGAGTGGACGCACCCCTGGTGTACCGGTTGTCACGCCAGTGGCATCGCCGGGTAGCTATGTGCGGAAGAGATAACCGCTGAAAGCATCTAAGCGGGAAACTTGCCTCGAGATGAGACTTCCCGGGGGCTCGACCCCCCTGAAGGGTCGTCCTAGACCAGGACGTTGATAGGAGGGATGTGCAAGGGCCGTGAGGCCTTGAGCTAACCCTTACTAATTGCCCGTGCGGCTTGACCCTATAACCGTGAGCATCGAACGATGTTGATGGCTTAGGTAACGCGCTTGGCGCGATCACCATCCAGATTGCTGTTCTTCGGAACTTCAAACTTCACTTCTTCAATTTTCTTCTATGTGGCGGCCACAGCAGCTTGGAACCACGCCTTCCCATCCCGAACAGGACCGTGAAACGAGTTTGCGCCGATGATAGTGTGCCGTTTGCGCACGCGAAAGTAGGTTACCGCCACGCCATCTTCAAACGAAAACCCCGGCCTCGAGAGAGGTGCGGGGTTTTTTGTTGGCCGCTCCGATGTCGAGCTTCGTCTAACGGTTTCCGTGACGTGCCCCGCGATCTAGTACGGAATCGAAGTCGCTATCATCTGTTCACCGGTTGAGGTGTTCGTGAGGTCGCGGCTCAAGGTTTTGGTCATCCTCGGCCATCCCCGCAAGGCGAGCCTTTGTGGGGCCTTGGCGCACGCGTATGCGGCGGGCGCCGAAGAAGCCGGCGTCGAGCTGCGGCGCCTCAATCTCGCCGAGATGCATTTCAACCCGAACGTCGTCGCCGGATCGCCGCGCAATCAGCCCGCCGAGCCGAGCATCCAGGAGGCGATGGAGCTGGTGCAGTGGGCCGACCACCTCGTCTTCGTCTTTCCGACCTGGTGGGGCACGATGCCGGCGCTGATGAAGGGGTTTCTCGATCGCGTGCTGATGCCCGGATTTGCGTTCGAGGAGCACGAGGACGGACCCGGCTGGACGAAGCTCCTCACCGGCAAGTCGGCGCACTTGCTGACGGCGATGGATACGCCGCCTTGGGTCTATCGCTGGATTTACAAATCGCCCGGCCTGAACGGCATCGCGCGCGCCACGCTCGGCTTCTGCGGGATCGCGCCGGTGCGCACCTCGGTCTTCGGGCCGGTGAAGCAATCGGACCGCCAGCGCCGCGCGCAATGGCTCGCTGCGGCCCGAGCCCATGGGCTGCGGCTCCGCGGGGGCGTTCTGACCCGCGGCGAGCGCGTGCGTGCCGCGATCGGCGCATGGCTCGCCGCGTTCCGATTGCAGTTTCATCCGATGGCCTGGGCGGCCTACGGGATCGGCGCCGCGGGCGCGTATCGCGCGACTGGCAAGTTCGATGCCGCCGCCCTCTGGCTGGGTTGGCTCTGCCTCTTCTGTCTGGAAATCGCGACGGTCTTCACCAACGAGTACTTCGATTTCGAGAGCGATCGGCGCAATCGCCACTTCGGGCCGTTCACCGGCGGCTCGCGCGTGCTGGTCGACGGCAAGATCAAGCTCGAGGACATGCGCTTGGGCATCGCCTCGGCGATCGGAGGTTTCCTGATCGCCACGCTTGCGCTCGCTTTCGTCGTGCCGGCGACCATGCCGCTCCTGCTGCTCACCGTGCTTGCGATTCTCGCGATCGGTTACACGACGCCACCGCTCAAGCTCTGCTGGCGCGGGCTCGGCGAGGCAGACGTGGCGCTCACGCATAGCACGGCGATCATCCTGTGCGGCTATAGCTTCCAGGGCGGCGCTTGGAACACGTCGTTCCCGTGGCTCGTCAGCGTGCCGCTGTTCCTCGCGGTGTTGCCGGCCATCATTCTCTCCGGCATCCCGGACTATGCCGCCGATCTCGCTGTCGGAAAGCGCACGCTCGCGGTGGCGCTCGGACCTCGCCTGGCGATGCGCATCGCGCAAGCGGCGACCCTCCTGGCGGCGTTCATCGCGGTGCTTTGGCAATACAACGGGGTGGCGGCGCCCGCGTTCACCGCCATCGGCGTGATCGTCGTGCCGTTTGCGATCCTGCAAACGTGGCTCCTCGAACGGTATCTGCGGAGCGCACGAGCGCCGGGACGAATCGACGCCTTGATGGCGCTCTGCCTGACTTACATCATCTGGTTCGTCGCCCTCCCGCTTTGGCGGCTGACGCGTGGCTAGAGATTCGCCGGCGCGGGTGTATTCGGTCCGCGGGCTGACCAAGATCTATCACACGAGTGGCGGCGAGATCCATGCCTTGCGCGGGATCGATCTCGACTTATTCGCCGGTGAGTTGGCCGTCCTGCTCGGACCCTCGGGCAGCGGAAAGTCGACGCTGCTCAGCGTACTGGGCGGGCTCGACCGCCCGACGGCCGGCGAGATCGCGTTCCGGGATCGCGCGCTGACTTCGCTCGACGACCGCGCGCTCACCGACTACCGACGCCGGCACATCGGCTTCGTCTTCCAGCTCTTCAACCTGATCCCGAGCCTGACGGTGCGCGAAAACGTCGCGCTGGTCACCGAAATGGCTCGACAACCGCTCTCAGCAGAGAATGCGCTGAATCTGGTGGGGCTCGCCGGGCGCATGGATCATTTCCCGGCGCAACTCTCCGGCGGCGAGCAGCAGCGCGTCGCGATCGCCCGCGCCATCGTGAAGCGGCCCGACGTCCTGCTGTGCGACGAGCCCACCGGCGCGGTGGACAGCAAGACCGGCGCGCTCGTCCTGGACGCGATCGAGCGGTGCACGCGCGAGTTCGGCACCTTGACGGTGTTGGTGACTCACAATACGGTGATCGCCGCCATGGCCGATCGCGTTCTCTCGCTCACCGACGGCGCGATCACCGAGGCGCGCGACAACCCGCATCGGCGCAAGGCACGCGAGCTTTCCTGGTGAGCGAGCGTGCGAGCCCTCGACCGGAAACTGCTGCGCGATCTGTGGCGGCTCCGCGGCCAAGCGGCGACGATCAGCCTGGTCATCGCCTGCGCGATCGCGACCGCGGTGATGTCGTTCAGCGTGCTGCGCTCGCTCGCCGAAACGCGAAGTGAATACTATGCGCGCTACCGCTTCGCCGATGTCTTCGCTTCGCTGCGCCGCGCGCCTGAATCGCTCGCTGAGACGATCAGCAAGATCCCCGGTGTCGCGCGCGTGCAAACGCGGCTCGTCACCGAGGCCGCGCTCGAGATCGAAGGGCTGGACGAGCCGGTGGCCGGGCGCGTCCTCTCGCTGCCAGAGCGCGGCGCGCCGGCACTGAACGCCATCGTGATTCGCCGCGGGAGCGCCATCGCGCCCGAGCATCCGGACGACGTGCTCGTCAGCGAAAGGTTCGCCACCGCCAACGGGCTCGCGCCCGGCAGCCGCTTGCAAGCGTTGCTCGGTGGGCAAAAGCGCGAGCTGACGATCGTCGGCATCGCGCTCTCTCCCGAATACATCTACACCCTGGGACCGGGGCAAATCGCGCCCGATGACCGTCGCTTCGGCGTCTTGTGGATGGGACGCCAAGCGCTCGCGCGAGCGCTCGGCTTCGAGGATGCCTTCAACGAGGTCAGCCTCCAGCTCGATCGGTCCCGATCCGCGCAGGACGTCATCGCCGATCTGGAATCCGTGCTGAAGCCCTACGGCGGCGCCGGCGCTTATGCGCGCGCGCACCAACCTTCGCATGCGTTCGTGTCGAGCATGCTCGATCAGCTGGCGGGTGTCGGCCGCATCGTGCCGGCGATCTTCCTCGTCGTCGCGGCGTTTCTCGCCCACACCGTCCTCGGCCGCCTGATCGATACCCAGCGTCAAGACATCGGGCTCCTCAAGGCGCTCGGCGTGAGCGATCGCGCGATCGGTTGGCACTATCTCCAGCTCGTCCTCGTGCCGGTCGCAGGCGGCATCGCGCTCGGACTCGCGGCCGGGGCCGCGCTCGGTTACGGCTTGACCGAGCTCTACACCAAGTTCTTTCACTTCCCGTTCTTGCACTACCGCCAAGATCCGGCCGTGTCCGCGGTCGCGAGTGCGGTTTGCGCCGCCGCCATGGCCGGCGGCGCGTTCCGCGGCGTCCGCCGCGCCGCTTCGCTGCCGGCCGTGGTGGCGATGGCGCCAGCCGTGCCGGCGGTATATCGAAGAGTGGCGTGGGAGAAGCTCGGCGTGCATCGCCGATCGAGCGAAGCCACGCGGATGATCGCCCGGCATCTTGCACGCTGGCCGCTGCGCGCGGGGCTCGCGATCGGCGGGCTCGCGGCGGCGGTCGCGCTGCAAATCTCGATGCTCTTCAGCTTCGACGCGCTCGACCACATGATCAACGGCTTCTACGCTCGCGCACAGCATCAGGACCTCACGGTGTTCTTCGCTGCAGCGCCGCCGAGCGCGGCCGTCGATGAAGTGGCGCGCTGGCCGGGGGTGCGGAAGGTCGAAGGTTTCCGCGCCGTTCCTGTTCAGCTGTCCTTCGCTGGGCGCGAACGCGTCGTCACGCTCACCGGCCTGCAATCCACCGCTACCCTCACCCACCTCTTGGACGCGAAACTCGCGCCGGTGGCCGTGCCCTCACAAGGCGTCGCGCTATCGAGCAAGCTCGCCGAAGTGCTGCAAGCCAAGACGGGAGATCGCGTCACGGTGCAGCCGATCGGCGCGCGCAATTCAGCCGATGTCCCGGTCACGCGGCTCACCGAGCAGTACATCGGCATGGACGCCTACATGGACTTCGACGCGCTGAACGCGCTGCTCGGCGAGCACGCGCGGATCAGCGGGGTCCACCTGTTGATCGACGAACGCCAGCGCGGCGCGCTCTACCGTACATTGAAGGAGACGCCGGG
>Ga0299907_10001855_pt1 | contig 12532 bp, 14 predicted proteins | sample RVTome_16_FD_198680 | JGI IMG/M metagenome (GOLD analysis project Ga0299907, IMG submission 198680) | Soil microbial communities from uranium-contaminated site in the Upper Colorado River Basin, Wyoming, United States - RVT152D67 (version 2) ...
GTCGGCGTAGATCATGTTCCGGATCACTTCGAGGGTGGCGACGATCACGGGGGCGTCGGGGTTGACGACGTTGTCGCCTGTGAGCAGCCCCACCTCGCCTTCGCTGTAGACCGCCGACAGGTCTGCGAACTTCTGGTTGGAGAGTGCCTTGATCGGCGTCGTATAGAAGACACGCTGACGCCCGGTGCGTCCGAGAAAGGTGGCGGCTTCGGCAACCATGGTCTTGCCTGCCCCGGTCGGAGCCGTGACCACGACCGAGTTTCCTTCCGCGATCGCCTCCGCTGCCTCGATCTGGAATTCGTCTGGGGAGAAGTCGTATCTCTGCCAGAAAGTCTCGAGGCTCATTTCTTGAGGATCAGCCTCACCAGCCAGTAGACGACCTCATACATCAGATAGAGGGGTGCGGCCAGGATCAACAGGTTGGGTATGTCCCCCGTCGGTGTGATCAGTGCCGCCGCCACAACCACCAACAGCACCGCCCAGCGACGGCCGTTCGCCAGCTGCTCCGAGTTGACCACCCCGGCAGCGGCCGCCGCGAAGAGGAACACCGGGTAGAGGAAAGCGAGCCCGAACCCGAGGAGAAAGCGAAGGACGAACGAGTAGTACTCCCCGATGAGGAGGTTGTTCTCGACGTTGTCGAAGATGCCCAACAGAAACTCGAGCCCTCGGGGAAGCACCAGATAGCCAAAGAGCACCCCACCGACGAAGAGGACAACGAGCGCCGAGACGATGGGCACGGCCCATTTGCGCTCTCGCAGCGTCAGGGCCGGGTTGATGAAGGCCCACAACTGGTAGAGGATCACCGGGCTGGCGATGATCACGCCACCGAACATGGAGATGCGCATCAGGACGCCCCACTCCTCTGCCACCTTGAGCGCTTGTAACTGGTTGTCGGGCGCTGCCTCTCTGAATGGGGCCTCGAGGATGTCTCGCAACCAGTCGGCGAAGAAGAAGGCGACGATGGCCGCCACTATCACTGCAATCCCGATCTTGACGATCCGCCAACGCAGCTCCTCGATGTGAGCGAGGATCGACTGTGGAGAGTCGCCTGTCACTCTTTGTGCTCTTCGGAGTCCGGTGTGGCGGTGTCAGCAGGTTTGGCGTCGTCGCCGTCGCCAGGCACGACGTCGTCGCCGTCGGCCGCTTCAGCGAGACGATTCATCTCCTCGTAATCGCGCATGGCATCCTCCGGGGTCGGGCCCGACACCGGTTTGGGGCCCTTCCACTCGTATGCGCCACGAGCTTCCTTGCCGAATCCCTTCACCTCGTCACGAAGCTCGCTCAGCGGCTTCTTCACTTCGTCGAGGGGAGCCTTCAGATCCCGACCGACCTCTTTGAAGTCGTTGACCTCTGCCTCGAGCCCCGAGGTGATCTCCCGGGCGGCCTTGCGCAACTCAGCGGTCCACCCACCGATCTTTCGGGCCAACTGCGGAAGGCGCTGTGGGCCGAGCACGACCAAGGCAAGCAGGGCGATGATGATGATCTCGCCTGTTTGAAGCATGTGCGGATGCTAAAGGTTTCGGCGGACTGGGCTTCGCCAAGCCCGCAAAACGTAGAGAAAGCAGCTACGCCGCCTCGGCTTCTTAGAGCCCGTCGGCAGGTGCTGCGCAGCTCAAAAGGTAGAGAAGGCGGTGACCGCCCGGATCACCGCCTTCTCAGCAGAGCACCGTCCCCCCGGCGCTCAACCCTTCTGCGCTCGTCAGCCGGCCAGTAGACGGAGCGGATCCGGCTCCGTCTCGAGGGCGGCTATGAAAGCCTCGATCTCCGTTTCGGTGATCGGGTCGGGATTGATGACCTCGAAGTGCACACCGGTTGCGAGCAGGACGCTGACGACTCTGGAGTTGGCGTGTCGTCTCTGCTCGGACGTGCAACTCGGGCACTTGAAGCAGTAGTCACCTTCCCTACCTCCTGGACGCAGCTCCAGTGCCACATCTCCGGGTGTCAGGTGAATATCGCCACAACGAGTGCACGTTGTCTTGATGGTGGTCATTTCTTGGTCTCCGGTATCCGCATTCGGGTAGAGACCTGATCGGCAGTCGCTGATACGAACTAAAGGCCTTGGCACTAGGTCGATCGACCCCTATCGGTAGGTCGCCAGCAGGGACTCACCCATTTCCCTGACTCGCTCCCTCACCTCGTCGCCATCTACCAGTTTGGCGTCGGTGCCGAGCCGCAGAAGGAGCCTGGCCGGCACCTCGGTGTCGGGTGAGGAGAACCGGATGCGGGAAGAAGTCTCCTTCTCGGCGAGAACTTCGACCGGGTAATACTCGAGAACCCACCTCGCCGCCGGTTTCAAGTCGATGGTGCAGACGATGTCCCCCTCCTGGGCGACGTATCCAACTCCGGGCTCTGGCACCCTCTTCGGCCGTTCGAACACTTCGTCCTCGACCTCGAGCTCTTTGATGCGGTCGATGCGAAAGGTGCGCTGATCGTCGACGAGCCTGCAGTGCCCGAGCACATACCAGCGCCCCAGCGCGGCGAAGACAGACCAGGGCTCGATGTCCCGCTCTGTCGTCTCTTCCTTGGCCACGGATCGATAGGTGATGTGAACGACCTTCGCATTCGCCGCGGCATCACGGAGCACACCTACGTTCTGGGACTCGTCGATGACATCGACTGTGAGGGTCGTATCGGCGTCGGGCATGACGGCCTTGGTCAGCTTGCGCACCGCCGACTCCAGCTCGGGGCTGGCTTCGCCCGACCCGATGACGGTCATCCCGGCGGCGAGGAGCCCCAAGGCCTCTGCTGGGGTGAGCCTCGGAGCCTTGCCGAAGAAGTCGGCGGCATCGATGACCACCTCGTCTTCGTCCATGTAGGCCTCCATCAGGTCGCCGGGACCGTATCCCGGCAGGCCGCAGACAAAGATGGTGTTGAGGTCTCTGGTGAGCTGCTCTCGCGTGTATCCGAATCGGTCGATGACCTCTTCGACGTCGACCGTGGACCGGTCGAGCACGTATGGGATCAGGGCGAGGATCCGCGAGATGCGGCTGACGGTGCGTCGACTGGTCATCCCGCCTGCTCCAACGCGTCGCGGACTCGGGCCACCACGGCCTCCCTCATCTCGTCAGGAGCCAAGACCTCCGCAGACGTGCCGAAACTGAGCACCCAACCGACGAAGGCATCGCGATTTGCCACCTCGACCTCGGTGGCGAGCTCTCCGTGCGGCTCGGCAACGCCGAGACTGCGCGCCGCCCACCAGGCCACGTCCTCGTCGAACCTCACACTGGCTTTGATCACCGGATCCGCTCCGGCTTCCCATGGCTGGGCGTTCACAGCCGCCTTGATGTCGAAGCCCTTTGGCTTGGAGAAGGAGTTGGCCATCTCGCCCACGGTCAAGTTCGAAATGCGGTCTACGCGGTACATCCGCTCCCCTTCGGCGATGTTGCCCACCAGATACCAGTGTCCACGCCGGTGGGCGATGCCATACGGTGCGACGGTTCGGGTCTGTTCGCGGTAGGAGAAGTCGATCTTGCGACGGTCGGCGATGGCTCCAAACAACTCGCCGAGCGCATCGGCACCTTCGCCGAGATCCGCAGCGAGTGGTTCGATCCCCCCGGCACCGTGCTCCAACCCGCCCAGCTTGATGATGGCCCCGACTCCGGCCTCGGCTCCGCCAAGGCGAACCATCCGCGCCGCCACCGAGAGTGCCACCCGCTCCTCTTTGGTGAAGCCCGGATCGCCGATGGCATACTCCTCGGGATCGACGGTGTAGCCCTCGTCGATCTCCCAGGGATCGAGCGCCTCGAGCTTGAGGGGAACACCGAGCCGACGCAGCACCTGCTTGTCCCGCTCGAACATGCGGTGGAAAGCCTCATCGGACTGGTCGGCGTACCCGTGCACCGTGTTGCGGACGTCGTTGGAGGTCACCGGCGTCGGCGACTCCAGGAGATAGATCAGCAGGTTGAGCACCCTCTCGACAACATTCTGCATTTCTATTGGCCGCCCGACTTTGGCCGAGTGTCTCCCGGCTTCCGAGGTTCGTACGTCACGGGGGGATCAACGTAGATGAATCTCGACCCGATGGTGTCTAAATCCGGCCAAACAGACGCCGGTCGGGCGGCGGCTGCCGCGCTCAGCCTCTCTTCACGGACAAAGTCGGCCCGGCATTTAGAGACTGGCTATGAGCTTGTCGACTCGTTCGTCTTCGGATTTGAAAGGGTCTTTGCACATCACCGTGCGTTGGGCCTGGTCGTTCAACTTGAGATGCACCCAGTCGACGGTGAAGTCGCGCTTGCGGGCCTTGGCCGCCTTGATGAACGCACCCCGCAGCCTCGCTCGGGTGGTCTGCGGCGGCCGCACCACAGCCTCGGCCACCTTCTCGTCGGTGACGATGCGGTCGGTGAGCCCTGCGTTCTCCATCAAGTAATAGAGACCCCTGGAACGGTCGACATCGTGGTAGGCGAGGTCCATCATCGACATCCGCGGGTCGGACATGGGAACTCCACGCTTGGTCGAGTATCGCTCCAACAGTTTGTACTTCATGACCCAATCCACTTCGCGGTCGAGCGTCATCGGGTCCTTCTCCAGCCCGGTCAGCAGGTGCTCCCATCGGTCCACCGCCGCCTGCACCTGCGGCGGGAAGCCGGGACTGCGGGCGAAGCGCATGGCACGGTCGAGGTACTCCCATTGGATGTCGAGGGCACTCAGTTCCCGTCCGTTGGCCAGACGCAGCTTCCGGCTGCACGTTGTGTCGTGCGACACCTCTCTGATCGCGCGGATCGGGTTCTCCAGGGTGAGATCTCTGAACACGACATCGCGCTCGATCATCTGGAGGAGGGCGACCATCGTCCCCACCTTCACGAACGTTGCGTACTCACTCATGTTGGAGTCGCCGGCGATGACGTGGAGACGGCGGTAGCGCTCGGCGTCGGCGTGGGGCTCGTCTCTCGTGTTGATTATGGGACGGGACCGGGTCGTCGCCGAGGAGACACCCTCCCAGATGTGGTCGGCCCGCTGTGCCACCGTGTACCCGGTGCCCCGAGGGGTCTGGGTGAGCTTGCCGGCGCCGACGAAGATCTGACGGGTGACCAGGAACGGGATGAGGACGTCGACGGTACGGTGAAAGTCCTTGTGCCGGCTCACCAGGTAGTTCTCGTGGCATCCGTAGGAGTTGCCTGCCGAGTCGGTGTTGTTCTTGAAGACGTAGATCTCGCCGCGGATGCCCTCTTCCTCGAGCCGCTCCTCGGCTCCGGAAACCAGACCCTCGAGGATCCGCTCCCCGGCCTTGTCGTGGGCGACGACATCCTCCAGGGAGTCACACTCGGGTGTGGCGTACTCGGGGTGGGACCCGACGTCGAGATAGAGACGAGCCCCGTTCTCCAGGAAGACATTGGAGGAACGACCCCAGGACACGACCCGCCGGAACAGGTAGCGGGCGACTTCGTCGGGGCTGAGCCGACGCTGGCCGCGCAGGGTGCAGGTGACCCCGTACTCATTCTCCAACCCGAAGATGCGTCGTTCCACGCGGTCAGGCTAAACCGAAGCTGTGGCTCTACGCGGATCCGATTTCGTCGGCGGTGAGGCGTCGGAACGACCTCCGTCCATTGCCCCCGTCGAGAACCGCCACTTCCCAACCCTCCGACTCCCGGCCTTCGGCCCGGGAGAACGCCTCGACACCGGCGCTGAAGGCCTGTTCGAGAGTCATGTCGTCGGTCCAGAGCTCGGCGAGGGCCTCCATCAGCTGCTCGGCCTTGCCCCCGATGGCGACGTACCGACGCTCGTCGAACAGAGTGCCGTCGTAGGTGACACGGAAGAGCCGATGCTCGCTGCCATCTTCGGAGATCTCGGCCAGCAAGATCTCCACTTCGAACGGCTTTGGGTCGCGTGTGAAGATCATGCCCAGGGTCTGGGCGAATGCAGTGGCGAGACCCATCGCGGTGACGTCGTCCCGCGAGTACAGGTAGCCCATGAGATCGGCCTGGCGGATACCTGCTTTGCGTAGGGTCTCGAACTCGTTGTACTTGCCGACTCCGGCGAATGCGATGCGGTCGTAGACCTCGGAGATCTTGTGCAGCGCCGTCGACGGGTTCTCTGCCAGCAGCAACACACCGTTGGCGTAGTCAACGGCCACGATTGAGCGGCCCCGAGCGATCCCCTTGCGGGCAAACTCGGCCTTGTCCCGGACGAGCTGTTCGGGGGCGACATAAAACGGAATGGTCAAGAGATTTCCTTTGAAGGCAGCCCTGAACTTGCTCTGGCACACACGTCGGCACCGATGACACGAATGCCACGCTTCGTCTCCTCTTTCACCAACGGGTCGGGCATCAAGGGAATTCTCTTCATCGAATGGTCTCCACCGCCGTCTCCGCGAAGGGGTAGATCGTCTCGTCGTCCAGCTCGAGCAACCCGTCGGGGTCGATCCGGACCACGTTGGGGAGGATCCCCCGCTTCAGGTCGGGGCCGCCGGTTGCCGTGTCTTCGGTGGAAGCCGCTACCAGGGCGTTGACCGCGATGGCGGTGGCGTCGTCCGGCCCGAGGTCGTCCTCATAGGCGGTGCGGAGATACGACTTGGCGAGGCGGGAGCCCGACCCCGTGCTGCCGAATTCGGTCTCCTCATAGCGCCCACCGACAACGTCATATGTGTAGACGCGGCCCCTCGTCTCCCGTTCGTCGTACCCGGCGAAAAGGGGCACCACCACCAGACCCTGGATGGCCATCGGGAGCTGACCTCTCACCATGCGTGCGAGGAATGATGCCTTGCCTTCCAGTGAGAGCCTGATTCCCTCGATCTTCTCGTAGTGCTCGAGTTCGACCTGGAACAGCCTGACCATGTCCATGGCCAGTCCGGCGACGCCGGCGATGGCCACCGCCGAATAGCGATCGGCGGGGAAGACCTTCCTGATTCTCCGATGGGCGACGAGATGTCCCTCAGTGGCACGTCGGTCGCCCGCCATGACCACGCCACCGTTGTAGCGGAGGGCGAGCACGGTGGTTCCTTCAGGCACGACGGGCACCTGGGTTCCTGGCGGAATGGTTATCTCAGGCCCGGCGCCAATCGACCCGAGGAGATCGGTGAAGCTGGAGCCTGGAACTGGAGCGTCGAGTGGCAGCGGTCCGAGTGGCTTCTCGATCACTGCCCGCCCTTCTGGACATAGTTCTTGACGAACTCTTCGGCGTTCTCCTCGAGGACTTCGTCGATCTCGTCCAGCAGGTCATCGAGGGCGTCGAGATCGGTGTCGGTCTCGACGGTCTCGGTGCTCTGGTCCTCGGTCTCTTCCTGGCGTCGGCCCTCGGCCTGGCCTCTATCTCGATCTGACATTAAAAACTTCCTTCGCTCATCCTTCCAGACGACGCAGCAGGTCTGCGGCGTCTTCGGCCTCATCGAGCAACTCTCCCACGAGGGAGGCGTCACCACGCAGCGGTTCCATCATAGGAACACGTTTCAGATGCGCTTCACCGATATCGAAAACCAGCGAATCCCAGTTGGCCGCCACCAGCGAGCTGGCGAACTCACTGACACACCGCCCCCGGAAATAGGCCCTCGTTCGGGCGGGCGGGTTGGTCACGGCGTCGACGATCTGATCATCGGTGAAGAGGCGGCGCATCGAGCCTCTGGCTGCGAGCCGGGCGTAGAGACCCCGCGCCGGGTCGATATCGTGATATTGAAGGTCCAGTGCGCGCAGCTTGTTGTTTGTCCACTGCAGCCCGTCGCGCTCGACGTACCCCTCGAGGAGACGCTTCTTCGCCACCCAATCGAGAGTGTCCGACAGCGAGTCTGGGTCGGTCTCCAGCCGTTGCAGGGTCCGCTCCCACTCGGCAATGACCTGGTCCCACACCGGGTCGTCCATCTCTTTCTCGACGTATTTGGTGAGCCACTCCAAGTAGCGGCCCTGCAGTTCAAGAGCGGTGGCGGTGCCTCCGCCGTCGAGCTCCAGAGGCTTGCCCAAGCTGAGGTCGTGACTCACCTGCCAGCAGGCCTCCACCGGATCGAATAGGTCGAGCGGGTCGGGGATGGCTCCGTCCTCCAGGGCGGCGAGCATCAGTGCGGTGGCACCCATCCTGAGAAATGTCTGATATTCGGAGAGGGTGGCGTCACCGATGATCACATGGAGGCGGCGGTAGGCAGATGGATCTCCGTGCGGCTCGTCACGGGTGTTGACGATGGGCCGCTTGAGTGTGGTCTCCAGCCCGACTTCCTCTTCGAAGAAGTCGGCCCGCTGGGTGATCTGGAAGTCGACGTCGGCGCGGTCGTTCTCCTTGCCCACCTTTCCGGCGCCGGTGAACACCTGACGGGTGACCATGAAGGTCATCGCATATCGGATGACATCACCGAACGGCGTCTCCCGACTGAGCAGGTAGTTCTCGTGGGCCCCGTAGGAGTTGCCCTTCCCGTCTGAGTTGTTCTTGTACAACGAGATCTGACGGCCCGCCGATTCGGAAGCCGCCATCGCCGCCCTGTGCATGACCACTTCGCCGGCCTTGTCGTAGAGGGCGGCTTCGATCGGGTCGTAGCTCTCGGGCGAGGAATACTCGGGGTGGGCGTGGTCGACATACAGACGGGCCCCATTGGCGAGGACCGAATTGACCACGGCGCCTTCAGGGTCGATCAGCCCGTAGGTGTCGTGGCCGAACCCGCGGGCGTCGCGGCCCGGTGACTCCTCCTCGTATGACCACTGGACCTTGACCCGCTCACCGGGGTAGCTGTTGACGACGAGCGACGAAGCAACGGCAGGGTTGAAGCCGGGGTCGCCCCGGACGACTATCCCGTACTCGGTCTCGGTCCCGAGCACTTTGTGGATCGCCATTACAAGAGGGCCATCAGAGGTACTGGCCGCCCGAGACCTTCTCGATGAGACGGCTGTCCTCGTCTCCCCCGACCAGGGTGCGAACGTAGACGATTCGTTCGCCCTTCTTTCCCGAGATCTTGGCCCAATCGTCGGGGTTGGTCGTGTTGGGGAGGTCTTCTTGCTCGCGGAATTCCTGCTTGATGGCCGCGATGAGATCGTTCTTCTTGATGCCGCCGCGACCGCCTGCGATCTGGCGCTTGATTGCGTCCTTCTTCGCCCGTCTCACGATGTTCTCGATCATGGCACCGCTGGCGAAGTCCTTGAAATAGAGAGTCTCCCGGTCACCATTGGCATAGGTGACCTCGAGGAACTCGTTGTCCTTCTCTTCGGAGTACATGTCGGTGACGGTGGCCTCGATCATCTCGTTGATCGCCTCGGACGGCAGCGTCTCGCCCACCTCTTCCTTGTCGAGCGGGGTCTCGTCGCTGAGGTAGATCTTGAATATCTCTCGGGCGGCCTCGGGGTTGGGACGGTTGATCTTGATCTTCACGTCGAGCCGGCCGGGTCTGAGTATGGCCGGGTCGATCAGGTCCTCACGGTTGGACGCCCCGATCACCACTACGTTCTTCAGCGACTCGACTCCGTCGAGCTCGCTCAGCAGCTGCGGCACGATGGTCGACTCCACATCGGAGCTGATGCCGGTTCCTCTGGTCCGGAACAGGGAGTCCATCTCGTCGAAGAACACGATGACGGGAACGCCCTCGTCGGACTTCTCCTTGGCGCGCTGGAAGATGAGCCTGATCTGGCGCTCGGTCTCTCCCACCCACTTGTTGAGCAACTCGGGGCCCTTGATGTTGAGGAAGTAGGAGCGGACGTCGGGGTTCCCGGTGCGCTCCGACACCTTCTTGGCGAGGCTGTTGGCGACGGCTTTGGCGATGAGCGTCTTGCCACATCCGGGAGGGCCATAGAGGAGGATGCCCTTTGGGGGCTCGAGCTCGTACTCCTTGAACAGGTCCCGGTGCAGATAGGGGAGCTCAACGGTGTCCCGGATCATCTCGATCTGCTCGGCGAGCCCACCCACATCGCTGTATGTGATGTCGGGGACCTCCTCGAGGATCAGCTCTTCGACCTCGGGGCGGTCGAGCCTTTCGAGGATCAGTGACGTCTTGGAGTCGATGCGCACGTAGTCACCGGGGCGCAGGTGGACGTCGTACATCGCCTCGGATCGGTTGAGGACACGCTCGTCGTCGGCGTGGGCGATGACCACCACTCTCCCATCGTCCATGACTTCTCGGACGCGGAGGATCTCACCGGACGGCTCGAAGTAGCGGATGTCGATGATGTTGAAAGCCTCGTTGAGGAGGACCTCCTGGCCAACCTGGAGCTTCTTGACCTCGACCGAGGGCTGGGCAGCGACCCGGAGCTTGCGATTGCCGGTGAGGATGTCGACGGTGCCATCGTCTGACACTTTGAGGACGGTGCCGAAGTTGTTGGGCGGCTGGGTCAGCTTCTCGACCTCCTCACGGAGGACGCCGAGCTGTTCCCTGGCCTCTTCCAAGAGGGCGGAGAGCTTGTCGTTCTGGCTGACGACCCGGTCGAGACGATCCTGTGCCCGGTTCAGCTCCACCTCTAGCTCATCGGCCTTACCGGGGGCCTCGCGAAGACGACGTCGCAGGAAGGACACCTCTTCCTCGAGTGCGGCTACGACCTTGCGCAGCTGAGCGGCATCCTCATGTTGACGTCCTTCGTCCACGGCTACCTCCTGGCTACTGGTCGCCTGTTGGTCAGTATACGAACCACTCTGTTTAGTTCTCCGGGTTACTTTGCTCGGTTTCATCGGCCACTTTTCGCATGAAGATGAGGAAACCGGTGTGACCGATCATGGAGTGCTCGGGCCGCACCGAGCGTCCGCTGACGTTCCACTCGCGCATCAGGAACTCCATCACCTCGATCTCGGCGAAGCCCAAGTCCGTTGCTTTGTCCACCGACGTCTGCACCTGGGGCACGGTGGGAACGTACGCGGCAAGGACGCCACCCGTCGGTTGGTGCCCGGCCGCCGCCTCGATCGTGTGCCAAGGCTCGGGGAGGTCGAGGACGATGCGCTCGGGGCGTAGATCGGCGACGTGGTCGGCCACGTCACCGATCCGCATCTCGACATTGTCGGGAACGGCGCCGTACCAGCGGGTGAGGGTCTTGCGGGCGTGGTCGGCGTGGTCGTCGCGGCGCTCGACGGTCACGACCTTGCCGGTGGGGCCGACGGCTCGGGACAGCCCGAGGGTGAGGGCGCCGGATCCGGTGCCGGCCTCGAGCACCGTCATCCCCGGCCCGAGATCGGCATACACCAGGATCGGCCCCAGGTCCTTGGGGTAGACCACTTGCGCTCCCCGCTTCATCTTGAGGATGAAGTCGGCCAGGCGGGGGCGGAGCAGCAGGAGTCGGGCGTTGCCGGTGGATGTGAACCACGAACCGTCCTCGGCACCGATCAACTCATCGTGGGAGAGCTCGCCGTTGTGGAACTGGAACGTGCGGCCCCGCTCCAGCTTCAGGAGGAACTTACGGCCTTTGCCGTCGATCAGGAGGGCGGGTTCGCCCTCGCGGAAGTTCACGAGAATATGGCGATGGCGGCGAAGCCCATGCTCAGGACCATCCCGACGACCACGACCCAAATCACGACTTTCGTGAGCTGTTTGTTCTGCATAGTGTTCGAGACGGTAGACACATGGCGAGAATGACGACACGACTCATCAACCGGGCCCTCGGCTACCGAGACCCACGCGCCGAGGGTGTCCGCCGCGCCTTGCGCGGCTTCCGTGAGGGCGACCAACGCGACCTCTACATCGGTCTGGCGCTCTGGGCGTTCGCCTACCTCCGCAACACCTCCCCCAAGAAACAGCTCCTCTACCGCAAGACCGTCCCCGAAGGCTCCACCCTCGTCATCCGCCACACCAAGCGGGGCACCCCCAGGCTCGAGATCCACAAGCCCTAAAACCGTTCTGTGAAGGCGAGCCGGGGATAGGGCCCGTTCTGCCTTCACAGAATGGCCGATCAACGTTCATCAAGGGTCTTGAACTGGGCCACTTCAGTGCGCGACAGTCGACCCATGTGGGAGAGGGAAGTCATCCGCCTTGCCGGACGCAACCACGGCGTCGTTACCCGTTTCCAGATCTCGGCCTTGGGCGCTTCGGCCGACATGATCCGACACCGCGTGGACAGCGGGCGGTGGACTCAACTTCGTCCGGGCGTCTATTACCTCAACGTGACTCCCCCCACTTGGAGGACCGACGTCCTATGTGGCGTGCTGGCATCCGGCGTTGACGCCGTCGCATCTCATCGAACGGCCGCCATCCTGCACGGCATGGAGGGAATCTACGGGAAGACGATCGAGGTGACGGTTCCATACGACGAGAGGCCGGAGCCGATGGGTGTGGTCTTGCACCGAACTAGGCGCCCCATCGACGGGACGGTTGTCGACGCTATTCCCGTATCCGACCCTGCGAGAACCATTCTCGACCTATCGAGCATGCTCATGGATCGAGCATTAGAGAGGGTCATTGCCTCCGCACTTCGGAAGAAGATCACCACCGTCGAAGCAATCGACCAGATGGTTGGGCTGCGGGGCGGCCGTGGAGTTGCTGGGACCCGCCGCACACGTCGCGTCTTGAGGCTCGTGGCCGGTGATGTGAGCGGCAGCTATGCCGAAGTGGACATGGGACAGCTGATTAGGGACGCACCCGTCCCTTCCCCGGTCCCGCAGCTCAAGATTCCGCTTCCGAGCGGGGACAATGCATATCCCGATTTCGCATGGC
>Ga0299907_10001856_pt1 | contig 12529 bp, 10 predicted proteins | sample RVTome_16_FD_198680 | JGI IMG/M metagenome (GOLD analysis project Ga0299907, IMG submission 198680) | Soil microbial communities from uranium-contaminated site in the Upper Colorado River Basin, Wyoming, United States - RVT152D67 (version 2) ...
CGTCGCGCCCGTCCTCCAACCCGGCTACTACGGCATCGCGGGGCGTGCCGTAGTAGTTCCCGTTGAACAAAGCCCACTCGAGAAGGTCGTCGGCGTCGATGAGTCGCTCGAACTCGGGGCGGGTCACGAACCGGTAGTGGAACCCATGGACCTCGCCCGGGCGGGGGTCGCGTGTCGTGGCCGACACGGAGAAATGCAGTGGCATACGACGGCGCAGTTCGGCGACGATGGTCGACTTGCCCACGCCCCCGGGCCCGGCGATGACAATCAGCCGACCGCGGGCGGTATCAGGAGAATTCGTCGAGGAGGGCGGCACGTTGCCGTTCACCCAGGCCACGGAGGCGCCGGTTGTCGGCGATCTCATGCTTCTCCATGAGTCGCTTGGCCTTCACCTTCCCGGTCCCGGGCATCGAGGAGAGCAATGCCGTCACCTTGATCCCCCCGATGAGCTCGTCCTCGGCGGCACGCTCCAACAATTCGGCGAAAGTAAGGGTGCCGGTCTTCAGCAACTCCTTCGTCTCTGCTCGGACACGGCGCGCCTCGGCGGCTCGAGCCAGGGCGGCGGCACGTTGCTCTTCGGACAGTTGCGGTGGCTGCATGATCCTCCCACAAGCGGACGGATCGACTGTATCAGGTACGGGCGCCGCGTCCCGCCCAGGATCCCACCCTCCTAGCGTGGCCCCATCATGACGTCTTACTTCATCTCGGGCGCCAGCTCCGGTCTCGGTGCCGAGATGGCTCGCCAACTCTCCGAACGAGGCGACGGAGTTGCCCTCGCCGCCCGCCGCATCGAACTCCTCGAGGAACTCGCCCAAGACCTCGGCTCCGTTCCGGGGGCCGTTACCACCCACGCCCTCGACGTCACCGACCCGGTCGCGGTCGATCGCGTCATCCGGCATGCCGACGCCGTCCACGGTGGCCTCGATGTTGTGGTGGTGAACGCCGGGCGGGGAGGAGGAGGCCGGCTCGGAACCGGGACGCTCGACCAGAACCGACAGGTGATCGAAACGAACCTCGTGGGTGTCCTGGCACAGGCCGAGTCGGCGCTCTCGTTGTTTCGGTCCCGGGGTCACGGCCATCTGGTCCTCGTCTCCTCTGTGGTCGCCAGGCGGGGGCTGCCCGGGGGGGCTGCGGTCTACTCGGCGACCAAGGCCGCCGTTGCCACCCTGGGGGCAAGTCTGCGCACCGAGTTCGCCGGTTCCGATATCCACATCACGACACTCCGTCCCGGATATATCGAGACGGAGCTCACGGCGAAAGTACCCAAGCGCCTCAAGACGCCGGTCCGACGTGGGGTGGCGTCGATGGTCCGGGCGATGGACGACCGGGTCGGTGACGCGGTCGTGCCGGCCTGGCCATGGAAGGCGGTCGACCGCGTTCTGCCGTTGATCCCCAGCCGGATCATCCGCCGCTTCATGTGAGTTGGTGAGGCCCGGCGACGGCCTGGCGGAAGGCGGCGACGACGGCCACCGGGTCGCTGGCTCGGGTGATCGGACGCCCGATCACGAGCCAATCGGCGCCCCGGGCGATGGCCTGCTCGGGTGTGTCGACCCTGGCCTGATCGTGAGCGTCGGAGCCAGGGAGGCGGATTCCGGGGGTGACCCTGACCAGATCGGGAGCCACCTGATGGACGTCGCCCAATTCCCTGACCGAGCAGACAACGCCCTCCACGCCGGTGCCGGCGGCGAGCCGGGCCAGCCGCGAGACGTGGCGCCCCGGTGACCCGGTGATCCCGGTGGCTGCCAGGTCGGCATCGCGCAGGCTCGTCAATACCGTGATAGCCAGAATCCCGGCGTCGTGACCACCGGCACCCTCCGCCAGTCCTTCCACCGCCGCCTGCAGCATCCCTCCCCCTCCCCCGGCATGGGCCGTGACCCAGCGTGCTCCGACCGCACCCAATGCACGGGCCGCTCTGTTCACTGTGTTGGGGATGTCGTGCAGCTTGGCGTCGACGAAGACCGGCAGACCCAATTCGCGTACCGCCGCCACGGTGCCCGGCCCCGGTCCCATCAGCAGCTCGAGGCCGACCTTGAAACCGCCCACATGATCCCGGAGGCGTTTGGCGACGTCGACGGCCGAGCGGGCGTCGGACACATCGAGCGCCACGATGATCGGATTGTGCGCTTCTCGCGCGACATTCGGAGCGGATAGGCGGGGAATGTCGCGCGAGAAGGTCATGAAGCCTCCATCGTGCCGACCAGGTCGCCCAGGCGACGCACACCGCGGCCGTCGGCCCATTGCCTGACCTCAGACAGGATGCGGGTGGCAGCCTTGGGCTCGGCGAAATGGATGGTTCCCAGACCGACCGCCGAGGCGCCCGCCATCAGGTACTCGATCACGTCGGCGCCCGTCATCACACCTCCGCAGCCCAGGATGGGCACATCGGGGAGGGCCTGGGCGACCTGGATGACGCAGCGCAGACTGATCGGCTTGAGCGGAGCCCCCGAGTAGCCCCCGATGACCCCCGACAGCAGGGGGCGTCGGCTGTCGAGGTCGATGCCCGCTCCCTTGGCGGTGTTCGTCAGCGTAAGCCAGTCAGCGCCTGCTTCCCGGCAGGCGGCGGCGATGGCAACAAGCTCCTCGGCATCGGGAGAGAGCTTCGCTCCGATCGGCAATTCAGTTACTCGGCGCACGGCCGCCACGACGTCGCTCGAGAGCTCCGGGTCGAGCGCGAACATCCGTCCGTCTTCGAGGTTGGGGCAGGACAGATTGATCTCGACCGCCGATACCCCGGCACCCGACAGACCTTCCGCCACCCGGGCGTACTCGGCCGGGGTGTTGCCGACCGCCGACCCCCACACCCGGGTTTCCACCCGCTTCAACTTGGGGGCAGTGTCGATGGCCCAGGCATCGATGCCCGGATTCTGGATGCCGATCCCGTTGAGCATCCCCAGGCCGGCCGGGGCGAGGCGCGGCGCCGGCCGACCCTTCCATGGATCGCCGCTCACCGATTTGGCCGTCATGGCGCCGTAGGCCCGGGGGTCGGCAACCCGAGTGAACTCCCAAACCGAGCCGACGGTGCCCGACGCCGCCACCAACGGAGTGGCGAGGTGGATCGCACCGAGATTCGTGGTGAGATCGACCGTCATCGGCGACCATCCGACTGCCACTCCTGAAGGCTGCGTGGGTTGGCGATCGCCACGTTCCCGGCCCGTAGACTTCGAGCCACCGCCAGACCACCCTGGATGGTGGTCACACAGGGCACCCCGACGCTGTGGGCGGCGTGCCTGATCACCCGCCCGTCAGAGCGAGCCCGGCCCCCCCGAGGTGTGTTGACGATGAGCTGCACTTCGCCGGCCAGGATCCGGTCCCGGGTGTCGCGTGGTCCTTCCCCCACCTTGTTGACAGGCTCGGCACGCACCGCGTGATGTTCCAGATAGCGGGCAGTTCCCGGGGTGGCGATGATCTCGAAGCCGAGCAGGGTGAAAGCCTGGGCGACGGCCAGGCCCATCGGCTTGTCGCGGTCGGCGAAGGAGAGGAACACTCGGCCTCTGGTGGGTAGGACATGGCCCGCCGCCAGCAGGGCCTTGGCATAGGCGACGCCGACGTCCCGGGCGATACCCATGACCTCGCCGGTGGATCGCATCTCCGGACCGAGCACCGTGTCCTGCTCGGGGAACCGGTCCCATGGCAGGACGGCTTCCTTGACCGCCACGAATCCTTCGGCACGCCGGGTGGGGACCAGGCCCTCGCGGCGTAGTTCGTCGAGCTTCGCCCCCAACATGACCCGGGCGGCGATCTTGGCCAGAGGGATGCCGGACGCTTTGGAAATGAACGGAACCGTCCTCGACCCCCGCGGATTCGCCTCGAGGACGAAGACGTCATCGCCCTTCACGGCAAACTGGATGTTGATCAGACCCCGAACGCCGAGTGCCCGAGCGAGATCCTCGGTGGCGACGAGGATCTCCTTGTGGGCCTCTTCGGACAGGGTCGGAGGCGGAGTCACACAGGCCGAGTCTCCCGAGTGGACACCGGCTTCTTCGACGTGCTCCATGACCCCTCCGACGATCAGTTCGGACCCGTCGAAGACGGCATCGACGTCGACCTCGACGGCCCCTTCCAGGAAGCGGTCGATGAGGATCGGTGCACCCGACAGGGCGGGATCGGTCTCGGCAGCCTTGCCGTAGATCTCCCGCACGTAGTCGCTGACGTCGTCGAAGGAGTAGGCCACCCGCATGTTCCGGCCGCCGAGCACGTAAGAGGGTCGGACGAGGACGGGAAGCCCGATCTTGTCGACTACCTCCTCGGCCTCGATGACCGACGTGGCGGTACCCGCCGGAGGCTGCTTGATGCCGAGACGGTCGCACAGCGCCGAGAACTGCTCACGGTCCTCGGCGGCGTCGATGGAGTCCGGAGAAGTCCCGGCGATCGGCACTCCGTGATCGGCCAGTCGCCGGGCCAGGTTGAGGGGGGTCTGGCCCCCGAGTTGAACGACCACGGCGACCGGGTCCTCGGCCGCCACTACGGCCAACACGTCTTCCACCGTCAGCGGCTCGAAGTAGAGCCGGTCGGAAGTGTCGTAGTCGGTAGACACGGTCTCGGGGTTGCAATTGACCATCACTGTCTCGTACCCGGCGTCGCGGAGGGCGAAGCTGGCGTGGACGCAGCAGTAGTCGAATTCGATCCCCTGACCGATCCGGTTGGGACCGGAGCCGAGGACGATCACCCGAGGTCGATCGGCCGGGGGAACTTCGTCTTCCTCTTCGTACGTGCCGTACATGTATGGGGTCTGTGCCTCGAACTCAGCGGCGCACGTGTCCACCGTCTTGTAGGTCGTGGTGATGCCGTTGGCGAGACGCTTGGAGCGAACCTCGTCCTCGGTCATGTCCCAGAGGTATCCGATCTGACGATCGGAGAAGCCGGCGCGTTTGCCTTCTCTCAACAGTTCCATGTTTCCTGGCGCGTCGGTCAGTTCGGCCCGCATCTCGAGGATCCCCGCCATCTGGTCGACGAACCAGGGGTCGACGGAGCTGAGGTTTGAGACCCGCTCCACCGTCCACTCCCGGCGAAGGGCCTCGCCCATGGCGAAGATCCTCTCGGGGGTCGGAACCTCGATGGCCTTGGCCAGCCCGGCTTCATCGAGGGCCGTCATTGCCGACTCCAGTGGTTCTGCCCCCAGTCCGGCGTGGCCGTTCTCGAGGCTACGCAGAGCCTTTTGCAGGGCCTCGGGGAACGTGCGTCCGATGGCCATCGCCTCGCCCACCGAACGCATCGAGGTTGTGAGCGTCGTCGGGGCGGCCGGGAACTTGGCGAAATCGAAACGGGGGACCTTGACCACGACGTAGTCGAGTGCCGGTTCGAAGCTGGCCGGGGTCGCTCCGGTGATGTCGTTGGCGATCTCGTCGAGGGTGTAGCCCACGGCCAGGAGGGCGGCGATCTTGGCGATGGGGAAACCTGTGGCCTTCGAAGCGAGGGCCGATGACCGAGACACCCGCGGGTTCATTTCGATAACCAGACGCCGCCCGCTGTCAGGGTCGACGGCGAACTGGACGTTCGACCCGCCCGTCTCCACCCCGATGGCCCGCAGCACCTCGATCGAGTCGTCGCGCATCGCTTGGTACTCGCGATCGGAGAGCGTCTGGATGGGGGCGACGGTTATCGAGTCGCCGGTATGGATCCCCATCGGGTCGAGATTCTCGATGGAGCACACCACGACGGCGTTGTCGGCCTTGTCGCGCATCACCTCCATCTCGAACTCTTTCCAGCCGTACACCGACTCCTCGACCAGGATCTCGCCGACCGGCGAGACGTCCAGGCCGTGGCGGGCGATCCCGACAAACGCCTCCTCGTCGGCCGCGATCCCGGTGCCGCCCCCACCGAGGATGTAGGAGGGCCGAACCATGAGCGGGTAGCCGATCGCGGTGGCGATGGTCCGGGCTTCGTCGATGGAGCGGGCGTAGCCCGCTTGGGGCACGGCCAGACCCACCGACTCCATGGTCTCCTTGAAGAGACCCCGGTCCTCGGCTTTCTCGATCGCCTCGAGCCCGGCGCCGATCATCTCGACTCCAAAACGGTCGAGGGCGCCGCTGCGGGCCACGGCCCGAGCGACATTGAGCGCCGTCTGGCCGCCCAGAGTGGCGAGGAGAGCGTCCGGGCGTTCCTTGGCGATGATCTCGGTGACGACCTCGGGCGTGATCGGCTCGATGTAGGTGGCGTCGGCGAACTCGGGGTCGGTCATGATGGTGGCCGGGTTCGAGTTGACGAGGACGACCCGATAACCCTCGGCTCGCAGCACCTTGGCCGCCTGAGTACCGGAGTAGTCGAACTCGCACGCCTGGCCGATGACAATCGGGCCCGAGCCGATGAGGAGGATCGAGCGAATGTCGGTCCTAGGGGGCATCGGCAGCCTCCACGTCGAGACCCATCAGCTGGAGGAACGAGTCGAAGAGGTACACCGCATCACGGGGGCCGGGGGCCGCCTCGGGGTGATATTGAACCGAGAAGGCCGGGACATCGAGGCAGGCCAACCCTTCCAGGGTGCCGTCGTTGAGGTTCTGGTGGGTGGGGACGACGGGACCGAAGTCGGTCTCTACCTGATCGGGCAGCAGATCGCGGGTCACCAGGCCGCGGCGCTCAGGAGGCCGGCCGCCGGCCTGGCCCCAGAGATCGACCGCGAACCCGTGGTTCTGGGCGGTCACCTCGATCCGCCCGTCTGAGAACCGTCGAACCGGATGGTTGCCGCCGTGGTGGCCGAAGGGCAGTTTGTAGGTCGAGGCGCCCAGGGCAAGGCCGAGTACCTGGTGCCCGAGGCAGATCCCGAAAACCGGCACCTCGCCCAGCAGGCCGCGGAGCGTGGCGGTGGAACCGGCGAGGGGCTCTGGGTCGCCTGGACCGTTTGACAGGAAGACGCCGGTGGGGTCGAGGGCGAGGATGTCGGCGGCGGTCGTATTGGCGGGAACGACCGTGACGTCGAGACCGCGGCGGGTTAGGTTGGCGATGATGTCGGCCTTCATGCCGAGGTCGACGGCTACGACCGAACCGATCCGGTCACCCTCTGCTGAGACCGAGAACGAGTCCGGGGTGGAGACGCCGCTCGCCAGGTCGAGTCCCTCCATGCGGGGGGCGGTGGCGGCGATTGCTGTCAGTTCTGCTTCGTCCACGTCCGATCCGAGCGCTACCGGCATGGCGCCGCGATCACGAAGGTGACGGGTCAGCCGCCGGGTGTCGATGTCGGCCAGGGCGACGACATGCTTTTCCTTCAGATAGGCGGCGAGCGACCCTTCGGCCCGCCAGTTCGAGTGACGTCGAGACAGCGAACGCATCACGAACCCAGACGCCGACGGAGCGGCCCGCTGGGCGTCGGCCTCGGTCACCCCGTAGTTGCCCTGATGGGGCGCGGTCATGACGACGACCTGGCCGGCATACGACGGGTCGGTGAGGATCTCCTGGTAGCCGGTCATCGATGTGTTGAACACCGCCTCGCCGGTGGCCACGCCCTCGGCGCCTACGGCCCGTCCCCGGAAGACCGCACCATCGGCCGTGACGAGGATCCCGTCTTTCACGATGCCGGCCCGTGGGTGACTGTGCCCTCGAAGACCGTGGCGACGACGCTCCCGGTCAGTTTGCGGCCTCGGAAGGGGCTGTTCTGGGAACGGGAGACGAAGCGATCTGGAACCCACGTGGCGGACGGGTCGATCACGACGATGTTGGCCGGTCCCCCTACGACCAGCGGAAGTCCATGATCGGCGAAGCGGGCGATGGCGGCGGGAGTGGTTGACATGCGTTGGAACAGTGTGGTCTGGTCGAGGCCCGTTGCGGTCAGGGTGGCGGCCAGGGCCGTTTCCAGCCCGATGACGCCCCGGGGAGCCTCCTCGAAGGGAACCTCCTGCTCGTGATCGGCGTGAGGGGCGTGGTCGGTGGCGACAGCGTCGATGGTCCCGTCGATGAGGGCTCTTCGCAACTCCGCCACATCCTCGGTGGTCCGTAGTGGCGGGTACATCTTGAAGTCGGGATCCATCGACTCGACTTCGGAGTGGTCGAGCATGAGATGGTGCGGTGTCACTTCGGCGGTGACCGGGAGCCCTTCGGCTTTCGCCTGGCGGATCAGGGCGACGGTTCCCGTCGTTGAGGCATGCTGGACGTGATAGGCCGCCCCCGTGAGTCGAACCAGGGCGAGATCTCGGGCGACGATCGTCTCCTCGGCGAGGGCCGGGAGCCCTCGTATCCCGAGTCGAGAGCTGACGGCTCCCTCGTGCATGTGACCGCCGGCACCAAGTCCCGGGTCCTCGGCGTGTTGGGCGAGCACACAGTCCCTCCCGGCCAGGTACTCCATCGCCCGCCTCAGCATCCCGGCGTCGGCCACGGTGTCGCCGTCGTCGGTGAACAGGCGGACTCCGGCCTCCCACAGTTCATCGAGATGGGCGAGCTCGACTCCCCGACGATCGAGCGTGATCGCTCCCGCCGGTGCGACATGACATATGCCGGCCTTCCTTCCCTGCTCGGCCACGAACCCGGCCCGGTGGCCGGCATCGATGGCGGGCAGCGTGTTGGGCATGGCTACCAACGCGGTGAACCCGCCGGAGGCGGCAGCCCGGCTCCCCGAAGCGATGTCCTCCTTCCACTCCTGGCCCGGCTCTCGCAGGTGCACGTGGAGATCGACCAGACCGGGGCCGACCCAGCACCCTCGGGCATCGATGACCTCAGCCGTCCCAGGGTCGATGGCGCCGACCGCGACGATGAAGCCGTCGTCGATCGCCACATCGGTTGCGATGATGCCCTCGGAGGTGAGAACCGAACCGCCCGCGACGAGGATCATCTTCGTGCCTCCGGAGTCATGAGCCGAAAGAGAACGGCCATGCGGGCCGCCACCCCGTTGCGGACCTGGTCCAGGATGAGCGTCCGCGGGTGGTCGGCGATATGGGGAGCGATCTCCACTCCGCGGTTCATGGGGCCGGGGTGCATGATCACGGCGTCGTCTCTGAGCAAACGGAAGCGGCGATCATCGAGCCCGAAGCGTCGCACATACTCGGGCAGAGACGTGAAACCACTCACGCCGCCTCTTTCGCTCTGGATTCTGAGGAGGTAGACGACATCGAGATCGCCGATCACCCCGTCGAGTTCGGTGGCCGTGTCGCACGGCCACCCGGTCGTGTCGAGTGGCAGGAGGGTCGGCGGAGCCACCAACGTGACAGTTGCTCCCAGCGTCGAGAACGCCTGGAGGTCGGACCGGGCCACCCGCGAGTGGCGGATGTCGCCGACGATGCCCACCCGTAGGCCGTCGAGTTTTCCGAAATGCCGCCGAAGTGTGAAGGCGTCGAGGAGCGCCTGAGTCGGGTGCTGATGGGCGCCGTCACCGCCGTTGACGACCGGTAGGTCCGCCCATCGTGAGACCCGATGGGCCGCCCCGGTGGCTGGGTGCCGGACCACCATCAGATCGGCGCCCATGGCCTTCAGGGTGAGGGCCGTGTCCTTCAGACTCTCGCCTTTGGTGACCGACGAGGTTCCCGGGCTGAAGCTGAGCACATCGGCCGAGAGTGCCCGGGCGGCGCGTTCGAAGGAAAGCCGGGTGCGGGTGGAGGGTTCGAAAAACATGGTCGCCACCGTCGCGCCCAGCAACGTCGGTACCTTGGGAATGTCTCGATCGAGCACGTTCAGGAACTCGTCGCTCAGATCGAGCAGGTCCTCGAGCTCGGGGCGGGTGACTCCCTCGATGGTGAGGAGATGCCTCATTGGCCCTTTCCCTCTCCCACCCAAACGCCCGTGTGGCCGTCGACCTCGTCGATCCTCACCGATACGCGTTGCTCGATGGAAGTGGGAAGGTTCTTGCCGACATAGTCGGGGCGAATGGGAAGCTGGCGGTGCCCCCGGTCTACGAGGACGGCCAACTCGATCTGACCCGCCCGCCCGAGGTCGGACAAGGCGTCGAGCGCAGCCCGGATCGTGCGCCCCGTGAACAGGACGTCGTCGACGAGCACCGCCGTCTGATCGGTGATGTCCACGGGTATGGATGTCCGCTCGAGCCGGGGTGACGACCGGCGCCCGAGATCGTCCCTGTAGAGACCGATGTCCAACTCCCCCACCGGCACGGTTGTGCCCTCGAAGTCGGCGATGGCGGCCCCAATCGCCCGGGCAAATGGAACACCCCGTGTGTGGATCCCCACGAGTACCAGACCAGCCGTTCCGTGATGCCGCTCCACGATCTCGTGGGCGATGCGATGGACGGCGCGGCGGATGTCGTCGCTCGTCATGACCGGCTCGGCCGTCAATGAGTCTCCTTTCCGGCCTCACGGGACCGGTTTAAAGGCGTTCGGCTTTGGAAGCGTCTTGCGATTTCTCCCCGCCAGCCTACCAGTCCTCGATAGTCAGCCCGGACGTCGCCTGGAGCGCTTATTGAGCGGTATCAGATGGGCCTTGGAGCGCCTCTCCTTACGGTGCGGGATGCCGTCTACTCGAGACGGCATTACACCGGAGGAGAGCCAGATGTACATCCACACCACAAGTCGTGCCCTCCAGGAGGAGCGATACCTTCGTCGGGTGACGGAGCGGCGGCCCGCTACGGGCCCTCGCACCGAAGTTGGTTTCCAGCGGAGGCTGTCGTCTCTCAGGACGGTGGCCGCCTACCCGCCCCTCGTGGGGCGTATCCGGGGAGCCTCTTGAACGTCGTCCGCTTAAGGCGCAATGGCCGGGAGATATGGAGAGGTCTGATGGCCAACAGGTTCTTCGTCAGGGACCGCGACCTTCGTCGCGGCATCCAGATCGGTGTGGTCGGCGTGGTCTGCTGGGCGTGTAGCGTTTCGCAGCCTCCTCCCAGCCCCTCGATGATGTCCGCCGCCGTCGCTTCGCCGGAGAAGGGAGAAGGTGGCGCCTACTGCTCGAGCGTCGATACCGAGTATGACTCCGTCTCAGGAAAACTGGTCGGTGCCCCGGGGGCCGGACCGTTCGTTTCTGAGTTCATACGGGCGATTCGAGGAAATCCGATGTTGGCGCCCCCACTGGCCGCCAGCCTTCGGCGATGACACTCGGCGATCAGGGTGGGCGCGGGTGTCTTGTGGGGGGACGAGTTTGATTGGTCCGTTTGTGGTGGGTTCGATTTGGTAGTGGCGGCGGTGGATGACGATGTGGTGGTAGTACCAGCAGACGGTGGTGAGGTTCTCGGGGTCGTGGTTGTTTCCGCCGTGGGGCGGGGGGTGATGTGGTGGGGTTGGAGTCGGTGGCGGGATCGGCAGGCGGGGGCTTGGCAGGTTCCGTCGCGCCAGAGGACGTAGTCGCGGATGGCGGGGGGATGATGCGGGTGGCGGGGGTGGTGACGACTGGTTTGCTTTGCTGGATGCCGACGTGGCGGATGGTGCCGTCGCAGACGAGTTCGTCGAGTTCGCCCGGTCCAAGGCGGGGTCCGGCGGCGATTTCGGCGCGGGCTTGGCCGTTGGTGTTGGTGGCCAGGGTCCCAGTCGTAGAAGGCGGTGACCGTCGGGGTGCGGGGGGTGGTGCCGTTGGGGAGGGGGGCATCCAAGGCGTCGAGGGCGAGGGATTCGAGGGCCAACGCTTGGCGGTGAGTGGCGTCGGTGCCGTCGGGGGGTAGTTGGTCGGCCCGCCGTTTGAGGGCTTGTTCAACGATGGCGCCGGCGCCGCCGGTGAGGCCGCCGCGCAGGTTCTACCACGACTCGTCCAATGACGGCTGGATGATCACATACGACTCGTCATGGGAACGCCGCTCTGAACTTCGGGTGAGACGACGGTGGCGGGCGGCGTAGCGGCGTACCGTCTGGAGGTCCCATCCGGCCAGCCGTCCGATCAGATCGGTTTCGGTGACTGCGGTGGCCGAGGGGGCCAAGAGGGCGGCCCGCTCCAAACCGATCTCTCCGGTCTCGAACCGTTCGGCGAGTTGGGGCAGGTCGGGGAGGCGGCGAGCCAGATCGACGCAGGTCTTGGCGGTCTCGGAACCGACGTCGAGACGATTGGCTGCGATGGCGTTCTTTGGATGAGGGGGAACGGCCCCCACGAACTTTGGACCGTAACTATCGCTATGCGTTCCCCACGGTCGAAAGAAGCTGAAAGCCGTTCCCCACGGTCGAAAGAAGCTGAAAGCCGTTCCCCACGGTCGAAAGAAACTGAAAGCCGTTCCCCACCGTCGAAAGAACCGCCCCCGCCGGCGGCGACAGTCAGGGCGGAGGGCGTTCGGAGGAGGCGAGGGAGGCCAGGACGCCGTTCACGAATGACCCCGATCGTTGTGTTGAGTAGGTCTTGGCCAGACGCACCGCTTCGTTGACGACGACGGCGGCCGGGGTGTCGGGCTCGTGACGGAGTTCGTACAGCCCGAGACGCAGGATGGCGCGGTCGATCACGGGCATCCGATCCACGGTCCAATGCTCGCTGGCCGACTCGATCGACGGGTCGAGCTCTGCCTTCTGAGCGATCACGCCCTCGACCAGTCGCCTGGCCTTGGCGGGTAGGCCCTCCAGCGGCCCGGTCTCGCCGCTGCGATCCAATTGGTAGAGCGCCTGTAGGGCCAGGTCCCGGGGCTCGGGGCCCGTCACACCCGAGTGAGATACTCGCCGGAGCGGGTATCCACCTTGACGCGGTCGCCCTGTTC
>Ga0299907_10001857_pt1 | contig 12529 bp, 14 predicted proteins | sample RVTome_16_FD_198680 | JGI IMG/M metagenome (GOLD analysis project Ga0299907, IMG submission 198680) | Soil microbial communities from uranium-contaminated site in the Upper Colorado River Basin, Wyoming, United States - RVT152D67 (version 2) ...
CCGCCGCGCCCGTGCTTGGGCGCGAGCAACGACTTCTCCGGCTTGTCCTTCGTGATCTCCGAGAAGTCGGAGACCGTCTGGAACCGGCGACCCGGGCTGGTTGGCTTGCGCTTGCGGAGAGGCATCCCTTGTTCCTCTAGCCTTCGAACAGGTCGATCTTCTGGCCCTCGGCGAGGGTGACGATCGCCCGCTTCGTGTCGGGACGGGTGCCGAACCAGCGACCCCGCCGCTTCTTCTTGCCCTTGCGGTTGAGCGTGTTGACCTTGGTGACCTGCACGCCGAAGATCGCCTCGACCGCCTGGCGGATCTCGGTCTTGTTGGCGTCGGGGTGCACGACGAACGTGTAGACACCGGCGTCGAGCAGCGCGTACGACTTCTCGCTCACGACCGGCTTGAGGATGACGTCGCGGGGGTCCTTCATGCCGACACCTCCTCGTCGGTCGTGCTCGACGTAGCCGTGGTGGTCGCCGTGTCTGTGGACGGGAGCGTGTCCTTCGTGAACACGACCCAGTCGCTGCACAGCACGTCGTACGCGTTGAGCTCGCTGTCGAGGATCACGTGTACGTCGGGCAGGTTGCGGAACGACTTGGCGACGTCGACCTCCTCGTAGCCGACGACCACGAGCACCTTGCCCTGGAGGCCGAGCGCGTCGAGCGCGGCGACGGCGTCACGCGTGCGGGGCGCCTCGAACGACCACGAGTCGACGACCACGATGCGGCTGTCCGCGGCGCGGTCGGACAGCGCCGAGCGCAGCGCGAGCTGCACCATCTTCTTCGGCGTCTTCTGCTTGTACGAGCGCGGCTTGGGGCCGAGGGCGACCCCGCCCCCCGACCAGTGCGGCGCGCGGGTCGAGCCCTGGCGGGCGCGGCCGGTGCCCTTCTGGCGCCACGGCTTCGCGCCGCCGCCGGACACCTCGGCACGCGTCTTGGTGGACTGCGTGCCGGCGCGGGCGGCCGCGAGCTGGGCGGTGACGACCTGGTGCATCACCGGGACGTTGGGCTGGATGCCGAAGATGGCCTCGTCCAGCTCGGCGGTGCCGGCCGACCCGCCGCTCGGCGTGCGCACGTCGACGGAGCTCATGACTGCACGCCTCCCTTGACCGCGTTGCGGATGACGACCGTGCCGCCGCGGGGACCGGGCACCGCGCCCTTGAGCAGGAGGAGCGAGCGCTCGGCGTCGGCCTCGATCACCTCGAGGTTCAGGGTGGTGACGCGGTCGGCGCCCATCTGGCCGGCCATGCGCGTGCCCTTGAACACGCGGGCGGGCGTGGCGCACGCACCGACCGAGCCGGGCGCACGGTGCTTCTTGTGGTTGCCGTGGGAGGCGCCCTGGCCCTTGAAGCCGTGGCGCTTCATGCCGCCGGCGAAGCCACGGCCCCGGCTGACGCCCGTGACGTCGACCTTCTCGCCCTTGGCGAACAGGTCGGCGCCGAGCTCTTGGCCGACGGCGTGGCCGTTCACGTCCTCGAGGCGCAGTTCCACCAGCTTCTTGCCGGGGTCGACCCCCGCCTTGGCGAAGTGGCCGGCCTCGGGCTTGGTGAGCCGCTGGGCCTTCTGCGTGCCGTACGTGACCTGGACAGCCGCATAGCCGTCGGTCTCCGGCGTCTTCACCTGCACGACCCGGACAGGCGTGACGCGGACGACGGTGACCGGGATGGCCCGGTTCTGTTCGTCCCACACCTGTGTCATGCCGACCTTTTCGCCGACGATCGCTTTGGATGCCATCGGAGCAGTTCTCTCTTGCTCGTAGCCTCCCGGTGCCACTGTTCGGGCATCGGGTCGACACGCAGACGCTCCGCCCGGCAAGCCGGAGCGGAGCGCTCGTTCTGTAGTTTGCTGCGAGGTCCCCTGCCCCGAGCCTTCCGGCAGGGCGCTCGCAGACGTCGATTCGTGCCTGATCCGAGTGACCAGGACCGGGAAATACTAGAGGACCCGGGAGCTAACGTCCAACGGCAGTGGACGTGACCGCGATCGACGCCACGCTCTCGTTCGACGCCCGCGTGCGGGTCGCCCGGGCCGAGGCGACCATGCGCTTCACGGTGGAAGCCCCTGACACTCCGGCTGTCTTCGACCTGCGGCAGGAGATCGGCAAGGCCTGGCTCGACCGGGAGCCGCTGCCCGTGGACTGCCTGGCCCGGACCGCCGACGGCGTCCGGCTGATCGATCCCGGCTCGCCTCTGGGCTTGGGCGAACACGAGCTGCAGCTCGTCTACGACCTCGACGTGCCCGACGTGGAGAACCCGCTCGGCGTGGGGTGGACGTCGAACACCCCCGGCGTGGTCTTCGACCTGTGGATGAGCGACCTCCACCCCGGCCGCTACCTGGAGTCGTGGCTGCCGGCGCCGCTCTGCCACGACCGCTTCCAGCTGCGGATCGAGCTCGACCTGAGCGGGTCGTCGGAAGCGCACGCCGTGTTCGCCAACGGTGCGTACCGCCACGAGGGCGTCGTCTACCCGGACACGTACACGTCGCTTTCACCGATGCTCGTGGTCGCGCCCGAGGCTCGCGTCGAGGTGATCGACTCGGGCGGCATCACCGTCTGCAAGCTCGCCGGGCCCGAGATCGACCTCGACCTGTGCCACTCGCAGGTGCGGTCGTTCCTCGACCACAACCGCGAGACGTTCGGCGACTACGCGTTCGGCGACACGTTCCTCGCGTACGTGTGGGGCTCGACGCGCGGCATGGAGTACGACGGCGCGACGACGTCGTCGGTGGGCGCGCTCGAGCACGAGGTCTTCCACTCGTGGTTCGGGCGGGGCGTGAAGCCCGCGTGTGCGAACGACGGGTGGATCGACGAGGCGTTCACCACCTGGTACACCGCTGGTCCTTTGGAATCGCGGCGGCCGGTCGAGCCGTTCGACTGGGACGCGCCGCCGGTGGTGCTGCGCCCGCCCGGCCGATACGACCGGTTCACGCCGCGGGAGGCCTACACGGTCGGGGCGCGGTTGTTCTCGGGATTCGCTGCGTCGTTGGGTGGGCGCGAGGCACTTGTCGAGGTGATGGCCGGCCTCTACCGGGAGCGCATGGGGGGATTCGTGTCCACGGACGAGCTGGAGGCCACACTGAGCGGCGCCGCGGGCGCGTCGGGCGGGTCGAAGGTGCGTGCGGCGTTCGACCGCTGGGTGCATGCCGGCCGGCGAAGCTCGGCCAACAGCGAGGATGGTGCTCGATCTCGATGAACGTGCGCGAGGCATATCTGGGTGCGGCGGCCGCGGCCGCCGACCTGCTCGGGCGCCGCGAGGTCGGCGACAAGTGGGAAGGCCCGAGCGTCCTGCCCGAGCTCTCGGTGCGCGGCCTCGCCGGTCATCTCGCCCGGGCGATCCTCCAGGTGGAGTGGTTCCTCGACATGGAGGAGCCCGAGCAGGCGCCGATCTCCGCGGTGCAGTACTACGCCGAGCTCACCGGCGTCGAGGACCTGTACAGCGAGCTGAACGTCGGCGTGCGCTCGCGGGGCGAGGAGACGGCGACCGGCGGGTGGGCCCGCCTCTACCTCGACGCCAACAACAGCGTCGACCGCTTGCGGGAGCGGCTGCCCACCTTGGACGCGGCGCGGCGCGTGCTCGCCTTCGGGCGGTCGCTCACGATCGACGAGTACCTCAAGACGCGGCTGATCGAGCTGAGCGTGCACATCGACGACCTCGCGCTGAGCGTGCACGTCGACCCGCCGCCGCTGCCCGAAGCCGCTACCACCCAAGCGATCGCGGTGCTCGTGGGCGTCGCCCGCGCCAGGCATGGCGACCAAGCGGTGCTGCGCGCGCTGACGCGGCGCGAGCGCGATCCCGAGAACGCGCTGCGCGTCCTGTAGGGCGCGGAGACGGACGCGATGGAGGCCCACTACGCAACGGTCTGGGAGGCGATCGCCGACGCCGTCCCCGGCGAGGACGCGATCGTTCAGGGCGGCGTGCGGCGCACGTGGGGCCAGTTCGAGTCGCGCGCTGCCGCGCTGGCGGGCGCGTTCGCCGACGCAGGCGCCGGCCACGACGGTGTCGGGCGCGAGAGCAAGATCGCGCTCTACCTCTACAACTCGCCCGAGTACATGGAGGCGTACTTCGGCGCGCTGAAGCTGCGGGCCATCCCGGTCAACGTCAACTACCGCTACCTCGACGACGAGCTGCACTATCTGCTCGAGAACTCCGACAGCACTGTGGTCGTGTTCCACTCGTCGCTCGGCGACCGCATCGGCCGCGTGCGCGACCGGCTGCCGCTCGTGCAGCGCTGGATCGAAGTCGACGACACAGGCGGCGCCGGCGGCGCGTCGCACCTCGACGGAGCCGAGTGCTACGAGGACGTGGTGGCGGCCTGGTCGCTGTCGCCCGCGCCGCGCATCGAGCGGTCGGCGACGGACGTCAGCATGATCTACACGGGCGGCACCACCGGCATGCCCAAGGGCGTGATGAGCGAGATCGGCCCCGGCCTGCTCACGGGGCTCGCCACGTTGCCGCCCATCCTCGGCTTGCCGCCGCACACGCCCGACGAGATGGTCGGCGCGCCGCGCAAGCTGGCTGAGCTCGGCAAGCGGCCGCGCACGATCGTCGCCTGCCCGCTCATGCACGGCACGGGCATCGGCATCGGCGCCAACCCGACGCTCACGTTCGCCGGCTGCCTCTACTTGCTCGAAGGCCGCCACTTCGACCCGCACGAGGCGTGGGACATGGCCGAGCGCGAGGCGGTGCACGGCATCACCGTCGTCGGCGACCCGTTCGCCCGCCCGCTGGCGCGCGCCCTCGAGGAGCGACCCGGCCGTGATCTGTCGTCGATGCTCTTGATGGCGTCGGCGGGTGCGATGTTCTCGACCGAGGTGAAGGACGCGCTCGTCGCCCACGTGCCGCAGCTCGTGATCGTCGACTTCATGGCGTCGACCGAGGGCTCGATGGGACAGTCGGTGCACTCCGCCGGCCGCCCCGCGGAGACGGCGCGCTTCCGCCTGAACACCGACGTGAAGGTGCTCACCGAGGACGACCGCGAGGTCGAGCCGGGCTCGGGTGAGGTCGGCATGCTCGCGGTCGGCGGGTCGGTGCCGCTCGGCTACTACAAGGACCCCGAGAAGTCGGCCCGCACGTTCCGCGTGGTCGACGGCGTTCGCTACTCGTTCCCCGGCGACTACGCCACGGTCGAGGCGGACGGCACGATCACGCTGCTCGGGCGCGGGTCCCAGGTGATCAACACCGGCGGCGAGAAGGTGTTCGCCGAAGAGGTCGAAGAGGTGTTGAAGACGCACGCATCGATCGAGGACTGCTTGGTGGTCGGTGTGCCCGACGAGCGGTTCGGTTCGCGCGTCGTGGCCGTCGTGTCCGCAGCCGGTGATGTCGACGAGGCCGACGTCATCGCGCACGCGAAGTCGAAACTCGCCTCGTTCAAGGCGCCGAAGTCCGTGGTGGTCGTCGATGCCGTGCCGCGCGCCGCCAACGGCAAGGCCGACTACACCGCCGCCCGCTCCCTCGCAAACGTGCGCGACTGAGCCGCGGTACTCGCGACTCTCGTTACACAGAAGCGCGCTTGAACGCGGCGACGACCGGCGCGAGCGCGTCGAGGTCGCCGGCCGTGCGCAGCCCCGGCACGTTGACGATGGCGTGCTGCACGCCGGCGTCGGCCAGCTCGCGGAAGCGCCCGATCTGGTCCTCGACCGTCCCCGCGTTGAGGCGCGCCGCGAACGCCTCGGGCGTGATGTTGGCGGGCCGGATCGCGTCGAGGCGCGCCGTGAGCTCGTCGTGCGTAGCCGCGGTGAAGGCCGAGGACAGGTGCGTCACCTCGACCGTCGCAGGGTCGCGGCCGGCGTCGGTGCAGTGGCGGCGGAGCACGTCGAGCTTGTGGCGGACGTTGGCGAGGTCGCCGGTGATGTTGCACGCGTCCGCGTACTGCGCGACGAGCTTGAGCGTGCGCTTCTCGCCGCCACCGCCGACGAGCATTGGCACGTGCTCTTGCACCGGCCGCGGGTAGCAGATCGCCTCCGGCACCTTGATGCGCTTGCCCTCGAAGGACGGTGAGCCCGCACCCCACATGAGCGGCAGGAGTTGCAGCGCATCCTCGAGCAGGTCGAGGCGCTCGCGCGGCGGCGGGAAGTCCCAGCCGTACACGTCGTGCTCGCGCTGGAACCACGCGGCGCCGATGCCGCACACGGCCCTTCCCTGCGAGAGGACGTCGAGGGTGGCGACGATCTTGGCCAGGTGCGCGACGTTGCGGTACATCACGCCCGTGACCAACGTTCCGACCGTTGCCCGTCGGGTGTGGGCCGCGACGAAGCCGAGCGTGGTGTAGCTGTCGAGCATGTCCTCCCACTCGCGGCCCGCCTGCGGGATCTGGAGGAAGTGGTCCATCACCCAGAGGCTGCCGAAGCCGATGTCTTCGGCGTGGGCGGCGATCTCGGCCAGGCGGGCGCCCATCATGGGTGTACCGCCGTCGAAGTCGAAGCGCGGGATCTGCAGGCCGAACTTCATGGTGGCCGGCTCCTCCTGTTGTCGTCGGGCTGACGCGGGTGCGTGCTCCCAACCGGCGGGCACGACGGTGACGGTCTCCGTCGCGTCGTCCTCGTGAACGGCTTCGTGGACGGCGGTGAACCCTTCGTGTGCGAGCGCCACCCGCACGTCCTGCCACGTGCGCAGCTGGCTCGTGAGTACCGCGGCGGGAACGGCGTAGGCCCGTTCCTTGTTGCGGCGCTTGCACTCGTCGGCGGGCGTGTCGAACGTGACGGCGATGCACGGCACGCCGTGCTTGGCCGCGAGCACCCGCAGCTGCTCGCGGAACTTGGCGTCGAGGCCGAGGCTGTCGACGACGGTGAGCAGCCCGCGCTTCAGGCGCCGTTCGAGCACGACGTAGAGAACGGCGAACGCGTCCTTGCCCGCCTTCTGGTCGTGCTCGCCCTCACCCACGAGCGCGCGCAGCTTGTCGGTCGACACGACGTGGTCGGCGCGGAACTGCGTTGCCGCCCACGTCGACTTTCCGGCGCCGGACGGGCCGACAAGGACGACGAGGCAGCGGTGCGGGATGCGCACGCCGCCGTGTCTAGCCCGATCGGCACCGGTCAACAGGCCGCCCACACCGCGGCCACGTCGGGCCTCGTCACTGCTTGCGCGGGCCGGACGATCGCGACCCGCCCGGCCCGCTGCACGTCGAAACCGATGCCGGTCTCGGTGAGCGCGTCACGTAGCTCGCGGTCGTAGCAGCTACCGGCGACGAGCACGTACGGGACGGGTGCCCGTCGTGCCGCACCGGCAACCACCCGTTCGATGCGCGCCGAGCGGATGAGCTGCAGGGGCGCGGCGGTCACGTCGCCGTCGCTGGCGAACGTGATGCGGTACGAGAGCCAGTAGTCCGCGTAGGCGTAGCGGTCACCGTTGCCTTCGAGTGCTTCGACTGCGGGAGCTACGTCGAGGGGCGCGATGTCGTGGGTGGCCTGGTCGGGCGTCCATGGCAGCGACGCCATCCGCTGGAGGCCGACGACGCCAACGGCTGCCGCAACCGCCACGGTGAGAATCGCAGCCATCGCGTGCAGCCTGTGGGCGGCGTCGACGACGAGCAGCGCGATCATCGGCCACAGCAGGTAGAGGTAGCGGGGGTCTCCGTAGTAGTACGACGTCGGGAAGACCGCGTAGAGGAGCGGGTAGGCGAGGACGCCGACTGCCAATGGCCACGTGCGCCGGCGGCGCACGAGCGCGATGACCGCTACGGCCGCGGTGCCGGCAAGGAACGCTGCGTACGCGAGCCGGGCCGGCGGCACGAGCCAGTCGAGGGTGAACGGCACTTTCAATCCGCTGGCGATGGGCAGGGCGTGACGGAAGAAGATCGAGAGCCGGTCGCCGTACGTCGTCGGCGGCAGCGTGGCGGCGAGCTCGAAGGACGCGAAGCCGGTGCGCAGGTTCACCAGGATCCACGGGAGCGCGCCGACAATCGCGCCCAGCGTCACAGCCGGCAGCTGTCGCACGACGCCTGTGCGCCGCTCGGGTGCGAGCAGCGCGGTGAGGACGACGAGCCCAGCGGGCAGCGCGAGGTACGCGATCTGCGGGCTGGCGTACCACCCGGTGCCGAGCGCGACACCGAGCAGGACGGCATCCCGGCGTCGTGCTGGCTGCTGTTCGGCGAGGCGCAGGGCGAGGAGGAGCGTGAGGAGGCCCGCCACCAGCGTGGCGCCGTAGAAGCCGCGCTCCTTCGTGGACAGCCAAACGAACGCGCCCGACGACAGCCACATGAACGCGCCAGCGAGCAAGGCGCCGATGTTCGTGCCCGTCCCAGCGCCGGTACGAGTGCCACCATCTAACCCGCCGTCGCCCATCACCCGACGCCCGATGCGCCACGTCAAGATCGCCGCCGCTGCTGACCATGCGACGGGCGCGAGCTCCATCACCAGCCACCCGGGGATGCGGACGAGCAGCAGCAGCGCGACGAGCAACTGCTCGTGGATCCCGCCGTACTCCTGGCCCCAATAGAACGCCTCGACCCGGCCGCGCAGGAGGTCGCGGGCCATGAGCCCGACGACCGCTTCGTCCGCGTCGACCGGACCAAGCCGGCTGGCGATCACCGCCACGCGCAGGACGATGCCGAGCACGGCCGCAGTCACCGCACACGCGGCTGGCATCACGCGTCCGTGCAACATCGACCGCCAGTACTGCGGGCTCACGCGCGCGAGGCGACGCTCCCGCGGCGACGGCGTCAGGTCTGCTGGATCTTGATACCTATAGCTACTCCTGATCTGTGCAGTATCTCCACGCTGTTCGGTCATGGTGGAAGCCTCCGATGTGATGGTCAGGTGAGTCGTGCGCCGCAGATTGGGGCGAGGCCGCCCCGTCGCTGCGGGGCCTACTTGCCCCAGGCTCGGTGTGGGAGCGGCGGTCAGGGGCGAGCGCAGCGAGTCCGGAGGACGGGAGTACCGGAGCGGAGCGAGGAACGGACCGCCCTTGACGGGCTCTCCCACACCGAGCACTACTCGGCGAGCAGCTCGGTGACGGGGACGCCCATCCCTTCGGCTAGCCGCTCGACCACTCCGGGGCCGACGCTGTGTTGGCCGCGTTCGATGGCGCTCATGTAGGGGCGGGAGGTTCCGACGTGTTCGGCGAGTGCTTCCTGGCTGAGGCCATGCGCCTTCCGCCACGCTCGCACGTTGCGTCCGAGACGACGCTGAAGCTCTCCTGCTGTGGTATCGGCGCTCGCCATCGGTCAGGCGCCCTCGGGCCAGGTGTGGAGGAGCGTTCCGTCCGGTGAGGCGAGGAACACGGCGAGGTTGGCGGCGTTGTCCACGATGACGCCCGCCAGGTTGTTGCCCGCGCCGGTGACGCCTGCCTCGCAGGTGTGCTCATCGGCCACGAGGTAGAGGCGTTCGGCCCCGGCGGCGTCGCGCACGCTCACACCGACCATGTCGGTGTCGTCGGTGAGAGTGCCGATGACGACCCGTGGTCTGCCGTAGCGGTCTACGACTTCGAGGCGTGTTGTGCGCACCGGCTCAGTACCCTTCGTCACGTCGGTTCCTCCATGTAGGAATCGGCCAGGCCGGGGGCTGTTCGCGCAGCGCCCCGGCCACTAGCTCAGGTTGTTGTTAGGTCACAACATAGGTCCCACTGTTGTGACCTGTCAACGACCTACGCTGTAGTCGTGACGCCGCTGGTGCGGACCGAAGACCTGATCGACGCGCAAGAGGTCGCGGAGATCGTCGGCTTGGCGAATCGCAACGCCGTGTCGGTGTACCAGAGCCGCTACCCGGACATGCCGAGGCCGGTGATCGACCGTGGCCAGGGCCGTACGCGGCTGTGGGTACGCAAGGACATCGAGAAGTGGGCCAAGGCGCGTCGTACTCGCTGAGAACTGTTCGGCGGATCGTCCGAACGAGTCATTCGCAATTTGGTCATCGCTTCGCGTCCTAGGCGCGCAGTCGTCGTCCGTACACTCTCATCGCAGGGGCCGCCTTTCTCCTGTTTCTAAGGAGAGGAGGCGGCTTTGTCGCGACAGGACTGTTCACGACGGTCTCAACGAGACCAGGATTCCGAAGTTGTCCGGTGCTGGGTGTGCCATCGCCGGATCGGACCGGACGAGAGCATTTGGTTGCCGGAAGCCATGCCGCCCGGGCTGTTCGGCGGTCGGACCGAGGATGAGCTGTTGGCCGTCCTCGAAGGGCTGAGTGCGAGCGAGCTGGATGCTGTTGTCGCCGCGTTCGAGATGCCCGCGTGCTCTAACTGTCGAGCGTCGGTGGACGACAACGATGGCGAGTGAGTACGTGGTGCTGTTGACGCGCTCGGCGGCGCGATTGCAGCGTCGATGGATACCGGACGCCGATACCCGTCCGCCACGTCGTGGTGGCGGCACGAACGCCGGGCTAACGGGGCCATCGACCGCCGGTCGAGTCATCCGTGGTTGGAGTCTGCGCAGCCGAAACGAGATGCGGTTCGCCATGTCGGGTCTCGTGTGGGAGCAGCTTGGGCGCCGTCCGGCCATGGTGTCGCTGACATATCCCGGCGACTGGCGGGAGTGGGCGCCGAGCGGTCGAGAGATTCGGCGCCACATCGAGCGCTTCAAATCACGGTGGTACCGCAGGTGGGGCGAGCCGATCCGCGGCGTGTGGGTGCGGGAGTTCCAAGAGCGCGGCGCTCCTCACTGGCACCTGTACGTTGGCTTGCCAGAGGCGGTGAGCGACGAGGATTACGAGCAGTTGGTGCGTCGAACGATCCGTCGCAAGCGCCTTGAGGGACAGGTGGGCAAGTACGAAGCGCGTCGTAGCTGTGGGCTACTGAAGGGCGAGTTCGCCGAGTGGTTGCTCGCAGCGTGGTCAGGCGCGGTGGGCACGCCACCGAGGAGCAAGCACGTGAAGTTCGGCGCTGACGTAGCGCCGTTCTTCTGGGGCACGACGGTCGCCGAGGCCGCCGCAGGCAATGTCAACTGGGGCCGAGTGTCCGAGTACCTCTGGCGCGAGTCGGGAAAGTGGGGACAGAAGACGGCCCCGCCGGAGTTCGTGCTGCCGGGTCGCTCGTGGGGACGGTGGGGCGTTGACGTGCAGACCACCGAAGGCGAGCTCACACAGGCCGTCGCGATGGAGCTCCGACGTGCACTCTGGCAGCTGTACCGAAGGAAGGTCGCCACAGGGCGACGGGGCAAGACGAAGAACGTTCCCAAGCCTCGTGGTAGGGATGGGCTCACCATCTTCGCGTTGGACAAGGACGCCGCAGTTCGCCTGCTGCGGTGGGCTGAGGACACGGCGTCATGGAAGGCCGCCAACCGGCGACATGATGCGGCCAAGCGACGAGATCAACGAGAAGCGGCCTAACAGCGGGTGAGCCGCAAGTCGCATGAGGTGGGGCCGCAATTCCGCCAAGCGAAGGGCGCGAGTGCGACAAATGTCCTGGTTCTGCTGAGGTGTCGGGTCTACGGTGCCGGAAGGCGGGGCCAAGCGGAGTTCCGCCTCATGGCGAAAGGAACCAAAGAGTTGAAGACGCTCGGCAAGTTCTTCGCGGCGGTCACCGTCGTTTGTGGCCTGATGCTGGGAGTGGCGGTGACGGACGCGGCGCCGGTTCATGCTGCAGTCACTGAAACTCCGACCGTCGTTACGACCAGCCTCGACGAGTTGCAGCAGACCGAGGGCGGCGGATACACGGTGATGGATGGCATCTACAACGGACAGCGTGGTCGCTGGGTGATCTTCCACCTGTCTGGCAACATGTACTTCCTCTACTGAGCCATCCAAAGAGGCGTTGATGACGTCGATCTACGCAGTCTTCGAGGAGCGCGACGGGTACTGGGTTGCCTGGTACCCACGCGCTCCCGAAGCGCAGTACGAAGGCAAGACCTACGACGACGTAAAGAAGCAGCTACCTGTCCTGCGTATTCGCGCCGGTGCGGTTGTCACTCGCCAGCCAGACGGGTCGTGGTCCGCCACGATTGCGGGCATCGAGACCGTCTCGGTGACTGGCTCGTCGGAAGCTTCGGTGCGGAAGCAGGTGTACTCCGCGCTCATGGAGCGCATACACGAAGACTCCGAAGTGGCGGCGACTTTCTACCGGTTGCGAGACGACCCCCCTGATTCGTGGGAGGTGGAGTTGATCCCGCGGCGCAAGTTTCGGGAGCGTCTTGCCGAGGAGATGCGTGACGGTCAGCGGATGACCGTAGAGAAGGGCATCGCCACTCGCGAAGGATGGGTGTCGATGAACGGTCAATGGGGCGCGCAGAGTGAGATCGTCAGAGCCGCCGAGGCGTTCTTGAAGTCGAACGAGAGCGGTCCGGCCCAGCCAGCCTGATTTCGGCAGTCCGGGGAGCACCATGGGTGGCCCAGGGCGGAGGGCGCAGCCCCGCCCGGCCACCCGGCATCAGGGCAGCCAGGTGCGGGGCATGTCCCCCAGTGACGGCGAGCGGCGGTCGAGCGGAGCGCCCGCGGAGCGACGGACACCGAGCGAGCCGCCTCAGTCGAGGAAGCCCGCGGCGCGTTGCTTCACGTTGGTCCGTTCGATGGGATCGAGGTAGGACCGCTGCGTCGTGTTCGGGTCGGTGTGGTCGAGCACCCGTTGAATGTCGAGCAGGTCGAACAGGCGGGCGCCGCTCGCATCGAGGCTGCTGCGGAG
>Ga0299907_10001858_pt1 | contig 12528 bp, 11 predicted proteins | sample RVTome_16_FD_198680 | JGI IMG/M metagenome (GOLD analysis project Ga0299907, IMG submission 198680) | Soil microbial communities from uranium-contaminated site in the Upper Colorado River Basin, Wyoming, United States - RVT152D67 (version 2) ...
ATCCTGGTCAACTCCAACCCGGCGACCATCATGACCGACCCCGAGTTCGCCGACGCTACCTATATCGAGCCGATCACACCCGAGGTGGTGGCCGAAATCATCGCCAGGGAGCGCCCCGATGCCCTTCTCCCGACCCTGGGCGGGCAGACAGCGCTCAACGTCAGCACCCAACTGGCGCGAAGCGGGGTTCTGGAGCGACACGGTGTCGAGATGATCGGCGCCGGGCTCGATGCCATCGACCGCGCCGAGGACCGTGGTCTCTTCAAGGAGACCATGGAGTCCATAGGGCTCGAAGTGCCAAAGGCGGGATATGCCAGATCGATGAGCGAGGCCGTGAAGATCGCACGTGAGATCGGGTACCCGGTGATGGTCCGGCCGTCTTACATCCTCGGCGGCGGTGGCACCGGTATCGCCGCGGACGAGGAAGAGTTCCTGGACGTGGCCCGTCACGGGTTGGACACGTCGCCAGTCAGCGAGATCCTCGTCGAGGAGTCGGTCTACGGCTGGAAGGAGTACGAGCTCGAGGTGATGCGTGACCGATTGAGCAACGCCGTCGTCGTTTGCTCGATCGAGAACTTCGACCCAATGGGCGTCCACACCGGCGACTCGATCACCGTGGCGCCGGCACAGACTCTCAGCGACCGGGAGTACCAGGAGATGCGCGATGACGGGATCGCCGTGCTCGCCGCCATCGGCGTCGAGACCGGAGGCTCCAACGTCCAGTTCGCGGTCGATCCCGAGACCGGTCGCCGTCTCGTCATCGAGATGAACCCGAGGGTGAGCCGCTCGTCTGCCCTGGCTTCGAAGGCCACCGGGTTCCCGATCGCCAAGATCGCTGCCCTCCTGGCCGTCGGGTTCACCCTCGACGAGATCGCAAACGACATCACCAAGGCCACCCCCGCCTCTTTCGAGCCCGCCCTCGACTACACCGTCGTCAAGGTGCCTCGCTTCGATTTCGCAAAGTTCCCTTCGGCTCCGACCACGCTCGGCACTTCCATGCGCAGCGTCGGAGAAGCCATGGCCATCGGGCGCACCTTCCCCGAGGCTTTGCAGAAGGCTCTGCGCAGTCTGGAGAACGGGCGGTCAGGGCTCAACGCCGACAAGGCAGAGACTCCCCTCAGAAGTCTCGATGACGACGCTCTGGCGGACGCCGTGAGCACACCTACTCCAGATCGGGTCTACGCCATGGGCGAAGCGTTGCGCCGCGGTTGGGGTGTCGACGAGGTGGCCCGTCTGTCCTCTGTCGACCCCTGGTTCGTCGACCAGATGGCCGAGATCGTGGAGATCCGGCACGAGCTGGAGACCCATCGCGACGACTCCCTCTTGCGTGAGGCCAAGCGATACGGATTCTCCGACCGCCAGATCGGTCACCTCTGGGGCCTCCCGGAGGCCCAGATCCGATCTCAGAGGCTTCACGCCGGGATCGCCCGCACGTACAAGACCGTGGACACATGCGCCGCCGAGTTCGAAGCGCACACCCCCTACATGTATGGCACGTTCGAGGACGAGACCGAGGTGAGGGCAGCGGACAAGCCTCGTGTGGTCGTGCTCGGTTCGGGGCCCAACCGCATCGGCCAGGGAATCGAGTTCGACTACTGCTGTGTGCACGCCAGCTTCGCTCTCCGTGACGCCGGATACGAGACGGTCATGGTCAACTGCAACCCGGAGACAGTCTCAACCGACTACGACACGTCCGACCGTCTCTACTTCGAGCCGCTCACGATCGAGGATGTCCTAGGCGTCATCGACGCCGAGAAACCCGAGGCCGTGATCGTCCAGCTCGGAGGTCAGACTCCCCTCAACCTCGCCGACGAGCTGGAGAGGGCCGGGGTCCCTATCGCCGGCACCTCGCCTGCATCCATCGCCTTGGCAGAGGATCGCGAGCAATTCGCCGAGATCTGCCGCAACCTCGGCTTGAAACAGCCCGCCGCCGGATCGGCGACGTCTGCCGCCGAGGCGCAGGAGGTCGTCGACCAGATAGGGCTTCCCGTCATGGTGCGGCCGTCATTCGTTCTGGGGGGACGGAAGATGAAGGTGGTCTATAGCCTCGAGGAGCTCGGTGCCTACGTGCGGGAGATCTACGGCGAGGACGACCCCGAGGTGACCGCCAACCCGATACTCCTCGACCGTTTTCTCGAGTCCGCCGTCGAGGTCGACGTCGACGCCGTGTTCGACGGGTCCGAGTTGCTCGTCGGCGGAGTCATGGAGCACGTGGAGGAAGCCGGTGTCCACTCCGGAGATTCTGGCTGTGTCACTCCACCACCGACCATCTCCGACGAGGCAATGAAGGAGATCCTGCGCGGAACGGGGGAGTTGGCGAGGGCTCTCGGTGTCAGAGGCTTGATCAACATCCAGTTCGCAGTGAAGGGCGACGAGGTCTATGTACTCGAGGCCAACCCGCGTGGCAGCCGGACCGTCCCGTTCATCTCAAAGGCGAAGGCGATCTCACTGGCGAGGATCGCCACCCGCGTCATGCTGGGGACGACGATCGCGGATCTCCGAGCTGAGGGCATGGTGACCGAGCAGACCGGCGATGGCTTCGTCGCCGTCAAAGACGCGGTCCTCCCATGGGACCGCTTCCCGGAAGAAGACAACATCCTGGGGCCAGAGATGAAAGCCACCGGTGAGGTCATGGGGATCGGCCCCGATGTTGGCGTCGCCTACGGCAAGGCCCTCCTCGCCGCAGGCAACATCCTCGCCGACCGCGGCAGGGTCTTTCTCTCCTTCGCCGATCGCGACAAGCAGTTGGGCCTCGCCGTGGCTCAAGCATTCACAATGCTCGGATTCGACCTCATCGCCACCAAGGGGACCGCCCGATTCCTCCGCCACCACGCGATCGAGGCGGAGCCGGTGAACAAAGTGGGGGAGGGGGAACGTGACATTGGTGAGCGACTGGCCAATGGAGAAGTCCAGCTCGTTGTGAACACACCTCGCGGTGGTCGCGCCCGACACGACGGCAAGACGATCCGCCAGCTCGCCCGAAGGCTCAAGATCCCCTGTGTCACCACCGTCCAAGGTGGGCTGGCGGTGGCTCGAAGCCTGCGCGCCGGACCGGGGGCGATCAACAAGCCGAGGAGCCTGCAGGAATGGCACTCGACTCGCTGACCACGGCCCTCGGCCCACTCGAGTTGCGCTCACCACTCATCGCTGCATCTGGCACGGTCGGCTCGGTGTGGGAGTGGGCAGAAGTAGCCGACGTCTCTCCCTACGGGGCGGCCGTCGCCAAGTCGGTGTCTCCCACGCCATGGCAGGGCAGACCGGCCCCGCGGCTGGCTCCCACTACCGTCGGCATGCTCAACGGCATCGGCATCCAGAACCCTGGCATCGAGGAGTGGGCGGCCACCATGGAAGCGCGTATCGCCTCTTCCGATGTCCCTGTCTGGGGCTCAGCTGTCGGTGGAGACGCCGAGGGCTTCGCGCATGTCGCCAAGCGACTGGACGCAGCAGGGGTGACCGCTGTAGAGGCCAACCTGTCGTGTCCAAACCTCGAGGACGGTCAGATGTTCTCATTCGATGCCCGCCGCAGCGGAGAAGTCGTCGAAGCCGTGGTTGGCGCGGTGAGCGTGCCCGTCGGAGCCAAGTTGTCACCCAACACGCCCGACATAGTCGCCGTGGCCGACGCCTGCCGTGCCGCCGGAGCGGAGTTCGTGATCCTCACCAACACCGCCCTCGGGTTCGGACTGTCCCTCGAAGATCGCCGCCCCCTGCTCAGCGGTGGCGTGGGCGGGTACTCCGGACCCGGTCTGAAGCCGATCGCATTGCGGTGCGTCTACGAGGTGGCCCGCGCCCTGCCCGGTCTCCCCATCGTCGGCTGCGGTGGTGTGAGCACCGGTCGGGACGTCATCGAGTTCCTCGTTGCGGGTGCGACTGCGGTGGAAGCGGGGACCGTTCACTTCGCCGAGCCAAGGGCTGGGCGTCGGATAATGAAGGAGGTCCATGCCGAGATGCGACGTCTCGAAGTGTCATCCGTGAGCGACTTGGTCGGGACGGTCGAGCAGTGGTGAGCCCGGTCATCGTCGCCCTCGACGTTCCCACCCTGGAGGAGGCGACCGTCCTCGCCCAATCACTCGCCGGAGATGTCGGAGGATTCAAGGTGGGAATGGAGCTCCTCATGGGCGAGGGACCTCGAGCCATCACCACCATCGCCGAGGTCGGTCTGCCGGTGTTCGCCGACGCCAAACTCCACGACATCCCCAACACAGTGGGCAGGGCCGCCGCCAGGATCCGATCCGCCGGGGCGCGCTGGGTCACGGTCCATGGATCGGGAGGTCCGGAGATGGTGGAGTCGGCTGTCGATGCCATGGGCGGACAGGGGGTGCTCGCCGTCACCATGCTCACGTCGCTCGCACCTTCCGATCTTCCCAGGATCGGCATCGAGGCCACATCTACCGACTACGTGACCACGATCGCGGCCCTCGCTGCCGGCGCCGGATGCGAGGGCGTCGTCTGCTCACCGAACGAGATCGCGACAGTCCGCGACCACCAGCCCGGGCTGCTGATCTTCGCCCCCGGAGTACGGCCCGACAACGCGGAGGCCGGCGATCAGAAGAGGACGGCCACGCCCGAGAGCGCCATCGCAGACGGAGCTCATTACCTGGTCATAGGCCGGCCCATCACCGGAGCTCCGGATCCTGTGCTCGCTGCCCGCGAAATCGGCGCCGCTATCGGCGCAGTCGAGAGCCCGGCAGGGGCTATGGTCGAATCGAGCCGGCCCCAGACCTAGGAGGAGGAATGGCGCAGCCACCCAAGTTGACCGACGAGCAGAGAAAGGCGGCACTGGCCAAGGCGGCCGAGGCCCGGCGTGTTCGCGCCGAGGTCAAGGAATTGCTCAAGACCGGGTCCTTGCGGATCCCAGAGCTCTTCTCTCGTGCCGAGTCCGACGATTTGATCGCCGGGCTCAAGGTCGAGTCTCTGATCGCCTCTATGCCGGGGACCGGGAAGATCAAGGCCAAACGACTGATGGAGACACTGGGAATCGCCGAGAACCGGCGGATCCGTGGCCTTGGCGACAAGCAGAAGGAAGCGCTGATCGCCGAGTTCTCCTGAGTGAGGCAGACACACTCGAGGCCACTGACCGCGAACCCATGGTTTGGCCTGTCCTGCGGACAGGTGCGAGTTTCGAAGAAATTCGCTACCTCTCGAGCTCTGCTCGAGAGGCGACACCGCTGAGCGAAGTCTGCAAACCTGGGTTCGCTGTGTGGCAACGGTTTCCTCGATGATCATCACCGTTTCCGGCCGCCCGGGCTCCGGGAAGAGCGCGGTGGCCAAGCGGGTCGCCGATGCCCTCCAGATGCGCCACGTCTCGGCCGGTGACTTCATGAGGGAGATGGCCACCGAGCGTGGCCTCACCATTCTCGAGCTGTCCCGCTCCGCTGAGGACGCGGACGCTATAGACCGGGAGATAGACGACCGCACGGTCCGTCTCGCCGCGGAGAGTGACAGCTTCGTGATGGACGCCCGGCTGGGCTGGCACTTCATCCCGCATTCATTCAAAGTCTTCCTCGAAGTGCGCCCCGAGGTCGCTGCCGAGCGCATCTACTCGGCGCAACGGGGTGCCGAGCACGAGAACGTCAGCCTCGAAGACACCAAGCGCGCTATTCGATCCCGAATGGAGTCCGAGAAGGCCAGGTACATGGCGTACTACGGGCTCGACTACGCCGATCACAGCCAGTACGACCTGGTTGTGGACACATCGGCCCGAACGATCGACGAGGTCGTGGCGGTAGTTCTCACCGCCGTCGAAAGCCATGGAACTGGCTAGCGGGGGCTATTGAGGTAACCTGAGTGCTTCCAACCCCCTTCTCCAAGGAAGACATGAAGCTCGAAGACGTCATCGACCAGATCGGCAATCGATTCGCCACCGTGGTGGTCGCATCACGGCGCGCCCGCCAGATCAACAGTTACTTCCACCAGCTCGGCGTCGGCTACGGCGAGTTCGTGCCCCCACAGGTCCACTCCCTCTCCCGCAAACCGCTCACCATTGCCATGGAGGAGATCGCCGAAGGCAAGGTGGCGGTAGAGACCGTCGAGGAATAGATGCTGGGCGGTCGGCGAGTCCTGCTCGCCGTCTCCGGAGGAGTCGCCGCCTACAAGTCCGCATACCTGGCACGGCGTCTCGTCGAGGCCGGTGCAGACGTCCGGGTGATCCTCACGGAGTCGGCCCTCGAATTCGTGGGGCCGCAGACGTTCGCCGCAATCACCGGAACACAGCCCTACACCAGGCTCTTCGGGCAAGATTCGGTCTCCCCACACACCGACTTGGCCCGGTGGGCCGATCTGATCGTCGTCGCTCCGGCGACGGCGGCCACCCTCTCACGTCTCGCCCACGGCCTTTCCGATGACCTCCTTTCCGCGACCTTGATCGCTTCGGAGGCTCCGATCCTGTTGGCCCCCGCAATGCACACCGAGATGTGGGAGCACGTCTCGACACGCCGCAACATCGAGACTTTGCGCGGCGACGGCCACCACTTCATCGGCCCGGACAGCGGGGAGCTCGCCGGTGGCGACATTGGCATCGGCCGCGTCGCGGAGCCGGACGCGGTAGTCGAGATGGTCGAGCGGCTGCTCACCCCCACCGGCGACGCAACCCGCTTCCTCGTGACGGCCGGCGGAACTCGTGAGCCGGTCGACCCGGTGCGCTTCGTGGGCAACCGATCCTCAGGAAAGATGGGCCATGCCATCGCCAACGAGGCGGCCCGTCGCGGCATGGACGTAACGCTCGTGACGACGTCCGATCTTCCGGTCCTCCCCAATGTCAAAGTCGTGTCCGTCGAGACCGCCCGAGAGATGCTCGACGCCGTCACCGCCATCGATACAGACGTGGCGGTCATGGCGGCAGCCGTGGCCGACTTTCGCCCCACCAGCCCGAGTGAGACCAAGCTGGCTCGCTCCGAAGGCCTCGACACCATCGCCCTGGAGCCCAACCCCGACATACTCGCGTCGGTGGTCGCACGTGACCACGCCCCGTTCGTCGTGGGATTCGCAGCAGAAACGGGCGACATCACCAGGGCGATAGAGAAAGCCCAAGCCAAGAACGTCGATCTCCTCGTCTACAACGACGTCAGCGAGCCCGGCTCGGGATTCGGCACGGACACCAACCGTGTCGTCGTCATCGAGCCCTCCGGCGAAACAGACCCGTGGCCGGTCATGAGCAAGGACGAGGTGGCCGTCCGGCTCGTGGATCGCATCATGGATCAAGTCACCGCCAGGGGTTAACCTCGCCCCTCCGATGCGAAGCCATTTCTTCACCTCCGAGTCGGTCACTGAGGGCCACCCCGACAAGGTCGCCGACGCCATCTCCGACTCGGTCCTCGACGAAGCTCTTCGTCTCAACCCGCTTTCCCGAGTCGCATGTGAGACGTTCGTCACAACCCGTCTCGCAGTCGTCGGCGGCGAGGTCCGCATCGGCTCGGACCTCGATATCGACCGCATCGTCAGGGAAACGGTGGAGCGCATCGGCTACGACGGCTTCGACTCCGGCTTCGCCGCCGACTCGTTGGTCGTCGAGAACCACGTCCATGAGCAGAGCCCGGACATCGCCGAAGGCGTCGATCGCGAGCTCGGAGCCGGAGACCAGGGGTTGATGTTCGGCTTCGCCGTCCGTGAGACCGAGCCCCTCATGCCGCTCCCGATTCAACTCGCACATCGCTTGGCGGAGCGTCTCAGCGAGGTGCGGAAGAAGGGCCAGCTCGACTACCTGCGGCCAGACGGGAAGACTCAGGTGATGGTGCGCTACGAGGGTGACCGGCCAGTTGCAGTCGAGAAAGTCCTCATCTCCACCCATCACGCCCCCGACCAGGACCAAGGCGACATGCGTGATGAGATCTTCGACACGGTGGTCAAGGAAGTGATCCCCGGCGACTACCTCTCCGCCGACGTCGAGTTCATCTTCAACCCCAGTGGACGCTTCGAGGTCGGCGGGCCGGTGGCAGACACCGGCCTCACCGGGCGCAAGATCATCGTCGACACCTACGGCGGGTATGCCCGTCATGGCGGTGGTGCCTTCTCCGGCAAAGACGCAACCAAGGTCGACCGCTCGGGTGCCTATGCGGCGCGCTGGGCTGCGAAGAACCTCGTGTCGGCCGAGCTTGCCGACCGCCTGGAGATCCAGCTCGCTTATGCCATTGGCAAGCCAGAGCCGTTCTCGATCCACGTCGAGACGTTCGGCACCGAGAAGATCGCCCCGGAGAAGATCGAGGATGTCGTCGTGCAAGTCTTCGACTTCCGACCAGCGGCGATCATCGAGCACCTCAAGCTGACCCAACCGGCATTCAGCACTACAGCCGCATATGGGCACTTCGGCCGTCCGGAGTTCAGCTGGGAGCTTCTCGATCGGGTCGACGACATCAAGTCAGCCGCAGGAGTGTGAACCCGGCGGCGCGGGTGGTCCCCGACGTCGCCTCCTTCGCTGTCGACGAGGGCTTTTGGTACATCGTGCCCGAGCATCTCTGCGACGACATCCACATCGGCTCGATCGTCCGGGTCCCGTTGTCTGGGCGTCGGGTTCGTGGCTGGGTCGTCGAGAGATCGAACGGCCGAGAGGGAAAGCTGAAGGAGATTGCCGCTGTGTCCGGGATGGCACCCGTATTCGACGAAGGGCTTCTCGGATCGTTGCTCTGGGCAGCACGTCACTACGTCGCCCCGGTGTCTGTCCTGTTGGGCCGCGCCACCCCACCGAATCTCCCCAGAAAGATCCCTGTGGGCGGGCTGGTGCCCGATCGCGATGCGCCGGAGACTGCCCTAGGGGAGGTCGTCGCAAGGTCCGCCGGCTCGGAGCGCGGTCCGACGATGGCTTTGGTGGGAAACTGGCGCAGGCTGTCATGGCTGGAGGCCCTGGGTCCGGTGCTGTCGGCGGGGCGCTCGGTTCTGGTGGTCGCAGCCTCGGCTGCGGAGGTCACCGAGATCGCCGACCACGCCACCGAGGTTTGGGGGGAGCTTGTGGTCACCATCGCCGGGGAGGACGACAAGACAGACACCAGATCCTGGCAGTCCGCCCAGTCTCCGCCCCGTCTCGTCGTCGGCACCCCCAAGTCGGCATCGTGGCGGATCGGGGACTTGGGACTGGCCATCGTCCTCGAGGAGGGAAGGAGGGCGATGAAGGATCGCCAGACACCGACGCTGCACGTTCGTGATCTGATGCGCACCCGGAGCCGTCTCGAAGGATTCAACCTCGTGTTCTACGGGCCAACCCCGAGCGTCGAGCTCTTGGCCGCCGGAGCCGAGACCGTTCACGAGGGCAACCGCGCCTGGCCACTCGTCGAGGTCGTCGATCGCACCGAGGATCAGCCTGGGTCAGGCTTCTTGTCCGAGCGTGCGCTGGCCGCCATCTCGGCGACGGCAAAGGGTGGGGACCGGGTGTTCGTATTCACCCATCGCCGGATCGGATTCGCCTCCATGCGGTGCACCCGGTGCCGCACCCTGCGGAGCTGTCCGAAGTGCGGCACACGTGTCGGTCGCGTCGATAGCTGCCCTCGTTGCGGCACTGCCATCGGCCCATGCCGCAACTGTGGCAACACCGAGTTCGAGGAGATGGGAACCATCCCCGAGCGGCTCGTCTCGGAGATCAACCGGCGCACGGGCAAGGGAGCCGCGGTGGTTCATCCTGAGGATGGGCCGGTGATCGTTGGCACCGAACGTGATCTCGCCGGCCTGCCGATGGTCGCCCTCGCCGTGGCTGCCGACGTCGATGGGATGCTGCTCGGCACTGGCTACCGGGCGGCCGAAGAGGCATTGCGACAGCTCGCCCGTCTCGCGCTGGCGGTGAAGGACGGGCGGGGCACGCGATTGATGCTGCAGACCTCGAGGCCCGACTCCCTCCTCGTGACCACTCTGAGACGGGGCGACCCCATTCCATATCTGGAGAGAGTGCTCGTCGAGCGAGCCAGGGAAGGAGCGCCGCCGTCATCGGAGATGATCGCAGTGGAGATCAGGGGTGAGACGCCCGAGACCGCAGGCTCGGATCTCGCCTCGCTCGAAGGAGCGGTTGTGATGGGCCCCATCGACGTTCCCGAAGGAAAGCGCTGGCTGCTCACCGGATCACTCGGCAAGGCTCGCAGCGGGTTACGCCCGCTGGTGGGGCGGTGGAGAGACGGGGGAGCGACGGTGCGTGTCGACGCCGACCCCATCGACGTGTGATGGCAGTGTCGGTCAGAACCGGGGTGGTCGCTCTCCCGCCCGGATGAACTCGAGTCGTGTTTCGTTGCCATGCCAGGTCATCTGGTCGCCCTGGATCGTTACTTCGAGTCCGTCCGGGCCGAGCACACGGCCGAACGCCGCTTCGGCGTCGTTGGGCTCACAGCCCACCATGTCCTGATAGACCTCGGCGGGATAGAGCATGTCTCCATCGACTCGATACGCGGGGGCGCCGTCCTGGGGAGCAGCGGAGAAGTTGTTGCAGCCCGTGTTGCCTTCGAAGACCTCGGCGATCTCTACCCAAGGTGTTCCTGTCGTCGTGACACCCCGCTCCACCTCGATTCCGCCGAAGGCCGCCAATACCCAGATTCCCCTTGCTTCGTTCTGGACATCACCGGCACAGGCGGTGAGGCACGAGAACGCCAGGACGACACAAGACAGCTTGCGATTCACGATCAGGATCATCGGACGATTTCCACGGAAACTTCTCCTGCGCCCGGAGAAAAGTTGCTCCTATCGGTGTCGAACCACCCTCCGACGCAAGTCCCACCTGTCGACGAGCCCAAATCCCCACCAGGGCGTTCTACCCTGTCGTGCCCACATGGCCATCTACCCGATCCGAACCTTCGGTGACCCCGTCTTGCGGATGCCCACCAAGCCGATCACGGAGATCGACTCGGCCGTGCACACCCTGGCCAAAGACATGATCGAGACCATGTACGACGCCCCTGGCGTCGGTCTCGCCGCCAATCAGATCGGCATCGCCAGACGGATCGCGGTGTTCGACGCCAACGACGAGCTGGGACCCAGGGTTATGGTCAACCCCGAGATCATCGAGACCGCCGGCGAGTTCGAGATGGACGAGGGATGTCTCTCCGTCCCCGGCCACTGGTGGGAGATCACCCGCCCCGCCTTTGTCAGGGTCAGGGCGCTCGACCTCGACGGCAACGAGGTCGAATATGCCGGCGACGGCCTGCTGGGTCGGGTTCTCCAGCACGAGATCGGTCATCTCGACGGGGGTCTGCTCTTGGACGCCCTTCCCAAGAGAGCGCGGAAGAAGGCCCTCAAGGAGCTCCGCGACGAGGCTCTGGGGCTGACCTGATGGCCCGGGTGGTCTTCCTCGGCACGCCGGACGAGGCTGTGCCCACATTGGAGCTCCTCGCCAGAGACCACGACGTCGCCCTCGTAATCACCCAACCCGACCGGGCCAGAGGCCGGTCGGGGACTCCCACACCGCCGCCGGTCAAGGTGGCTGCGAGCGGGCTCGACCTCCCTGTCGCACAGCCAGAGAGCGGTGAGACGCTGCTCACGGCGCTCGATGAGTACGGGCCGTTCGATGTCGGGGTGGTCGTAGCCTATGGGCGCATCCTGAAACCCGACGTGCTCGAGCGCCCCGAGCTCGGCCTGGTCAACGTCCACTTCAGCCTCTTGCCGCGCTGGAGGGGAGCCGCACCCGTGGCACGGGCCCTCTTGGCGGGCGACCCGATGACAGGCGTCACGATCATGAGGCTCGACGAGGGGCTCGACACGGGCCCGATCCTCACCGCCCAGGCCATCGACATCCTCGACGACGACGATGCCGGAGGCCTGACATCCCGGCTCGCAGGCTTGGGGGCGCGGCTCCTCGTCAACACCTTGCCGGGATACCTGGCCGGAGACGTCGAGGCGATCGCACAAAGCGAAGAAGGGCTCACCTACGCCGACAAGATCGTGAAGGGTGACCGCCCCATCGACGTCGAAGGAGACCCCACCGACGCTCTTCGCAGGATCAGGGCGCTGGCCCCAAAACCGGCTGCGACACTCTCCATCGACGGTGAAGCTCACAAGATCTTCGCCGCTCGGCCCATCGATGCCCATCTGGAGCCGGGAACGTGGGCAGCCGTCGAGGGACGGCCCCTCGTCGGGCTGGTCGGAGGTGCGATCGAGCTGGTCCGCCTCCAAGCCCCAGGCAAAAAGGCCATGTCCGGGAACGATTGGGTCAACGGCCGCCAGGAGGATCACGGCGAGATCGCCTGAGGTCATAGACTCGGGTCATGGCAGTCAAGATCGCGCCATCCCTGTTGGCCGCCGACTTCACCAGGCTCGCCGAGGAAGTCCGGCGCGTCGGCCTCGTCGCCGACTGGCTCCATCTCGACGTGATGGACGGCCATTTCGTCCCCAACATCTCGTTCGGGATCCCGGTCATCGAAGCCCTGCGTTCGGTCACCGATCTCTACTTCGACTGCCACATCATGACCACGAACCCAGATGCCTACGTTGGAGAGCTCGCCAAAGCGGGTATCAACCTGGCCACGATGCACATCGAGGCAATCCCAGATCCAACCGGAGCCATGCAGAAGACCAGGGACAATGGGCTCGATTTTGGCTTGGTGGTGAACCCCGGCACCCCTTTCGACG
>Ga0299907_10001859_pt1 | contig 12527 bp, 11 predicted proteins | sample RVTome_16_FD_198680 | JGI IMG/M metagenome (GOLD analysis project Ga0299907, IMG submission 198680) | Soil microbial communities from uranium-contaminated site in the Upper Colorado River Basin, Wyoming, United States - RVT152D67 (version 2) ...
TTGCGCGGAGATAATCCCCGCTACGGCTGGCTGATGCTGGCTACGGGTTTTCTGTTCGGGATCATCGGCTTCACCGGCGCCTATTCGTTGTTCGCCCTGGAGGCGAGTGTGCCATTGGGTGAGGCGGCGGCCTGGGTTCAGGACCAGTGGTTGGTCACCTGGCTGCTGGCCCTGTTGCTGCTACCGGCATTGTTCCCCGATGGGCGGGTGGCCTCGCCCAGGTGGAAGATTCCGGTGAGGGCGGCCACAGTCGTATGGGCGTCTCTCATCGTCACCGTCGCCGTTGCGCAGCGACCGATCTACAACTGGTTCAGCAACGTCGAGGACCCGCCGATGAATGCGACGGGCATCCTGGCGGTCCCCAAGATTGCATACGACGTCACATGGGTCTCGATCTCGTTGGTGTCGATCGTGATCGGGATCGGGAGTCTGATCGCCCGGTGGCGGCGTGCCGGATTCGAATTGCGACAGCAGATCAAGTGGGTGCTCTTCGCCTTCGGTCTGTTGCTCGCGATTGTTGCCCTGGACGTCGTCAATCAGGTCTTGGAGGTCAACCGCATCAGCCTGGGCTTGTTCTGGCCGTTGGAGTTTCTGCTGGCGGTCGCCATGGTGGGCTTTGGAGTGGCCCTGGGCCTTGCGGTGCTCCGGTACCGGTTGTATCACGTCGACCTGGTCATCAACCGGACGATCGTGTACGGCGTGCTCACCATCGGTGTGGTGGGGGTCTATGTCGGAGTGGTCGTCGGTGTAGGAGCCCTGCTCCCCGTGGATGAGACGTTTCTCGCCCTGATGGTGACTGGACTGGTGGCGGTGGCATTCGCCCCCTTGAGAGATTTGCTCCAGGGCTGGGTGAACCGCATGATGTTCGGGCGGCGAGACGATCCCTATTCGGTGCTATCCGAGATGGGTCGTCTCATGGCCGAGACGGGCTCGCCGGAGGACACCCTCCAGACCCTGGCTGAGACCGTCGCCACGTCGTTGAAGCTTCCCGGAGTGGCCATCGAGCTCGAAAAGGACGGGGAGTGGCCGACTCGTGCCTCCGTCGGTGAGACGGCTACTGCCGAATCGAGCAGCGTCACTTTTCCTCTGCGCCACCAGGGTGAGATTGTTGGTCGTCTGGTGGTGATGCCCCGTTCGGCGAATGAGCCGCTGAGCGCACAGGATCGAGCATTGCTGGACGACATTGCATACCCGGCTGGTGCGATAGCGAAGTCGGTGCGGCTGACGATGGCCCTGCAAAGCTCGAGGGAGCGGCTCGTCCTCGCCCGGGAGGAGGAGCGCCGCCGTATTCGCCGCGACCTTCATGATGGTCTCGGCCCCTCTCTCGCCAGTCAGACATTCCAGCTCGACGAGGTGCTGGACCGTCTCCACGACGACCCGGCCGGCGCCGGTGATCTGGTGATGGCGATGAAGGAGCAGAACCGCCAGCTCGTCGCGGAGATCCGACGGTTGGTCTACGAGTTGCGGCCGCCGGCTCTCGACGAGTTGGGCGTCGCAGGGGCATTGGACGCACACGTATCACAGCTCGAACGGTCCGCTTCGTTCTCGATCGAGGTTCGCACGGTCCCCGACCCCCTGCCGGCCCTGCCGGCCGCGATCGAGGTAGCTGTATATCGCATCGTCCGTGAAGCCATAACCAACACGGTCCGGCACGCAGCCGCCACACGATGCATAGCGAGCATCGAGGCTTCGGACACAGACCTCATCATCGATGTCCGCGACGACGGTGCAGGTTTGACGGAAGGGACCCCGGCAGGGGTGGGGCTCACCTCGATGAGAGAGCGAACAGAGGAGCTCGGAGGCACCTTCTCGATCGCGCCCGGGGAGCCGAGGGGAACTCGCGTCCTGGCCACACTGCCACTGGCCAACGGCTCAACCAGGCACTCATTCACCGTGGAAGCAACGCCGTAATGGGTGAAGACGGCATCACTCGAATTCTGGTCGTGGACGACCACCGGTTGTTCCGGGACGGTCTGGCCGCGCTCCTCGACGGAGCTGATGACACCGTCGTCGTAGGTCACGCCGAAACCGGGGTCGAAGCTATCGAGAAGCTGGAGGAACTCGAGCCCGACGTGGTCCTGATGGACATCATGATGCCCGAGATGAACGGGATCGAAGCCACCCGCAAGATTCGCGCAGACTTCCCGGATGTCCAGGTCGTGATGCTGACGATGCTGGAGGACGACGACTCTCTGTTCGCCGCCATGTGTGCTGGCGCCCACGGGTACATCCTCAAGGGAGCGGACAAGGCCGACGTGTTGCGCACGGTGCGTGCTGTCGCCGATGGCGAGGCCCTGTTCGGTCCGGCGATGGCCAAGCGGCTCACCGGCTTCTTCCAGCATGCCGAAAGGAGGGGAGTGACGGTGAGCCCATTCCCTCAGCTGACCGACCGGGAGAGGGAGGTTCTCGACCTCATCGCCGATGGGCTGGGCAACGCCGAGATCGCGTCTCGCTTGTACATCTCCGGCAAGACCGTGAGCAATCACATCTCCAACATCTTCGCCAAGCTGCATCTCGCCGACCGTGCTCAGGCGATCGTCGCCGCCCGTGATGCTGGTCTGGGCCGTCGAATCAAGCCCTGAGGCTGGGGCGTCGAGGAACACGCCGGACGCAGATGTCATCCGTCGCGACTCCTAACCCAGTCGATGTATTTGCGGACTTCCTTGGTCTGAGTGTCTGATAGGGGCGAACCCTGGTAGTTGACTGAAGCGTCGCCATCTTCAGTGGGGTTGAGTTCGTATGGGCGTGGCCCGAGCCCGAGGTCGGAACGCAGGGCTAAGTCGAGTTCGCGCAGTGACTCCCGGACCTGGTCGTGCCGACCACCGAGGTTTGCTGCTATCCGGTCGATGGCTTCGAGCAGCCTGGGTACCGCCATGCCCAAGAGGCGGTAGCCCTCGGGCGTTAGCTCGAGTAGAGCGGATCGGGCGTCGTCGGGGTTGTTGGTGCGCTCTAGCTCACCTCTTGCTTCGCAGCGTCGCACGAGGCTCGACACGGTGGTAGGGGACAGCCCAGTGGCCCGGGCCAGGTCGGCGGACGTGATCGGGGCTAGATCCGAGATCAGACCGTACATGGCGAACTCTTCAACCGACAGCGGTACATCCTCGAGGATCCCGGCGACCATCCGGTCGGCGAGAAGGGAGATCAGCCAGATGTCGATGAGAACGTTCTTGTCGGTTGACATACGACGGAATCGTAGGGTATATAGTGCGAGTACGTATGTATTTGTCCAAGGATAGGAATACGTCCGGGGGACGGCGCCGACGCACCAACCTGGCTCTCCTCCTTCTCATACCCACCGCCATCCTGACCGGTCTCGTGGCCAACACTGCGGGTACTCGCTGGGGCATCCATCCATCGGTATTCCACGGGATTGTGGCATTCGCCATCCTCATCCTGTCTCCGTGGAAGCAGGCCATCGTCAGACGGGGTCTCGGGAAGTGGAAGGCCAGCAACTGGGTCTCGATCTTCTTGCTCCTGTTCGTGCTGACAACTCTGGGCACCGGGGTGACGCATGCTGTGGGCTACACGGGACGGATCGGTCCGCTGACTCTCATGCAGGTGCACATCGGCGGAGCCGTCGCCGCTTTGGTCCTCACTTGGTTCCACTATCGGTCGCACCCGGTGCGCCTCATCAAGAAGATCGACATGAGCAGACGCGGGTTCCTCCGAACCGCCACATTCGCCGCGGCCTCCGGCATCGTCTGGGTCTCATTTGAGGGAACGCTCGACGCCCTCGACACATACGGAGGGCAACGACGTTTCACCGGATCCCACGAACGAGGATCATTCAACCCTCCAAGCCTACCGGTCACCTCCTGGCTCGACGACCGTGTGCAACACATAGACCGTGACGATTGGAGTGTCGACGTCGATGGTCGCAAGTTGGATTTCGGAGACATCGAAGCGCTGGGACATGAGTCATTCGACGCCGTCCTCGACTGCACGAGCGCCTGGTACTCCCAACAAACGTGGACCGGGGTGAGACTCGACCAACTACTCGACGCAGGCGGCCACCGGTCGATCGAAGTCCGCTCCCAAACCGGCTACGCCCGGAGGTACCCCAGTCGCGACATCGACAGGCTTTGGCTCGTCACTCACGTCGGCGGCGAGCCCCTCAGCCCCGGCCACGGCTACCCGGCCCGGATCGTGGCTCCCGGCCGCCGCGGCTTCTGGTGGGTCAAGTGGGTCACCTCGATCCAGGCCTCCGACCTCCCCTGGTGGATCCAATCCCCATTCCCCCTCACCTGACCATCTCGAGACTCACGCGACACGGGCTCATCCACTGGAGCCCCCCATGTCCGCGAGTAACGAAGCACACCGCTCGGCTCGGTATGTCATGGTCTTCCTGATCCGGTTTGACAAGATGGCGATGGTCTCGTCGACTGGGAAGAAGCATGACTATTCGGAACCAGAGGGGGACCCCGTCCAGGAACTCGCTCAGAGGGCGAAGGAAAGGGCGCAGCGCCGTGGCTGACCGGTATCTTTCGAAGTCGAAAGCCGGGATAGTTGATGGCCGAGCCCTACCTTGCGGATCTGCGGGAACTCGCCGACAAATGGTGCAGCGCCGACTCCCGGGTCGGCGCTCTCGAATGTCGGCACTTCTTCTCGGGGACAGCTGCATACCGGGGCGGAGCCATCGCCGCCACACTCACGCCCGTGGGGCTCGACTTTAAGGTACCTGTGGAAGTCCACGACCAACTGCTCGGCGAGGGGATAGCAACCTCACTTCGCTACTTCCCCACAGCACCAATCAAGAAGAACTACGAGCTCTTTCCCAAGGGCACCGCAGTATCTGATACTGATGCGGCGCGACTACTCTCGGCGAATCGATTCCATCATGAGACCCGGTCGGGAAACCCTCGTCGTCGATGCTCCAGACGCCACCGACTTGCCCAGGTCGCAGCGAACCAGAGCCCGCTGAAGTGGAGCGGACTCGTGATCTCCACGTCTCGTCGCGCGCGCGTAGGATCGAGCGAGGCTCCGCAACCGCGGAGTCTTGTGAGCGTCGATATAAGGGGGTACTCCATGTACAGACGCACATTGATCAGCATCCTTGCGATGGCGATGCTGATCCTTCCACTTCAGGCGCTGGCCGGCGACCCGGTCGAAGATGCCGTCAGCACCTTCGACTACACCCAGAACATGCACCCTCTGGGCTTCACCCAGCGCGCCGTCCCGCCCTCGGGCCCTGGCTCGGGGTTGTTCAACTCCGATCTGGCGTTCTGGGGCAAGACCGCATATCAGGGGACCTATGAAGGGTTCCGGATCATCGACATCACTGAGTCCGACAACCCTGTCGAGCTCAACAACTTCGATGGCTGTGTTCAGGGCTCATCGGCCGGGAACCAAGGTGATGTGATCATCTGGGACAACGTCCTGGTGCGGTCCTGGAACTCGCCCACCCCGGCGGGTGGACGTGATTGCGGCGGTATCTCCACCCCGGCGGGGGCAGAAGGGGTTCATGTTTTCGATGTCAGCGATCCTCTCAACCCAGTGGCGGTCGCCTTCGTCGAGACCGATTGCGGCTCACACACCGCCACCGGAGTTCCCGACCTCGCCAACAATCGCTTGCTGGTCTACAGCAGCCCGTCCAGTGCGGCGTGTCCGGGGATCGACATCATCGAGGTTCCCCTCGATGACCCCGGCTCGGCGTCTTATCTGAGGTTCGAACCGTCCGGGATCCCGGGAGCCCTGGCCAACCTGGTCACTGTCGACGCCCCGTCGTCAGCGGCAGGTGAGTACCAGGCAACCGGAGCCAACTTCGGACCGTTCCCCGACGCCACAGGTGTCAGTGGTGACATCGTCCTGGTTAACGATGGGGTGGATGTCACGACCGATGGGTGCACGCCTTTTGTCGGTTTCCCTGCCGGCGCAATCGCACTGGTCGACCGGGGCGTCTGCGGCTTTACGGTGAAGGCTCTGAACGCCCAGGCCGCCGGCGCCACCGCGATGATCGTCGGGAACAACGTGGCCGGAGCTCCGTTCACGATGGGAGGCACCGACCCAACGATTGTGATCCCTTCGGTGATGATCTCCCTTGATGACGCCAACGTCATCAAGGCCGGTCTGTCCGCCACTGGAACCGTGAGCAGCAACCCGGCACCACAGGTGAGAAGCTGTCACGACACGGGGGTGATCCTGGGCGATGCAAACCTAGTGGGTTGCGCCGGTGGGAATGGCTTCAGCGTTTGGAGTCTCGACCCGGCCGACGGTGGATCCTTGGAGGATCCGGCCATCCTCTACTCGCAGGCGATTCCGGGAGTCAGCATCGGCCACTCGGCCTCGTTCACCTGGGACGGCGAGGTGCTCATCTTCGGTCACGAGCCCGGAGGCGGCGGCCAGGCTCAATGTCAGGGCACGAGCAGCGAGGTGAATCGGACGCTGTTCTTCTTTGAGGCAAGCACGGGCGATCCGCTGGGGACGTTCCTCCACCCGCGGCCGCAAGGGCCCACGGAGAACTGCACCTGGCACAACTTCAACGTCGTGCCTACCGACAAGCGATACGTTCTCGTGTCGGGGAACTATCAGTCTGGTGTCAGCGTGATCGACTTCACCGACCCGATGAACGCCACCGAGGTGGCTTTCGCCGATCCGGCGCCGCTCTCTGAGACGAGTCTCGTCTTGGGTGGTGACTGGTCGACCTACTGGTACAACGGACGCATCTATGAGTCCGACATCACCCGTGGACTGATCATCTGGAACCTGAGCGACAACGTGACTGCTGGTGCCAAGAAGTTCGGGCACCTCAACCCGCAGACACAGGAAACCTCCTTCCCGTTCAAGGGCACGGCCTCCGGGCAGAACAAGGCCGCAGCCGCGGCTGCCTTCGACGCGCTGACTGCAAACGTGAAGACACCCGAGGTGATCGACGAAACGACACAACGATTCGACCTCGGCGAATAGCCGAAAGGTCGCGGTTGGCTTTGGGGAGGGTGGCAGCAGCCGCCCTCCCCGCCGACATTTGGGGGCGCAGGTGAGGGGGCTCTTGGATTGAGCACCTCGGATGGCGATTGTCAGGTCTTGTTCCGGTGGTAGTAGCGGAGAGCTTTGTCCCGGCTTCCGCAGTCGCCCATGTCACACCAGCGTCGGCTGCGGTTCCGCGTGGTGTCGTGGAACAGCCAGTCACATGACGGGCAGCGACCGAGTCGCTGCGGGTCCACGCCCGTCATCACTTCTCCCGCGTTCCACACCACCGGGGCGAGAATCCCCTCGACGGTGGTTGGAGTGGCCCAACGCCACTGCAATGTCTCGGGGTCGATGAAGCGTTGGCGTGATGTTTGCTCTAGAAGCTGGTTGAGCCGGCGGATCGTTTTGGGCGTCGGCACCTCTCCAATAGCTAGCGGCCATATCGCGTCGCGCAGGGTCGTCCTGACCGACTTGACGGATTCGACCTGTGCTTTGGCAGCCCCGTCGCTCTTCTCGAGGCTGTTGTCGATTCGGTCACGAGCGGCGTTGTCGATGAGCCCGACTGCCTGCCCCCACAATGTGAGGTTCGCCGGCGGGTCGAGCCAATCGTGCTCTCGATTGGTTCCCGGCCATGAGATTGTGTTGATCAGGTCGAGACTCGGCTGTCCACCTACAAGTTTGTACGTGCCCTGATATCGGCCGGGGTCTAGCTCCACGGGCTCCATTGGCTGACTTTACCATCTAACTACTCTTGACAGGTGAACTCAGGTGACTATATCTTTACCGATGTGCAGATAGTAGGGCGTAAAGTGCCGTCCGACGGCGCCAAGCAGCCGCTGACCGACCGGATCCCACCCCACCTCTATTTCTTGGTATCGGCAATCTTCCACTACCTGGGACCGGCTTTCGCCGTGTTGCTCTTTGCCCGAGTCCCGGTGGCCGGGGTCGCCTGGCTGCGGATCGTCTCGGCCGGTCTCATATTCGCCCTCTGGCGTCGCCCGTGGAGAGTGTTCCTCTCGGCCGGCTCACACCAACGTCTCGAGATCGCAGCTCTTGGCGCGATCTTCGCTCTGATGAACTACTCGTTCTACATGGCGATCGCCCGGCTTCCTCTTGGGACGGTGGCCGCGATCGAATTCGTCGGGCCGGTCGTTCTCGCTCTACTCGGGGCCCGGTCAATGCGGAATCTGGCCGCCCTCGGCCTGGCGGTGTCAGGTGTCCTTCTCCTCACCGACGTGAGGCTGGCCGGCGAACCTGCCGGCTTTGCATGGGCGTTCCTCAACTGCGCCCTGTTCACGGGTTACATCGTGATCGCGCATCGAGTCGCCAGACACGAGCCCGCAAACGCAGCAGTCGATCGACTGGGGGCTGCGATGCTGATCGCCGCCTTGGTGATCACCCCGATCGGGATTGGTGGAGCCACCCCGGCCCTGACCGATTGGGTCGCTCTTGCTGCCGGTGTGGGAGTAGGAGTGAGCTCCTCGGTGATCCCTTACATCTTCGATCAGCTTGCGATGACACGTCTGCCTCGATCCACCTACGCCTTGTTCGTGGCCCTGCTGCCGGCGACCGCGGTTGTCATAGGCGTGATCGTCCTCGGTCAGATACCGGGATTGGTCGAGATTGCCGCGGTTGGCCTGGTGATCGCTGGCGTGCTCATTCACCGGACGGCCACGGCCGTGGTGGTGCCATGAGATTCGGCGCCCTCATCCCATCAGGGTGGGTGCTGGATCTGGTCGACATCCCGGTTGAAGAGCAATGGGAGACGATGCTCGACGTCACCCGGACCGTCGAAGCGACCGGTTTCGACTCGGCGTGGATGGTGGATCACTTCCACACCACTCCACAACCGACACAGGAGTCGACCTACGAGGCATGGTCGCTGACCGCGGCCCTTGCTGCTGCCACGAAGACGATTCGACTTGGGCAGATGGCGACGTGCAACTCCTATCGATCTCCGGCCTACCTGGCGCATTTAGCCGCATCGGTCGACGTGATTCGCACAAGGTTTGGGCTACCTCTTGGTCCGGTTCCCTGATGCCGCCTACGACAAGACCGGCATCGAACTGTTCGCGAGGGAAGTCATAGGCAACTCCCCGTAGACTGTCCAGAACGGGGACGTAGCTCAGTTGGAAGAGCACCGGCTTTGCAAGCCGGGGGTCGTGGGTTCGAGTCCCATCGTCTCCACATCGTGGATTGAATTCACCTGATGAGTTGTTGGCCTTCATATACGAGCAGGGAGCAGAGATGACCAATGCTGTGATCGTGGATGCGGTTCGAACCCCGACCGGGCGTCGCAACGGTGTCTTCAAGGACTACCACCCCGTGGACCTCGCATCGAGGCCGCTCGAGGCCCTGGTCGAGAGGAACAACATCGACCCCTCGCTGATCGACGACGTGATCATGGGCACTGTCAGCCAGACCGGGGAGCAGGCCTACAACGTGGGCCGCAACGCAGCCTTGGCCGCAGGATATCCCGAAGAGGTGCCCGGGGTCACCATCGACCGCCAGTGCGGGTCCTCTCAGCAGTCGGCCCATTTCGCTGCCCAGGCGATCATGTCCGGCGCCCAGGACGTAGTGGTTGCGGCCGGGGTGGAGAACATGACACGTGTTCCCATGGGGGTCACCGCTCAACAAGGTCCGGGTCTTCCCTTCGGCGCCCGCATGCTGGAGCGCTACACCCAGGGTCTGGTGCCCCAGGGGATCTCCGCGGAGATGATCGCCGAGAAGTGGGGGATCTCCCGTGAGGAGCTCGACCAGCTTGCCCTCGAGTCGCATCGCAGGGCAGCGCAGGCCACCGAGGAGGGTCGCTTCGAGGGTCAGATCGTCCCGGTCGGCGTGACCCGTGAGAACGGCACCATTGAGACCGTGACCCGGGACGAGGGGATCCGATGGGACACCTCCATGGAGAAACTGGCCGCCCTCCAACCCGCCTTCAAGAGCGACGGGGTGATCACCGCAGGCAACTCGTCGCAGATCTCCGATGGCGCCGCCGCGCTGCTCATCATGTCCGAGGAGAAGGCGCAGGCCCTCGGTCTCGGGCCGAAGGCTCGCTTCGTCGCCTTCGCCATGGTCGGGGTCGACCCGATCACCATGCTCACCGGGCCGATACCGGCCACCGAGAAGGTCCTCAAGCGTGCCGGGCTGGGTATTGAAGACATCGATCTCTTCGAGGTAAACGAGGCGTTCGCCTCGGTGACGGTGGCCTGGCGGATGGAACATGGCGGATCGGATCCGATGGCTCTCTGGGAGAAGACCAACGTCAACGGTGGCGCCATCGCACTCGGTCACCCGCTCGGCGCCTCCGGGGCGCGGCTACTCACCACACTGGTCTGGGAGCTGGAGCGAACCGGCGGCCGGTATGGGCTGCAGACCATGTGTGAGGGCGGGGGCATGGCCAACGCCCTGATCATCGAAAGGCTGTGAGCCTGGAGGGTCTCAGCTCCGTTCTTGGCATGCGGTAGCCGGCATGGCCCCCCTCGACGCGCTCTCTTCGTTCGCCGGCGTCGGTCCCCCCGCTACGCAGGGGGACAAGGCGGACGTGATCCTTCACTCGGGCAAGCTCTGGGACGGCAGCCCGATCGAAGGGGGCGAAGCGGTCGCGGTGGGAGGAGGAAAGATCCTCGCCGCCGGGAGCAACCACGAGGTGGAGAGACACCGGTCTGAGCACACCCGGTCGATCGATGTGGGCGGGCGGCGGATCATGCCCGGGCTCATCGACTCCCACATCCACATGGTGCGGGGTGGGCTTCGCTGGAACGTAGACCCCCGGTGGCACGATCTGACGTCGCTGAGCGAAGGTCTGGAGATGATCGCCCAGGCCGGGCCCGGTCGCGATCCGGCCGAGTGGATCGCCGTGCTCGGCGGCTGGAATCCGCATCAGTTCACCGAGAAGAGGGCGCCTACCCGACACGAGCTCGACGAGGTATCGCCCGAGCATCCGGTGTTCGTGCAGCGGAACTACATCGAGGCCTTTCTCAACACCCAGGCGCTGGAGTCGATGGGCTGGACGGGAGCCGGTGCCCCGGAATGGGTGGAGCAGGATCCGAAGCTCGGCGAGCCCACAGGCAGAGTCGTCGGGGTCCCCGCCCTCCAGGCGCTGGGACAGCAGCTCACCCTGCCTTCTTCCGAGCAACAAGTGGAGGGCACCAGGGCCATGCTCCGTGAGCTCAATCGGGTCGGTCTCACCGGTGCCATCGATGCCGGCGGCTTCAGGATGACGCCCGAGGCGTATCAACCTATCGCCGACCTGTACCAGAGTGGAGAGCGGGGGTTTCGCACCCGCCTCCTGGTCGGGGCCAGCCAGCCGGGAGATGAGGATGGCGAACTGGAACGGTGGATGGGATTGGTGTCACCAGGGTCCGGCGACGAGTTCCTCCGCTATCTGGGGGCTGGAGAGGTGGTCCACTTTCCCGCCCACGACATGGAAGGGCTCGACCAGCGCGACATCTCGGGGGAGAAGGGCCGCCTCACCGAGATCTCCCGCAAGCTCGTCGAGGCCGGCTGGCCTCTCCACATCCACGCCATTCTCGACCCGTCGGTCGGCACCATCCTCGATGCCTGGCAGCAGCTAGACGACGATGACTTGGCCGGTCTTCGGTTTACCATCACCCACGCCGACCAGGTCGGCGAAGAGAATCTGCTACGAATCCGGGAGTTGGGAGTCGGGCTGACGGTTCAGAACGGGATGGCCTTCCGCGGCCACGACTCCATCGCCAGCTGGGGAGAGGAGCGGGTGCGGAGATCGCCGCCGTTGCGGACCATGGTCGACTTGGGCATCCCAGTCGGCACCGGCACCGACAGCACGGTGGTCTCCTCCTACAACCCGTGGGCTTGCATCTGGTGGATGGTGTCGGGTGAGAACAGAGACGGCTCGCCGGCCAGGGTCGAAGAACAGCGGCTCACCCGTGACGAGGCGCTCCGTCTCTACACGACGGGTAGCGCCTGGTTCTCCTTCGAGGAAGACACCCGCGGCAATCTCCGCGCCGGGAGCGATGCCGATCTGGTTGTCCTCTCCCTTGACCCGCTCACTGTGCCCGAGCACCAGATCCCGAACATCGAATCGGTGCTCACCGTCGTCGGCGGCCGCATCGCCCACGTATCGGGCCTCCCGGTCGTGGCGGATCTATAACCTGCCGATCATGGAGAAGACCTCGCTCAACCCCTCAACACTGCCTCCCGCCCCCGGCTATTCGCAGATAGTCAAGGTGTCGGGGGGTACCACCATCTACATCGCCGGTCAGGTTGCCTGGGACGAGGAGGGCCGGCTGGTGGGCGAAGGAGACCTGGAGAAACAGGCCCGCCAGGTCTTCACTAATCTGGTCACCGCCCTCGCCGAGGCGGGAGCGACACCGTCGGACCTGGTCAAGATCGGGATATACATCGTCGACCACGATCTCGAGAAGCTGAAGGTCATCCGTGGCGTCCGGGATCAGGTGTTCAACGTCGACCCGCCCCCGGCCAGCACTCTGCTCGGGGTGGAGCGTCTCGCCCTGCCCGATCTCCTCCTCGAGGTCGACGCCATCGCCGTGGTGGAGTGACAGTGTTGTCCCCCTCGACGCGCTCCCTACGGCCCTAGCGGGCCACTTCCCCCGACGTTGCTGCGCTCCTGGGGGAGGAAA
>Ga0299907_10001860_pt1 | contig 12527 bp, 12 predicted proteins | sample RVTome_16_FD_198680 | JGI IMG/M metagenome (GOLD analysis project Ga0299907, IMG submission 198680) | Soil microbial communities from uranium-contaminated site in the Upper Colorado River Basin, Wyoming, United States - RVT152D67 (version 2) ...
TCCAGCCATGCCATCCGGTCACAGGATGAGACCGATTCCGGTCAGGTCATGACGAGATTCGGGGTGAAGTGGGCCGCAGCCCGCCGGTGGAGTGGCGAGCTGCGGCTCTGTCATGGCGCCCCGGCGATGAGGTCGCGGTACCACCGGCCGCTGGTCTTCACCGTGCGCCGCTGCGTGGCGAAATCCACGTGGACGATGCCGAACCGCGTCCCGTATCCGAGCGCCCACTCGAAGTTGTCCATGAGCGACCAGGCGAAGTAGCCGACGAGCGGCACGCCGTCCTCGATGGCGTCGGCCGCCGCGACGATGTGAGCGGCGAGGTACCGCAGCCGCTCGGAATCCTCCACGGCTCCGTCCGCGCCGACCGTGTCGGGAAAGGTCGCGCCGTTCTCGGTGATGGCGATCGCCGGCGCGCCGTACTCGCGGGCGATCCGGCCCAGCGTCGCCCGCAACCCGTCGGGGTGGATCTCCCAGCCGTTCGCCGTCTGGTCGCCGGGAGCCACGGCGACCCGGGCCCCAATCCCCCACGTCGGCTCCGGCGGCGACGCGACGATGTGCTCGCGGCGGTAGTAGTTGAGCGCCAGGAAGTCGAGCGGTGGCGGATCGGCCAGCGCGCCGAGATCGAGCCCGTCGAGCATCCCGAGCCCGCCGTACCACTCCACGAGGTCCGCCGGGTACCCGCGCCCGAAGCTGGGGTCCAGGAACCATCGGTGCATCGCGCCGTCGTAGCGGACGAGCGCCGCGGCATCCTCCTCGCTCGCGGAGCCGGGCTCGAGGTGCGCGACGTCGTGTGCGATGCCGATCCGCGCATTGGGCACCTCGGCCCGCAGCGCCCGCGAGGCCGCGGCGTGCGCGAGATGCGCGTGGTGCGCGACGCGCAGCGCCCCGCGCCACCCCTGGCGGCCGGGTGCATGGCGGCCGGTCCCATAGCCCATGAGCGAGAACGTCCGCGCCTCGTTCAGGGTGATCCAGCCCGCCACGCGGTCGCCGAGACGACGCCCAACGATCGCCGCGTAGTCGGCGAACCGATCGACCACCTCCGGCCCCAGCCAGCCGCCGCGATCCTCGATCGGCTGCGGAAGGTCCCAGTGGTAGAGCGTGAGCCAGGGCTCGATCCCGCGATCCAGGAGGCCATCGACGAGCCGGTCGTAGAAGTCGAGGCCGGCGGGGTTCGCCGCGCCCGAGCCACCCGGCTGCACGCGCGGCCACGCGACGCTGAACCGATACGCCCCGAGCCCGAGCGCGCTCATGAGATCGAGATCTGTCTCCCAGCGCCGGTAATGGTCGCAGGCCGCGTCGCCGGTCTCGCCGTTCAGCGTCCGGGCGGGCGTGTGGCTGAAGGTGTCCCAGATGCTCGGCCCACGGCCGTCGACGTCATGCGCCCCTTCGACCTGGTAGGCGGCCGTGGCCGCTCCCCATGCGAACCCGGCCGGGAAGCGCCCGGCGAGCCCGGCGACAGCCGGCGCGGATGCCGATGCCCCCATCCCGGCGGCTACGAGGAGGCCGATCGACCGGCCGCCGCGACCGGCTCGCGCGGCACGCTGTTCGTCTCCGCCGCCCTCACCCTCATCGGCGCCGGCGGATCGGCCTGGTCGCCACAGCAGCCGAGCCACTCGTGGATCGGAGCGAGGTCGACGCCATCGGTCTCGGCGAGGGGCGCCGCCAGATGGTCGACCCAGACGCCATCCTCGAAGTACCCGATCCCGAAGCTCATGACGCCGAACCGTCGCACGATGTGCCTCCGTCGATGCATGCCGCTCCTTTCCCTACGCCTGGTGGCCGGTGTCATCGCCGGCCGCGGACGAGCCGCGGACGACGAGCCGGGTGTCGAGGATCACGCGTCGCGGCGCGCGTCCCGGGAACCGAATCTCCTGCATGAGCAGCCGGGTCATCTCGCGGCCCATCTCCTCGATCGGCTGCCGAACGCTCGACAGGCCCGGCTCGGTTGTGACTGCCAGCTGCGAGTCGTCGAACCCGACCACGGCCACGTCCGCGGGGATCGAACGCCCCCTGGCCCGAACGGCGGCTACGGCGCCGACGGCCATGAGGTCGGACGCGACGAAGACCGCGTCGAGGTCGGGCGCGCGATCGAGGAGCCGGTCCATGGCCGCGCGGCCGCCGTCGTGCGTGAAGTCGCCGACTTCGACGAGGGTCTCGTCATCGGCGTGGCCCGCGCTCGACAGCCGCTCTCGATACCCGGCCAGCCGGTCCGCGCCAGCGGCCATGTCCTGCGGGCCGGCGATGGTGGCGATCCGTCGCCGGCCGGTCGCGAGCAGGTGGGCGACCGCGCTCCCCGCTCCCCCGCGGTTGTCGACGTCGACGTAGGTGATGCCCTCGGCCGGCGGCCGGCCGCCGACAACGGTCGGAATGCCGTGGCGGCGCAGGCCTGCAGGGAGGGGATCGGCCCCGTGGAGCGAGATGAGCAGGACGCCGTCGCTGTGCCCGGCGCCGAGGTAGCGCTCGACCCGATCCTCGTCGCGCCGGCCCTGCGGCATGAGCAGGACCAGCTGCATCGACTCGTCCGCCAGCTCGTCGCTGATGCCACGCAGGATGCGCGGGAAGAACGGGTCCCCGAACAGCTGGCCGCTCGGCTCCGGGATGACGACGGCGACCGAGTCGCTGCGCCGCGTCACCAGGCTGCGTGCGGCCCGGTTCGGCACGTATCCGAGCTCTCGGATCGCGACCTCCACGGCCGTCCGCGCCGGCTCGCTGACGCGGAGGTCGCCGTTGACCACCCGCGACGCCGTCGCGCGCGACACGCGCGCCACCCGGGCCACCTGCTCCAGGGTCGCGCTGCCCGAACCTTGTGAGAGCGCTCTCACGTTCACAGAGCCATCGTACGCCTCGCGTCAAGAGAGCGCTCTCACGCACGAGCGCGGGGGCGTACAGCCAGCCGCTCCTCCAGGAGAGCGGTCCACCTTCACCCGTGGTGCGGGGCTAACTGGCAACAAGGGAAGCAGAACCCGGCGTTCGCAGCCGCTCTGACCCGTCCCACGGGGGATCCGGGACGGAGCACGCCTTCCCTGCCGCTAAGCCCCGTGGTGCGAGCGAGGGCGCGCATCGGTAGCGGGAAATTGGTCAGTTCGGTGGTGTCTGGGCCGGATCCGCGCAGTTGGCATCGCGGGGACGGAGTAGGACCATGAGCTCGGCAAACCGGTACCCATGCAGTACTTGTGGGGCTAGGCAGACCCATGTTCTCGGTGGCAATCAGGGGCTACGGCATCGTCATCTGGGACGGTGACGGCGAATGGCGCACGTTCGGCGCGACGGAAGGGCTGAGCGCGATGCTGGCCGCGCGCGTCGAGCAGGCCCTGGACGCCGTTCCCGTCTTCGCGACCGAGACCGATGTGCGAGATGCCCTGCTCACCATCTCCGGCGCCGGGCTTCTCTCGGCCGACTGCGACCACGCGCCGGGCGAGTGCGACGGCGAGGTCGAGGCCAACTGACCGCGTACGTCATGTGACGTATGCCGCGCCGGGTGTCCGGTGCTACGATCCGTCTCCCGCTTGCCAAACCCGTCGCCCGGTGCTGCCTCCCCATGCCTGACGAGCTTGCCATTCGCGCGCGCGGCGTGACGCGCGTCTACAAGGCGAAACCCGCACCCGTCACCGCCCTGGGCGGCGTCGACCTCGACGTCCAGCAGGGCGAGTTCTTCGGGCTGCTCGGGCCGAATGGCGCCGGCAAGACGACCCTGATCAAGATCCTGACGACCCTGCTGATCCCGACCGCCGGCACCGCGCTCGTCGCCGGGTTCGACGTCGTTACCGAGACCGCGAAGATCCGTCGCGTCATCAACATGGTGTCCGGCGGCGAGCAGTCCGGCTACGGCCTCCTGACGACCCGCGAGCAGCTCTGGATGTTCAGCCAGTTCTACGGACTCACGCAGCGTGACGGCTGGCGGCGCGTGGACGAGCTGATCGAGATCACCGGGCTCACGGAGCAGCGCGACCAGAAGGTGCGCACCCTCTCCACGGGCCAGCGCCAGAAGCTGAACTTCGCGCGAGGCCTGCTCAACGACCCGTGGGTCCTCTTCCTCGACGAGCCGACCCTTGGGCTCGACGTCGCCGCCGCCCGGGACCTCCGCGACCACACACTCTCCTGGAAGGCGGCCGCTCCGGGGCGCACGGTGCTCCTCACGACCCACTACATGGTCGAGGCCGAGCAGCTGTGCGACCGGATCGCGATCGTGGACCGTGGCCGCATCCTGGCCCTCGGAACGCCGGAGGAGCTGCGCCGCCGAGTCCAGGCCGAGTCGATCTTCCGCATCGAGCTCGATCAGCTGCCGCAGAACGGCGGCATCGCCGCCATCGGCGCCCTTCCCGGCGTGCTCTCGGCCATCCGCGCCGACGAGGATGGCGAGGGGCCAGGATCCGATCGCGTGGCGCTCAAGGTCGCGCTGGCCGACGACTCGGCGCTCACCAGCGTCGTGACGGCCGTCGCGGAGCGGGGCTCGCATCTCGTCGGGCTGGCGAAGTCGGAGCCGAGCCTCGAGGACGTCTTCGTCGAGCTCGTCGGGCGCGGCTTCGGCGAGGACGACGGAGAGGGGCCTTCGTCGTGACCCGCTATCGGACGATCGCGACGACCCCGCGAGAAGCCGCTGAATGGTCGACCGGCCGCCTCATCCGGACGAACCTGCGCGCGATCGTCGGGCGGGCCTACCCGCGCATCGTCGGGCTCGCCCGCGAGCCCTCGTGGCTCTTCTTCGAGATCTTCCTGCCCTTCCTGGCGGTGAGCGCCTTCGTCTTCGTGTACCGGGCGCTCGAGGCGCCCGAGGAGTTCGTGGGCTTCGTCGTCCTCGGCGGCGCGATGACCGCGTTCTGGCTCAACGTCGTGTGGATGATGGCGGCCCAGTTCTACTGGGAAAAGGACCAGGGCAACCTCGAGCTGTACTTCACGGCGCCGATGCACCTCATGAGCATCCTGGCCGGCATGGCCATCGGCGGGCTCGTGCTGACGAGCTCACGGGCGCTGGCCGTCATCGGCATCGGCTCACTGGTCTACGGGGTGACCTACCACGTGGAGGAACCCTTCGTGCTGGTCGGCGTGTTCTTCCTGACCATGGTCCCGCTGTACGGGATGGGGATGCTCCTCGCGTCGCTCTTCCTGATGTGGGGGCGTGAGGGATTTCATCTCGCCCAGCTCCTCCAGGAGCCGATCTACTTCCTGGGCGGCGTGAACTTCCCGCTGCGCGCCATCGCCCCGGTGGCCGGGGTGATGATGGCCATCCTGCCCCTGGCCGTCGGGCTCGACGCGATGCGCCAGCTGGCGTTCGTGGGGAGCGAGGCGCAGGGCATGCTGCCGGTCGGGACCGAGGCGCTCATCCTTGTGGCGATGGGCGTCGCCTTCCTGGCCGCGGCACGCCTGGCGCTCGGCTATCTCGAGAAGCTCGCCCGGCGCGAAGGGCGTCTCACGCTGCGATGGCAATGATCGACCGCGCGGCCGTCCGCGGAGTCACCCTCGCGGACGCCTGGCGATCGTTCCGGACCGCGATCGGCCTGGGCTGGGCCGTCGAGTCGAACTGGTCGGACCCGTTCCTGTTCTTCCTGTACACGATGGCCAAGCCGCTGGCGGCGGCCGGGATCCTCGTCGTCATGTTCCAGGTCATCACGCAGGGCCGGAATCCGGAGTTCCTCCAGTTCCTCATCGTCGGCAGCGCGCTCTGGAACGTCGTGTTCGGGGTGATGGCCGGGCTGGTGCAGTCGATCCTCGAGGACCGCGAGCGCTACCGGATGATCAAGTACGTCGTCGTGACGCCGACCTCGCTCTTCCCGTTCCTGCTCGGCAGGTCCCTGGCGCGCGTGCTCGTCTCGTTCGTGGCGGTCGTGCTGACGCTCGTGGTCGGGGTGGTCTTCCTCGGCGTCGACCTGCGGCCGAACCTGCTCTACCTCGTCCCGGCCACGCTGATCGGCGTCACCGCCGTCATCGCGCTGGGGATCTTCATGGCCGGCTGGTGCCTCCAGCTGCGTCAGGAGGCCTGGTCGTACCCGGAGGCCATCGCCGGCGCCCTCTACCTCGTCTCCGGCGCGATCTTCCCGATCGACGTCCTGCCGGCCTGGCTCCATCCGATCGCGTACGCCTCCCCGACGACCTGGTGGCTGGAGGCCTCTCGTCGCGGTCTGCTCGGCCACGGCTCACCGGGACCGACCGGCGCCATCCCGGACGGCCTCGTCATGATCTTTCTCCTGGTCAGCACGGCGGTCGTCCTCCCGCTCTCCCTGGCCGCCTTCGCCTGGTTCATCAGGCGCGCCCGCCGGGCCGGCCTGCTCGACATGGTCACCGGCAGCTGACCTAGCGAACCAGCTCGTCGTAGTCGTTCACGACGAGGCTGTTCCGGCACCGATCCGCCCGCTCCGGCACGCACGACGCCGCCACCGGGTCCGCGAAGTGGCCGGCGAAGACGAGCTGCTGGCCGCGGAGGTTCGCCCCGCCCGGCTCCGCCCGCGACGGGAACGCGTTCCCCAGCGGCGCCGCGAGGCGCAGGCCATCGCGCTCGAGCTCCTCCTGCGTCACGTCGGTGGCCGGCTGCTCGGGCAGCAACACCCGCAGCGGGCAGTCGCGCTGGAGCCACGCCACGTCCGCATCGACGCCTCCGGCGTCGCCCTCGCAGTCGGCGTCGAGCTCGGCGTACCATCCGGTCACGTGCAGCTCCTGGCTCCCCCATCGGTCCGCGCCGGCGAGCGCCTCCTCGACACTGAGCGGGTCGACCTCCGGGCGCGGCGCGCCGAGCGCCCCGAGGAAGAGCATCAGCGCCACGAACGCACCGAGCCCGATGACCGCCAGGACGCCGAGCCGCGCTTCTCGCGTCATAGCTCGAGCTCCGCCCATCGCTCGCGCAGCAGCTCGATCCCCCGCCGCCAGAGCTCGACGCGACGGGGGTCGTTCAGCCAGGTCGACGCGCCCGAGGGATGCGGCAGACAGAGGACCGATGCGCCCTGCGCGTCGTCCCACGCCAGCTCACGCCCGACGAGATCGTCGAGGCGCGCGGCCGGGCCGAACGCGAACCGATGGGCGAGGCCACCGACGAGGAGCAGGAGCCGGGGGCGGACGAGCCGCAGCTCCTCTCGCAGGACCGGCGTCCAGCGCTCGATCTCGAATCGGGACGGCGGCCGGTCGACTGACGAGGCCGGCGCCCGACCGGGATAGCACTTCCCGATGCTCGTCACGTACCAGCGGTCCCGAAACTCGTCGACGCTGATGCCGGCCACCTCCAGCCAGCCGCACAGCCGCTTGCCGGCGTCCCACGCGAAGGGCAGCCCCGTCTCGATCTCGCGCCACCCCGGTGCCTGGCCGATGAGCATCGCGCGCTCGGTGCCGTCGCCGGAGAGCACCGGGCCGGCCCCGCCCTCGCAGCGCGGCATGGCGTCCTGGAGGGCCCGGAGCTCGGTGTCCGGCGCCGCCCGGCGCGGCGCGGGCGTCGGCCACTCCCCGAGATGGCGCAGTCGTTTCGGCTCGACGGTGGCGAGGTCGATCACGCCGGCCGGCGCAGCGCCTCGGCCGCGCGCAGGTCGTCCGCGATCGCCAGGCGCAGCATGCGGCGCACGCCGTCGTGGTACGGCCCGGCCGCCTCGAGCGCATCGGTCAGGCCGTCTCTGGCCGCGTACAGGCGGTCGATCGGGTCGGTCGAGAGCTCGGGCGCCGGGTGCTCGAGATCCCGAACGAAGGAGATGTCCTGGCGCTCGATCGCGTCGAGCTGCTCGGCCGCCGAGGACGGGTCGCCCTCGTCAAGCGCCGACGCCAGCTCCTCGCGCGCCAACTCGAGCCAGCGCAGCCACGTCGCGAACTCGTCGTCCGACGGCGGCAGGTCGTCGAGCGTGAAGGCGGCACGGCGCCCGTCCGCGGCCGCGGCGCGCTCGACCTCGTACCAGTTGTCGCCGACGAAGCTCGGTGCCGGCTCGCCATTCTCGTGCAGCCAGGCGGTGAAGCGGCCGACCCGCATCGGCATGGACCCGGCCGCCTCGTCGTCGGAGGCGGCGAAGACGGCGCAGCCGGGAAGCTCGGCGGCGTAGGCGCCGACGAGGCCGTGCCCGTCGACATCGGTCTCGATGAAGATCGCGTGCGGCATGGTGCCGGCCATCTACGGGCGCCTCCGGCGCGGGGGACGTCGACGCGAGCCGGCGGCGATCACGTTCGGCGTGGTGGCCGTGCTGAACACGCGGTTCGCCTCGCTGCCTCGGCGGCCGTCCTGCCCGTCGCTCTCGGCCGCCGCGGCGTAGACCTCGGCCGGGATGCTGCCCGGCGCGGCCGCCAGCTCCTCGCGGAGGCGGCGAAGCTGGAGGACCTCGTCGCGAAGGGCGGCCGCGCGCTCGAACTCGAGGTTCCGAGCGGCCTCCTTCATCTGGGCCTCAAGGCGGCCCATCATCGCGGCGATCTCCTCCGGCTCCTTGCCGGCCACCTGGAGCTCGGCGCGCTGCTCGGCGACGCGGCGCAGGCCCTCGTGGATGTCGCGGATCTCCTTGATGATCGTCTCGGGGGTGATGCCGTGCTCGGCGTTGTACGCGGCCTGCTTCTCGCGGCGCCGATCGGTCTCGTCCATCGCCTTCTTCATCGAGTCGGTGACGCGATCGGCGTACATGACCACCCGGCCGCCGATGTTCCGCGCCGCGCGACCGATGACCTGGATGAGCGAACCGCCCGAGCGCAGGAAGCCCTCCTTGTCCGCGTCCAGGATCGCGACCAGCGTGACCTCCGGCAGGTCGAGGCCCTCGCGCAGGAGGTTGATGCCGACGAGCACGTCGTACACGCCGAGGCGCAGGTCGCGGAGGATCTCGATCCGCTCGAGCGTGTCGACCTCGGAGTGCAGCCACTGGACCTTGATCCCCAGCTCGGCGAGGTAGTCGGCCAGGTCCTCGGCCATCTTCTTGGTCAGGGTCGTCACGAGCGCGCGCTCGCCGCGCTCCACCGTGGCCCGGATCTCGGCCAGCAGGTCGTCGATCTGGCCGGCGGTCGGGCGCACGGTGATCGTCGGGTCGACGACGCCGGTCGGGCGGATGAACTGCTCGGCGACGCGCTCGGCGCGCTCCGTCTCGTACGGCCCGGGCGTGGCCGACATGTAGACGACCTGGCTCATGTGGTCCTCGAACTCCTCGAAGGTGAGCGGTCGGTTGTCGAGGGCCGATGGCAGCCGGAACCCGAAGTCGACGAGGATCTCCTTGCGGGTCCGGTCGTTCTTGTACATGCCGTGGACCTGCGGGATCGTGATGTGGCTCTCGTCGACGATGAGAAGGAAGTCGGTCGGGAAGTAGTCGATGAGCGTCCACGGCCGCGAGCCGGCCTCGCGCCCCGCGAGGTGGCGCGAGTAGTTCTCGATGCCGGAGCAGTAGCCGACCTCGCGCATCATCTCCAGGTCGAAGTCGGTGCGCTGCTTCAGCCGCGCCGCTTCGAGGTCGCGGCCCTGGTCGTTCAGCCAGCGCACTCGCTCCGCCAGCTCGGCCTCGATCTTCTCGGCCGCAGCGAGGAGCTTGTCGCGCGGCGTGACGTAGTGGGTCGCGGGGTAGAGGTTCACCTCGCTGCGCTCGGCGAGCACCTCGCCGGTGAGATCGTCGATCTCCACGATGCGCTCGACCTCGTCGCCGAAGAAGTCGACCCGCACGACGTACTCACCGTGCGGCGGCTGAACCTCGAGCACGTCGCCTCGCACCCGGAACTTCGCCCGGCCGAGCGCCGCGTCGTTGCGCTGGTACTGGAGGTCGACGAGGTGGCGCAGGATGCCGTCGCGACGGTAGTGGCCGCCACGCTTCAGCTGGATGACGGTCGCGCCGTAGTCGACCGGCGCGCCGAGGCCATAGATGGCCGACACCGATGCCACGATCACCACGTCGCGGCGCTCGAAGAGCGCCCGGGTGGCGTTGTGCCGCAGCCGGTCGATCTCCTCGTTCCGGGACGAGTCCTTCTCGATGTACGTATCGGTCCGGGGCAGGTATGCCTCCGGCTGGAAGTAGTCGTAGTAGCTCACGAAGTACTCGACCGCGTTGTCGGGGAAGAACTCCTTGAACTCCTGGTAGAGCTGGGCGGCGAGCGTCTTGTTGTGGGCCATCACCAGCGTCGGGCGCTGCACGGCCTCGATGACCTTGGCCGCCGTGAAGGTCTTGCCGGTGCCCGTCGCGCCGAGCAGGACCTGGTGGCGCAGGCCGGCGCCGATGCCCTCGGCAAGCTCGGCGATCGCGGCCGGCTGGTCGCCGGTCGGCTCGAACGGGGAACGGACCTTGAGGTCGGGCATGGGGCACCGATTCTAGCCGCCCTCCATCGGTCCCATCCGGAGCGTGCCCAAGGGCCTATATCGGTACCAGTGACCCATTCATAGCATCGACCATGGCTGCCGCCATCCAAAGCCGATACGAGCCCTTCGCCACCACCCTTGAAGATGCCCATCGAGCCACGCGATGCACCGACCCCGGACTCGCCGCTCGCGCGCGCCCGCGAGGGCGAGCGCGGCCAGGCGCTGGTCGAGTTCGCCGCCGTGCTCCTGCCCCTCGTGCTGATCCTGGTCGGGATCATCCAGTCCGGCTTCCTGTTCTCCGGCTACGTCGGGATCAGCAACGCGGCGCGGGAGGGAGCGCGGGCGGGCACGATCTACGAGTACGACTCGACGGAGGGGCAGGGCCAGAACGACCTGCTCCGCTGCCAGGCGATCCTGGCCGCGGCCCAGCAGGCCGTCGATGCCGGCGTCCCCGGCGACTTCGCCGGCACCTGCGCCACGGTCAACGGCGGTGGCGACCTGTCGATCGCCTACCCCGACGCGGCGACCTGCACGAACTCGGCTCGCACCGGATGCCAGGTGCGCGTCACCCTCACCTTCCACCAGCCGCTGCTGGTCCCGCTCGTCGGCGCGCTGCTCGGAGCGGGCGAAGACAACACGATCGGGCTCGAGGCCGACCTCACGATGGTCCTGAACTGATGGGCCGATCGGAGCACGGCCAGGTCCTGGTCATCGTCGCCCTGGCGCTCGTGGTCCTCCTCGGAGCCGCGTCGTTCACCGTCGACCTCGGCCGGCGGGGCGCGGAGGAGCGATACCTGCAGAACGCCGCCGATGCCGGGGCCCTTGCCGGTTGCAACGCGCTCATCGACGGCGCCACCGACTCGAACGCCCTCCAGCAGGCGCGGGCGGTTGCCGCGCTGAACCTCGCCGACTCGCCATCCGGATCCGGCGCGACGATCGCGGGCCCCGGCGCCGAGGAGTACGCGGCGGGCTACATCGGCAATCCCTACCAGCTCACGAACGGCGCTGCCTTGGCCGACGACTCCGTCTTCGTGGCCATCGACGCCGTCGTGGCCACGACGGTCGGCCGCGTCCTCGGCCGGGACTCGCTCAACGCGCTCGGGCGCGCCCGGTGCTCCACGGAGGCCGAGCCCGCCCTGCCGTTCGTGATCCGGCGCTACCAGAACCCGCCCGGCCCGGGTGGCGGCTTCGTCGACTTCGTCGCCACGGCGGACACGAGCGCGAGCGGCGCGGTGGATCCGGCCGATCCGCGCGGCTACGGAGGTCGCACGCCGGCGAGCATCGCAGTGCCCGGGCCGGAGTTCGAGATGTATGGACCGGGAACGCAGGCCACGAACAGCTCGTTCCGCGGCTTCATCGCGCTCGACGTGCGCGACTTCACCGACGCCACCTCCCGGCAGTATTACAACGGCGCGACCAGCACGATGAGCTCGAACGTCCTGAAGGGGCACCATGCCGCCTACCTGACGGATGAGCATCCGTATCCCGGCCCGCCCTTCCCGACCGTCGAAAACCCGCCCACGGGCGCGACGCAGGTCGGGATCCTGAACGGGGTCAGCGCCGCGCACTCGACCGATCCCTTCGACGCGAAGTACTCGGTCGGCGAACGGATCATGTTCACGCTCTACAACGGCACGGTCATGGCGATCCCGGACTTCGCGATCCAGCCGCCGATCGAGATCGCACTTCCCGCCACCACGACCTCACCGACCGACGGGCCGAGCTTCGAGGTGTCGCGCAACTCGGCCTTCTCGAGCCTCGTGACCTTCGCGCTCGCCGGCGACACCGGCGCTGTCGCCACCGGCCACCCGGAGTACGACATCCTTCCCGATCCGGCGACGACGACGCCCACGACCGGCCACATGGGCGCGGCGGAGTTCAGCCCGAACGTGTTCGTGCCGGCCCAGACCGGATCGGACGTCGACATCCTGGACATCACGACGAATGACGTTCCCGAGGGCCTCTACACCGTTTGGCTGGAGGGCAAGGCCGGGCCGCCGTACTACCAGACCCGCCGCCAGCCGGTCCCCGTCCGGATCGGCGACGTGGAGCGCGAGTTCAGCCTGGCCGGATCGGTCCTGGATGGGGCGACGGAGACGCTGGGCGGCACGATCTCGCTGCCGATCCGGGTCTCCACCGGCAGCGGGGCTGGCGCCTGGGACGACGGGTCGGGCACGGCGAGCCCGGTCGACCTGTCCTGGGAGGCGGGGTCGCTGACCGACTGCAGCCACAACCCGAAGCCACTGGGCACCGGGAGCATCTCGTTCAGCGCCCCATCGGTCACGCCGAGCACGGGTGCCGGCGCGACGTC
>Ga0299907_10001861_pt1 | contig 12520 bp, 13 predicted proteins | sample RVTome_16_FD_198680 | JGI IMG/M metagenome (GOLD analysis project Ga0299907, IMG submission 198680) | Soil microbial communities from uranium-contaminated site in the Upper Colorado River Basin, Wyoming, United States - RVT152D67 (version 2) ...
GCGATAACCGACGCGCTGCGCCAGCTGGTCGCGGGGGAGATCTCCGCGCCCGACCCCGAGCGCCTGCGCGAGTACTCCTATCCCACGGTCGCGGAACGCATGTCCGAGGCCGTGGAGCGCGCGATCGCCTCTGAGCGCGTATCTCAATAAACCCAGCACACGCGATTCGCCCGCTGACACTTCGCGGCTGCGGCGCCGCCACGAGGCTCGCGTGGCGCTGCCACGCCACGCCTCGCGTCGACACCGCCCCGCTCGGTCAGCGAACGCATCGCGCGCACTGGGCCTACCGAGATACGCCCTTAGACTGGCCCGCTCTATCCGATGATCGCCTTCGGTTGCTCAATCACCAACCCGGAGCTGTACGAGGGCTGCGCGCTGCCCGGGATCCGCCTCGCCTCCGAGCCGGACTCGGAGCTGCTCGCGCAGGAGCACGCCGGGACGTTGTTTCACAGCTACAACCTGCTGCTCGATCTCGCCGCCGAGCGCGATGACCTCGAGGCCCTCGTGCTCGTGCACCAGGACGCCGAGATCGTCGATGCCGACTTCTGCAAGAAGCTGCGCGAGTCGCTCAGCGATCCCGAGGTTGCGCTGGTCGGCTCCGGCGGGGCCGTCGGCGTGCGAAGCATCGCGTGGTGGCAGGGCTCGGTCACGTGGGCCTCCTTCACCACCCGCTACGAGGAGTTCGGCGGCGGCGAGGTCCCGGGGCTGACCTGGTACCCGGACAAGATCCCCCCCTACGCGCGCACCGGTGAGGTGGACTCGATCGACGGGTTTGTGATCGGGATGTCGCCGTGGGCGGTCCGCGAGCTGCGCTTCGACGAGTCTCTCGGGCAGATCCACGGCTACGACTTCGATCTCTGCTGCCAGGCTCGGGCCGCGGGGCGGAAGGTCGTGACCGCGGACCTTCGCGTCGTCCACCACCACTCGCTCGACCTGATCGGCGACGTCGAGGCATGGGTTGCCGCCCACATGAGGGTGGCGGAGAAATGGGACGGTCGCCTCCCCGGGGTCGGCTCGGCAGGCGGGGATTGGAAGCAGCGCGCCCGCCGCGCCGAGGCGGAGGCCGCCGCGGCGCAGCTGATCGCGGATCTGGGCAAGAACTACTGGGCGCCTCGCGCGCAGCTGCTGGAGCGAGAGCTGAGGTGGATCAAGAGCACCCGGAGCTGGCGGGTGAGCAAGCCGATCCGCGCGCTGCGAAACCGGCTGCGGCGGCGCTGACGGCCGCCACCCGGGCTCACCCGCCGTCCTCACCGAGCGCGCGCCTCACCTGCTCCCGGGTGAACGTCGGCCGCCCCCCCTTGCGCAACCGCGAAAGCCTCTCCCCCCACGCGAACGCCCTCGAGGCGAGCATCGCGCGCAGGATCTGCTCCTGCTCCGCGTGGCGCTCGCGCTCGCGGCGCATGATCTCGATCTCGCCCAGCTCCTGCGCGTGGCGGTAGCGCTCGACCAAGTTGGCGACGCGGTACGCCTCGAGCCTCTCCAGCACCGGGTTGCGATCCCACGGCACCACGACCTCGGCGATGGCGCTCGCCCACGCCGCGTCCTCGTGCCACACGATCCCGAGGCCGAAGAAACCCGGCACGATCGCGAGCCGCACTCCCTCGCGCCGTTCGACGAAGTCCTCGATCGCCGTCAGCACCCCGTTGGCGGGACCGCCCTCGCGTTCGGCGGCCCACTCGTAGCGCAGGCCCGCGTGAGCGACGCCGGGCTCGCCGGGAACCAGCGCCGCGCGCCCGACCAGCGGCTGGCGGTGCTCCTCGGGGATCCGGTCCGGGGCGTGGTAGGTGTCCCTGCGCGCGTTCGGCCACCCGACGTCGTGGAGCATCAACAGTGGGAGCTCGGCCCCGGGCGCCCGCTCGTCGATCAGCCTCAGCTCCTCGCTCACCGTGTAGTAGTTGTGATCTCCGTCCACGATCAGCGCGTCCGGGATCGAGATGTGGCGAAGCGCGTCGTGGCTCTCCTCGCTCACGAGCTCCAGCTCCGGGTGCTCCTCGACCAGCTCGAGGATCTCGGGAGCCGGGAGCGGCTCGATCGTGGTGATCCGAGCCCCGCCGCGCGCCGCCCACGCGAGCAGCTCACGGGTGAGCGCGCCGCGCTCGGCGCCGATCTCGGCCACCGAGCGCGCCCCGGTCGCGTCCAGGCACGCGAACAGGACCTCGGCGAGGTGGGCGAGCGAGTAGCCCGCCTCGTCGGCATCGATTGAGTCGCGTTCGGGTCCCATGCGGCGCGGTCTCGAGGGCGCGGCCAGCGAGTGTAGTCCGCCCATGGTGCTCTCCCGACCAGGCCGTGGGGGCTACGCGAGGCAACCGCAGCCTGGATGACGTGCGCACGCCGCGATGGCATCGGTCATCTACTTCCCCGCCCTTATGCTTGTCGGGATGGCGACCCGCCCGACCGAGAAGCCCTCGAAACCCGCTGAGAGCGACCCCGAGGCCGAGGCCGCCGTGGGGGAGGATCTCAACCGCTTCGTCGCCCCGGTCGTCGGTCCCGACGACGAGCACCGCTACACGGACTCCGGGATCGACGTTCAGCGCGTGTACGACGAGGACGCCGTCGCTCCCGGGCTCCCCGAGCGACTGGGAGAGCCGGGCGAGTTCCCCTACACGCGCGGCGTCCACCCGGGGATGTACCGGGACCGCCTGTGGACGATGCGCCAGTACGCGGGATACGCGACCGCCGAGGAGACGAACCGGCGCTACCGCTACCTGATCGAGCACGGCTCGACCGGTCTCTCGATGGCGTTCGACCTCCCGACGCAGCTCGGCCGCGACTCCGACGACCCCCTGTGCCAGGGAGAGGTCGGGCGCACCGGGGTGGCGATCGACACGATCGAGGACATGCGGATCTGCTTCACCGAGATCCCGCTCGACGAGGTCTCCACCTCGATGACGATCAACGCGCCCGCCGCGATCCTCCTGCTGCTGTACGAGCTGGTCGCCGAGGAGCAGGATGTCGGCTCGGACAAGCTCCGCGGCACGGTGCAGAACGACGTCCTCAAGGAGTACGTGGCGCGCGGCAACTTCATCTACCCGCCCGAGCCGACGATGCGCCTGACGACGGACATCTTCGCCTACTGCCGCGAGAACGTCCCAAGGTGGAACACGATCTCGATCTCCGGCTACCACATCCGCGAGAAGGGTTGCTCGGCGGTTCAGGAGGTCGGCTTCACGCTCTCGAACGCGATCGCCTACGTCGAGGCGGCCCTGGAAGCGGGGCTGAAGGTGGACGAGTTCGGGCCCCGGCTGGCCTTCTTCTTCAACTGTCACAACAACGTCTTCCAGGAGATCGCGAAGTTCCGCGCCGTGCGCCGGATGTGGGCGAAGATCATGCGGGAGCGGTTCGAGGCCACCGACGAGCGGGCGATGAAGATCCGCTTCCACACCCAGACCGGCGGGGTCACGCTCCAGGCACAGCAGCCGGAGATCAACATCATCAGGGTCGCGCTCCAGGGCTTCGCGGCGGTGTCCGGGGGAACGCAGTCGCTGCACACCAACGGCTTCGACGAGGCCCTCGCGCTGCCGAGCGAGCGCTCGGCGCGGATCGCGCTCCGAACCCAGCAGGTGCTCGCGCACGAGTCGGGCGCCGCGGACAGCGTCGACCCGTTCGCGGGCTCGTACTTCATCGAGGCGCTCACCGACGAGATCGAGGCGCGGGCCTGGGAGCTGATGGGCAAGGTCGAGCAGCTGGGCGGATCGGTCAACGCACTTGAGTTCATCCAGCGCGAGATCGAGGAGTCGGCGCTCTCCTACCACGAGCGCTACCGCACCGGCCAGGACATCATCGTCGGCGTCAACAAGTACGTGACCGAGGGCACCGACGACGTCGAGGTGCTCAAGGTCGATCCCGAGTCCGAGCGCCGCCAGCTCGAGCGGCTGGGCAGGTTCAAGGCTGAGCGCGACCAGGGTGCGGTCGAGAAGCGCCTCGAGGCGCTTCGCGAGGTCGCACAGGGCGACGGGAACCTGCTGTACCCGATCAGGGATGCGCTTCGCGACCGGGCCTCGATCGGCGAGGTGTGCGGCGCGATGCGTGACGTGTTCGGCGAGTACAGAGGCGGCGCCTTCTTCTGAGCGTGCGCGTGAAGGCACGCGCCCAAGCGGCGGTTTTCGGGGAGGACTGGGACGGGTGGGGCTAGAAGTGGCTGCCCGTGCCAACGATCGAAAGGACGCTGGTCAAGTCCCCGCCGGAGCTATGGGAGCTCATGGACAACGCCGAGCTCATGGGGCGCTGGTCGGCCGAGCTGACCGGGACCCCGGGCGTGGTCGAGGTCGACGTCGTGGAGCGCGAGCCGGGCGAGCGCCTGGTTTGGGAGGCCGCGGGCGGCGGCGCGCGCATCGAGCTGGCCCTCGCCGAGAAGGGTTGGGGCACGAACGTGTCGATCCGGATCGTGGGGCCCGATGCGGGCGACGGCGCCGGCTCGGCCCTCGAGGGCCTGCTCGATGAGCTCGGCTCACCCCAGCGCCGCCCCTTCACCCGTACCTAGTGGTGGCTCTCACAACGTTGAACCAGAAACGGCGGCCCCAGATCGTCGCCATGCGGCGTCCTCAGTCGCCCGCATAGCGCTGCTATGCGGGCTCCCTGCGTCCTTGCCTGGCGGCGCCTGGGTCTCGCCGTTCCCGGCACAACGTCATGAGAGACACCACTGAGGGCGGGGAGTTCCTGCTGCGAGCGCTCGACGGGCGCCTGCCGGGCGCCCGCGACCACGCGGACGCGACGGCGTCGTACGCGTTCGCGTCCGCGGCGCAGCTGGGGCTGGAGCGCGACGTCTGCCTGGCGGTCCGCGAGGCCGCCCGCCTGCACGAGGTCGGAAAGCTGTACGTCCCCGCGATGCTGCTCGCGCGGCCCGCGTCGGAGCTCTCCCCCCAGCAGCTCGAGCGGGTCGAGTCGCACGCCCCAGCCGGCGCCCGGCTCGCCCGCGGCGCCGGAATGCCCGAGCAGGCGTGCGAGTGGATCCTCCACAGCGGGCAGCGATTCGACTCGGGCGTGGAGCTTCCGCTTCCCTCGAGGATCATCGCCGCGGCATGCGCGTACGACAGCCTGCTCCGCGAGCAGGCCGGCACCGGGGGCGCCGCTCATCGCTGGGCGCTGATCGGAGTAATCGAGGGAGCGGGCGGCAGGCTCGACCCGATGGTCGTGGACGGGCTCGCTCGCGTCGTCGAGCGGGCGGCCGGCGCCGTCGGTCCCCCGGCGGGCTGACCGCTCCTCGGTTGCCGATACGATCGCCGGTGACGTGGACGCTCCGGCGGCCAAGGGCGACGTGGGGGAGGCGCTGTCGGTCGAGTTCCGGTCGGCGACCAAGCGCTACCCGGGTTCGACCCAGCCCGCGATCGACGAACTCAGCGTCGATGTGCCGGCCGGCGAGATCTGCGTCTTCGTCGGACCGTCGGGCTCGGGAAAGACGACCGCGATGCGGATGGTCAACCGCATGGTCGAGATCACCGGGGGAGACATCCTCGTCGGCGAGCGCTCGGTGCGAGACCGGGGTCCCGCGGAGCTGCGCCGCGAGACCGGCTACGTGATCCAGCAGATCGGGCTCTTTCCGCACCGCACGATCGCCGACAACATCGCCATTGTCCCGAAGCTGCTCGGGTGGGAACGGGAGCGGATCGACGCCCGCGTGGCGGAGCTGCTGCGGGTGATCGGCCTCGACGAGGAGATCGCCCGGCGATTCCCGGCGCAGCTCTCCGGCGGCCAGCAGCAGCGCGCCGGCGTCGCACGCGCTCTCGCAGCTAACCCGGGGGTGATGTTGATGGACGAGCCCTTCGGGGCGGTGGACCCGATCAATCGCGAGCGGCTCCAGAACGAGTTCCTCCGCCTCCAGGCCGAGCTGCGAAAGACGATCCTCTTCGTCACCCACGACATCGACGAGGCGATCAAGATGGGCGACCGGATCGCGATCCTTCGCGAGGGCGGGCGCCTGGCCCAGTACGCGAGCCCCGCGGAGCTGCTGATGGCGCCCGCGGACGGCTTCGTCGAGGACTTCGTCGGCGCCGATCGCGCCCTGAAGCGGCTGTCCCTGATGCGGGTCGCCGACATCAGCCTCTGGGAGGCGCCGCTCGCCTTCGCCGGGCAGGCGACCGCGGAGGTGCGCGCGAAGCTCGACGGGGCCGAGGTCCCCCACGCGCTTCTGGTGGACGGCGAGCGGCGGCCGCTCGGGTGGCTCTCCGAGGGCGACCTCGAGCAGCCCACCGTCCCCCAACGCCCGCACACATCGCCCGACCCGGTGCTCGAGCTCGACGACGTGATGCGGGACGCGCTCTCGGACCTGCTCCAGGCGGAGACGCGCTATGCCCCGGTCGTCGACGCGAGGCGGACCATCGCGGGCGTGCTCTCGGTCGAGATCATCTCCGAGTTCCTCACCTCCGACGAGGCGCTGGTCGAGGAGCACCCGGCCGCGGAGCGGCCGCTCGCGGAGACCGAGGAGGCGGGGTGAGCGCCCCGCTGGCCTCCCTCCTCCCGCTCGCACAGGGAGACGATTTCATCCAGGAGCGAACCGGCACCGGATGCGTGCAGGAGAACGGCTTCTTCTGTGCCGAGTGGGCGTTCGACAACTTCGACCGCTACGTGACCCCGCTGGTCGAGCACCTGGTGCTCGTGTCGGCGTCCGTGGTCGCCGGGTTGGCGATCGCCCTCGGTCTCGCGGTTATGTCGCACCGCAGGCGGTGGCTGGTCCCGCCCCTGACCGGCTTGACCGGCGTCCTGTACACGATCCCCAGCCTCGCCTTCTTCATCGTGCTGCTGCCGATCACCGGGTTCGGCCGCACAACGGCGATCATCGCGCTGACCGCGTACACGCTCCAGATCATCTACCGCAACATCGTCGCCGGCCTCGACAACGTGCCGGCGGCCTCCAAGGACGCGGGCAGGGGGATGGGGATGACCGATCGCCAGCTGTTGTGGCGGGTCGAGCTCCCCCTGGCGCTGCCCGAGATCATCGCCGGGCTGCGCATCGCCACCGTGTCGACGGTGGCGATCGCCACCCTGGCCGTGTTCGCCGGTGCCGGCGGATTGGGCGACCCGCTGTACGCCGACCTCACCTTCCGCACCAACGTGCTCCTCGCCGGTGGGCTCGCGATCCTGATGGCGATCGCCTTCGACGCGCTGCTCGTCGTCGCGGGCAGAGTCGCGTCGCCGTGGCGAAAGGTGCGCCCGGTATGAGCCTCGCCCTCGTCAGCCTCGGATTCCTCGACGCCTTCACCGGAGCGATCGACTTCATCTTCAACCAGCGCGAGTCGACGGTCGCCGGCGACGAGGTTGGCGGCCTGGCGCAGATCGGCGACCTGACCGTCGACCATCTCGAAGTGAGCGCGATCGCGCTGGCCGGCTCGCTGATCGTGGCGATGCCGATCGGAGTCTGGCTCGGGCACCACGGACGGGGTGAGCTGCTCGCCGTGGCGATCGGCAACGCCGGTCGGGCAGTCCCCGAACTGGCGCTGATCGCGTTCATGGTCGCGTTCGTTGGGGTCGGGCTCGTCAACGTCAGCATCGCGCTGTTGATCCTGGGGATCCCGCCGATCCTCACGAACTCCTTCGTGGCGATCCGCCAGGTGGACCGTGACGCGGTCGAGGCGGCGCGTGGGATGGGCATGAGCGAGCCGGAGATCGTCGCCCGCGTCGAGCTGCCACTTGCGGTGCCAACGCTGATGAGCGGGGTGCGCACGGCGGCGATCGCGATCGTCGCCACGGCGACGATCGCGCCGCTCGCAGGGGTGGTCACGCTCGGCGATCTGATCATCAACCGAAACGTGTACGGCGACGACGGGGTGCTCGCCGGCGGGATCCTGGTCGCCGTGCTCGCGCTCGCGATAGAGCTCACGCTCGCGGGGATCCAGCGGCTGCTCACCCCTCGCGGCCTGCGGCTCGAGCGCGCGCCTGCACGTGCGTAGTTTCACGTGCGCGCGGATGGCCCTGTATAGGATCTTCGCTGCTTGCATCCACTGAGAGGGGAGAGGAGCTCTTGATGAGCACAGATTCCAGACGTCGTGCGCTGTTTGCTCTGTTCGCCGCGCTCGTCCTCGCGCTTGGGGTCGCGGCGTGCGGCGGCGACGACGACGATGACGGTGGCGATGGCGGTGACACCGGCGCCAACCTGATCGAGGAGAACGCCGACAACAACGGCGTCCAGGTGACCGTCGGGTCGAAGAACTTCACCGAGCAGTACATCCTCGGCGAGATCTACGCCCAGGCGCTCGAGGCGGCGGGGTACGAGGTCAAGACCCAGCTCAACCTCGGCTCCGAGGTGATCGCCCTGCGCGCGCTCGAGGACGGCGAGATCGACGCCTATCCCGAGTACACCTCGACAGCGCTGACGTCCTTCTTCGACATCCCGCCCGAGGACGTGCCGGCGGACGCCCAGCAGGCGGAGGACGACACGCAGGCCGAGTTCGAGGAGCTCGGTCTCACCGCGTTCCCGCCCACCCCGTTCTCGAGCGCGAACGCGGTCGGGCTGCTGACCGAGCAGGCAGACGAGCTCGGGGTGAGCACGATCTCCGACCTCGAGGGCCAGTCCGAGGACCTGACGCTGTACGGATCCCCCGAGTGCCGCCAGCGGGTGGACTGCCTGGTCGGCCTGGAGGACAACTACGGCCTCGAGTTCCAGAAGTTCACCCCGGTCGACATCGGGCTGCGCTATGAGGTGCTCGACCAGGGAGACGCCGACCTGTCGATCCTGTTCACGACCGACGCGCAGCTCTCGACCTCGGACGACTACACCATCCTCGAGGACGATCAGGGCGTGCTTCCCGCCGGGAACGTGCTCTTCGTCGCTCGGACCGAGACGGTCGACGAGGCCGGCCCCGACTTCGGCGAGGTCGTCGAGTCGGTGCAGGGGGATCTCTCGCTCGAGGTGATGCAGGAGCTGAACGCCCGCGTCGACATCGACAAGGAGGATCCGGCCGAGGCCGCCGAGGCGTACCTCCAGGAGTTCGGGTATATCGAGTAGCCGCCTCGCTACCCCACGTCTGACCGTGCGGAGCGCGCCCAACGGCGCGCTCCGCGGCGTTCGGCGCCGGGCGGCGCTCTGTTTGAGGGATATGACCGTGGCGCGTGGATCTGGTGGGTCGCCGATCGGGGGCGACTGAGTGATCCGGCGCTGAGCGCGCTCGAGGAGAGCGACGCGGTCGGGGTCTCGGCGATCTCCTGCTGGGAGGTGGCGATGCTCGAGCTGAGGGGGCGACTCACGCTCGACCGCGATCTCGCTCGCTGGGTCCGCCAGGCGCTCGCACAGCCAGGGTTGATGGCACTCCCGATCACGCCGAAGGTAGCGCTCGACGCCGCGCTGCTCGAGCGCGAAGCGTTCGGCGGCGATCCGGCAGACCGGCTGATCAACGCGACCGCACGGGACTCCGGCGCCCGCCTGGTCACCCGGGACACCCGGCTTCGCGATTTCGACCCGCGCGGGACGCTCTGGTAGGGGGCTGAGTCGGAGGTGGTCAAGTCGGGGTGGTCCGGGCTCGCCCTGCTCCTCCTCGTCGGGCTGCCGCTCACCTTCATCCCGCTGGTCGTCCAGACGTTCCGGGGCCTCCGCGGCCCGTAGAATCGGCGCGCCGTGCGCCAGAAGTTCCCCGAGACCCACGAGGAGAAGCTCGCGTACCTGCGCGAGCTGCGCGAGGAGGCGATCCACTCCGCCTCCACCGAGGCGGTGGAGAAGCAGCACGCGAAGGGCAAGCTCACCGCCCGCGAGCGGATCGAGAAGCTGCTCGATCCCGGCTCCTTCGAGGAGCTCGACACGTTCGTGCGCCACCGCACGCACGAGTTCGGGATGGACAAGCGCCGCCCGTACGGCGACGCCGTGGTGACCGGCCACGGGACGATCGACGGCCGCACGGTGTTCGTCTTCTCGCAGGACTTCACAGTGTTCGGAGGCTCGCTCGGCGAGGTGATGGCGGAGAAGATGTGCAAGGTGATGGACCTGGCGGCCCAGGTGGGCGCGCCGGTGATCGGGATCAACGACTCCGGCGGGGCGCGGATCCAGGAGGGCGTGGTCTCGCTGGGCGCCTACGGCGACGTGTTCGTCCGCAACGTGAAGTGCTCGGGCGTGATCCCCCAGCTCAGCCTGATCATGGGCCCGTGCGCGGGCGGCGCCGTCTATTCCCCCGCGATGACCGACTTCATCTTCATGGTCAAGGAAACCTCGCACATGTTCATCACCGGCCCCGACGTGATCAAGACGGTGACCGGCGAGGAGCCGACCTTCGAGGAGCTGGGCGGGGCGATGAGCCACAACACGAAGTCGGGCGTAGCCCACTTCGCGGCCGAGAACGAGGAGCAGTGTCTCGAGGACGTCCGCTACCTGATGTCGTTCCTGCCCCTCAACAACCTCGAGATGCCGCCGCGGGTGGAGCCCTACGACGAGCCCGACCGCCAGGACGCGGCGCTCGACACGATCGTCCCCGACGACGCCTCGAAGCCGTACGACATGCGGGACGTGATCTCGCTGATCGTCGACGACGGCGACTTCTTCGAGGTCCACAAGCACTTCGCCGAGAACATCGTCGTCGGCTTTTCGCGCCTCGACGGATTCCCGATCGGCGTCGTCGGCAACCAGCCCAAGCACCTCGCGGGGGTGCTCGACATCACCTCATCGGAGAAGGCCGCGCGGTTCGTCCGCTTCTGCGACGCCTTCAACATCCCCCTGCTGACCCTCTGCGACGTGCCCGGCTTCCTCCCCGGGACCTCGCAGGAGTGGGGCGGGATCATCCGCCACGGGGCGAAGCTGCTGTACGCGTTCACCGAGGCGACGGTCCCGAAGCTGACCGTGGTGACGCGCAAGGCGTACGGCGGCGCCTACGACGTCATGAACTCGAAGCACATGCTCGCCGACTTCAACTTCGCCTGGCCGACCGCCGAGGTCGCGGTGATGGGGCCGGAGGGCGCAGTGAACATCATCTTCCGGCGCGACATCACCGAGTCCCCCACGCCCGACGAGCGGCGCGGGAGGTTGATCGAGGACTACAAGGCGCGCTTCGCCAATCCCTACTCGGCCGCCGAGCGCGGCTACATCGACGACGTGATCGTCCCCCACGAGACGCGCCCGAAGCTGATCCGCGCGCTGCGCACCCTGCAGACGAAGCGGGTCGAGCAGCCGAAGCGCAAGCACGGGAACATTCCTTTGTAGCGGCACTAGTGCACGGCCCACGGCACGTTCGTGAGCCACTGGCGCGCTCCGGCCGACGACCCTCCCCGGGTGGTCGCGATTTTGCCCGGGGGCCGAGAAAAAGTGCGCGCACCAGCGGTAGTCGTGGACCTGGCGGGGCGCCAGCACGGCGTGGTTGCCCGCCGCCAATTGCTGGCCACCAGCGTTAGCAGCGCCGCGGTCGGGCGCATGATCACCTCCGGGTGGCTCGCCCGCGTCCACGCCGGGGTGTATTTGGTCGGGGGCCACCCGCAGACCCCGCACGCCCGTTGGATGGCCGCTGTGCTTGCCGGCGGCGCCGATGCCGCCCTCAGTCATACCAGCGCCGGGGCGCTGTGGCAGATCGTCGACCAGCTCCCGGGACCCCCCCATGTCACGGTCCCTGGGGGAAGGAATCGACGGCGGGGAATCGTCTTTCATCGCGGACGTGATCTCGACCGGGCCGGCACAGTTCATAAGTGCATTCCGGTCACAACGCCATCGCGAACGATCCTGGATCTCGCCGCTGTGCTCTCAGCCCGACGCCTTGGGCAAGCGGTCGAGAAGGCCGACCGCCACGGATTCCTCGACGTGATCGAGCTGACGCGTCTCTGCGAGACGACCCACGGGCGCAAGGGCACAGGTCGGCTCCGCTCCGTGCTTGCCGACCACCGGCCCTTTCCCGACACGAGGTCCGAGCTCGAGCGCCGGTTTCTGCGGCTGTGCGACCGTGCCCGGCTGCCGAAGCCGGCGGTGAACGTCCCGGTCGAGGGGATCGAGGTCGACTGTCTCTGGCCGGCGAAGCGAGTGGTGATCGAGCTCGACGGATACGAGTTTCACCGCGGCCGGGCTGCGTTCGAGCGCGATCGCCGGCGCGACGCGACCCTCCAGCTCGCCGGTTACCGAGTGCTCCGTGTCACCCATCGGCGGCTGGTCGAGGATGCCGGATCTGTCGTGGCCGAGCTTCGAACACTGCTGGGTTCACCGAACTGACATCGGCCAGATCGCACCTGAGAGAATCGTCGCCTCGTGTCAGTTCGGGCTCGGCCACCTGGGCAAGCGCCACCGCCACGCCTCGAACATCGGCCGCACGTTCGGGTTCGACAAGCCCATGCTCGAGCCCCCGCAGCTCCCCGATACGGGCGCGATCGCGGCGATCCCGTGCATCCTGCAGGGCGGGAGCCTCGGGACGCAGCGGCCGAAGGCAAGGCGCTGCGCGAGTCGACCCGGGGCCGCTGACCGCAGCTTTCGCGGCTCACCGCTGTTTAGGGGATGGGGGGTTCGCCGGGGTCCCAGACCGGAAACCGGCCCCGTGGCAGGGGCGCAACAAAGGAGGCACCATGATCAGCAACCTGCGCCGCAGGCTGTCGTTCGCCAACGTGATGTCGGCGATCGCGGTGTTCGTCGCGC
>Ga0299907_10001863_pt1 | contig 12519 bp, 8 predicted proteins | sample RVTome_16_FD_198680 | JGI IMG/M metagenome (GOLD analysis project Ga0299907, IMG submission 198680) | Soil microbial communities from uranium-contaminated site in the Upper Colorado River Basin, Wyoming, United States - RVT152D67 (version 2) ...
GGTTGGCGACGAAGGTCACCGAGGGCATGACTCCGCCCTCCTGCAGCGCACCGATCGCGTGGAGGCCGGCGAGCAGCCCCGCCTTCATGTCGGTCACGCCGGGGCCGAGGGCTCGGTCGCCGTCCACCCGGAAGGGCCGCTCGGCGGCGGTGCCCGGCTCGAACACCGTGTCCATGTGGCCGATGAGCAGCACGCGCGGCCCGCTCCCGTCGATCCGTCCGATGACGACGTCGCCAAGGCGTGCGGCGCCCGCGCCCGGCTCATGCGGGTGACGCTCGACCTCGGCACCCAGCCCACGCAGCGCGTCGGCGACGAGGTCGGCAACGCGGTTGACGCCGTCGGGGGTGTAGGAGCCACAGTCGATGTTCACCATCGTCTCCAGCTCCGCCATGAAGCGCGGCAGGCGCGCATCGACGATGCGCCGCAGCGCGGTGAGGTCGGGCATGGCGCCCAATATACTCACGCGCATGCCGCCCGAGGCCCACCCCGACGAGCGCGCCGTCGAGCTCCTCGAGCTGCGCGTGCTGGACGGCCCGAACCGATTCTTCACTCGCCCGGCGGTCAAGCTCGAGTTCGCCGGAGCGGAGCCGGGCGCCGCCGCCGCCGCGGCCGCGGCCGCGGCGCTCGCCGTGCGACGGCTCCACATTGCGCTCGACCTTCGCGAGCCGCGCATCGTCACCCGGCACTCGGTCGATCGGCGGCGCAGCGCCATCGCCTTCGCCTGGCGACGGCGGACGATCTCGCAGGCCATCGGAGCCGCGTCGGCCCGCCTGGCCCTGGGACGCTCGAGCGACCGGCGCGAGGTGGCCGGGCTGCGCGCCACCGCGCATGGACCGATGGCGCACCTGCCGCGGCCTCGCATTCCGATCGTCGCAATCACCGGGACGAACGGGAAGAGCACGACGACGCGGCTGATCGCCCACGTTGCGACGCGAGCCGGGCGGACGGTGGGCATGACGAACTCGGACGGCATCTTCGTCCGCGGCGAGCTCGTGGAGGCGGGGGACTGGACGGGATTCGGCGGGGCCTCTCGGGTGCTCGCCGAGCCCGGTCTCGACCTGGCGGTCCTGGAGACAGCACGCGGCGGCATCCTGCTGCGGGGCATCGGCTACGCGGCGAACGACGTGAGCGTGGTCACGAACGTGTCGGCGGATCACCTCGGGCTGCAGGGGATCGACACCGTCGACGAGCTTGCCGAGGTCAAGGCGGCCATCGTCCGGATCACGAAGCGCGACGGCTGGGCGGTGCTGAACGCCGACGATCCGCGTTCCTGGGGGATGCGGCCCGAGACGCGGGCCGGGATCTACGCCTTCAGCATGGGCGGACGCACGGCGCAGGTCGAAGAGGCGTTGGATCGGGGTGGTCGCGCGGCGGTCCTGGAGGACGGGTGGCTCGTGCTGCGCGGAGCGGGACGTCGCCCACGGCGGCTGGCGGAAGCGACGATGCTGCCGGTCACATTCGCCGGCCTGTCGCGCTACAACGTGGCGAACGCCCTCGCCGCGGCGGCGGCCTGCGACGCGCTCGGGCTCACGACGCGGCAGATCGGAGCCGGCCTTCGTTCCTTCGGGCTGGATGCGGCCACGAACCCGGGGCGCCTGAACGTGTTCGAGCGTGACGGGACCTTCGCCATCGTCGACTTCGCCCACAACGAGGCCGGACTGGCCGGGCTGATGGACGTGGCACGGGGGGTGGCGGACGGACGGCGCGTGCGGCTGGCCCTCGGCACGGCCGGCGACCGGACCGACGAGATCCTCCATCGCCTCGGGTTCATCGCTGGTGGCGCGGACGACCTCGTCATCGCCGAGAAAGAGCACTACCTCCGTGGCCGGGACCTCGAGGAGATGAACGAGCTCCTGCGGGACGGAGCACGGGACGGCGGCTACACCCGGAAGATCCCGTCCACCGGATCGGAGCTATCAGCCCTGAAGCAGCTCCTGAAGCGGGCGAAGCCCGGCGACGTCTGCGTCATCATGGCCCACGTGGAGCGAGCCGAGCTCTTCGCGTGGCTCGAGACGCACGGGTTCTCCGCTGTCGGCGCCGATCGGCTCCGTGCCCTGGTCGGCCCGGGCTAGAGGTCCAGGTCGACCTCGTCCTCGGCGCCGACGACGCCGACGACCGCCCGCAGCCCCTCTGCCTCGCTGGCGGCCCCGTGCTGGCGGCGCTGGAGCTCCTTCCACACCTGGTTGGCGTGGTCGACGCAGACGACCACGACATCGCCGTCGGCCGCTGTGTCGAGCGCCGTGCGGGTCGCGCCGAGCTCGTCGAGCACGGTCTGCACCGGGCCGACTCGCCGCTTCGGCCCGGCCGTCTCGATGCCCTCTGCGATGAGCGCGGCGGTGTTCCCCCGCGGGCGGCCGCGGTTGTTCTCGTCCTCGCGAATGATGATCTCGTCGAAGTAGCGGGCGGCGACCCGGCCCAGCTCCCTGATGTCCTCGTCCCGTCGATCCCCCGCGGTCGCCACCACGCCGATGCGGCGGCCGGTCACCGACGCGCGGGCGCCGCCCGGTGTCGGCTCCGTGAGTCGCTCGACGAACTCGCCCAGCGCCTCCATGGCGGGTGGGTTGTGCGCGTAGTCGACCACGACCCGGTAGCCGTCGAGCTCGAACATGTTCAGGCGGCCCGGCGCCATGAAGTACGACGTCGTGAACGTCCGCAGGCCCTGACGGATGTCGTGGAGGTGCGCGCCGGCGGCCCAGGCAGCGGCGGTCGCGGCCAGCGCGTTCTGGACGTTCATCCGCGCCCGACCCTCGAACGTGGCCGGGATCAGGTGCGTCCACACCAAGTCCATCGACTTGCGGCCCTGGCGCAGCACGATCTTCTCGCCGTTCGTGCCCGGCTCGACGGTCACCGACCGCCTCCCGCGCGAGGCCTGAAACTTCAGGCGCTCGTGCTCGGGATCCATGCTGAAGTAGATGACCGATCCGGAGGTGTGCCGCGACATGGCGGCGACCAGCGGGTCATCGGCGTTCAGCACCGCCACCCCATCGCGTGGCACCGCCTCGACGACGACGCGCTTCACCTCAGCCAGCTGCTTCACGCTGTTGATGCCGCCCAGCCCGAGGTGGTCCCCGGTGACGTTGAGGACGACGGCCACGTCGTTCCTCTGGTAGCCGAGGCCCTCGCGCAGGATGCCGCCGCGAGCGACCTCGAAGACGGCGAAGTCGACGGTCGGGTTCTGCAGCACCATCGAGGCCGACTTCGGGCCGGACGCATCGGCCTTGCGAACGATCCGGCCGTCGACGTAGATGCCGTCCGTGCTGGTCAGGCCGACCTTGCGTCCCATGCCCTTCATGATGTGGGCGATCATCCGGGTGGTCGTCGTCTTCCCGTTCGAGCCGGTGACGGCCACGATCGGGATGCGCGACGGGGCACCCGGCGGGAAGAGCATGTCGATCACCGGCTTGGCGACGTACTGCGCCTCTCCCTCGGTCGGGTGGGTGTGCATCCGGAAGCCGGGCGCTGCGTTGACCTCGACGATCCCGCCGCCGGTCTCGCGGACCGGCTGGCTGATGTCCGGGCAGACGAGGTCGATGCCGGCGATGTCGAGCCCGACGACCTGCGCGGCGAGCTCGGCGAGCTCGACGTTGTCGGGATGCGCCTCCTCGGTGCGGTCGATGCTGATCCCGCCGGTGCTCATGTTGCCGGTGCGCTTCAGGTACACCCGGTGGCGGCGTGGTGGGACGTCGCTGAGCTCGAAGCCCTGCTCGCGCGCGTACGAGACCGCTTCGTCGTCGAGCTTGATGCGCGTCAGCACCTTCTCATGGCCGATGCCGCGCCGCGGATCGGCGTTCGTCAGCTCCACCAGCTGGCTGATCGTGCTCTTGCCGTCGCCCTCCACGTGGGCCGGGACGCGCTGGGCGACCGCGCGGAGCACCCCGCCGATGACCAGGCAGCGGTAGTCGTTGCCCGTCAGGTAGGTCTCGACCAGCACCGGGCCGTTCCTGCTCTGCGCGCGGGCGATCGGATACGCGTCGCGCACCGCGATCTCGTCCGTCAGGTTGAGCATCACGCCGCGCCCGTGGTTCCCGTCCAGCGGCTTCATCGCCACCGGGAAGCTGATGCGGGCCGCCGCCGCGGCCGCCTGGTCCTCGCTGCGCACGACCTCCGAGCGGGGGACCGGCACCCCGGTCGCCGCCAGGAGCCGGTTCGTCAGCTTCTTGTCGCCGGCGATGTCGACGCCCAGCGAGCCGGTCTGGCTCGTCATCGTGGCGCGGATGCGCTGCTGATGGATCCCGTGCCCGAGCTGGACGAGTGACTGCTCGTTCAGCCGGATCGAGGGAATGTCGCGCAGCGCCGCCTCGTCGAGGATTGCCTGCGTCGACGGCCCGAAGGCCGCCCGCTCGGCAAGCAGGATCAGCTGCTCGAGCTCGGCGCCGAAGTCGAAGCCGTCCTCCGCCTCCACGAGATGGTTGACGAGCCGGACGGCCAGCCGTCCGGCCGCGAGGCCGACGGTTTCCTCCGCGTACGAGTACACGACGTGGTACTGGCCCGGCTCGCCGGTCGAACGGGTCTTGCCGCGCCCCACCTCGGTGCCGGCCTCGCGCTGCAGCTGCAGGGCGATGTGCTCCGCGACGTGACCCACCCACGTGCCATCGTTCAGACGATCGGTGAAGCCGCCGACACGCCCGGTCCCGCAGGTGTGCTGGCCGACCCCGGGGAGCATCTCCAGCAGGGCCGTGACGAAGCCGCGGATCGTGTTCGAGGGGAAGTGCTCGAGCACGCCCAGATCCACGATGAGCTTGATGGCCGGGTCGTAGTTCCAGTAGTTCGGCCCGCGGTACACGCGAGTCTCGACGACCGTCAGCTCGGGGCGCGGCACGGCACCCTTCGGCGGATTCGGGACGCGGCGGGGCCTTCGTCGCGCCGGCGTGGCGTCCGACTTCGTGGCCGTCACTCGCTCGCCTCCTCCTCCATCCGACGGGCGCGGACCGCGCGGCGGCGGGCTCGCTCGGGTGCCGTGTCGTCCGCGCCCTCGGCGGCGATGCGCCGGATGAGGCGGCGAGTCTGGTTCGTGGCGGCCTGCAGGCTGGCGAGCTCCCGATCGGTGGCGCTGACCGACCGCAACGGCGCCATCAGCCGTCGCTTGCGGAGGTCGAAACGGTAGCCGGACGGGAGCGAGTGAAGCGTCACACCGGAGACCATGATCGGCTTATGGCGCTTCACCTCGTAGGCGTCGGTCTGGATGTGAGCCGGGTCGAGGATCGTCACCGAACCCTTGCCGAGCACCTCGAGGATGCCCTTCGGGCTGACGAGCGCCGCGGTATCCTCGTCGATGCCGAGGCCGAGCAGCGCGGGGGACTGGGCGACGAGGGCCAGCAGCCTGCCGAGGCGGTTGCGCTGCTCGAAGTGCTGGTCGATGAGCACCCCCGGAAGCAGTCCGAGCCCGGCGCTCATCTGGGTCATCCGCTGCTTGGGCGTCGCGCCGCTGGTGCCGAAGGCGACCATGTGGCTGGCGATGGCGGACGCGCCGGCACTCGTGCCGGCCACGATCGCCCCCTGACGGTGGCGCTCGGCGAGCGCCCGGCCGAGCGCGGTTCCGCCGATCACGCTCGACAGGCGCAGCTGGTTGCCGCCGGTCATGAAGATGGCGGTCGCATCGTCGAGCAGCGAGACGAGGCGCGGGTCATTCGCGTCGTCGCGCACCAGCGGGCGCATGCCGCGCACGTCGGAGATGCCGAGCTGACGGAAGAGCGACAGGTACAGCTCGGTCGCGTCGTCGCCCAGCGAGCTCGCGGTGGAGATCACCACGACGCGGGCATCGGCGCCGCCGGCGAGCGACACGAAGCGCGCCAGGATCTGGCGCTGACGGAGCTTGTCCTCGGCTCCGCCGATGATCAGCAGGTGGCCGGCCCGGGCCTGCCCGGGGCTGGGCGTGGCAGGCATCCCGCGCAGCATACCGAATGGGGGACCCCGGCGAACGACGGCGCTAGACTCGATCGGATGGCGTCCACGACCATGGCCCGCAGCGAGGCGCGCGACTTCTACGAGGTGCTCGGCGTCCAGCCGTCAGCGTCAGATGAGCAGCTGCGGACCGCGTTCCGGGAGGCGGTCCTGCGCCATCATCCCGACCGGGCGCCCTCGTCCGAGGTGGCGACCCGCAGGACCTCGATCCTCAACCGCGCATGGGCCGAGCTCCGCGATCCGGTTCGCCGCCTCCACTACGACCACGCGCTGGAAGGCGGCCGGGCCGCGACGCTCGAGTGGCCACTGGACGAGGGGGAGGCGGTCCGCCCCCGTCATCGCCGCCGCACTCGCTTCGATCCCGGCGAGCCGAGCCCGTGGCACCAGCCGCAATGGCGTTCCGTGGCGGGCTTCCGGATCCCGGCCGACGTCTTCCTGGCCGGCCCCGCGGCCCAGCACCGCTGGATCGTGGACCACCACATCGAGGGCGAGGACTGGCGCACGCACGCCGAGCGCTACTGGCTGCGCTACGCGGCCTCGCACTACGCCGAGCGCGGCCGGTTCGACGATTGGCTCGGAACCCTCGAGCGCATCGTGGAGCTCGGTGCCCCGTGGGCCGAGATCGTGGACCTCGGGCTCCGAGACGCCTACCTGGCGGCCGGGGAGGAGCTGCGCGGCGCGATGGCCATTGCCGGCATCGCCGAGCGCTACGACGCCGACACGCCGCAGCGACGATGGGCGGATCGCGAGCTCCGCGTCCTGCTCGGCGAGTATCGCGATGCTCATGTCCGACGCGGACCGGCGGCGCGGCGCGCCGAGAACGCCGAGCTGCTGTTGAACTTCCTGGAGTCACTCGGCGTGGAGCCGAGCTTCACAGACTACCGTTCGGCGATCGTCGCGCATCGTCGGGCGGGGCACTCTGGGCGCGCGGCGGAGCTGCTGGAACGGGTCATGGCCGCCCCGGTGCCGGATCCCGGCCGCCTGTTCAGCATGGTCCAGGTCCTGACCGAGGCCGGCCAGCTCGACCGTGCGTCGGCGCTCCTGGCCGCCATCGCGCGCGGCGATCACCCGGAGGCGCTCGACCCCAGACGCGTCGCCGGCCCGTGGCGGCGGATCTCGGCCGCCAGGGAGCGGCTCGGTCGCGCGCGGCGACGGGCGATCCGGACGGCGAGTTGAGGGCGCACAACTGCTAGGCTCCGCTCCCGCCATCGGAGAGGTTGGTCCATGAGGTGGTTGCTGCCTGACCGGCGGGCGCTCATCGGTGCCGTCATCGGCGCAGCGACGGCACTGCTGGGCTCGGTCCTCGCCGGTTCAGACGCGCGAGCCCTGCCGTACACGGTCTTGCTCGTCCTAGCCATCGCACTCGTCGGTCTCCTGCTCGGGGCGGGGGCAGCCGCCTGGGCCTGGCTTGCCGGGATCGCGGTCCTGACCGTGATCATCGTGAGCGCGGGCATCCAGCCCGACGCTGCCGTGACCGACGTGATCCGGCTCGCGACCTTCATCATCGGCTCGCCGGTGCTCGTATATCTCGTCCGGCGGCTCGAGGTCGTGCGTGAATCCGCGGACGAAGCATTGGTGGCGAGCCGGGCGGCGCGCGCCGAGCTGACGGCCGAGCGCGAGCGGCTGGTCGAGGCACGCAACGACGTGAATGCGGCCCTCATCAGCGCCGAGCGCGAGCGCGCCAGGCTGGAGGAGGTCGCCGAGGCGATTCCCGAGCCGCTGGTGGTGTACGACGATCAGCTCCAGGGAACGTACGGGAACCGGGCGGCGCTCCGTCTCTTCGGCCGCAGCTTCGTCCAGCGGCCCCTCGACGAGTGGGGCCGCGCGACTGAGCCGCGTGACGAGCGCGGGCATCCGCTGCCGCGCGACGAGTGGCCGCAGGTGGTTGCCCAGTCGACGGCGCTCCGACGACGGCTTACCCTTCGGGTTCCGATGTCCGGCCGCGACGTCCTCGTGGACGTCGAGGGAACCCCGATCCCCGGCGGCGGCGCGGTGCTGCTGCTGCGCGACGTCGGCAAGGAGGAGGCGGAGCGCCGGCGCCTGTCCCGCTTCGCCAGCTTCGTGGCGCACGAGCTGCGCAACCCGCTCGCCGTCGCCAAGGCGCGCATCGAGCTGGCGCGCCGCGATCCGATGCTGCCGGAACGTGCTGCCGGGCACGGCACCCGAGCCCTGGAGTCGGTCGATGCGGCGATCGGCATCCTTGAGCGCCTCGAGCTCTACTCGCGAGCCGACAGCGGCAGCATCGAGGCGATCCAGGACCGCTTCGACCTCGCTCCTGCCCTCGGTGCGGCGATCGAACGGCTGCGCACGCGCGGATCCGAGCGCGAGGTCCTCATCGAGATTGGCTCATCGGTCAGCGTGTTGGGTGACCGCCACCTGACCGAGCAGGCGATCACGAACCTGCTCACCAACGCGGACCGCTACTCGAAGCCGGGCGCCCCGATCCACGTCGAGGTCACCGGCGGCGAGCAGGTGACGCTCCGCGTCCGCGACGAGGGCCCGGGCATCGCGGACGACGTCGCCGACCGGCTCTTCCACGACCGCGTGGCGGCGGGCAGGGGGCTCGGCCTCGGGCTCTACCTCGTACACGCGACGATGTCCGCCATGGGGGGCTCGGTGCTCCTCGAGCAGCGCCGCCCCGCGGCGGTCTTCGCGTTGCGCTGGCCGCGCGCCGACCGCAAGGAGCGTGAGGGCTCCGGCGCGGGTTGACGTTCGTCTGCTGATGCTTTAGCGTGCTAAAGCAATGAACAGCAGGACGAAGACACCGGTCGGCCCACGACCGGCCACCGGCGAAGACCGCTGGATGACCGATGCGACACGCGACCTCGCCGATGCGATCGCCTCGCTGCGCGACGGCGAGGAGGCGCTCCGTCTCCTGCGCGACCTCTGCACGGTGAACGAGCTCCGCGAGTTCGCCGCGCGCTGGCAGGTCGCCACGCTGCTGGACGCCGGGATGAGCTACCACGAGATCAGCGATCGGACCGGGGCCTCGAGCGCGACGATCAGCCGCGTCAACCAGTGGCTGCGCTACGGCCGGGACGGCTATCGGCTGCTCCTCGACCGGCGTACGGCGACCTCCGCGAGGGCGAAGTGAACGGTCGGCTGCGGCTGGCGCTGCCGAACAAGGGGCGCCTGGCCGAACCCTCGATCGACCTCCTCCGGTCCGCCGGGCTCGAGTTCGAGCTGTCGGATCGCCGGCTCAGCGCATCGGTTGCCAATGCCGACCTCGAGCTGCTCTTCGTTCGGACCGAGGATGTCGCCGAGTACGTGGCCGACGGGCTCGTCGAGCTGGGGCTGACGGGGGCGGACCTCGTCGCGGAGCATGGTGGCGACCTGCGGACCGTCCTGCCCCTGGGCTTCGGTGCGTGCTCGCTGGTCATCGCGGTGCCTCGGGACGCCGGGATCGGCGACGTATCGGGCCTCGCCGGCGCGCGGATCGCGACGTCGTTCCCGCGGGTGACGGCCGCGTACCTGGAGAGCTGCGGCGTGGACGCCCAGGTCGTCGAGGTGCGGGGCGCCGTCGAGGTGACGCCGGAGCTCGGAGTGGCCGATGCGGTCGTCGACCTCGTTGCCAGCGGCAGCACGCTGCGGATGAACGGTCTGCGACCGATCGCCACGCTGCTGGCATCGGAGGCGGTGCTCATCGGCCGGGGGGCCTCGGCTACCGACGGGCGCATCTCGCCACTCGTCGACATGCTTCGCAGCGTGCTCGATGCGCGCGGCCGGGAGTACATGATGATGAACGCCCCGGCCGATGCGCTCGAGCGCATCCGGGCGCTGATCCCGGGGCTCTCCGGGCCGACGGTCATGCCGCTGGCCGACCCGTCGCAGATCGCGGTTCACTCGGTCGTCGAGCGAAGCCAGCTGTGGCGCCTCGTCCCGGCCCTGAAGGAGGCCGGGGCGCGCGACATCCTCGTCGTGCCGATCGAGAAGGTCATGCGATGAAGCTCGCCCGCACCGACTGGTCGGCGCTCGAGGCGTTCGGTCGGGCCGCCTGGGTCGATGGCCTCCGCCCTGCGCCTCCGGGCGCGGATGCGGCCGCCATCGTCGCCGACGTCCGGGCCCGTGGCGACGCCGCGCTGCGAGAGCTGACCGCACGCCACGACGGCGCCGACCTCGCCGGCCCGTGGCTCGAACCCGACGCGATCGCCGCCGCACGCGTCCCCGACGAGCTGGAGCGTGCGCTCGAGCGAGCCGCTTCCGCGATCCGGCGCTACCACGCCGAGCAGCGGAATGCCCTGCGTGCGGAGGGGCGGGTGCGAACCGCTCCGGGCGTGACGGCCTGGCGGCGCTGGGAGCCGCTCGAGCGGGTCGGTGCGTACGTCCCCGGCGGGCAGGCCGCGTACGCCAGCAGCGTCCTGATGGTCGGGATCCCGGCGGCGCTCGCCGGCGTCGGCGACGTGATGATTGCCACCCCGCCCGCCGCCGATGGCTCCGTCGCGCCGGCCGTGCTGGCCGCCGCGCGGATTGCGGGTGTGACCCGGATCCTGCGGGCCGGCGGCGCCCAGGCCATCGCCGCCATGGCGTACGGAACGAAGTCGGTGCCGCCCGTCGACAAGATCGTCGGCGCCGGCAATGCGTGGGTGACCGCAGCGAAACGGCTGGTCAGTGACCGCGTCGCCATCGACCTGCCGGCCGGACCGTCCGAGTGCGTGGTCCTCGCCGACGGAGATGCCGACCCTGAGCTCGTCACCCTCGACCTGCTGGCCCAGGCCGAGCACGGATCCGACTCGGTATCGATCGTCGTCAGCGACAGCGCCGGGCTGCTCGATCGGGTCGACGGCTGCCTCGAAGTGCTGGCCGGCCCCCTGGCCACCGGCGACCGCGCGCTGTCGACGCTCGCTCGCCACGGACGAGCGGTCCTCGTCGCCGACCTCGACGACGGCGTCGATGTCGTCAACGCCGTGGCTGCCGAGCACGCCAGCCTGCAGTGCGCCGGTGCGGCGGCGCGCGCCGCGCGGGTCCGGCATGCCGGCGCGATCTTCATCGGCGCCTGGTCGCCGATCGCCGCCGGCGACTACGCAACCGGCACGAACCACCTGCTCCCGACCGGAGGGGCCGCGCGCTCATGGAGCGGGGTCGGTGTGGAGAGCTTCGGACGCTGGATCGAGGTCCAGCAGCTGACGCCCGCCGGGGTGCGCGGCCTGGCCGAGACGGTTGAGACGATCGCGCTGGCCGAAGGTCTGCCGGCGCACGCCGCAAGCGTGGCCGCCCGTGCATCCCGGACGGGCGCCGACGTCGCGGACGATCCGGTCGACCTGCTGCGCCGACCGGAGCCGGTGGTGGCATACCCGGCAGAGCCGTCGGACGAGGTGCTCGCGGAGCGGGCGGGCGTGTCGGTCGCGGAGGTCGTGCGGGCCGACATGAACACGCTCGGCGGCGGGTCGCTGCCGTCGGTGGCGGACGCGCTGAGCACGTTCGACCCGAGACGCGCAGCCGAGTACGGCGACCTGGCGTACGAGCAGCTGCGGGCGGCGCTCGCCGCGAAGCTCGGCGTCGCGCCAAGCCGGATCATGCCGGGAGCGGGCGCGGATGAGCTGATCCGGCTGGTGACCACGACGGCCGTCGGCGCCGGCGACGCGGTCGTCATCCCCACCCCGACGTTCGCGATGTTCGCCGTGGAAGCCCAGCTTGCCGGGGCGCGGCCCATCGCAGTCGCCCGCACGGATCCGGGAGCTCGGCAGACCGCTGCCGCGATCCGGGGCGCCGCCGAGCGCGAGAGCGCGAGGCTCGTCTGGCTGTGCTCGCCGAACAACCCCACGGGCGATCGGTACCAGCTCGACGAGATCCGCTCGCTGGCCGATGGGCTGCCGGCGATCGTGTGCGTCGACGAGGTGTACCTCGAGTTCGCCGAGGACTCGATCGGCGCCGAGCCGGAGTCGACGTCGGCCATCCGGCTGCAGGACGAGCTGCCGAACCTGCTCGTGCTCCGCTCCATGGCGAAGTCGCACGGGCTTGCGGGCGCTCGCGTCGGGTACCTCGTGGTGCCCGACGGCCTCGCTGGTCGATTCGACGCGATCCGGCTTCCCCTCTCGGTGGGCTCACCATCGGAGGCGCTGGCTCTCGCCGCACTGTCCGGGGAGGCAGAGGCACGCGACCGCCGGCTCCAGGTCATCGCGGCCCGCGATCGTCTGGCGGACGCGCTGAGCGGCCTGGGCTGCCGCGCGCTGCCGTCGGTCACCAACTTCGTCGCATTCAGGCCGCAGCAGGAGGCCGCACGCGTGGATGACGCGCTGCTGGCCCGCGGGATCGCCGTGCGCCGCTACGAGTCCGGTCCGATGGCGGGTTGGCTGCGCGCCACCGCGCGTCTGGGCCCGGAGGAGAGCCGCCTGCTGGCGGCCCTGCGCGAGGTGCTGGCATGAGCCGGATCGGCGAGGTCGAACGGACGACGGCGGAGACGACGATCCGCGTCCGGATCGACCTGGACGGCAGCGGACAGGCCGATGTCGCCACCCCGATCGGCTTTCTGGACCACCTGCTCACGCTGCTGGCCCGCCACGCGCTCGTGGACCTGGCGGTGACCGCGTCGGGCGACGTGCAGGTCGACGAGCACCACACGGTCGAGGACACGGCGCTCGTGCTCGGCCGCGCGATCGATCGGGCGCTGGGCGAGCGAAC
>Ga0299907_10001864_pt1 | contig 12517 bp, 14 predicted proteins | sample RVTome_16_FD_198680 | JGI IMG/M metagenome (GOLD analysis project Ga0299907, IMG submission 198680) | Soil microbial communities from uranium-contaminated site in the Upper Colorado River Basin, Wyoming, United States - RVT152D67 (version 2) ...
CACATCGGTGACGCCGGCGAGCGAGGGCGCGGTGGACGCGGCTGATCGCCAGGGCGGCGCCAACCTCACCCACCGCAGTGACCCCGCTTTCGACACCGCCGATTTTGCCGATTCGGCGCCGGGGAACCTGAGGGCCGACTACGTGCTCCCGTCCCGGCCACTGCGCTTCGTCGACGCCGCGGTGTTCTGGCCACCCGCCGATGACCCGCTCTTCCGTTTGGTGGGCGACTTCCCGTTCCCGAGCTCCGATCACCGCCTGGTCTGGATCGACGTCACGCTGCCCGGCGGGCCCCATCGATAGAGGGCGCTGACGAGGCGAACGGTCACTCGAACCTGGTCGAGGTACTGCTCGCAGCCATCACACCGCGCCAGATGCGCCAGGACACGGCGGTGGCGTTGGGGGTCGAGGTCACCGTCGACGAAGTCCGAGGCGAGCTCCACGACCGTGCGGCAGGCGAGGGCGATCACGGGGTCAGGCCGCCGCGCCGAGGGCCGGGACGCGCTCGGTGTCCGCGGCGGTCGGGCCGCCGGGCTCCTCGTCCGCGGCAGCCTCGTCGGCCCGCTGGCCGACGACCTTGATCAGCACCGCGGCCGCCACCACGGCCACGCCGGTGATCATCCAGGCCGCAGTGCCCACCCCGTGATGCTTGCTCACGTGGCCGAACACCAGCGAGAACGGCAGGAAGCCGATCCACGACAGTGCCCCGACGCCCGACACCACGCCGGAGCGGATCGTCGACGGCACCGCGTCGTGGAGCACCCGTGAGACGTAGATGCTGGTGGTGACCACCGCGAGCGCCACGGCGAACTGCGCGACGGTCACGACGAGGATGTTCCGGCTCGCGGTGAGGACCCAGCTCGCCAGCGTCAGCGCCGCGATCGTGGCGACCACGGTCGTGGGACGATCGAACCGCATGCGTCCGGCGAGCAAGCCGCCCAGGCCCAGGGTGGACACCAGGCCGGCCCAGAACGGCCCGTACAGCCCGGGCGCCGTTCCCGAGGCGACGAGCCACAGCGGCCCGAACTCGAAGATCACCTGCAGCATCAGCGCAGTGAGCACGGTCAGCGCGATCGCAGGGAGCAGCTCCCGGCGCCGGGTGATCGTGCGGTAGGTCAACGTGATGTGGCTGCGCAACGACGTCGACTCCTCGGTCTTGTGGAGCCGGGGCTCGTCGAACCGCAACAGCGCCGCGATCGAGGCAAGCGCGAAGGGCACGGTCAGGAAGTACGTCAGGCGGGGGGTCGCGAGTCCCGCGAGCACGCCGCCGGCGAGCGAGCTGGCGACCAGGGTGGCGCTCTCGACGAACCGCACCCGGCCGATCCGGCCCTCGAACCCCTCGCTGTCGCCGGTCTCCTCGAGCACCGTGTCGTAGACGGCCGCCTCCAACGTTCCCGAGTACATGGCGAAGTAGACGGCGAGGAACAGGGCGCTGACGATGTACAGCGGGACGTTGTGGCTGAGGCCCCCGACCAGCGACGTCAGCATCAGCGCCGTGCTCGCCACGACCAGGACGCCCCGGCGGCTCCAGCGGTCGGCCAGCATCCCCGAGGGGATCTCGACCAGCGGCACGAGCGCTGCGTAGGCCGCCGCCATCACACCGACCGTGGCGGCGTCGAAGCCGATCTCGTTCATGAACAGCTTCTCGACCGGTACCCAGAGCATGAAGCCCTGGAGCGCCACCGCGGCCTGCAGCGGCAGCAGCCGCCGCCGCACCGATGCGTTGACCGAAGGCTTGACCGTTGCGTCGACCATGACCTGGCAGAGTCACGATCGGCCGAGGCGTTACACGCCCGGCGGTCACGTCCGGCGGGTGGATCGGCCGGGCGGCTCCCGGAAGGTCGCCAGCAGTGCGTTGCGGGCCTCGTCGGTCAGCTCGACATCCGGCCGTGACGACCCCAGTGTCGCGATCGTCTGGCGCATCTGGTCGACGTAACCGGTGCAGCCGTCGCAACCGGCGAGGTGGTCGGCGACTCGACGCCCGGCCTCGTCGTCGAGCGCGCCGTCGAGGTAGTCGGTGACCAGCTCCACCAGCTCGTCGCAGTTCAGGTCTGTCACTGGCTCACCTCGGTACCGATGTCGGATCCCGACGCCACGAAGTACTCCTCCAGCTTGCCGCGCACGAACGCCCGTGCGCGGTGGAGCAGCACCCGCTGGTTGGCGGCCGATATCTCCAGGATCGCGCACACCTCGTCCGAGCTGTATCCCTCCACGTCGCGGAGCGTGATGACGACCCGCTGGCGGTCGGGCAGCTCCGCCAGCGCCGCCCCCACCCGCTCGTGGACCTCCCCGGCCAGCATGTCCTGCTCGGGCGACGGCCACGGCGCCGGGAACGCCAGCCAGTGCCCGGGAAACCGGTCGCCCGGCCCGCCGAACCGCGTCGGATCGACGGTGGGCGTGTCGTCCTCGCCGGCGACCGGGCTCCACGAGATCTGGCGCCCCTCGCGCATCGCCCGCCGCTTCGCGGTGTTCACCAGGATCCGGTACACCCAGGTCTTGAGCGACGACCGGCCCTCGAACGTCGCGACCCCCTGGATGACCGCAAGCCACGCGTCCTGCACGACCTCGTCGGCGGAGGCGTGCGTCGACACGATGGAGCGGGCCACACGCGCCATGCCACCCGACCAGGCGTCGAGGACGAGCGCGAAGGCGTCGTCCTCCCTGGCGCGCAGGCGGGCGACCAGCTCGGTGTCAGCGGGCAGCTCGGGTGGCTCGCGCATCGGCTGACCACGATGGCACGCGCCTGCCCGAACCGAGGAACAAGATCCGGGCGCCACGTATGCTCCTCGGGCGTGACGATCGGCGTGTCCAGCGCAACGGGCCCCATCGGGACCAACGTCCCGCCGGCCGCAGCGCACGATTACGGCTGACCACGGCGTGTTCTTCGAGCAGTTCTACCTGCAGGGCCTGGGCCACGCCTCCTACCTGGTCGGATCCGAGGAAACGGGTGAGGCACTGCTGTTCGACCCGCAGCGGGACGTCTCCGGCTACTTCGACGTGGCGCGGGCGCAGGGCCTGCGGATCCGTCACGCGCTCGACTCGCACGGCCACAACGACTACCTGTCGGGCCTGACCGAGGTGGCCGGGCGCGCAGACGTGGAGCTGCTGGCGTCCGCGGTCGCCGAGGTGGGCTTCGAGCATCGGGCGCTTCGCGACGGCGAGCAGTTCGGGCTCGGCGAGGTCGGCTTCGAGGTGCTGCACACTCCCGGGCACACGCCCGAGCACATCAGCCTGGTCGTGTACGACCGGTCAACGTCGGCGGACGTGCCCGCCATGTTGCTGTCGGGTGGAGCGTTGCTCGTGGGAGACCTGGCCCGCCCCGACCTGCTCGGGGGGCGCGACCAGGCCGAGGCGGCGGCCCGGGAGTTCTGTCGCACGATCCAGACGAAGATCCTCGAGCTGCCCGACCACGTCGAGGTGTTCCCCACGCACGTGGCCGGGTCGCTGTGTGGCGGCAACATCGGCAGCCGGCTGTCCACGACCGTGGGCTACGAGCGGCTCACCAACGAGATCCTGGCCACGATCTCGTCCAAGGCCGAGTTCGTCGAGCAGTGCCTGCGCCTCGACAACCTGCCGGCGGTGCCGCCCTACTGGAGGCGGATGCGACGCCAGAACCTCGCCGGCGTCGCCGCCCTCGGCGTCCTCCGAGAGCCACCGGCGCTCGGTCCCGACGCCGTGCGGCGGGCCGCGCTCGACGGCGCGGTTGTGCTCGACACCCGTCCGCCCGAGGCGTTCGGAGGCGGGCACATCCCCGGCGCACTGAACGTCGGCCAAGGCGCCTCCTTCCCCACCTGGGCCGGTACGGTCCTCGACGAGGACGCCACCGTGGTGCTGGTCCTCGACTCACCGGCCGACCTGTGGCCCGTCACCTGGGACCTGCTGCGCATCGGCTACGAGCTGCCGGTCGGGTGGCTCGCCGAGGGGATGCTCGCCTGGCGCACGGCCGCCCTGGACCTCGAGCCGCTCACCCAGATCACCGTCCACGAGCTCCGGCGCCGCCTCGCCGCCGGTGAGGTCGACGTGCTCGACGTCCGTCAGCCGTGCGAGTGGGCCGACGGCCACGTCGCGGGCGCTGCGTTCATCACCGGCGGCGAACTGCCCCAGCGCCTCGACGACGTCCCCCGGACCGGCCGACCCGTGGCCGTCGCGTGTGGATCCGGCTACCGATCCTCCGTGTCGGCCAGCCTCCTCGAGGCGCACACGGACCTCGACGTCATCAACGTCCTCGGCGGGATGAGCGCGTGGAAGGCGGCCGGCTACCCGACGACCACCGCGTGATTCGTGCCGGCATGTAGCGCCAAGCCACCCATGCCGCCACCGCCAGCCAGATGATCCCGATGGCGGCGGCGAGGCCGGCGCCATAGTTGCGCGGCAGGAGGGACGGGTTGGTCGGATCGCGGCCATACCCCCGGACCAAAGGCCAGCCGACCACGATGAAGAACCCGGTGGCGGCAAGGCCGGCCCGCACCGGGGGCCAGGCGCGCCGTGGCGTCAACCGGTGGGCCAACAGCGCGACCGCCGCCGCCACCGGCACGACGACGAGGTCGTGGACCAGCGCCGCGCCGATCACCCAGCGGGCGAGCTCGGGAGGGTGGGTGTCGCCGGCGTCGACAACGGCCCCCCGGAGCCCGTAACCGATGACCGGCACGCCCAGTGCGAGCCCGATCAGGAGACCACGGCGCGAGGTCGTCTCGGGGAGCCCCGGCGGTTCGTCCATCAGTGGACCACCAGCTTCGACACCCACTTGGTCTGCAAGACCCCGGGGCGGTTGGGCCCGATCAGGCGCACGGGGAAGCCGTGGTCGATGTGCAGCGGTTGACCGTCGAGCTCGACGGCCAACAGCGTGTCGCGGTCCGCCGCCTGGTCCCCGTTGATGTACGCGGTCCGGTAGCGGCCGCTCGGCTGCAGTGACTCGACGGTGGCCTCGGCACCCGCCGCCGCACCCGCCCGCGCCAGCAGGTCGTGCACCGGCACGCCCCGCCAGCCGGCGGAGACGCTCCATCCCTCCACGCACGCGATCGGCAGCTCCGCCTCACGTTGGGGGAGGGATCGCAGGTCGTCCAGGCTGAGCTCCAGACGACGGTCGACCGCACCTTCGACCACCAGGCGGTACGCGGGGTCGCGGGCCAGGTCGGTCACCCGGGCCGCGGCCGCCGACTTGTTGACCGGGACGCCCTGCGGCCCGACGCCCGGGCGCCGCTGGGCCAGGACCGACACCGGGCTCAGCGCCGCGACCGTGCCCCCGGCGGTGGCCACCACCAGGCCGACCGACGTTGCGGCGACCCCGCCCAGGAACGCCCGCCGGTCGCCCGCAGGCGGACATGCCGCGCCCCCCGCCAGGGGATGGCGCCGCACGGCGTCCCGGGCGGCGGCAGCCTTGGCGCCGACGTGGACGGCCAGTGCGCCGATCGTGATCCACGCCACCCAGAAGTGGGCCCGGGGGAAGAAGAACGACCACGGGTACCACCGGGCCACGTTCAGCGTGCCCGAGAGCAGCTGGAACAGGCCGCCGCCGACCAGTGGCACGAGCGCCAGGCGTTCGACGGCATGCAACACCGACCGAGCCGGCGGCCACTCGAAGAAGCGGGGATGGACGACCCAGAGCTTGGCCAACAGCAACGGGATGGCCGCCATGCCGCTCACCACGTGCAGGCCCTGGGTGACGCGGTACAGCCCGGCAGGGCGGGAGGGGTACGTGAACCACGACGGAGGGTCCTGCGCCAGGTGCGACCACAGGCCGGTCAGGAAGCACGTGCCGAACGTGACCCCGAGCCCGATCCCCAGCCAGGCGGCGGTGCGCACCTCGTGCAACTCGCTCTGGTGGCTGGGGCCCGTGAGCCGTCGGAGCATCACGGCCGCACTGCCCGGCCGAACCAGCGTTCCCCGGCGAGGTCCAGAACGACGGCGGTCAGCCCGGCGGCGACAGCCAGCGCTTCGAACCCGTCGGCCCCGACCCTCGCCCAGGCGAACCATGGGCTCAGCCCCCGAGCCGATGCCAGGCGGGCGGTCGCCGGGCCGGTCGGGCCACCCGGTGGCCCGACCTCGGCCACGACCTCACCGCCGCGCCTGACCAGGTGACGCGCCCGCGTCAGCAGCGCCTCCGGATTGCCACCGATGCCGATGCTTCCGTCGAGCAGCAGCACCGTCCCCCAGCGTCCCTCTCCGGGCAGAGGACCGAACACCGAGCGGGCCAGGACCGGTGCGCGTCGCCGGACCGCCTCGGCGACGGCCGCCGGGCTGGGATCGACGCCGAGTGCCGGACGGCCGGCGGCGCCGAGCGCAGCGACGATGCGGCCCGGCCCACACCCGACGTCGAGCACGGGATCAGCCAGGGTGTCGAGGAGAGCGAGGTCGACCTCGTCCGGCGCCCCGCACCAACGCCGCACGGGCAGCTCGATCGCCTCGCCGCCGGACCAGACGAGCGACGTCATGGCCCGGCCGCGGCTGCGACGGCGCTGAGCCGCGCCGCCTGCGATCGGACGGCGGCGGCCGTCCGCGTTTCCGGTGCCTGCAGTGCGATGGCGAGGGCGTCGGCCCAGGTGTCCATGTCGGTTTGCGGCTCGAGCGGCCGCGTCCGCAAGCCGAGCGCCGCCAGCCGCGCCGCCTGTCGGGCGCCGGTGTCGGGCCGGCTGGTGGGAACCCCGAGCACCGCGTCGGGCCGGGGCCGGCGCATGCCCAGCGCCCACCAGCCCCCGTCGGTGGCCGGGCCCAGCACCGCGTCCACATGCGTGTCGTCCAGTGTCGCCATCGCACGGTTCAGGTCGAGGGCCGAGACCTGAGGCGTGTCCATGCCGACCTGCAGCGTCGGGCCGTGGCTCGCCCCCCGCGACCATGCCTGTGCAAGGCGCTCGTCGAGAGTGCCTCGACCCTGACCGATCACCACGACCCCCGGCGGGCACCACGGCCCGGGGCGCCCGTCGAGGGCCAGCACGACTCGGTCGGCGCCCGAGGCGAGCGCGGCATCGAGGGTGTCGGCCAGTGCCGCCTCCGCCACCCGCGCGGCGTCGACGGGTGAGCACGGTGGGCACAGGCGGGTCTTCACGCGCCCGGGAACCGGTTCCTTGGCGAGCACAACGAGATCCACGGTCCCGGTCTATGACCGGCATCGCCATTGCTCGATGGGAGCGGCCCGATGTTCCGCAGCTCGTAAGGCCTACCGACCGACCGCGGCCCTAGCCTCGGTGTGGTGATCGAGGCGCCGCCCCGGATCCTGGTCGTCGACGACGACACCACCGTGTCGGAGGTCGTGGCGCGCTACCTCGAGCGCGACGGTTACGCGGTCGAGACGGTTGCCGACGGACGGGACGCCCTCGAGCGGGCGCTCGCGGCGCCACCGGACCTCGTGGTCCTCGATCTCATGCTCCCGGGCATCGACGGGCTGGAGGTGTGCCGGCGCCTGCGGGCGCTGGCGCCGGTTCCCATCGTCATCCTCACGGCCCGCAGCCAGGAGACCGACCGCATCGTGGGGCTCGACCTGGGAGCGGACGACTACGTGTCGAAGCCCTTCTCGACCAAGGAGTTGGTGGCGCGGGTGCGGGCCGTGTTGCGGCGCGCACGGGGACCGCTGGCGTCCCCCGCGTCGAACGCGCCGCGAGTGCTAGTCGACGGCGACCTCGAGGTAGACATCGCCGCCCGCCAGGCACGGATGCGCGGGGGTGTGGTGTCGCTGACGGCGCGAGAGTTCGAGCTGCTGGCATTCCTGGTGCGCCACCCGCGCCGCGCGTTCCGGCGCGAGGAGCTACTCGAGAGTGTGTGGGGTTACCGCTACGGCGACGCGTCCACGGTCACCGTCCACGTTCGCCGCCTCCGCGAAAAGATCGAGCCGGATCCGGCCAACCCGGTCCGCATCGTCACGGTGTGGGGCGTGGGCTACCGCTGGGAGGGCGTGGCGGCATGAGCGTGACTACGGGTGGCGTCCGCGCACCGGCCGTCGCGCCGCTGGTGGTGGCAGTGGGCTTGTTGATCGCGATCGGTGCCGCGGCGTCACTGGGACTGCCCGCCGGTGACGCCGCCGAGCTGGTTGCCATCAGCTTCGGCGTGTCGATCATCACCTATGCCGGTGGACGGCTGGCGCTGTGCCGGTCCCGTAGCCCGCTGGTGGTCGCCCTCATCCCGGTGGTCGCGGTGGCGTTCGGCTCGTTGGCGGCCGCCCAGGCGATGTTCGTGTCGAGCCACGACCTCTCGGCCCTGGTGGTAGTCGTCGCGGGTGCCGGCACCGCCGGCGTCCTGGGCGCGTTGGCCTTGGCGACCGAGCTGGGCCAGGCCCGCCGCCGGCTCCTGGAGGCCGCCGAACGAGAGCGGGCGCTGGAGTCCAGCCGCCGGGAGCTGGTCGCCTGGGTCAGCCACGACCTGCGCACGCCGATCGCCGGCATCCGGGCGATGGTGGAAGCGCTCGACGACGGCGTCGTCGCCGAGCCGGAAGAGGTGCGGCGCTACCACCTGCAGCTCATGACCGAGGCCGACCGCCTGGCCAGGCTCGTCGACGACCTGTTCGAGCTGTCCCGGATCGAGGCCGGCGCCCTCGCCGTGAGCGTGGAGCGGGTGGCGCTGGGTGAGCTGGTGTCTGACGTGGTGGCGTCCGCGGCGGTGATGGCGGAGGCCAAGGGGGTCCGGGTCGACGGCCGGCTCGATGGCCGCCCGCCGGATGTGGCGGCGTCGGCGCCCGAGCTGGCGCGGGTGGTGCGCAACCTGCTCGACAACGCGATCCGCCATACGCCGCCGGGCGGCACCGTGGAGGTCGCGGTGCGTAGCGGCGACGGCCATGTCGAGGTCTCCGTCCTCGACGGGTGTGGTGGCATCCCCACCTACGACCTCGACCGGGTGTTCGACCTCGCCTACCGGGGCGACGCCGCTCGTACGCCGAGCACGAGCGGTGGCGCAGGGCTGGGGCTCGCCATCGCTCGCGGGTTGGTGGATGTTCTCGACGGCGACATCGCCGTGCGCAACGAGCGGGGGGGCTGTCGGTTCACCGTTCGTCTACCACGGGCCTAGTGTCCCGGAAGGTGGATCCGTTGGATATTTCGGCGAGGCTGGGCGTCGGTGGCAAGGACGCACGACGAGGCGCAGCCGTAGCTGCGGCGAGGAGGAGGACGCCGCGAGCGGCGTTCAGACCCGTCGAAATGCCGACATGATCTGCCTTCCGGGACACTAGACGTCTCCGATGTCGAAGGTCTCCACGGCGCGGAAGCCCAGGCGCTCTGCCGCCCGCGCGGGGCTGGCGACGACATGGCGGACGTCGCCCACTCGGCCCCCGCCCACGACGTTCGGTACCAGATCCGTTCCCGCACAGCTCGCTCGAGCCAGGTCGAGGACGGTGCGGGGGACCCCGGAAGCCACGTTCAACGGTCCCACCACCGGAACCTCGGTGGTGAGGGCGGCCACGTTGGCCCGGGCGACGTCGACCACATGGACGAAGTCGCGGGTCTGGGCGCCGTCCTCGAACACCCGCGGCGGCTCGCCTCGCTCGATGGCGGACCGGAAGATCGATGCCACGCCGGCGTACGGCGTGTCCCTGGGCATCCGGGGTCCGTAGACGTTGTGGTAACGCAGGGCGGTCACGGCGACACCGTGCTCTCGACCGAACGCGGCGCACAGGTGCTCCTGGTGCAGCTTGGTGGCGGCGTAGACGTTGCGTGGGTCGGTGGGCGCCTCCTCGTCGATGGGTGCCCACCTCACCGCGCCGCCGCAGGCCGGGCAGCTGGGATCGAAGCGGCCGGCCGCCAGGTCCTCGGCGGCGCGGGGGCGGGGTCGAACATCGCCGTGACGACGGCACCGGTAGCGCCCCTCGCCGTAGACCACCATGCTCGACGCCAGCACCAACCGACCCCGGAACCCGGTGTCGTGCAGGACCCACAGGCCCGTGGCGGTGCCGGAGTCGTTGTCGTCCACATATCGGCGCACGTCACCGAAGTCGATCCCAAGCCCGACCCGGGCGGCCTGATGGCACACGGCATCGACCCCCCGGGCGGCGACGCGCCAGGCATCGGGGTCGCACACGTCGGCGCGCACCAGCTCGACGTCCGTGGGCAGCCACGGCGGCGGATCGCCGCCATGGGCCGCCAGCGAGTCGAGCACCACTACCTCGTGGCCACCGGCGACGAGGAGGTCGACGACGTGGGATCCGACGAACCCAGCCCCTCCGGTGACCAGTATGCGCATGAGACCTACCAGGCCGAGGCGAGCGCCGCCTGGAGTAGCAGGGCGAGGCCGGCCTGGGCCGCCAGCCAGCCCCGGCGGTCGCCGGGGGCGGCCAAGGCGAGCCACGGGACGAACGGCAGCCAGATGCGCTCGACCTCGCCGCGCGACATCTGCGAGACGTTGGCGACCGCCACAGCGCCTAGGACGGCGCCGGGTAGCAACCGGGCCCACCGGTCGGCTGCCGTGAGCGCGGCTGCCAACCCGACCGCCACCGCCGGCCCTGCGGCGAGGGCCAGTGCCGCCGGGTTGCCCACCAGGGTCAGGTAGCCGGCCGGTCGCTGCCCACCGATGCCGGACCAGTAGGCGTGCCCGGTGGCCTGCAAACCCTCGATCCACCAGAAGCCGGCGATCATCCCGGCCCCGCCCAGTGGCAGCAGGACGCCCACGGCGAACGGCGCCAGGACGCCGGAAGGTCGGGCCGTCCGGTCGGTCCGACCGGCACGTGTGATCACCACCGCCGCGACGGCGACGACCAGGGTGGCGCCGTAGCTGAACAGCAGCGCCACCCCGAGCAGGAACCCCGCCGCCAGCGCAAGACCCACCGACGCCCGGACCGCGGCCATGGTCGCAAGGGCCAGGCCGGCGGCCGCGAGCCCCGCGAACAGCGCGTCCAGCGACGTCCCGGCCCACACGGCCGCCGGCAGCACGACCAGAGCCGGCGCCGCCCGCCGGGCGATGCGGTCGCCCGCAAGCGCTCGAACGGCCACGAGCGCGGCGGCGACGGCCGCCCCCCAGCCGGCGATGGCCACGGCCGCCAGCCATCCGGCGCCGCCCAGGCCGGCGCGATCGAGCAACCACGCCAGCACCAGCGGGCCCGGCGGATGTCCCTGCACATGGATGGGAAAGTCCGCCGACCGCTCGGTGAACTGGCGCAGGAATTCGCCGAGGCCGTCGATCCGGGCCGCGAACGGCTCGTACTCGTGTCGCGTCGTGAGCGGCGCGGACACCGCGGACCAGCCATCCGCAACCGCGAGCGCCAGGGTCCAACCGACAGCGGCCAGTCCCGCGAGCGGGGGCACCAACCGCCAGGGGACGCGGCGCGCGACGGCCGGACCGCACGCGACGACGAACGCGCCGGCCAGAACCGCGGGCACCAGCCCCCAGCCCGGATGCCAGCGCCACCGTCCGTACAGCGGGGCCGCCCGCAGTGCGACACCACCGGAGGCGACGACCCAGGTTCCCCAAGTAAGGGCTACCGCCACCACGGCCACCCATACAGCCACTGCCAGCCGAGTGTGGTGGCCTCCCGCATCGGGGACGAGCGGCAATCGCGGCGCGGATCTCTCGGTGGCGGTGGTGGCGGCGACCACGCGGCGGGACCGTAGGCCCCTCGCGTGCGACCAGCCGGGCCCGGCCGACGATGTTTCGAGCCTCGTAAGGCGCCGCGTCCCTACCGTGCCGTCCATGGATGACCGCATGGCGCCGGCCGGCGTGGACGTCGTGCTCCCGGTGCTCGACGAGGCGGCCGCCCTGCCCTGGGTGCTGGGCCGCCTCCCGCCGGGCTACCGCCCGGTGGTGGTCGACAACGGCTCGACCGACGGGTCCGGGGACGTGGCTCGTGACCTGGGCGCGACGGTCGTAATCGAGCCACGGCGAGGCTTCGGTGCCGCGTGCGCCGCCGGCCTCGCCGCGGCCAGCGCGCCGGTCGTTGCCTTCTGCGACGCCGACGGGTCCCTCGATCCGAGAGAGCTGCCGCTCGTCGTCGCGCCCGTGTCGGCCGGGAGCGCCGATCTCGTCCTCGGCGCCCGCCGCCCGACCGCTCCCGGCGCATTGCCACGCCACGCCCGCTACGCCAACTCCTACCTGGCCCGGCGGATCCGTCGGGCATCCGCTGCCGACCTCTCGGACCTCGGTCCCATGCGCGCCGCCCGCCGCCACGATCTGATCACCCTTGGCATCGCCGACCGCCGCTTTGCGTGGCCGCTCGAGATGGTGCTGCGGGCCGCGGCGGCGGGGTGGCGCATTGCCGAGGTCCCCGTCGCCTACGGGCCCCGCATCGGCCGGTCCAAGGTCACCGGCACGCTACGCGGCACGGCCCGGGCGATCCGGGACATGCGCCGCACACTCGCCGGGTGGGAGTGACACGCTCGACGCCGAGCGCGTCGTACGCGGTCCGAATGGCTAGCGGTCGGTCTGCGCGTCGACATGGGCGGCGAGCTTCTCGAACGCCATCGCCCAACCGATCGCACCCGGGGATTCATCGGAAATGCCGGCGTGGGTTATCACCATCCTCGTGCGGCCACCGAGGTCCTCGAGCTCGACGCGGACCTCGGTCGTCATGGGATGCCCCTCGGGCATGCCGATGGCCGGAGGCGATGACAC
>Ga0299907_10001865_pt1 | contig 12516 bp, 9 predicted proteins | sample RVTome_16_FD_198680 | JGI IMG/M metagenome (GOLD analysis project Ga0299907, IMG submission 198680) | Soil microbial communities from uranium-contaminated site in the Upper Colorado River Basin, Wyoming, United States - RVT152D67 (version 2) ...
GCCGCTCCCCGCCCCCGACGCTCGACCGGCGCCTCCGCGTCCGCCGCGGGCAGCGGCAGCGTGTCCGTGCCCATGCAGGGCACGATCGTGAAGGTGCTCGTGGCGGTGGGCGACACGGTCGAAGAGGGCCAGACAGTGTGCGTGCTCGAGGCGATGAAGATGGAGAACAACATCGCCGCCGACAAGGCGGGAACGGTGACCGAGGTCAAGGTCGAGGCCGGCCAGTCCGTCGGCTCGGGCGACATCGTCGTCGTCATCGAGTAGCCCGGTCTCGCCCGACCGGAACCCGGCGCAGACGCCCACGGCACGGGTCTGTCGAGGCAATAGCCGGCGGCGCGGGCCTGCCGAGGCAATTGCCGCCGGGGGCCGACCGCTATCGCCTCGGCCGATCCCGAGCGACGGCTATTGCCTCGCCACCCGGCACGTGACCGCTCCGGAGACTGCGCGCCGGACTCGCGCACGTGCGCCGCGGAGGGCCGCCGAGGTCAGCCGGTCGGCCGGGGCGACGGACGTGTGAGGACGGCGTAGGCGGACGCGGCGAGCGCGGCCGCCAGGGGCCAGGCGGCCGGGGGCGCGTCGACGAGTGGCACCGCGCCGATGACCGCGGCGAACGTGGCGCCCGCGGCCAGCGCCAGGTCGGCGATCACGTGCGCCGGCCGGGGCGGCGTGTCGGCGCGGCCGAAGCAGCCGCAGGTCCCGACCGGGGTGCCCGTTCGCAGCGCCAGCGCCACGAAGGCGGCGAAGCCCGCGAAGCTGAGCGCCACCAGGGCGGCGACGACGGGACCGCCTACGACGACGCCGGCCGCGCCGAGCACCGCCTCCCCCAGTGCCCCGAGGCGGACCACCGCCGGCGGGACGGGCCGGCCCAGCGCGGCCAGCGCGCCCACGGTGCGCGTGGGATCGGCCACCTTCGCCCCGCCCGCCGCGAGCAGCAGCAGCGATGCCGCGCCCAGGACTGCGGCCGCCGCGACGGTCACGCGGCCTCCCCTGCCGCCGCGGTCACTCCGCGGCGTCGGCCAGGGCCTCGGCCAGGGACGGGTGCACCAGCAGGCTCTCGACGATGTCGTTGACCCGGAGGCCGTTGGTGACGGCGAGGGCCAGCACCGAGATCAGCTCGGCCGCCTGGTGGCCGACGATCGACCCGCCCAGCACCACGCCGGTGGCCGGGTCGGACAGGATCTTCACGAACCCGGTGGTCTCGTTGTTGATCAGCGCCTTGGCCGAGGCGGAGAACGGCACCTTGGTGACACGCAGCTTGCGGCCTTCGGCGAAGGCGTCGGCCTCGGCCAGCCCGACGTCGGCGATCTCGGGCTCCGTGAAGATGGCCGACGCGGCCTTGTCGTAGTCGAGGTGGCGGTGCACCCGGGTGTGCAGGCCCATGACGTGCTCGGCGACCTTGCGGCCCTGCATCGACGCCACCGACGACAAGGGGAGCTTGCCGGACAGGTCGCCGGCCGCGTAGATGTGCGGCACGTTGGTCACGCAGTGGTGGTTGATCGGTACGTAGCCGCCCCCGTCGACCTCGACCCCGGCGGCGTCGAGCCCCAGCCCGTCGCTGTTGGGCACCGACCCGATGGCCAGCAGCGCGTGGCTGCCGGCGGCCACCCGGCCGTCGGAGCAGCGGACGGACACGCCGCCCTCGGTGCGGTCGATCCCCTCGGCCCGGGCGCCCTTGAGCAGCTGCACGCCGCGGCGCAGCAGCTCGGCCTCGAGCGCGGCGGCGACCTCGGGGTCCTTCTGGGGCAGCACCTGCTGGCGGCTGACGATGAGCGTCACCCGGCTGCCGAGCGACGAGAACATGTGCACGAACTCGACACCGGTGACGCCCGAGCCGATGACCACGAGGTGGTCGGGCATCTCGACCGGCGGGTAGGCGTCGCGGGTGGTGAGGATGCGATCGCCGTCGGGCACCGCCCAGTCGGGGATCCGGGGCCGGCTGCCCGTCGACAGCAGGATGGCGTCGGCCTCGACCTCGCGCACGCCCTCCGGAGCGTCGATCACCACCTCGTGCGGCCCCTTGAGCCGGGCGGTGCCCTGGATCATGTCCACGCCCTGGCTGCGCAGCAGGTCGACGATGTTGTGCTCGAGGCGGGCCTCGATGAGCTTGATGCGGTTGCGCAGCCCCTCGAGGTCGAGCCGGGGAGCGGGGACCGACAGGCCCATGCCCGCGCTGGCCTGGACGTCGCCCATGGCGCCGGCGGTCGCGATCATGGCCTTGGACGGGATGCAGTCGAGCAGGTGGGCGGCGCCCCCGACGATGTCGCGCTCGACCATCGTGACGTGCGCCCCCAGCCGGGCGGCGGTGGTGGCTGCGGTGTTGCCCGCCGGGCCACCGCCGACGATCACGAAGCGTAGGGGCATGTGGCCAGGGTACCGGCGGGCGCGGGACGGCGACATCGGCGGCCCCGGCCGGCGGGCACGCAGCTGACCAGGGGACACGGGAGCCACCCCGCCAGCGTCCGGGCGCTCAGCCCGCCGCGTGCACCGGGTGGAGCACCACCCGGTCGCCCTGCCGGGTGACCTGGTAGGCCTGCACGTCGTTGGCACCGTCGCGGAAGTAGGGCGCCATCACCCCGCTCACCGGGGTCGTGCCGTCGCCGCCGGCCCCGTAGCTGGCCACCGTGCCGGCGATGCGTCCGTTCAGCGCCACCACCAGCTCGACGGGTGCGTCGCCGCTCACCGTGGCCCGCAGCAGGTAGGGCACCTCGCCGTCGAGCGACAGGTCGTCGAGCAGGTCGCGCCGCTCGAGCGTCCACCCGAGCGGGGACGGGTCGCCGACGGCAAGGTCGGAGACGGCCGTGCCCACCAACCCCCGGGCCGGCCCGACGGCGGCGAGCGCGTCCCAGCCGTCGCCCCCGGCGAACTGCTCGGCGCGGCCGGCGACGATGTCGACCGCGGCGGGGAACCCCGTGGTGACCTGGCGCTCGACCTCGGGCTCGCTCCCGTCGAACAGCGAGTGGCCCTCGACGTCCCAGTCGGTCTCGATGCCCAGCAGGTCGATGATCGACGGCAGCACGTCGACGGTCGAGGCCGGCGCGTCGCTCACCACGCCCGCAGCCTGCCCCGGCGCCTTGATGAACAGCGGGATCCGGAGCAGCTCGTCGAGGTTGCCCTCGTCGGGCTCCCGGCCGAAGCCGGGGGCCGAGGCGTCGATGCCGTGGTCGGACGTGACCACCACGAGGGCGTCGTCCCAGGCGCCCGCCGCCTCGAGGTGGTCGATCATGCGGCCGATCTCGACATCGAGCGCGCCGACCTGCAACGCCTGCAGCGCCACGATGTCGCGGTAGATCGTCTGCTGGTCGCCGGCCGGGTCGGCGGGCACCTGGCCCGGCTCCCACGTGTCGGCGTTCGGTCCCCACGGCGTGAGCCGGTAGGGCGTGTGCGGCAGCAGCACGTGGATGAAGCTGACCGACGGCTCGGCCCCCACCCGCTGCGTGCCGCGCGCGAGGGCGGCGGCCTGGGCCGGCGGCGTCAGCTCGCCGAGGCCCAGGTCGTCGGCCAGGGCGAGCAGGTTGGCGCCCCCGCCCTCGCTGGTCGACGCCTGCACGCCGACGGAGTCGCCGAAGCGGCCCCAGCTCTGGTCGATGTCCGGCAGGCCCTCGCGCAGGCGGGCGGGAAGCACCCGGTGCCGGTAGACGACCGAGGCGTCGGCCACCATCTGGCCGAGCGAGCCCGAGTGCTCCCGTGGGCACAGGTCGGGCGGGCACATCTCGACCACCGGGCTGTACTCGTTGACGGGATACCGGTCCCCGAACAGGGTGTAGTAGTTGCGCGGGTGGTCGGCGTCGGTGGGCGCCTCGTCGTCCGCCGCCCGGACGCCGGTGAGGAGGCTGGGCACCGACACGTAGGTCTGGCTCGACTCGCTCGCGGCGTCGCGGAACCACGTCGACGACGCGGCCAGGCGGGCGAAGTTGGGATAGCGGGCGTCGTTGATCGTGCCGTCCGGGCGGAGCAGCGCGGTGAGCGGCATCTCGTCGAGCACGACGACCACGACGGGGCCCTCCAGTGCCGGCACCTCGACGGTGCCCAGGTCCGCGGCTGGCGCAGGCCCCAGCAGCTCGGCCGTGGGGCTGGCGACGAGGAAGAGGACGAGGAACGCGACGTTGCCGACCGCCAGGTAGGCCAGGAACCGGCGCGCCAGGGCGGAGCGGGCCTCGACCACCGCGGCACCCACCCCGACCGCCAGCGCCGCGCCGAACGCGACGGCCAGGCCGTCGACCCCGACGGTGCGGCAGACGGCCAGGGTGAAGACGCCGGCCAGCGCGGCGACCGCGAGCGCGTGCGCCAGGGCACCGGCGCGGCGACCGAGGCGCGCGAACGGCGCGGTCGCCGCCAGCACCGCCAGGCCCGGCACGAGCGCGATCAGCAGGGCGAAGGCGACGATCTGGCCGTCGCTGTAGCGCCCGGCCACGAAGAACGTCGGGTTGGCGCCGAACAGGTCGAGCACCGGCTGGGTGACCGCTACGCCGGCCAAGCCGAACAGCACGGCGGCGTCGGTGAGGAGCGAGCGGCGACCGGCGGTGGGCCGGGGACCGAGGCCCGGATCCGTGGCCGCCGGCGCGGGGCCCGGGTCGGGTGTCGGGTCGGCAGGTGAGGCTCCCGCGTCCGCCGGGATGGCGGCGGGGCCCGACCGGGGTGGCGCGCTCTCCCCAGGCATCCGTCCGAGGCTAGCCAGCGGCCCTGCCGGTGCTTGCATGCGCCCGCCAGGAGCCGAGCGGCCCATCCGTCGCCCGCCGGCGCGCCGTCAACCGCCGCCGGTGCGGGCCAGGCGCACCAGCCGGTGGTCGGGGGTGAACAGTCGGCGGGTCAGCCCCAGCCCGATCACCACCACGTTGGTGGCGACGCACCCGAGGATCAGGTACATCAGCGCCGCCTGCACCAGCACGGCGTCGAGCGGGTCGGCCCCGGCGAGGATCAGGCCCGTCATGGCCCCGGGAAGGAAGACCAGCCCCACCGCCTTGGTGTTCTCGATCTGTGAGGTGAGCGCCGTGCGCAGGGCCGAGCGCACGAACGGCTTGGACGCCTCCTGCCACGGCTGGCCGAGCGCCAGGCGGGCCTCGACCTCGGGCCGGCGGTCGGCCAGCTCGGCCAGGATGCGGCGCGAGGCGACCACGATGCTCCCGATCGAGTTGCCGATCATCATGCCGGCGATGGGCACCACGGCCCGTCCCACCGTGGGATAGACGCCCAGGCCGAACACGACCGACAGGCTGAGCACCGTCGAGGCGGTCGTGGCGACGACGGTGAGGCGGGTGATGCCCGGCACCTCGGGCGCCCGCCGCCGCACCGTGAGGGCGGCCACCACCAGCATCACCACCACCCAGGCCCACGCCCAGACCAAGGGCGTGTCCTCGTCGATGATGAACACCAGCACGTAGCCGACCGCCAGCAGCTGCACCAGCGAGCGGGCGGTGGCCCACAGCATCTCGCGCTCGAGCTGCAGCCCCTGCCACAGCGACAGGCCCACGGCCACCGCCACCAGGATGAGCGAGAGGGCCAGGCCGGCCCAGCCGATGGCGGCGTCATCCACGGGCGTCGTCCTCCCCGCCCGCCTCGCCGCCGGTCCCGGCGCCGGTCGCGGCATCGTCCGAGCGGCTGGGCCCGCGGCCGTTCCCGTCGTCGTCCTCGGCCCGGGCGCCGGCGATGAAGCGCGTCCGCTCCTCGTCGCCGGCGACGTGGCCGCCGACCATCACCACCATGTCGTCGGCGAGCCGGTCGGCCTGAGCCAGGTCGTGGGTGACCCACACCAGGGGCCGGCCGCCGCCGGCCAGGCGGCGGGCGGTGTGCTCGAGCCCGCGGCGGGCCTCGGGATCGAGGGCCGAGGTCGGCTCGTCCATCAGCAGCGCCTCCGGGCCGGTGACCAGCGTGCGGGCCAGGCACATGCGCTGCGCCTCACCGCCCGACAGCTCGTCGGCCGAGCGGTCGAGGAACCCCCGGTCGAGCTGGGCGTCCCGCAGCGCGGCGGCCAGGTCGTCGTCGCCGGCGCCGGGGTCGGCGACAAGCAGGTTGTCGCGCACCGTGCCGGGGAAGGGCGCGGGCCGCTGGAACACCATCCCCACCCGGCGCCGCAGCTCGAGTGGGTCGATGGCGTCGAGCGGCTGACCCCGGAAGCGCACCTCGCCCGTGGTGGGCACCTCCAGGCGGTTGAGCAGCCGCAGGAGCATCGACTTGCCCGCGCCCGACGGTCCGACCACGACGGTGATGCCCTGGTCGGCGATGGTCAGGTCGACCCCGTCGAGGATGGTGGCGCCGTCGATGACCAGCCCCACGCCCACCAGCTCGTAGAGGGGCGCGGCCGGCATGCGGGGCCGCGCCTCAGGCGCGGCGCCGGGGTCTGCCGGCGGCGCGGTCCCCGTTGCCCGCCGGGCCCTCCGAGCGGTCGCCATTGCCGGCCGGCGACCCGGCGTCATGGGCGGCGGCGGGGGTCGGGCCGGCCGGGGCCACGGCGGGCCGCGCGGTCGGCGGGGCCAGGCCGGCCGCGGCGCGCACGCGCTCGCCCGGGCCCGAGAACTTGGCGATGCACCACACCGCCCGCACCCCGTCGCGCCAGCCGATCTTCTTGCCCTCGGCGTAGGTGCGGCCGTTGTAGCTGATGCCCACCTCGAACACCCGACAACCGGCCCGGGCGACCTTGGCGGTGACCTCGGGCTCGAACCCGAACCGGTCCTCCTCGATGACCACCGACTGGATGACCTCGCGGCGGAAGGCCTTGTAGCAGGTCTCCATGTCGGTGAGGTTCAGGTTGGTGACCATGTTGGACAGGGTCGTCAGGAAGCGGTTGCCGACCGAGTGCCAGAAGTAGAGGACCCGGTGCGGCCGGCTGGAGATGAAGCGGGAGCCGTACACGACGTCGGCGTGACCGTCGACGAGGGGGCCCATCAGCGTGCCGTACTCGGCGGGGTCGTACTCGAGGTCGGCGTCCTGCACGACCACGTAGTCGGCGGTGGCCTCGGCGAACCCCCGCCGCAGCGCCGCGCCCTTGCCCTGGTTGTACGGCTGGAGCAGCACCCGCACGGCCGGGTGCGAGAGCCCGGCGAGCACGTCGCGGGTGCCGTCGGTCGACCCGTCGTCGACGATGACGACCTCGGCGGTCCACGGCGACGACAGCACCTGGTCGACGACGACGCCGATCGTGGCCCGCTCGTTGTAGCAGGGCACGACGACGGACAGGCACGGGTGCGGGTCAACCACTGTGCGGACCTCCAGCCAGGGTCACGCCGGCATCGTAGTGACCGGGGCGGACCGGCGGCGATGGCGACGGTCAGTCGCCGACGGGGTGCAGGACCACGGCGCCGCCGATGCGCTCGACCTGGTAGGCCACGACCTCGTTGCGTCCGTCCTCGAAGAACGGGGCGATGTAGCCGGTGAAGTGCCAGCCGCCGTCGGCCGGCAGGTAGCCGCCGATGGTGCCGGCCAGCGTGCCGTTGACCCCCACGACCAGCTCGGGCGGGCGGTCGACGCTGCCGGTGACGGTGCCGTCCATGATGTACGGCACCCGGTCGTCCGCCAGGGACAGGTCGTCGAGGTCGTCGCCGTGCTCGAGCGACCAGGCCAGCGGGCTGGCGTCGCCGACGCGGTGGCGGTCGGCGGGAGTGCCCACCAGGTCCTCGCCCTCACCGACGGCGGCGAGCGCGACCCAGTCCTCGCCCCGGGGGAACTGGGCCTCGTGGGCGGCGGCCACGGCGAAGGCGTCCTCGAGGTCACTGGTGACGTGACGGTCGATGGTGGGCTGGCTGCCGTCGAACAGCGAGTGGCCCTCGAGCTCCCAGTCGGTCTCGACGTCCAGCAGATCCATCATCGAGGGCAGGATGTCGACGGTCGACGCCGGCGCGTCGTCGACCCGACCCTGGGCCTGGCCGGGCGCCTTGATGAACAGCGGGATGCGGAACAGCTCGTCGGTGTTGGTGTCGTCCTCGCGGCGGGTGAATCCCGGGGCGGTCATGTCGATGCCGTGGTCGCTCGTCACCACGACCAGCGCGTCGTCCCACGCGCCCGTCGCCTCGAGGTGGTCGATCATCTCGCCCACCAGCGAGTCGAGCGCGCCGATCTGCATCGCCTGGAGGGGGTAGAGCTGGCGGAACATGAAGTCGTAGGCCGGGTCGTCGGTGGCGGGCAGCTTGTTGGCGCCGTGGGAGACCCCGTCGGGCAAGCGCGTGACCGGCAGCAGCCCGTCGCCCCACGGGGTGAGCAGGTAGGGGTGGTGCGGCAGCGCCACGTGGGTGAAGTTGATCGAGGGCTCGGCGTCGATCAGCCCCGCCTGGCGCCGGAAGGCCGCCGCCTGCCCGCCCCTGCCCCGGTCCTCGTCCGGAATGTCCTCGAGCGCGGCCATCGGGTCGCGTGACCGGGTGGTGGGCGGCGTGGACGCGTCGGCCATGTCGATCGGCGTCCGGGCCACGGCCTCGCCGAAGTCGCCCCAGGCTGTGTCGACGGGCGGCAGGTCGTCGCGCAGGTCGGGGGGCAGCACCCGGTGGCGGTACACGACCGAGGCGTCGTCGAACAGCTGGCGCAGCGGCTGCGGGGGAGGCGGGTCGCACACGTCCTCCGGGCACATGTCGGTCACCAGCTCGAAGCGGTTGACCGGGTAGCGGTCGCCGAACAGGGAGAACAGGTTGCGGGGGTGCTCCTCGAGCACCGGCAGGTCGTCGTCGTCGGCCCGCACGCCGGTCAGGATCGACGGCGTCGACACGAACGTCGTGCGCGACTCGCTGGCTGCGTTGCGGAACCAGGTGGTGCCGTCCGCCAACCGGGCGAGGTTGGGGTACCGGGTGTCGTTGATCGTGCCGTCCGACCGCATGATCGAGGTGACCGGGAACTCGTCGAACACCACGACCACCACCGGCCCGGCCAGCGGCGGCACCTCGACCGTGCCCTCCTGACCGGCCGCCGCCGACGAGCCGATCAGCTCGGCGGTGGGGCTGGAGGTCAGGAACAGCACCACGAATGCGAGGTTGCCGATGGCCAGGTAGGCGAGGAACTGGCGCGCCAGCCGCCAGCGCCGCTCGGCGAGCGCCACCGCCACCGCCATCGCCAGCACGACCGGGACGACGTAGACGACCTCGTCGAGCCGGACCGACTGCGACAGCAACAGCCCGAACAGCGTCACGAACACCACGACGCCGATGCCGTGCAGCGCCGGCGCGAGACGCGGCACGACCAGGCCGGGCACGGTGGTGGCGACGAACACCACCGTGGCGGGCACCAGGGCCGTGAGCGCGGCGAACAGGATGATCTGGCTGGTCGTGTAGTGGCCGGCGACGAAGAACGTGGGGTTGCGCCCGAAGAGGTCGAGAACGGGCTGGGTGATGGCCACTCCCGCGAGGCCGAACAGGACGGCCGCGTCGCCGACCCAGCGCAGGCGCGACGGCGCTGCGCCGGTCGCCGCGCCTCGGCCCGCCGCCGGCGCGTGCCCGGGACTTGCGTCGCCCTCCGGGGTCGATCGAGCTGGGTGGGGCGCAGAGCCGTCCGAACCCTGCCTGACCCCGGGCTGAACCATGGCGAATTATGGCGCGCCGAACGTGGCGCGATGACAAGGGCACGCGCGCCGCGTCCCGCTGGGCTGTCCGCGGGTTCGTCGCCGGTCGGTGCCGGTCCGTAGCATCGACGGTGTGAGCGACGAGCCGAACCTCGACGACTGGCGCGAGCTGGCGGCCACGGAGCTGAAGGGCGCCGACCCCGACTCGTTGGTCTGGCACACGCCCGAGGGCATCGACATCAAGCCGCTGTACACGGCACGCGACCTGGAGCGCATCGAGGACCTCGACTCGCTGCCCGGCCTCCCGCCCTTCACCCGCGGCGTGCGCGCCACCATGTACGCCAACCGACCCTGGACCATCCGCCAGTACGCCGGGTTCTCCACGGCCGAGGAGTCCAACGCCTTCTACCGCCGCAACCTGGCGGCCGGCCAGATGGGCCTGTCGGTGGCGTTCGACCTGGCCACCCACCGGGGCTACGACAGCGACCACCCCCGCGTCGAGGGCGACGTGGGCAAGGCGGGCGTGGCCATCGACTCGGTCGAGGACATGAAGATCCTCTTCGACCAGATCCCCCTCGAGAAGATGTCGGTCTCGATGACCATGAACGGGGCGGTGCTGCCCTGCCTGGCCGCGTTCATCGTGGCCGGCGAGGAGCAGGGCGTCGACCGGTCCCAGCTCAGCGGCACCATCCAGAACGACATCCTCAAGGAGTTCATGGTCCGCAACACCTACATCTACCCGCCCGAGCCGAGCATGCGGATCGTGGCCGACATCATCGAGTACACGGCGGAGCACATGCCCCGCTTCAACTCGATCTCGATCTCCGGCTACCACATGCAGGAGGCGGGGGCGACGGCCACGCAGGAGCTGGCCTTCACCATCGCCGACGGCCTCGAGTACGTGCGCTACGCGCTCGACCGGGGGCTCGACATCGACCGCTTCGCCGGGCGGCTGTCGTTCTTCTTCGCCATCGGCATGAACTTCTTCATGGAGGTGGCCAAGCTGCGGGCCGCCCGCCGGCTGTGGCACCGCGTGGTCTCGCAGTTCGATCCCAAGGACCCGCGCTCGGCCATGCTGCGCACCCACTGCCAGACCAGCGGCGTGTCGCTCACCGAGCAGGACCCGTACAACAACGTGGTGCGCACCGCGGTCGAGGCCATGGCAGCCGTGCTGGGCGGCACCCAGAGCCTGCACACCAACAGCTTCGACGAGGCGCTGGGCCTGCCCACCGACTTCTCGGCCCGCATCGCCCGCAACACCCAGCTGATCGTGGCGGAGGAGACCGGCATCCCCAAGGTCGTCGACCCGCTGGCCGGCAGCTACTACGTGGAGGCGCTCACCGACGCGCTCGCGACCGAGGCGTGGAAGCTCGTCGAGGAGGTCGAGGAGATGGGCGGCATGACCAGGGCGGTCGCCTCGGGCATGCCCAAGCTGCGCATCGAGGAGTCGGCCGCCCGCCGCCAGGCCCGCGTCGACCGCCGCGAGGAGGTGATCGTCGGCGTCAACAAGTACCAGCCGGCCCACCCCGACCACGTCGACGTGCTGGCCATCGACAACAGCGAGGTGCGGCGGGGGCAGATCGCCCGGCTCGAGCGGGTGCGGGCCGAGCGCGACGAGACGGCCTGCCAGGCCGCCCTCCGCCGCCTGACCGAGGGCGCGGCCGGCAAGGAGAACCTGCTGGCGCTGTGCATCGAGGCCGCCCGCGCGCGGGCCACGGTCGGCGAGATGAGCGACGCCATGGAGCAGGTGTTCGACCGGCACAAGGCCGAGATCCGCTCGATCCAGGGCGTGTACGGCGCCGCCTACGACGGCGACGACGCCTTCGAGGCCACCCAGGCCGCGGTCGAGGCCTTCGCCGAGGCCGAGGGCCGGCGCCCCCGCATGCTGGTGGTGAAGATGGGCCAGGACGGGCACGACCGCGGGGCCAAGGTCATCGCCACCGCCTTCGCCGACCTGGGCTTCGACGTCGACGTCGGGCCCCTGTTCCAGACGCCCGAGGAGGCCGCCCGCGACGCGGTCGACAACGACGTGCACGTGGTCGGCGTGTCGAGCCAGGCGGCCGGCCATCTCACGCTGGTGCCCCAGCTCATCGCCGCGCTGCGGGAGGCGGGGGGCGAGGACGTGCTCGTGGTCTGCGGCGGCGTCATCCCGCCCCAGGACCACGACGCGCTGCGCGAGGCGGGCGTGGCCGCCATCTTCGGGCCGGGCACCAACATCCCGGCCGCGGCCCGCCGGGTGCTCGACCTCCTGCGCCCGAGCGCCACGCCGGCGGCCTGACCGCCGCCGGGTCGCCGCCCACCGGGCCGGCGTGACGTCCACGGCTCCGGCGTCACGCCCCGACCTACACTCGCGCCCATGGCCAGGGCCAAGCTTTCGCAGCTCACCTACGCCGACCTGCACGCGCTGCCGGACGACACCGTGCTCGAACGGGTCGACGGCCAGCTCGCCACCACCGTCACCGCCTCGGGCGACCAGCCCGTCGCCGTCGGGCGACCGTTCCCGCTCACGGTCGTCCCCGCCGACCTCGCGCGCTGAGCGCGCCGAGCATCGATGCGCCCGGCGACGACCGACGCAGCGTCGCCGCGGCGGGGCCCGCACCGGCGGGCCGTCGCCTTGAGCGCGCTGGCCGGCGCCGTCATCGGCCTGACCTGCCTGGGGTTCGTGGTCCAGCGGATGACGTCGCAGTGGTCCGAGGTGCGCGACCACGTGGCCGGTGCCTCGGTCGGGTGGATCGTCGCCGCGGTCGTGCTGGCGGGCGCGGGCATGACGTGGATCGCCGGGTGCTGGCGGCAGGCCATGGGGCTGTCCGGCCCCGCTCCCCCGTGGCGGGCCGCCGTCGCCTGGTACTACACGGGCGAGATCGGCAAGTACGTGCCCGGAGGCGTGTGGCCCGTGCTGGGACGCGGCGAGCTGGCCCGCCGGGGTGGCGTGCCCCGGGCCCGGGCCTACCCCAGCGTCGGCCTGTCGCTCGCCGCCCTGTACCTGGCGGCGCTGGGCGTGGCGACGGCGCTGGTGCCCCTCGACCTGGCCGAACAGTCCGAGT
>Ga0299907_10001866_pt1 | contig 12516 bp, 11 predicted proteins | sample RVTome_16_FD_198680 | JGI IMG/M metagenome (GOLD analysis project Ga0299907, IMG submission 198680) | Soil microbial communities from uranium-contaminated site in the Upper Colorado River Basin, Wyoming, United States - RVT152D67 (version 2) ...
ATCGGCGGCGACGAGCTCGACGAGGCGATCATCAACTACGTCAAGCGCGAGTACAAGCTGATGATCGGGCAGCAGACGGCCGAGGAGGTCAAGCTCGAGATCGGGTCGGCGTTCCCGCTCGAGGAGGAGGTCCAGGCCGAGATCCGCGGCCGCGACCTCGTCTCCGGGCTGCCGAAGACGATCGTCCTCACGAGCGAAGAGGTGCGCATAGCGCTCGAGGAGCCGCTCCAGGCGATCATCGACGCGGTCAAGGAGACGCTGGACCGCACGCCGCCCGAGCTCGCCTCGGACATCATGGACCGTGGCATCATGCTCGCCGGGGGAGGAGCGCTGCTGCAGGGGTTGGACGAGCGACTGCGTGACGAGACGCAGATGCCTGCCCACCTGGCCGACTCGCCGCTCACGTGCGTGGCGGTCGGCTCCGGTAGGTCACTCGAGGAATTCGAGGCGATCCACCGCAGCAATAGAAACTCAAGGAACCGGCGCCGCTAGCAGCGGGCGCCCCGGAGGACTTCTTCCGTGTACGACAAGACGGTCCGCAGACGCCGGGCCGCTCTACTGATATTCCTGGCGCTCTCGATCGGTCTTCTGACCGTCTACTTCGGCGAGTCCGCCGGCGGGGGTCTCCATGCCGTGCAGCGTGGCGCGCAGGAGGTGCTTGCCCCGATCGAGGAGGGTGCGAGCCGCGCGTTCAAGCCCTTCCGGGACACGATCAACTGGATCGGGGACGTCTTCGACGCAAAGGGTGAGAACAAGGAGCTGAAAGAGGAGAACGCGCGCCTGCGAGAGGATCTCGCGGAGGCTCAGACGGCCCAGCGCGAGGCCGAGCAGCTGCGCGATCTCGTCGGACTTCCGAAGGGCGAGCTCTTCCCGCAGGCCACCGAGCCTGTGACTGCCCGCGTGATCGCGCGATCACCGACCAGCTGGCAGTCGAGCATCCAGATCGACAAGGGCTCGAGTGATGGCATCGAGGAGGACATGCCCGTGATCGCCTCCGGCCGTGACGGTGGCGGGCTGGCGGGCAAGGTGACCTCCGTAGGCAGCGGGACCGCGCGCGTCACGCTGATCACCGACGAGTCGAGCGCCGTATCCGCGCAGGTCATGCCCGACGGTGCGGCGGGGATCGTCAGGCCGACGGTGGGCGATCCCGACGACATGCTTCTCGACTTCATCGAGAAGGGACGGCGCGTCTCCGAGGACACCACCGTGATCACCTCCGGATCGCGCTCGGACCGCTTCGAGTCGCTCTTCCCGCGCGGAATCCCGATCGGGCGAGTTACCCGGGTGAACGCCGAGGAGCGCGAGCTCTACCAGCGCGTCCACATCAAGCCCTTCGCCGACCTCAAGCGGATGGACTTCGTGCAGGTGCTCACCGAGCCGGGAATCAGCGACGCAAGGGCGGCGCTGCCGTGATCCCGGGCCCTTCGAGCGTCATCCGGGTCAGCCTGATGATCCTGGTGGTCGTGGTGTTCCAGATCTCCTGCCTGGTGCAGATCCGCGTTCTGGGAGGCGGCGCCGACATCGTGCCGCTGCTTGTGGCCGCGGTCGCCCTCTATGCGGGCAGCGTGCCCGGCGCCGCGACGGGTTTCTTCACCGGCCTGCTGCTCGACCTGGCGCTCGGCACGAACCTCGGCGCCTCGTCGCTCGTGCTCACCGCCGTCGGGTACGGCGCCGGCCGCTATCGCGAGCAGCGCGATCCGGCTCACGGGCTCACGCCGATCCCGGTAGCTGCGGCCGCGACGGCCGCGTATGTGTTGGCGTACAGCGCGGTGTCTTTCATGCTTTCGATCGATGCGCCCGTTTCGCTCCTCGTGGTCCGCGAGATGCTCGTGACAGTCCTGCTCAACGCACTTATCGCCATGCCGTTCTTTGCGCTGGCGCGGCGCGTCCTGCGGCCCGTGCTGATGGTCGACCCCAGCCCGCGCCGGCGCCGTGAGTCCACGATCGCCCAGGGTCCGATCGGGCTCCGCGGGCTGGGCGCATGATGTACCTCGACAGCGGCAACCGCCCGGCGATCACGCCCCAGCTCGCGTTCCGCGTGGCGGTGATCGGCGGCTTCGCGCTCGTGATGTTCGCGGTCATCTTCTTCCGCCTCTGGTACCTCCAGATCCTCTCGGGCGACAAGTACCTGGCGGACGCCAACAACAACCGCGTCCGCGAGATCAAGGTCCAGGCGCCCCGCGGCGAGATCCTCGACCGCGAGGGCAACGTGCTCGTCGACAACCGCGTCGGCCACGCGGTGAAGGTGGATCCTGACGACCTGCCGGGCGCGGAGCGTGAGCGCGGCGTCCTGCTCACGCGGCTCGCCAAGACGCTCGGGGAGCGCCCGCGCGTGGTGATCAGGGACGTCGAGCAGCAGATCCGGATCCAGCCCTTCCTTCCCGCGACCGTGAAGCAGGATGTGGCCGACGACGCGGTCGCATACCTCCTGGAGCGCCAGGCGGACTTCCCCGGGATCGAGATCGAGCAGGTCTTCCTCCGGTCATACCCGCACGAGGAGGTGGGCGCGCACCTGTTCGGGACGGTCGGCGAGGTGACCGAGGACCAACTCAAGGACAAGACCCGCTATCGCGGGGTCACGCTCGGCGACCGTGTCGGGCAGTCGGGCATCGAGTACTCCTATGACCGCTTCCTGCGCGGCGAGAATGGCAAGCGGCGCATCCAGGTGGACGCCTTCGGCATCCGCAACGAGGAGGATCCGCTGCACAAGACGGATGCCGTCCAGGGGCGAAACCTCAGGCTGGGCATCGACCTCGATGTGCAGCGCGTTGGGCAGGAGGCGCTCGGCAGCTCGCGCGGTGCGTTCGTGGTCATGCACGCGAAGACCGGCGAGGTAGTGGCCCTCGGCTCGTCGCCGTCGTTCGACCCCAACATCTTCGCCAAGATCATCCGCGCGCGCGATCTTCGCCAGCTGTCATCGGAGGCGAACGGCAAGCCCCTCTTCAACCGCGCGACGCAGGCGGGCTATCCCACCGGCTCGACGTTCAAGCTCATCACCTCGGTGGCCGCCCTGGAGGGCGGGCTGATCACGCCGGACACCCCGCTCTTCGACGGCGGCTCGCTCCAGGTCGGCGGCGTGACGTTCAAGAACGCGGGCGGGGTCTCGCACGGCTCGCTTGCGCTGCGGCAGGCGCTCACGGTCTCGAGCGACGTCTTCTTCTACAGGCTCGGCCTCGCGGCGAACAACAAGGGCGACGGCCTGCTCATACAGGACTGGGCCCGCCGGCTGGGGATCGGGCGGCTCACCGGGATCGACCTCCCCGCGGAGGGCGCCGGCCTCGTGCCGACGCCTGAATGGCGAAACGAGCTCTTCAAGCAGAAGCTCACCGACAGGCCGTGGTCGGTCGGCGACAACATCAACCTGGCGATCGGCCAGGGCGACCTGTCGGTCACTCCGCTCCAGCTCGCCGTCGCGTACGCGACCGTGGCGAACGGCGGCAACGCGGTGAAGCCCCACCTCGGCAAGCGGATCGAGGACGCCGCCGGGCGTGTGCTCCAGGAGTTCGAGACGCCCGCGCCGCGCAAGGTGGACATCGACCCGGCCTACCGCGAGGCCATCATGGATGGCCTTGTCGGTGCCGCGAATGCCCCGGGCGGAACGTCCACCGCCGTCTTCTCGGGCTTCAACATCCCCATCGCCGGCAAGACCGGCACGGCGGAGAAGGGCCTGGGCAGGCCCGACCAGTCCTGGTACGCGGCGATCACCTATCCCGAGGACCCGCAGTACGTCGTGGTGGCCACCGACGAGGCGGGCGGCTTCGGCGCCGAGCGCGCGGCCCCGATCGTGCGCCAGATAATCGCGGCGCTGTACGACGCCAAGGACGACGGGCCCGAGACCACGGGTAGGGTCGTGGACTGATGGAGGCGTCGGCTTTCGGCACCGCGGTCAAGGGCTTTCGCGACGAGAGCGCTGCGCGCATCGTGCGGATCGACGTGCTCCTGCTTCTGGCCGTACTCGGCTTGATGGCCTGCTCGATCTACACGATCGGCAGCGCAACTCAGGACGACATCCCCGGCGATCCCGACTACTACGTGATCCGGCAGGCGGTCTACGCGGCTGTCGGGATCTGCCTGATGCTGCTGCTGGCGCGCTTCGACTACTCCCGTCTGCGCGAGATGAAGCTGGGCCTCTACGGGATCCTGCTCGGCTCGATCGTCCTCGTCTACCTGCTCGGCGCAGCCGCGCGCGGCTCGAAGCGCTGGATCGAGCTGCCCTTCTTCCGCTTCCAGCCGTCGGAGCTCGGGAAGGTGCTGCTGATACTCGCCCTCTCCGCGTTCCTGATCGACCGCATCAGGCGCCTGCAGGACAGGGAGACCACGAGCCGCATCATGCTGCTCGCGCTGGTGCCGGCGATCATGGTGGTGGCCCAGCCCGACCTCGGCTCCGGGCTCGTGTATCTCGCCGTGGTGGTGACGATCCTGTTCGTGGCCGGCACGCCGTGGCCCCACTTCGCCGCCCTGGGCGGAATTGCGGCCGCCGCCGTGACCATCGTCCTCGCGGCGGCACCCGCCGTCGGTGTCACCGTGCTGCACGACTACCAGGTGGATCGCCTGACGGCCTTCATCAATCCGTCGGACGACCCGCAAGAACAGGGCTACCAGCTCAACCAGTCGATCACGGCGATCGGCTCGGGCCAGAAGACGGGGCGCGGCCCCGACGACGCCACGCAGACGAAGCTCGACTTCCTGCCCGAGCACCACACGGATTTCGTCTTCGCCGTCGTCGGCGAGGAGTTCGGGTTCGCGGGCGCCGCCCTGGTGCTGTCGCTGTTCGCGCTGCTGATCTGGCGTGCGCTGCGGATCATGACCATGGCGAAGAACCTCTACGGCTCGCTGCTCGCGGCCGGCATCTGCGCGATGTTCATGTTCCAGGTCTTCGTGAACGTCGGGATGACCGTGGGCATCATGCCCATCACCGGAGTCCCGCTACCGCTCATGAGCTATGGAGGTAGCTCCGTGCTCGTCACCTTCCTGGCGGTGGGATTGCTCCAGTCGATCCACGTCCAGGCGCGTGAGACGGCGGCGGCCAAGGGCCGCGAGCTGATCGTTTAGGGGACGGAGCCCTTTCTTGCACGCCGGGCGCAGCGCATCGGCTCACACGCCCGCTCGTGCAAGAAAGGGCTCCGTCCCCGTCGCTTCACGCCGGGCCGCAGCGCATCGGCTCACACGCCCGCTCGTGCAAGAAAGGGCTCCGTCCCCGTCGCTTGCACCGTCCTCCCGCTAAGGTGGAAGGCATTCGCGGCGCGATTCGACGCGCCGCCAGGTTCGCTCTGATGCTCCGCACCCGCCAGCCATTCCGCTTTACCAACCGCCGGCTGCGGTGCCCGCGTGCGACCGAAAGACTTCTGAAAGGTCAGTTACTTGAGAAAGCAAGTGCTCGTCACGGCAGACCGTGGCGAAACGAGAGTTGCCATCCTCGAGGCGGAGGGAACGCCCGAGGCTAAGGACAGGAAGAAAGGCGCCCAGGGGAAGGCCCCTGACTGGCGCGTGGGAGAGTTGTACATCGAGCGCCGCGGCTCGCGCTCGATCGTCGGAAACGTCTACAAGGGCCGTGTCGACAACGTCCTTCCCGGCCTCGAGGCCGCGTTCGTGGACATCGGCATCGACAAGAACGGCTTCCTGCACGCCGACGACGTCGTCATGCCGGGCGTCGAGTTGGCTCGTCGGGGCCGCCACGGTTCTAAGGGCAAGCGCATCTCTGACGTGCTGAGGCCCGGCGACGAAGTGGTCGTCCAGGTCGTGAAGGACCCGCTCAAGACGAAGGGCGCGCGGCTGTCGATGCAGGTCTCGATCGCGGGCCGCTACCTCGTCTATGTCCCCGACGGGGAGGGCATCGGCGTCTCTCGCCGGCTCAGCGACAAGGAGCGCGACCGGCTGCGCAAGCAGGCAAAGGGGCTCGAGCTCGGCAAGGGTGGGGCGATCATCCGCACCGCCGCCCAGGGCGCGAGGCGGGAGGACTTCGAGCGCGAGGTCAAGTATCTCGACAAGCTCTGGGCCGTCCTCCAGAAGCGTGTCAAGGAGACGCCCGCCCCGGCGCTCGTGTTCCAGGAGGCGGACCTGCCGGTCAGGGTCATCCGCGATATCTTCGCCGCGCAGTTCGAGCGCGCGATAGTGGACGACGAGAAGGCCCACCAGCGGCTGACCTCGTTCTTCACCCGGACCGCGCCGGAGCTCCTCGACGGCCTCGAGCTCTACAAGGACGAGCGCAAGCCGCTGTTCGAGAAGTTCGGGATCGACAAGGCGATCCATGCGACGCTCAGCCGCCGCGTCGACCTGCCCTCGGGTGGCTACCTGATGATCGACTACGCGGAGGCCATGACGGTCATCGACGTCAACTCCGGTTCGTTCACCGGCCGCGGGAAGGGCGCACGGCTCGAGGACACCATCACGAAGACCAATCTCGAAGCCGCGGAGGAGACGGTGCGGCAGCTCCGGCTGCGCGACATCGGCGGGATCATCGTCATCGACTTCATCGACATGTCGCGGGCGCGCAACCGCGACGCGGTCCTGAAGATCCTGCGCAAGGAGCTCGACGAGGATCGCACCAAGACTTACGTGATGGAGATCTCGCCCCTCGGCCTCGTCGAGATGACGCGACAGAACGTGACCGACGGCGTGCGCGAGATCCTCACGAAGACGTGCCCGGCCTGTGACGGCGAGGGGGTCGTCCTGTCGGAGGAGACCGTCGCCATCGAGACCGAGCGCAAGCTTCGCGATCTCGTGAACGAGGATCCGAAGCCCGAGGCCTACCTCGTCCAATTGCACCCCCGCGTGTCGGCGCAGCTGCTCGGCGCGGAGGCGGGGAGGCCGCTGCTCGAGCTGGAGCGCGAGGTCGGCAAGCACTTCCACTTCGAGGGTACCGAAGGGCTTCCGCTCGACTGGTTCGAGCTGGTTGACACGGGCTCGCGCGAGGAGATCGAGGAGCGCGCGCTGCCCTTCCGCGAGGGCGAGGAGCTGCTCGTGAAGATGGAGGAGCCCCACATGTACGACGAGGACGCAGCCGTGGGCAAGATCGACTCCTACGTCATCTCGGTCGCCGGCGCCGGCAGGCTGATCGGACAGGAGCGGCTTGTGCGAATCACCGAGGTCGGACGCACGTCGGCCTCCGCCGAGATCGTCGGCAGCGCCAACGGTGACGATGAGGATGGCGCCGACGCCACCGACCCGGACAAGCCGCAGCGCCGCCGCCGCGGCCGCCGCGGCGGACGCGGACGTCGCAAGGCTCCGGCCTCGTCGGAATCAAGCTAGGTTCCACGGATGCGCCTACGCCTGCTCGCCCTACTTGCCTCGCTCGCCCTCGCGCTCTCCGCCTGCGGGGGTGACGACGACAATGGTGGCTCCGGCGACGAGGACCAGATACGGGACCTCGTAGAGGTCTTCTACTCCAACGAGGAGGGGGTCTGCGACTCCGTCACGGATGAGCTGATCAAGTCACAGTTCCAGTCCCAGGACGCCTGCGAGAAGGCCGCCGAGGATGCCGAGCCCGAGGAGGGCTACGAGGTCGGTGAGATCACGGTCGACGGTGACACCGGCACGGTCGAGATCGACGTCGACGGCGAGACCGGCACCCTCACCCTCAAGAAGGAGGATGGTGAGTGGAAAGTGCACGGGATAGAGCAGTAGCCCGCCGCTAGACTGCTCCGCTTCATGTACGCAATCGTCCGGGTCGGCAACAAGCAGTACCGCGTGGAGAAGGGCGACACCCTGCTCGTCGACCGCATGCCCGAGGACGAGGGCGGCAAGGTCTCGCTCGAGCCGCTGCTCTACCGGTCGGACGACACGATCTTCGACGGTGGCGACCTCGACAAGGTCAAGGTCGAGGCAGCGGTCGTGGGACACGAGCGCGGCAAGAAGATCCACGGCCTGAAGTTCAAGCCCAAGCGCGGCTACAAGGTGCGCTACGGCGCCCGGGCTGATCTCACGCGCATCGAGATCAAGGACATCAAGCTGCTGTCGCGCAAGCCGGCGGCCGCGAAGAAGGACGAGACGGCCGAGGAGAAGCCGAAGGCGGCGGCGAAGCCGAAGGCCGCTGCGGCGAAGAAGCCGGCGGCCAAGAAGCCCGCGGCCAAGAAGCCTGCCGCGAAGAAGCCTGCCGCGAAGAAGCCGGCGGCGAAGAAGAAGCCAAAGGAGGACAGCGATGGCTCATAAGAAGGGGCTCGGCTCCAGCCGCAACGGCCGCGACTCGAACGCTCAGCGCCTTGGCGTCAAGGTGTTCGCAGGCCAGGCCGTGACCGGCGGCGAGATCATCGTCCGCCAGCGCGGCACACGCTTCAAGGCCGGCGACGGCGCCGGGATCGGCAAGGACGACACGATCTTCGCCGCCCGCGCGGGCGTCGTGGAGTTCGGCACGAAGCGCGGCAAGCGCTGCGTCACCGTCACGCCGCAGGACTAGCGGCTCTGGCCTGCGTGGCCGCCCTCGCTGCCGGTTGCGGCGGCGACGAGGACGCGCCGGGAGACCCGGGCAAGCCCCCCGCTGACGCGGCGGAGGCCGTCCCGCTGCGTGAGCAGCTCGGCGCACTGCTCGTCTCGAGCTTCCTCGGGCCGGAGCTGCCCGCCTACCTCCACCGGCGCCTGAAGCAGCACGTCACCACGGGTGTGATCCTCTTCGGCGGAAACGCCTTGACGCGGGGCGGCACTGAGAAGCTCACCCGTGACATCCAGCGCGCGGCAGGTGGGAGGGCGATCATCTGCACCGATCAGGAGGGTGGAGCGATCCGGTCGCTGGCCTTCGCCAATTCGGCGCGCGAGCTGGCCGCCGCCGGAGTGAACGTGAACCTCGCGCCGGTCGCCGACGTCGCAGGGCCGGGCTCAGTAATGGCCGGGCGGGCGTTCGAGGGCGACGTCTCCGCGCAGGTCGTCGCCGAATCCCGCCACCTGCTCGACGCCGGCGTCCAGCCGACCGTGAAGCACTTCCCCGGCTTCGGGCGGGCCACGGAGAACACCGACGACGCCCCGGTCACGATCGACGCCCCGCGCGGGCAATTGGAGGCCGACCTCGAGCCGTTTCAGGCAGCTATCGATGCGGGCGTCCCGCTCGTGATGGCATCGCACGCCCTCTATCCGGCGCTCGACGACCGCTATGTCGCCTCGCAGTCACCGGCGATCCTCGGAACCCTCCTGCGGGAAGAGCTCGATTTCGAGGGCGTCGTGATCACCGACAGCCTGGAAGCCGACGCGGTGCTTTCCCGGTCATCGGTGGAGGTGGGGGCGGAGCGCTCGCTGGCCGCCGGTGCCGACCTGCTGCTGATGACCGGCCGCGGCTCATGGAATCACGTCTTCCCGTACCTGCTGCGCCGCGCCCGCGAGTCGCCGGCCTTGCGCGACCGGATCGCCGAGTCCTACGAGCGCGTGTGGCGGCTGAAACGACACCTCTAGGCCGCGAATGGAACTTTCCGCGCCTATATGACGCAGAACGTTCCACTCGCGGCGCAGCGGGGCGCCTCCGTACCATCGTCCCGTGCTCACAGACAGGGCAAAGATCTTCGTCCAGGGTGGAACGGGCGGCGCCGGCGCGGTCTCGTTCCGGCGTGAGGCGCATGTCCCGAAGGGCGGGCCCGACGGGGGCGACGGCGGCCGCGGCGCCGACGTGGTGCTCGTCTGCGACGGCTCGCTGAGGGACCTCCAGGCCTTCCGCCGGCGGGGGCACTTCAAGGCCCCGCGGGGCGGCCACGGAGAGGGCGGCGAGCGCCACGGCGCGAGCCCGCGCGCGCTCGAGGTCACAGTGCCGCCCGGGACCGTGGTCGAGGAGGAGGGCGGTGGGCTCCGCTTCGACCTCACGACACCCGGGCAGCGGGCCGTGGTGGCGGCCGGTGGGTCTGGTGGCCGGGGAAACAAGCGCTTCACGAACTCCACCCGCCAGGCGCCGCGCTTCGCCGAGAAGGGGCTGCCCGGCGAGGAGCGCTGGCTCGAGCTGCGCCTGAAGCTGCTGGCGGACGTCGGCCTCGTCGGCCTGCCGAACGCCGGCAAGTCGTCGCTGCTGGCGCGGCTGACGCGCGCGGCGCCCAAGGTGGCCGACTACCCGTTCACCACGCTCGAGCCGGTGCTCGGGACACTCGAAGGGGCCGACCGCCAGCTCGTGGTGGCCGACATCCCCGGGCTGATCGAAGGCGCAAGTGGTGGAGCCGGGCTCGGCCACGAGTTCCTGGCCCACGTTGAACGAACGCGCCTGCTCGTGCACGTGCTCGATCTCGCGCCGCTGGACGGCTCCGACCCGGTGGCGAATCACGCCACGGTCGAGGCAGAGCTCGATGGATACGGCCACGGGCTCGCCGAGCTCCCACGCGTGCTCGCGCTGTCGAAGGCGGATCTCGTGCCGCCAGAGGCCGCCGCGCGGGCGGCGGCCGAATGGCGCGCCCGCGTGCCCACGGCCCTCGCCGTGCTCATCACCTCGGCCGCGACGGGCCTTGGCATCGACGAGCTCGGCCGCGAGTTGCTGCGCGCTGTGCCCGAGCATCACTTGGAGCCCGTGCCGGTCGAGGACGAGGCGATGGCAGAGCACAAGCTCTACAGGCCCGCCGACGACGAGGGATTCCGCGTCGAGCGCGGCCCGGACGGTGTGCTTCAGGTGAAGGGCCCGGCCGTGGAGCGGCTGCTCGCGCGCCACGACATGTCGAACGAGGAAGCTCTGCGCTACGTCGAGGACCGCCTGCGCCGAATGGGCGTCATCCGTGCGCTCGAGCGCGCCGGCTTCCAGCCCGGCGATGACGTGGAGCTTGCAGGGACCGTCTTCGAGCTCGACCCTGGGGCACCATTCGGGTAGAAATGCCCCGACTACTCGTCATCAAACTGGGCTCGAGCATCGTCGCCGACGAGCGCGGCGAGCTGCGCGCGGACGTCGTGGACGGCGTCTGCGCCGAGGTGGCGCGGCTGCACGAGCGCGGCGACGACGTCGTGATGGTCACCTCGGGCGCGATCGCGCGCGGGATGCGGCTGATGGAGCTGCCGGTGCGGCCCTCAGCGATGGCTGACCTGCAGGCCGCCTCGGCCGTCGGCCAGGGCAAGCTCTACCGCTCCTACGACGAGCTGCTCAAGCAGCGGGGGGTTGAGAGCGCCCAGGTGCTGCTCACGTTCTTCGACATGTCGGCACGCACGCATTACCTCAATGCGCGCCAGACGCTTCACCGCCTGCTCGACTGGCGGATCGTCCCCGTCATCAACGAGAACGACACGACCACGACCGATGAGATCACGTTCGGCGACAACGACTTCCTCGGCGCGCAGGTCGCGATCCTCGTCGGCGCAGACCTGCTGCTGCTGCTCACCGACATCGACGGGCTCTACACGGCCGACCCGCGGCATGATCCGAAGGCCCAGCTGATCCCGGAGGTCAAGCGCTTCGACGACCTTCAGAACCTCGAGATAGGCGTATCCACATCTCCGCTCGGCTCGGGCGGCATGCGCTCGAAGGTGGTGGCCGCCGAGATGGCCACGGCCGCCGGGATACCCGCGCTGATCGTGAACGGGACGCGGCCGGACGCGATCCGGCGCGCGCTCGACGATGAGGACGAGGGCACCCGCTTCCACCCCCAGGACGGCCGCGTCTCGAGCTTCAAGCTGTGGCTCAAGTACGCGAAGCCGACGCGCGGGCGGCTCCTGGTGGACGCGGGCGCGGAGCAGGCGCTGCGCGAGCGGGGCACGAGCCTCCTGCCCGTCGGAGTCACCGACGTGCAGGGCGACTTCGAGGCCGGCGATGCCGTGGAGGTCTGCCCCGCGGGCAACGGCCCCGCGATCGGCAAGGGAATCGTGAACTACTCCGCGGGCGAGCTGCGGCGCATCAAGGGCATGAAGTCCGCCGACGTGCGGGAGCTGCTCCCGCGCGCGAGCGAGGAGGCCGTGCACCGCGACTACTTCGTCCTGGGCTGAAGCGCAAGGTCCCCGCAGTACCCTTGACCCATGGCAACCACGGCCGCATCGGTATCCGAGATCTGCGCCCAGGCAAAGCGAGCTTCGCGACGCCTGGCGACGCTCGACGATGCCACGCGCAGCGGCGCGGTGCGTGCGATGGCGGATGCCATCGAGGAGCGCGCTGCCGAGATCCTCGAGGCGAACGCGCGCGACATGGAGGCGGGACGCGAGAATGAGCTCAGCTCGTCGCTGCTCGACCGGCTGCGGCTCGACGAGCAGCGGCTTGCCGGGATCGCCGGCGACGCGCGCGACGTGGCCGCGCTGCCCAATCCGGTTGGCGACGTGATCGAGGAGCGCACGCTCCCCAACGGCATCCAGCTGCAGAAGGTGCTCGTGCCGATGGGTGTCGTGGCGGTCGTCTACGAGGCACGCCCGAACGTGACGATCGACTGCTCGGCGCTTTGCATCAAGTCCGGAAACGCGATCGTCCTGCGCGGCTCTTCCATGGCCGCGCATTCGAACGCGGCGCTTGCCGGGGTCGCCCTCGAGGCCGTGGAAGCCGCTGGGCTCCCGCGGGGGGCGATCGCTCCGGTAACCGGCGGCGACCGCGACGAGCTGCGGCAGATCGCGAGCGCGGATGGCCTCGTTGACCTCGTGATCCCGCGCGGGGGC
>Ga0299907_10001867_pt1 | contig 12514 bp, 15 predicted proteins | sample RVTome_16_FD_198680 | JGI IMG/M metagenome (GOLD analysis project Ga0299907, IMG submission 198680) | Soil microbial communities from uranium-contaminated site in the Upper Colorado River Basin, Wyoming, United States - RVT152D67 (version 2) ...
CCTCGGCCAGTGCCATGGACCGCGACTCGACCGCCTTCTCGACGAAGTCCCTGGCTATCTCCGGGATATCGGACGATCGGCCCTGACCGACGATGAATTGGACCAATCCCACCGTCAGTGACGAGGCACGGCCACCCATCAGGTCGTCGATGATCGCAGCCTTCTTGTCCAGGGGCAGGTTGGGGTCGGTGAGGGTGGACCTGAGATCAGCGGACTTCTCGAAGACCTGGCCCAGGGCCAGGAACTCGCTCTCGACGCGACTCAGCTCACCCTCGGCCTGAGCCAGGTCGAAGATGGCTCTCGCGTAGCCGCTGATCCGCTCATCCATCTACAGCTTCTCCAGATCCGCCAGATAGCGATCGATCAGGTCCTGCTGCATCTTGCCGTCGAGCGATTCGCCGACGATCTTCTCGGCCAGACCCACCGAGATCTCCCCCACCTCGCGACGGGCATCCGCCAGGGCACGGGTTTTCTCGTTCTCGGCCTCCTCGCGCGCCTTGGCCAGGATCTGTGAAGCCTCTTCCTCGGCACGGGCCACGACGTCTGCCTTCAGTTGTTCACCGGCGGTCCGGGCCTCCTCGATGATCCGGTTGCCCTCGGTCTTGGCCTCTGCGAGCTGAGCCCGGTAGTCGGCGAGCAGGCTCTCTGCCTCCCGCTTCGACTCCTCGGCGTCAGCGAGCTGGCCACTGATCGCCTGCTGCCTGGCCTCGAGAGTCCGGTTGATCATTGGCATCGCCCGACGCCCCACGAACCAGAAAACGATGGCAAAGGCGAGGATGCCGGCGATCAGCTCCGATAGAGGGGGCAAGATCAGGCTGAGACCGTCGGAGGCCTCTTCCCCTTCCTCGGTGGCCAAAACGGCCAGGGCTGTCAGTAGCTGCATTCCGGTCTCCTATCAGGCAGAGGCGATGAAGAAGAGGACGAACCCGATCAACGCCAGCGCCTCGGTGAGGGCGATGCCGAGGAACATGGTGGTCCGGATCGTGCCCTGCATCTCGGGCTGGCGGGCCATCGCTGTGATGGCGTTGCCGGCCACGATGCCGATGCCGATGCCAGGGCCGATCGCCCCCAGGCCGTAGCCGATCAGCGAGAGTGCGGGCACGAGTGCCTCGATGCTGCCTTCCATCAGTTTTCTCCTTAGTGCTCGAAGTGGATGGACGATTCGATGTAGATAGCGGTCAACAACGTGAAGATGTAGGCCTGGAGCACGCCGATCAGGATCTCCAGCAGGAACATGAATAGTCCGAGGCCGAACCAGAAGACCCCGATCGTCCCTTTGATCCCGATCTCGGGGATGGCGGCGATGAAGATCACCCCCGAGGTGAGGAGCAAGGTGAGCATGAGGTGCCCTGCCACCATGTTGGCGAAGAGCCGGACTGCCAGCGTGATCGGCCTCAGGATGAAGATCGAGAACACTTCGATCAGCCCCACCAGCCATCTGAGTCCGATCGGGACGTTCTTGGGCCAGGCAGTGTCGATCAGATAGCGGAAGTTGTTCTTGGCGAAGCCGACGAACATGAAGATGACATAGGTGACCAAGGCGAGGAAAGCGGGAATCGCCATCCGCGACGTGATCGGGAAGTTGATCAGCGGAGTGATCTCGAAGAGGTTTCCTACCAGAAGGAAGAAGAACATCGCCATCAGGTAGGGCACGTACTTGGTTCCCTCGGGACCGATCACGTCCCGGGCGATCCCGTCCCGAACGAACCCGACCATCCCCTCCACCGCGGCCCCGAACTTGGTGGGGACCAGTCTCTGCCCCCGCAGGCCGAAGTACAGGATGGCCACCGCCACGAAGGCGGCGAGAAACATCAGGATGTGGGTCCGGCTGAACTCGAGGTTCCCGATGGTGAAGATGGTGGGGAACTCGAACAACTCGGTGACGTCGGCCGGGGCGCAGATCACCTCATTGGCGACGTCACATTCGGTGGCGAGGATCATCTGCGCCAACTGGGTTCCCTTTCTCTATCCCTGGTGATCGACAACGCCTCCCAGGCCAGCAGGGCCATGTAGGACGCCACTGCCGAGATCCCGAAGGCGATCCGATCGACCTCGACCAACGTGGCGATCAGATAGACCGCGCCGACGAACAAGCCGAGACGGAGGAGGAAGCCGATCAGAGCGGCGGCATGATAGGCCTGGAGGCTGATCCTCAGTGAAATCGAGAGGATGGCTCCGGCGAGGAGGAAGTTGGCCACCACTACCACGACGCCGAGAGCGGCGCTCCATGCTCCGTCCCACCCGTTGAGAAGGCCGAATAGCAGAACCAGCATCGGCCCGATGTAGATGGCGCGGGCCACGGTCTCCTTGGCCAGGTTGGCTTCGAGTGGCGGACCGTGCTCAACGCTCACGATCGGCCTCTTCCGTTTCCTTGGACCAGCGCCACATGTTCATGAAGCCCGAGTACGAGCCGACCAGCGCCCCGATCACCACCAACCATGGCTCGGTCCCCAACCAGCTGTCGGCGAGAAGGCCGAGGAGGGTGCCGGAGATGATCGACGCGGCGAAGGCGCCCGAACGACCCCAACCTTCGCTGACTGCGCGTCCGACGCTCTGGTTGATGGTCTCGTCATTCATGGGTGGCTCGATGCTCGATCCGTCTCTGAACCGCTTGTGCATCTATTCACAAAGTCTAGGAAGGTGGCGTCAGTGGGCAAAATCGGAACCTAGCTGTTTCCTCCCCCAGGAGCGCAGCGACGCTGGGGGAGGTGGCCGGCAGGGCCGGAGGGGGTCCTCAGACATGCCCAACGAAGTCGTGCGGGTAGGGCGGAAAGTCGGCGGCCAGCTCCCCCACCCGGGTCGACACCTTGGCGAGGTCGCTGTCGTCACTCCGGTTGTGCAGCGCCCGAGCGATGAGAGTTGCCACCTCGGCGGCTTGATCCTCCTTCATCCCCTGGCTGGTCATCGCCGGGGTGCCGATCCTGAGGCCCGAGGCACGGAAAGGAGGTCGTGGATCGAAGGGGATGGTGTTGAAGTTGAGAGTGATCCCGACCCCGTCCAATAATTTTGCCGCCTCCTTGCCATCGAGATCGTCGGCCACCGATCTGAGATCGATCAGAAAGAGATGGTTGTCGGTGCCACCTGAGACCACCCTTACTCCCTGCTCCTGGATCGCCCTCGCCATCGCTCTGGCGTTGGCCACGATCTGATCGGTGTAGGCGCGGAATTCCGGCTGCATCGCCTCGTGGAACGAGACCGCCTTGGCCGCGATCTGTGATTCGATGGGCCCACCCTGGGCATTGGGGAAGATCGCCCGGTCGATGTCCTTGGCAAAGCGCTCGTTGCTGAGGATGAGGCCACCCCTCGGGCCTCGCAGTGCCTTGTGTGTGGTCCCGGTCACGATGTCGGCATGGGGCACCGGTGAGGGATGAGACCGCCCCGCCACGAGACCGATGAAATGGGCCGCATCCACCATGAAAAGCGCTCCCACCTCGTCGGCGATCGCCCGGAACGCCTCGTAGTCCAGGGTGCGGGAATAGGCGGAGTAGCCGGCCAGCACGATGTTCGGCTTGTGCTCGATGGCCAGGGCGCGGACCTGGTCCATGTCTATCAACTCCGTCTCCCGATCGACCCCGTATGCCACGAAGTCGTAATAGAGGCCGGAGAAGTTCACCGGTGAGCCATGGGTCAGGTGACCGCCCTGGTCGAGGCGCATCCCCAGGACACGGTCCCCAGGCTGGAGCAGGGAGAAGTACACGCCCATGTTGGCCTGTGCCCCGGAATGGGCCTGGACGTTGGCGTGCTCCGCCTCGAACAATTCCTTGGCCCGGTCGATCGCCAGTTGCTCCATCTCGTCCACCACCGCACAGCCCTCGTAGTAGCGACGGCCCGGGTAGCCCTCGGCGTACTTGTTGGTGAACACCGATCCCGATGCGGCCATCACCGCGGGCGAGGCGAAGTTCTCCGATGCGATGAGGTGGATGTGGCTGTTCTGCCGTTCGACGTCTTTGCGGATGAGACCGGCGATTGCGGGATCGACCTGTTCCAGGGGGTCCATCGAGATCATGGTTCGAGGGTAACTGGCCCCTGGCGGAGAACCACGACCTCGAATCCGGTGACGTCCACCACGGTCGAGGCTTCCCCGCCAGGGGCACGGCCCTCCACATAGACCGGCACCAAATCGCCGAATACGGAGCGGGCGTCCTCGTCACTCATCGACTCGCTGCGGCCGGAGAGATTGGCCGAGGTGACCGCGAGTGGCCCGACGGCCTCAAGCAACTCGAGCGCGACCGGATGATCAGGCACCCGCAGACCGACGGTTCGTCTCTGCGAGTCGCCGACCCAATCTGCCAGGATCACCTTGGGACTGACGACGAGAGTGAGTGCCCCCGGCCAGTGCTCGGCGGCCAGTTCCGCTGCCACGCCCTCGATTTCCCCGATGGCCTCGGCCTGCTCCAAAGACGCGACGAGCAACCCGATCGGCTTGTGCTCGGGCCTGCCCTTGAGCTCGAACAGCCTGGCCACGGCCTCCTCGCTTAGCGGGTCTACGCCGATCCCGTACACCGTGTCGGTGGGCAGCCCCACCACTTCGCGGTTGCGGATGGCCGCGATCGCCCGGTCGAGGCTCAAGGCTTGACGGCGACGATGTAGCGATCGCGCCCGGTGAGGTCCTGACGCACGATCGCGGGCAAATCCATGAATGAGCTGGTCGCGGAGACCCCCTGCTTCTCGCCGATCTCACAGATGACCACCCCCCCGGGCCGGAGCCATGACGCCGCCGAGGCTCCAATCCGCTGGATGACCTCCAAACCAGTCGGCCCGGAGACGAGGGCCACCTTCGGCTCCCGCTGCACGTCGGCGGGCAACGCATCGAAATCCACGTCGGCGACATAGGGGGGATTGGCGACGATGAGATCGACAGTCCCGAGGATCGCCGTGGGGAGCGGGTCGAAGAGGTCTCCCTCCGCGAGGTACACCTGGAGCCCCGTCCGATAGCGATTGTCGGTGGCGACCTCGACGGCATCCGGGGAGATATCGGTGGCGAACACCGCCGCCGACGGGAACTTGCTCTTCAGTGCCAGCGCAAGGGCCCCGGACCCGGTGCATAGGTCGACGATGATCTCCGGGCTCCGCACCATCCGGGTCGCCAGCTCGAACATGCCCTCGGTCTCGGGTCTGGGGATGAGGACTCGTTCGTCGACCACGAGGTCGAGCGGGCCAAACGCCGCGGTGCCCTCGATGTACTGCAAGGGCTCGCCACGGAGACGGCGCGCGATGAGGTCCTCGAGAGGCAGATCGTCGCGGGCGACCGCTTCGAGTCTCGCCCGCTCATGTTCGGGAATCGTCGTCATTTGCCCCAGAGCTATCTCAACAAGACAGCCGACAGAAGATAGTTCCATTTGACCCCGACGCCGGTCACCTCGGCGCCGGGCAGCCAGATAGCGGCAGCCCGTTGTGCCATGATCAGCGCGGCAAATTTGTCGCTCCGGGAGAAACCCGAGGCAATCATGAGAGAGATCAAGCGTGTCCTGGTGGCCGACGACTCGGACACGGTGACCACGGTCCTGGTCACCGCCCTCGAACTCGAAGGCTACGAGGTCGAAACCGCGGTCAATGGGCTGGAGGCTTATGAGAAAGGCCTGACCGGCGATTACGACTTGGTGATCCTCGACCAGCTCATGCCAGGCCTGCTCGGGCTCGAGGTCATCGACCGTTGGAGAGAGGAGGGGTGCCAGATCAGCACCATCATGCTCTCAGGTGTCGACGACGATCGCACAGTGGTCGGGAGCTTCGAATCGGGCGCGGTCGACTTCATCCGCAAGCCATTTCGCATTCCAGAGCTGTTGGCCAGGGTTCGCCAGCGCGTCCAAGGCTGATTGGCTCGGCGCTCAATAGGGCCTCGGCACGAGCCGATGAATAGCGAGAGATCCCATGAACGGAATGACCATCGGCGTGATCGCGGTCGCGGTGGTCCTCATCGTCGACGTAGTCCTCCTGCTAGGGCTGGTCACAATGAAGACTGTCAACCGCAGGCGCGCCCAGTCCTACAAGCTCCGCCGGGCTGGATACGTGGCGACACTGAGCCGTCGACTCGCCTCCAGCGCGGCAGCCGACCCGATCGAGGCGCGAGCCGCAGCCGACGATGCCTTCCTGGATGCCGTGATCGATCTGCGCAACATCGTCACCGGCCACGAGATCGAGACCCTGGCCGGGATCGTCGACGGCCTGGGGCTCGCACGAAGGCAAGAAGCCAGGCTCCGCAGCAGGTTTCCACTGGGTAGGCGGTTACGTGCCGCTGTGTCCCTTGCCGAGATCGGTGACGAGACCACCGCCACCGTTCTGATCGAGCACCTTTCCGACCGCGAGCCCGAGATCAGGATCCAGTGTGCCCGAGGGTTGGGCCGCATCCAGCACACGGCTGCGATCGACGCCATCCTGGAGAGGTTCGACGTTGAAGAACCGTGGGTCAGAGCCCGCTTCGCCGACACAATGGTTGGATTCGGGGCCAAGGCCACCTGGCCCCTTGTCGCCTACATCAGGGTCAATCTCCGCCCTCGCGACAACGAAGGCGTGGTCGAGGCGATCAGAGTGCTCGGGGTGATCGGAGATCGCGAGGTCGGCCCAACGCTGTCTGGGGTTCTCCGGGTGGCCAGCGATCCCGAGGTCCGGATCGCGGCCATCGAAGCGTTGGGCGTGGTGGGCGGGCCGTTGGCCATCAAACCTCTCAAGGCCACCTTCCGCTCCACCGACTGGAGGCTGAGGGCGAAGTCGGCGACTTCTCTTGCCCAAATCGGGGACCCATCGGTGAACAGCCTGCTCGCAAGAGGCCTCGAGGACGCCAACTGGTGGGTTCGTCGCAACAGCGCCGCCGCGCTCGCCGCGCTTCCCGGCGGAGCCGACCTGCTCCTGGACGCGGTGGGCTCCGATGACCTATTCGCCCGTGATGCCGCCGGCGAGGCCCTGGCCGACTGCGGTGCTCTTGCCGGCGCCCGAGAACGCGAGGAGGCCGGTCTGACGAACGCGGAAGACCGGGTGCTCCTCGCCCACATGACCGGGCAGGTGCTGGCGTGATCGGGGAGATTCTGCTCTGGGTGGGGTACGGCACCCTCGTCTACTTCATAGTCATGCAGGCCTATATGATCGGCCTCGGTCTGCGCTCGGCGGCAGTGATGCGACGCGTCCATCACCTGGAGCGGTTCGGCCGCGTATCGGAGATGCTCTCCAGCCAGACTTCACCCCCCGTGTCGATAGTCATCCCGGCCTACAACGAGGCTGCGGGGATCGTCGACTCGGTCCGCTCCATGTCGATCGTCGGTTATCCGCGATTCGAGATCGTGATCACCAACGACGGGTCGAGCGATGGGACGTTGGAGGCGCTGGTCGAGGCGTTTCATCTGGAGAGGGTGCGGATTCCCTATCGGCCCGACATCCCCACGGCTCCGATCAGGGGCATCTACCGCGGCCACGGCGCAGTGGACATCACCGTCATCGACAAGGAGAACGGAGGGCGAGCCGATGCCCTCAACGCCGGGATCAATGCGGCTCGTTACCCCTACGCCCTGTGCACAGATGCCGACGTCATCCTCGATTCCAACTGTCTGGTCGGGGCGATGCGCCGGATTGTCGAGGACCGCGAGCGGACGATCGCGGTCGGGGGCAACATCAGGCCCCTCAACGGGAGCAAGGTGCAACTCGGGCACCTGGTCGAGGCAGGAGTCCCCCGCAAGCTGGTCCCCCGGATGCAGGTGCTGGAGTATCTGCGCACCTTCCTCGCCAGCAGGCCTGCCTGGTCGCAAATGGAGGCGCTGCCCCTGGTCTCCGGTGCCTTCGGAGTGTGGAAGCGCTCGGCAGTGATCGCCGTAGGTGGGTTCACCAGTGGTCACTTGGGCGAGGACATGGACCTGACGATGCGTCTCCACCGTCACCACATCGACAACCAGATCCCATACCGAATCGTCTACGAGCCCTCGGCCGTGATCTGGACCGAGGTGCCGGAGACGCTCCGAGTGCTCCGACGCCAGCGGGTCCGCTGGCATCGGGGCCTGATGACAGCGGTCAGAGACTTCATGCCCATGACCTTCAACCCCAAATACGGCAAGGTCGGGATGGTCACCTGGGCAGCCATGTTCCTCTTCGAGTTCCTGGCCCCCATCATCGAGTTCATCGGATGGATCACCATCCCGCTGGCCTTCTTCCTCGGTGCGCTCAACACCACCTCGTTGGTGGTGCTGCTCGCGATCGCGTTTGGGGCCGGGCTCCTCAACTCCCTGGTGGCGTTGCTGCTCGACGAGTCCTACGGCTACTTCAACTCCAGGGTCGATACCGCCCGCCTGGTCGTCATGGCCCTGATCGAGAACTTCGGTCTCCGTCAGGTCACCGTCGCTTGGCGAATCCGCGCCATCATCGGCGGCAAACGGACCCGTGTCTGGGGCAACATGGAGCGCAAAGGTGTCGCCAACCTCGGGGTCGAGGCCTCCTAGGACCGACGCGACCCGGGGTTTCTGGGTGTGCGAACCTCAGCTTCTGTGACCCGTATTCGGGCAAAGCCGTCTCAGGTTCGTGAATCTTGGCTACTCGTCTCGAACCTGAGACGGTTCGGCCCATATCCGGGCCGGGGAAGCTGAGGTTCCATGTTCCGGTTCCGGCTCAGACGCCTTCGGCGAGACGGGTGGCTTGCTCGTCGGCGCTGAGCGCAGTCACGAATTCGTCGAGGTCGCCCTCGAGGACCTGATCGAGACGCTTCAGGGTGAGGCCGATCCGATGGTCGGTGACCCGATTCTCCTTGAAGTTGTAGGTGCGGATCTTCTCCGAGCGCCCCCCCGAGCCCACCTGTGACCGGCGCTCCCCGGCCACCTCCGACTGCTGGCGCTCCAGCTCCAGCTGATAGAGCCTGGCCCTGAGAATGCGCATCGCCTTCTCCTTGTTCTGAAGCTGGCTCTTCTCGTCCTGGACCGTGACGACGAGAGAACTGGGAAGGTGGGTGAGCCGCACAGCGGAATCGGTGGTGTTCACCGACTGCCCCCCGGGCCCGGTGGACCGGTAGACGTCCACCTTCAGGTCGTTGGGGTCGATCTCCACGTCGACCTCCTCCACTTCGGGCAGGACCGCAACGGTGGCGGTGGAGGTATGGATCCGCCCCTGAGACTCGGTCTTCGGCACCCTCTGGACACGATGCACGCCCGCTTCATATTTCATCCGGGAGTAGGCACCCTTTCCCTTGATGGCAACGGTCACCTTGTCGTAACCACCGGCCTCCGACGGTGAGCTGTCGAGCGGCTCGATCTCGAGCCCGTTGCGGTCGGCGTAGCGCTCATACATCCGGAGCAGGTCTCCCGCCCAGATGGCGGCCTCGTCGCCACCTGCCGCCGATCGGATCTCGAGGATCACGTCCTTGGCATCGGCCGGATCGGTCGGGATCAGGGCGAGCTTGACCCGCGCTTCGATCTCGTCGATCTCGCCCGCGAGCTCCCGGCCCATGGCAGCCATATCCGGGTCGTCCGCCATGGCACGCGCGTCTTCGAGATCGGCTCGGAGCCCGCGCAACCGTCGGATATCGGCGACTACGTCTCGAAGGTCGGAATGGCGCTTGCCCAACTCGGCGAGCATCGCGGGGTTGGACAGCGTCTCGGGATCGGACAGAGCCACCTCGGTCTCCTCGAAGGCGGACTCGATCTCGGCAAGCCGCAGCGCGAGCGTGTCGTCCATCAGGCCTCCGCGGACGGAGGGGTGAGCCCAAATGCGGCGCGGCGAACCTCGAGTGCGGAACCGGGCAGACCGCCACGACCGATGACATCGTCCACCATGTCGTCGTCGAGGGCGACCACCAGACTCGAGATGGCGACCTCGATCTGGGACTCGTCGGGCACACGTGTAGTCAGCTTCTGGAGCCAGATCCCGGGGGCGGCGAGGGCACGAGCCAGCCAACCGGTGCTCCGGGTCCCCGACCAACGCAATAACTCGTAGGCGAAGCCGGCGATGATCGGGATGCCGAGCAGGCGGGAGGTGACGAGGAAGAGCCATCCGGGGCGACCGAAGAATGAGAAGAGGATGATCGAGCCGAGCACGACGATGAGCAGGAAGCTCGTGCCGCAACGGGGATGCTCGGGCGGGTAGCGACGCACCGACTCGACGCTGAGCGGCTCCCCCGCCTCGTAGGCGTGGATCGACATGTGCTCGGCGCCGTGGTACTCGAACACGCGCCCGATCTCCGCCGATCTGCCGATCGCCCAGATATAGCCGATGAACAGGGCGAGTCGGATCGCCCCTTCGCTGACGTTGAACAGGATCCCGGATTCGCCCGACACTGCGCCTGCGGCGAGAGCCGGGAGCACGATGAAGATCCCGGCGAACAGGGCGAATGCCAGGGCCATGGTCCAGCCGATCTGGGTCTTGGTGAGCGGCTCTTCCTCGTCGCCGGCTGCCACCTCGGCAGACCAGGAAAGGGCGCGAAACCCCAGGCTGAGCGATTCCCAGAGCACGACGATGCCACGCACGAACGGAATTCGGGCGGCCCGGTTGCGATCGGCGAGACGACCGAGGACATGACGTCGGGCGACGATGGTGTCGTCGGGCTTGCGCACCGTCACCGCCCACGCACCCGGGGCGCGCATCATCACCCCTTCGATGACGGCCTGGCCCCCGACCGTCTTGGCCGGGTCGATCGGGCTGGTCAGCCCTTCGTAATTGGGACGCTCGGGTGTCAAATGCGGGACTGAGGCTCCCGATTTGGGATCGGAAGCCGTTGACTCACTCCGCGTCAGCGGTTTCCGCCTCTGCCTCGGCCTCGACCGGATCGCCGGCCTTGGTGAAGGCGGTCTTTCCGTAGCGCTTCTGGAATCGCTCCACGCGGCCACCGCTGTCGACGAGCTTCTGCTTGCCGGTGAAGAACGGGTGGCACTCATTGCAAAGCTCGATGTGCATCTCGCCCGGCTTAGTGCTCCGGGTTGTGAAGGTGTTGCCACATGAGCACGTGACGTGCGTCTCGGCGTATGTCGGATGAATGTCGGTCTTCACCGCTGGCTCCTATCTAGCTGCCGCTGCTCTTCGCCACCTCGGCGAGGAAGTCGGCGTTTGACTTCGTGGTCTTCAATCGGTCGATGAGAAGCTCGAGTGCGGCGCCGGGCTCGAGAGCCAGCAGCACCCTGCGAAGCTTCCAGACCTGGGCAAGCTCCTTCTGGTCGAACAGAAGCTCTTCCTTCCTTGTTCCCGATGCCTCGATGTCGATGGCCGGGTAGATCCGCTTGTCGGCGAGCTTGCGGTCGAGACGTAGCTCCATGTTCCCGGTGCCCTTGAACTCCTCGAAGATGACCTCGTCCATCTTGGACCCGGTCTCGACAAGGGCGGTTCCCAGAATCGTGAGCGAGCCCCCCTCCTCAATGTTGCGAGCGGCGCCGAAGAAGCGCTTGGGCGGATAGAGCGCCTGCGAGTCGACACCACCGGACAGGATCCGGCCGGAAGCCGGCGTGGCCAGGTTGTGAGCGCGAGCCAGACGGGTGATCGAGTCGAGCAAGATCACGACGTCGGTGCCCATCTCCACCAGCCGCTTGGCCCGCTCCAAAGCCAGCTCGGACACCTGGGTGTGCTCCTCCGCCGGACGGTCGAAGGTCGAATAGATGACCTCGCCCTTGACGGAGCGCTGCATGTCGGTGACCTCTTCGGGTCGCTCGTCCACCAGCACCACCATCAGATAGCACTCGGGGTTGTTGGTGGTGATCGCCTGGGCCATCTCCTGGAGAACGGTCGTCTTGCCGGCCTTGGGCGGCGAGACGATCAAGCCGCGCTGACCCTTTCCGATCGGTGCAATCAGGTCGACGATCCGGGTGAGGATGCCGTTGGGCCTGCCGTCGATCTCGAGACGGAGTCTCTCGTCCGGGAAGAGCGGGGTGAGCGACTCGAACTTGGGCCGTTTCATCGCCTCGTCGGAGGACATGCCATTTACCTTGTCGATCCGGACGACGGCGGCGAACTTCTCTTTCGAGCGAGGGGGCCGGATCGGGCCCGAGACGATGTCGCCCTTGCGGAGGCGGAACTTGCGCACCTGATTGGCCGACACGTAGACGTCCTTGTCTCCGGACAGATATCCGGTGACTCTCAGGAAGCCGTAGCCCTCCGGAAGGATGTCGAGCAAGCCCTCACGAGTCTCGAGGTCCTCCTCGGGGATGTACTCGTCCTCACGGCCACCACCACCGCCGCGGCGACGCCGGTTCCGATTCCGGTTGCCACCCTGGCGCTGGTCGTCGTAGTCGGGGCGGCCGCCCTGACGTGACTCGGGGCGCGGCTCATCGCCCGAACTCTGATCGGAGTCGACTTCCCCGTCCTGGCCGACCCGCTCGGTGCGAGGGGTGGCCTGAGGAAGGTCGACCGCCTCGTCGGGCGAGGGGTCGGCGACCTGACCGGCGTCAACGAGAGCGCTGATCAGCTTCGATTTCTGGAGACCGTCGGTCTCGATACCTACTGCATCGGCGATCTGTCGCAGCTCGTCGATGGACTTGCTCTGGAGTTGAGCTCGTGTGGTCATTGGATCCTTCGCGATTCTTCGCTTTCGGGCTCAAACGGACCGGATACGCACCATCGA
>Ga0299907_10001868_pt1 | contig 12513 bp, 13 predicted proteins | sample RVTome_16_FD_198680 | JGI IMG/M metagenome (GOLD analysis project Ga0299907, IMG submission 198680) | Soil microbial communities from uranium-contaminated site in the Upper Colorado River Basin, Wyoming, United States - RVT152D67 (version 2) ...
GTTGCAAGTTGTAACTTGCGTTGTCTCGACCCTTCGTAACGCTCGGGACCGTCGCGGGTGCACTAGCGACCCGTGAACTGGGGCTCGCGCTTCTCGAGGAACGCCGCGACGCCTTCCGCGCCGTCCCCTGACTCGAGACAGCGGCGGAAGCCGTCGGCCTCCCGGCGCAGGCCCTCCTCGAGCGGGAGGTCGCGGGTCGTCCGCGCGAGCTCCCGGAGCACTGCGATCGAGACGGGAGAGCGCGCCGCGATCGTCTGCGCGATCGCGAGCGCCGCGTCTCGGAGCTCTGCGCGTGGCACGATCTTCTCGACGAGGCCCCAGTCGAACGCAGTCGCGGCGTCGATGAAGTCGCCGGTCATGTTCAGATACTGCGCGCGACCGATCCCGACGAGGCGAGGGAGGCGCTGCGTCCCGCCGCCACCGGGGATGAGGCCGAGCTTGATCTCCGGCTGGCCGAGCTGCGCATCGTCGGACGCGACCCGGATGTCGCAGCACGTCGCGAGCTCGAGCCCGCCACCGAGGCAGAAGCCGTGGATCGCGGCGATGAAGGGCGTCCGGGCCGCGTCCATGCGATGCCCCAGCTTCTGGATCCCGCGCGCGGAGCCGCGCTCGTGCGCCTCCGATGCGGCCTCGCGCAGCGACGGGAACTCCGAGATGTCGGCTCCGGCCACGAAGGCGCGGTCGCCCGCGCCCACGAGGACGATCGCACGGACGTCGTCGTCGGCGTCGAGCCGGTCGATCTCCGCCTCGAGCTCCTCGAGCAGCGGCGCCGAGAGCGCATTCACGGGCGGGTGGTCGATCGTGACGACGGCGACCGTGCCGTCCAGCTCGGTCGAGACGTATTCAGCCACGTCGGCCCAGTGTCTGTCGACCGGGTGTCTGACACCGAACGTTAAGAACGCAACACTTCTCCGCCCAACCGTGCGTGCTCGCGCGCTCCATACCCGACTGCGGTGTCAGACACCGCTGCTCCGTGGGGTCGGACCGGTGAGGTCTGACCCCGGTCATGCGGTCTCCGCCGGCTGCTGCGCGAACTGCTCGCGGAGCGCCGTCTTGCGGAACTTGCCGACTGCGGTCTTCGGGATCTCGTCGACGAACTCGAAGCGCTCGGGGAGCCACCACTTCGCGAAGCTCGGCGCGAGGAAGTCGCGCAGCTCGTCCGGCGACGCCTCTTCGCCCTCCTTGAGAACGACGACTCCGAGCGGCCGCTCCGACCACTTCTCGTCCGGTACGGCGATGACGGCCGCCTCGGCGACCGCGGGGTGTCCCATCAGCGCGTTCTCGAGCGCGACGGTCGAGATCCACTCGCCGCCCGACTTCACGAGGTCCTTCGCGCGATCCTGCACCTCGACGAAGCCGTCGGGATGGATCGTCACGACGTCGCCGGTTCTGAACCAGCCGTCCTCAGTCCAGCGGTCGGTGCCTTCGTCCGACTCGTAATACGCGGACGCGATCGACGGGCCACGCACCTCGAGCTCGCCCATCGTCTGGCCGTCCCACGGCACGAGCCCGTCTGCGCCGCTGGCGCGGATCTCGACGAAGGGGATCGGGAGGCCCTGCAGCGCGCGTCGTGAGTACGCCTCCTGCGGCTCGAGCCCGGTCTCCTGGCCGGGCGCGCCCGAGAGCGTCCCGACCGGCGTCATCTCCGTCATGCCCCAGCCGTGCACGATGTGCAAGCCGTGGCGGTCGGAGAACGCCTCGATCATCGCGCGCGGCGGCGCCGCGCCGCCCACCGTCATGAAGCGCATCGCGGAGAGATCCCACGCGTCCGGGGTCGCGTCGAGCGCCTGCAGGATTCCCATCCAGATCGTCGGAACGCCGGCGGTGATCGTCACCTTTTCCTCCGCAAGCGCGTCGAGCAGGCTCGCGGGATCCATGTGCGGCCCGGGGAAGACCTGTTTGGTGCCGACCATCGTGCACGAGAACGGGAAGCACCACGCGTTCGCGTGGAACATCGGCACGACGGGCAGGCAGGTGTCGTCGGCGTACATCCCGAGGCTCCCGATCACCGTGAGGGCGTGGAGCGCGATCGCGCGATGCGAGTAGAGGACGCCCTTCGGTCGCCCCGTGGTGCCGCTCGTGTAACACATGGCGGCGGCAGTGTTCTCCGGGAGGTCGCGGTAGGAGAACGCCGACTCGTCGGCGCTCGCGAGCAGCTCCTCGTAGTCGATCGCGCCGTCGGGCGTAGGACCGTCGCCGACCGCGATGACGTGCTCGAAGTCACAGCGCGGGATGAACTGCTCGGCGAGCGGCCACAGGGTCTTGTCGACGAGGATCACCCGGTCGCCGCCGTGGGTCGCGATGTACGTGTTGTCGTCGGGGTGGAGTCGCAGATTCAGGGTATGTGTGACGAATCCGCCGACGGGCGCGCCCATGTACGCCTCGAGGTGCTGCGAGTGGTTCCACATGAACGTTCCGACCCGATCGCCGTCCTCGAGCCCGAGCGAGCGGAGCGCCACGATGAGCTTCTTCGTCCGCGAGACGAAGTCGGCGTACGTGTAGCGGTGCCAGCTCTTGTCGGGCAAGCGGCTCGCTATCTCGTTGTCGCCGTAGAGCTCGTCGGCTCGGCGAAGGATCGCCGGCACGTTGAGCTGGTAGTCCATCATCAGGCCGTCCACGTCTGTCAGCCTCCTTGTGCGGTCACTGTCATTGCGCCAGGTACGTCCACCGGCGGCTGGGTGTCGATCAGCGATCCCGAGATGAAGGAACGGAGTCGCGTCCCCGACGCGCCAAAGCTCTCGATCCCGAGCGCGCGCTTGTACAGCCGGTGCAGCCGGTGCTCCCAGGTGAAACCGATGCCGCCGAGCGACTGGATCGCCGTCTCGCACACGAGGACGGCGCTCTCGCCGGCGTAGGACTTCGCTGCTGCCGCCGCGATCGACGCCTGCGGATCTCCGGTCGCGACGCACCACGCGGCCCACAGCGCGAGTGAGCGCGAGAGCTCGACGCGCGTGTACGCGTCCGCGAGCGGATGCGACACGGCCTGGTAGACGCCGATCTTCTTCCCGAACTGCTCCCGCGACGATGCGTACTCGAGCGCGTCCTCGAGCGCGAGCCGCGCGACGCCGCACGCCTCCAGCGCCAGTGCCGTCTGCGAGCGAGCCTCGATCTCCTCGAGGACGCCGGAGTCGGCGAGCCGGCGGCCCGGCTCTCCTCCCCGCACGACGCCGAGCCGCCGCGACTCGTCCGTCGTCGCGAGGATCTCCCGCTCGCCGCCCTCGAGCTCGTAGATGCCGTCGCCGCCGACGATCGCGACGTGCTCGGCCGAGTCGAGATCGGGCACGAGCGGGCCGAACGCGAGCGTCCAGCTGGCCTCGCCCGCTGCGACCGCCGCGCGATCCTCCGAGGGCAGCGCGGGCAGGGTCAGCCCGATCGTCGCGAAGTACGGGCCGCAGTAGAGGGCCCGCCCCAGTTCCTCGAAGAGGACGGCCTCCTCGATGAAGGAGAGCCCCGCGCCACCGTCCTCCTCGGCGATCGAGACACCCGTCCAGCCGAGCTCCGCCAGCTGCGCCCAGGTCGGCTCCGGGCTCGCGGCGAGGAACGCGCGCGCCTGCTCGCGAAGTGCTTCCTGCTCGGGGGTGAAGGTGAAGTCCATCAGCGCGAATAGGGAAGCCCGAGCACGCGCTCGGCGACGATGTTGCGGAGCACCTCCGACGTGCCCGCCTCGATGGTGTTGCCGCGGCTGCGGAGCTGCTGGTACTGCCAGTAGCCGCCGTACGGCGCGTTCTCCTCGCCGAGCGCGGCGTCCGGGCCGAGGATCTCGAGCGCGAGCTTCGTGACGCGCTGGTTCGCCTCGGACCAGACGAGCTTCGAGATCGACCCTTCAGGGCCGGGCAGCCCGGTATTCATGAGGGCCGAGAGCGAGCGGTAGTTCGTGTACCGCACGGCCTGCATCTCGATCCACTCGCGTGCGATCCGGTCGCGCTGGAGCGGGTCGGCGCCGCGGTCGCGCGCGAGCGCGACGAGCTTGCGTATCTGCACCTCGAGCGCAGCCTGGAGCGCGAAGCCGAGCGTCCCACGCTCGTGCAGGAGCGTTGTCATCGCGACCTGCCAGCCGCCGCCGATCTCGCCGAGGAGGTTCTCCACCGGGACGCGCACGTCGGAGAAGAAGATCTCGTTGAACTCCGCCTCGCCCGTGATCTGCCGGAGCGGGCGGACGTCGACGCCCGGCGCGTGCATGTCGACGATGAGGTACGTGAGCCCAGCGTGGCGCGTCGACTCCGGGTCGGAGCGCGTGAGCAGGATGCAGAAGTCGGCGAGGTGCGCGAACGACGACCACACCTTCTGCCCGCTCACGACGAAGTGGCCATCGTCGAGCCGTGCGCTCGTGCGCACGCCTGCGAGATCCGATCCGGCGCCCGGCTCCGAGAACCCCTGGCACCAGATCTCGTCCGCGGAGAGGAGCGGTGCGAGGTACCGCGCTTTCTGCTCCTCGGTGCCGTGCGCGATGATCGTCGGGCCGGCCATTCCGATCCCGATGACGCCGATGTGCGGCGGCGCCTCGGCGCGCGCGAGCTCCTCGAGGAAGATCGCCTGGTGGGTGTACGGCGCGCCGCCCCCTCCGTACTCCTCGGGCCACGTGAGCCCGACGTAGCCCGCCTCGTACAGCGCGCGGCTCCAGGCGCGCATCTCCGGGCCGTCGAAGCGGGTCGCCCCTCCGCGGTGGCCCTGGAGCCCGTCTGGGAGGTTGTCTCCGAGCCAGGCGCGCAGCTCGGCCCGGAACGCAGCCTCCTCCGGCGTGTCGCGCAGATCCACGACGGCGATCCTAGACGGTCGGCGGAGCTCGATCACGGCTCGCTACCCTTCCACGGGTTCTCGGCGTGCGGCAGCCGTTTCCCGCCTGGTAACCAGGTCTTACAAACCCCTAACGGCCTTATCAGGTCTGATTCATACGAAGCCGCAACCGTGAAGGATGGGCAGAGGGGAGTTTCTTCCAGCCGTGCACGGGGAACGATCCGTTCGGGCAGTGCGCAACGGGCGACGAGCCTTGGCCGCGCTCGTGATCGCGATTGCCGGGCTGACCGCGTTCGCGGGATGCGGGTATCCGGTCGCGGCGAAGCCCGGCTGCGCCGACGACGTGCTGGACGACTGGACGAGAGGAACGCTCGGCTCGGCCTATCCCCAGGACTGCTACCAGTCCGCGATCGAGGCGCTGCCCGAGGATCTGCGCGCCTACACGACGGCCGCCGACGACATCTCCCGGGCCGCGGACGCAGCGAGCCGCACCGATGTCTCGGCGCGACAGCTTGCGGCGTCCCCCGTCGAAAGTGACGACCTCCGGGCGTTCCCCTTCCAGGTCGTGCTCATCTCGGTCTTCGCGGCCGCGCTCGTCGCGGGCGGTGTCGCAGCATCTCTGATCCGACGTCGGCGAACGCGAGAGCGATGAGCCGCCGGATAGGCGTGTTCGTGCCCGTCGCGGCACTGCTTTGCGCAAGCCTCGTTCTCGCAGGCGCGGGCGCCGGCGCCACGAAGGTCAGCCGAGACGTGAAGTACGGCTTCAACGACGACGCCTGGCTCGTCCACGGCCCGGGAACGCTGGAATCGCGACTGGACGAGCTCACGCGACTCGGCGCCGACGTCGTCCGCTTCACGGTGCGGTGGGACACGGTCGCGCGTAAGAGGCCCGTGAGCCCGCGTGACCACGGCGATCGTGCATACGACTGGAGCGAGGTGGACGCCGTTCTCCGCGGGCTCCGGCGTCACGGGATCGACGCTGTCGTGACGCTCTTCGGCACGCCGGGCTGGGCGAACGGCGGACGCTCCGCCAACTGGGCGCCGACCTCCGACCGGTCGTTCGCGAACTTCGCGTACGCAACCGCCCGCCGGTACCCGTGGGTGCAGTACTGGACGATCTGGAACGAGCCGAACCGATCGACCTTCCTGCGACCGACGACCGCCGTGACGTACGTCGACAAGCTCCTGAACCCCGCGTACGCGCAGGTGCACGCCGTCATCAACGGTGCGCAGGTGGGCGGCGGAGTCACCGCCCCTCGGGCGGGCTCGTCCGGCGTGGCTCCGGTCCAGTGGCTTCGCGCGATGGCGTCAGCGGGCGCGAAGCTCGACGCGTACGCCCACCACCCGTATCCGGGCAGGCCGCAGAGCGAGACGCCTTGGAGCCCGAAGTGCGCGAACTGCCAGACGATCGCGATGGCCGACCTCGAGCGGCTCGAGACGGAGGTCCGGCGAGCGTTCGGCGCCAAGCCCATCTGGGTGACCGAGTACGGCTACCAGACGAACCCGCCGGACATCTTCCTCGGCGTGTCTCCGGAGGTGCAGGCGAGGTACGTCGCGAGCGCCGCGCTGCGCGTGCACCGCGCCCCGGCCGTCGACATGCTGATCTTCTTCATGGTGCGAGACGACACGCAGCCTGGGGGCTGGCAGAGCGGTCTCTTCACCGCGAATGGGCTCGTCAAGCCCGCGTACGCGGCGTTTCGTCTCCCCCTGGTGCAGACCGCTCGCCGCGGCGAGCTCGTCGGCCTCTGGGGTCAGGTGCGGCCGCGATCGGGTGCTCAGCCCTTCCGGATCAGGCTCGAGGAGGACGATCAAGTGAGCTGGGTCGGCGGCACGCGCCGGACCGATCCGAGCGGGACCTTCTCGATAACGGTCGAAGCACCGGCCGGGGCGCTCCTCCGCGTCTGGTCGCCGCGCGACGGCGCGTACGGCAACGAGCTGCTCGTGCGGTAGTCGCGCGTAGTTCGTTGCCACTGTGCTCCCGGCCCGTTTAGGGTCTCGTGCGGATGGCCCTCCTCGAGGTACGGGACGTCACCCTGCGCTTCGGCGGAATCGTCGCTCTCGACGGCGTGTCGTTCGATGTCGAGGAAGGGCAGATCTCCGGCCTGATCGGGCCGAACGGCGCCGGCAAGACGACGGCGTTCAACGTCATCACGCGGCTCTACAAGCCGGACGCCGGGCAGGTGCTGCTCGACGGCTCGTCGATCCTGAAGGCGCCGGCGCACAAGATCGTGCGCAAGGGGATCGCGAGGACCTTCCAGAACCTCCAGCTCTTCCGGACGATGTCGGTGCTGGAGAACGTGCTCATCGGCGCGCACGGACGTGGGCGGAAGGTGGGGGAGGCCGAGGCGCTCGAGGTCCTCGACGTCGTCGGGCTTCGCGAGCGCGCGCTCTTTCCCGCAGCGGCGCTGCCGTACGGCGTCCAGAAGCGCGTCGAGCTGGCCCGCGCGCTCGTCGCGAAGCCGCGCCTGCTCCTCCTCGACGAGCCGGCCGGCGGCCTCAACCACGAGGAGGTCTCGGACCTCGGTGTCTTCATCAAGAAGCTCCGCGACGACTTCGAGCTCACCGTGCTCCTCGTCGAGCACCACATGAACCTCGTCATGACCATCTCCGACGACGTCAACGTCCTGAGCTTCGGACGGAACATCGCAAGCGGTGCGCCCGCTGACGTGCAGGCGAACCAGGCCGTGATCGAGGCGTACCTCGGCTCGGACGACGAGCACGAGGAGGAGCTGGCGCAGGACCACGGGGTCAGACCCGTGGGGTCTGACCCCGTGGAAGGCGCGGAGTGAAGACGCTGCTCGAGCTCGACAGCGTCGCGGCGCGCTACGGGCCCGTTCAGGCGCTGCACGACGTCTCCCTCGTCGTGCGCGAGGGCGAGGTCGTCGCCGTGCTCGGCGCGAACGGCGCCGGCAAGACGACGACGCTGCGCGCGATCTCGGGCACCGTCGCGCGCTCCGGCGCGATCGAGCTCGACGGCAGGCAGCTCAAGGGCGGGCCGGAGGCGGCCGCGAGATCCGGGATCGCCCACGTGCCCGAGGGACGCGGGACGTTCGTCGACCTCACCGTGGCCGAGAACCTCAGGCTCGGCGCGTACACGAGCCGCTCTCGCTCGGTCAGGGCGGACACGAAGCGCATCGCCGAGTACTTCCCCTGGATGGCCGAGCGCGGCGGCCAGCGGGCGGGCACGCTGTCCGGCGGCGAGCAGCAGATGCTCGCGCTCGGGCGAGCGCTCATGAGCCGTCCCCGTCTCCTCCTCCTCGACGAGCCCTCGCTCGGTCTCGCGCCGATGATCGTGCGCGAGTTCTTCCGGGTCGTCGGCCAGCTGAACGAGGAGGGGCTCACCGTGCTCGTGGTCGAGCAGGACGCCCGGATCGCGCTCAGGGCCTCGCAGCGAGCGTACGTCCTCGAGGTCGGCCGGGTCGCGCTGACGGGGACGAGCGACGAGCTGCGCGACGACGAGTCCGTTCGCCGGAGCTACCTCGGGTATTGAGACTGATGCTCGCCGCCGCCTTCTCGGACTTCATGCAGCAGGTCGTCTCCGGCCTCGCGTCGGGCGGCATCTACGCGCTCCTCGCCCTCGCGCTCGTGATCATCCACCGCTCGACCGGTGTCATCAACTTCGCCCAGGGGGAGATGGCCCTGCTCTCGACGTACATCGCCTGGACGCTCACGTTCAACCACGGCTGGAGCTACTGGCCGGCGTTCGTGGCGACGCTGGCGATCTCGTTCGCTGGCGGCATCGGAATCCACCGCGTGGTGATCCGTCCCGTCGAGCGCGGGAGCCTCCTGCGGATCGTCATCGTCACGATCGGGCTCCTCGTCGCCATCAACGGCTTCGTCGTTTGGCAGTGGAGCGGCGAGCCGCAACAGCTGCAGAGCCCGTTCGGGACGGAGACGTACGACATCGGCGGCGTCGTGGTCTCCGCGCACGACATCGGGACGATCGCGGTGGCGGTCGGAATCGTGCTCCTCCTCTGGGGACTCTTCCAGTTCACGAAGGTCGGCCTCGCGCTGCGTGCCACCGCCGTGAATCCCGAGGAGGCACGGCTCGTGGGGGTGCGGGTCACGTGGATGCTCGCGCTCGGCTGGGGCCTCGCCGCCCTGCTCGGCGCGGTCGCCGGAATGCTGACCGCGCCGACGGTCGGGCTCGATCCGAACATGATGGCCGCCGTCCTCATCTACGCGTTCGCCGCCGCGGTGCTCGGCGGCGTCGACTCCCCGATCGGAGCGGTGGTGGGCGGGCTCCTCATCGGCGTGCTCCTCAACCTACTCAGCTACCTGAGCCAGTACGGCGCCTTCGACTGGTTCACGGAGGAGCTGCGACTGCCGATGGCGCTCCTCGTCATTCTCGGCGTCCTGCTCGTGCGGCCGCAGGGGATCTTCGGCCGGCCCGCGGTGAAACGCGTATGAGCCCGCGCGTACAGCGCATCATCGGATTCGTCGCGTTTGCGGGGTTCGTCGCGTTCGTCGCCGTGCTGCCCTCGTTCGTGAGCGACTTCAAGGCGCGCGAGTACTCGTACGTCGCGATCTACCTGATCGCGCTCCTCGGCCTCAACATCCTCACGGGCTACACGGGCCAGATCTCACTCGGGCACGGAGCCTTCATGGCGATCGGCGGCTACACGACCGCGATCCTCATGGCCGGCAACGAGCAGTTCGGCGGGCCGATCTCCGGGGGGATGAAGGATCTCTGGACGCTTCCGATCGCCGGCCTCGTCGCCGGTCTGGCGGGACTCGCCTTCGGCTTCCCGGCGCTGCGCCTGTCGGGCCTCTACCTCGCGCTCGCCACCTTCGCAATCGCGGTCGCGATGCCCTCGACGGTGAAGCGCTTCGAGGAGTTCACGGGTGGTGGAACCGGGATCCAGCTGTTCGGCTCGCCCGAGCTCACGGGCACGATCTCCAACGTCGACATCCTCGGTCGCTCGCTCACGCCGAACGACTGGATGTACTACCTCGCGTGGTCGATCGCGATCGTCGCGTTCGCGGTAGCCTGGCTGATCCTTCGGGGGCGTACGGGACGAGCCTTCCGCGCCGTGCGCGACAGCGAGACGGCGGCTGTCTCCTCAGGTGTCAGCCTCGCGCGGTACAAGACGCTCGCGTTCGGGGTCAGCGCCGCGTACGCGGGAGTCGCGGGCGGTCTCTTCGCGATCGCGAGCGCGTTCGTCAACCCGGACACGTTCCCCATCGCGCTCTCCATCTTCCTGCTCGTCGGCATCGTGGTCGGAGGGCTCGGTGGCCTGTCGGGGCTCGTCTTCGGTGCGATCTTCGTCTACTTCCTCCCGCTCTGGGCACAGGGCGCGGACCTGGGCTCGCTCCTGCCGGACCGGATCATCGAGGAGACGCAGAAGCCCGGCGGACCCGCGATCGTCTACGGCATCGTCCTCATCCTTCTGATGTTCGTCCTGCCCAACGGCGTCGGCGGCCTCTTCCGGAGGATCGGGCAGCTGATCACGAGTCGTCGCTACTCTCGGTCGAAGTGATCGCGCGTCCATCCGTCCTCGCAGCCGTCGTGGGCGCGGCCCTCGTCCTCGCGCTCCCCGCCGCATTCGCAGGCTCCGCCGCAGATCCGGGCGTCGGCGCGACGACGATCGTCATCGGCGGGACCTCCCCGCTGACCGGCCCGGCGGCCTCGTACGCATCTGTGGCGCGCGGCGCGAAGGCGTACTTCGACTTCGTGAACGCCGGTGGAGGCGTCGCGAAGCGGAAGATCGACTACCGCATCGTCGACGACGCCTACAACCCCGCGCAGACGGTCCAGGCGGTGCGGCGGCTCGTCGAGCAGGACAGGGTGTTCGCCGTCTTCAACACGCTCGGCACCGAGTCGAACCTCGCAGTCCGCGAGTACCTGAACCAGGTCAAGGTGCCGCAGCTCTTCGTCGCGTCGGGCGCGACGACGTGGGGGCGTGACGCGGCGAAGTACCCGTGGACGATCGGCTTCCAGCCGAGCTACGCGGCGGAGGGCCTCGTCTACGGCCAGCACATCGCGCGGACGCGAAAGAAGGCGAAGGTCGCGGTGTTGTTCCAGAACGACGACTACGGGAAGGACCTGCTCGCGAGCCTCAAGCTCGGCCTCGGGCGCTCGGGCTCGAAGGTGGTCGCCGCCGAGGCGTACCAGGTCACGTCGCCGGACGTCGGCTCGCAGATCGCGAAGCTCAAGGCGTCGGGCGCGAACGTCCTCTGCATCTTCGCGACGCCGACCTTCGCGATCCAGGCGTACGTGTTCGCGAACCGCCTCGGCTGGCGGCCGCTCGTCATCAACAACGCCGTCTCCGGGACCTCGAACATCATGGTGCTCGCGTCCGAGGGCGGGAAGAACAAGCTCGTCGAGGGGTCGATCACGACGACGGTGCTGAAGGACCCGACCGATCCGCGCTGGAACAGGGATCCCGGCATGAGGCAGTACCGCGCGCTCCTCGCGAAGTACGCGAAGGGCGCGAACCCGAACGACGTCTACCACGTGTACGGCATGGCTGTGGGGTACGAGACCGTCGGCCTCTTGCGGCGGCTCGGCGCGAACCCGAACCGCGCGGCGCTGATGGCACGCGCCCGCTCGATCTCGAGCGCGAGGAACCCGTTCCTGCTCCCCGGCGTTTCCGTGAAGACGGGCAAAGGCGACAGCTTCCCGATCCAGCAGGGCCAGCTCCAGCGCTGGACGAAGGGCCGCTGGGCGCCCTTCGGCGGGCTCTGGACCTCGAAGCGGAATTAGGACGTTGTGAGGAGGTTTCCATGAGCCCAAGGAAGGACCCGCAGAAGTCCGCCAAGAGCACTACCGGCAAGAAGTCCAAGGGATTCACGGACGACGAACGAGCCGCGATGAAGGAACGCGCCCGGGAGCTCAAAGCTGAAGAGCGCGCGAACAGGACCAAGGCGGAGGGGGAAAAGGACCTGCTCGCGAAGATCGCCGAGATGCCGGAACCGGATCGCGCCATGGCCGAGCGGCTCCATGCCATCATCCAAGCCAGCGCGCCGGCCCTCTCGCCGAAGACCTGGTACGGGATGCCCGCGTATGCGAAGGACGGCAAGGTCGTCTGCTTCTTCCAGAGCGCAGAGAAGTTCAAGTCGAGGTACGCGACGCTCGGCTTCAGCGACGAGGCGAACCTCGACGAAGGCGCCATGTGGCCGACCTCCTTCGCGCTGAAGGACTTGACCGCCGCCGACGAGGCCAAGATCGGCGCGCTCGTGAAGAAAGCGGTGAGCTGAGGACCCGACCGGCTCGCAGTCAGACCTCGGCGATCGTGAGCACCGCGACGGCGGCGCCGGGGCTCTGCGGAGCTCGGCCGGCGAGCTCGATCGCCTCCTCGCGGCTCGCGCACTCCACGACGTAGAAGCCGCCGACGGCTTCCTTGGTCTCGGAGAAGGGCCCGTCGGTGACGAGCGGCCGCTCGCCGGGTCGCACGACCGCGGCCTCGCCACTCAGCGCCTCGCCGAGGACGTGGGCGCCTCGCTCGCGGAGCATCGATGCGTACGCGATGTGCTCGCCGACGATTGCGCGCCGCTCGTCCGGAGTCACCGCTGCCTCGGCGTCGCGGTCGCCGTGGATCAGGAACAGGAATCGCATGTCTCCTCCTCAGCCGTTTCCCGGTAGACGAACGTGGACGCACCCGTTCGACAACACTGCCCCGAGAGGCAGCATCTTGCCCGACGGCACGGAGTAGTCGACGGCGATCTGTGCCGTCGAAGGCGCGGACCCGAACGACCACGTAGCAGAGGCGACACCGGACTGGCCGGCGCCGCCTCTGCTCGTCCCGCCGTCGCCGAGCTCGATCCTCAGCGCGCTAC